>ERZ780012.65-NODE-65-length-48461-cov-7.74974_pt1 | contig 48461 bp, 43 predicted proteins | sample MGYA00511869_ERZ780012 | MGnify/ENA primary metagenome ERZ780012 (study PRJEB29588, sample SAMEA2161608) | human gut metagenome | biome: human gut; feature: human-associated habitat; material: faeces | place: Denmark | collected 2008/2010 ... | reverse complement strand
GCTCATTGCTGGACGCGTCGCTCATGAACGGAAACAGAGTAGTGTGTACCGTCGGACACTCCTCCGACGGCAGCAACTGGGGAAATGCAGTGACATTCCTCAGGGTAAAAGTAAACCGCGCCCCGCACATCCGGGTCCAGTGGAGTGTAGTGGACGAAGAAGGCGTCCCGCGTCCGGGATATTTCAGGATATCGGAAAGTGCCGGCATCTGTACTGTATCACCGGTTTCTACAAATGCCAACGGAAAATTCTACATCACAGGATGGGACCAGACCGGAACATACTCGACAGATACTTTCGAGATACACTCGTACCAGATGCTGGAATACGAGGTCGGACTGTCGGAATGGTCCCTGTATTCCAACGGAAATCAGAACTACTATACGGTCTCCATGTCGGCAAGATGGCGCACCAACTCGTGGAACGTGATGAACGGGGAACTCAAGAACGCCATTACCGGAATCAGGCTGATAACCCATTTGAGCAGCAGTACTGATTTTCAGACCGTCGGTTCTCCGGACTCTGAACAGATATACATCCGCGGGTACCAGACCAATATACTTAGAAGCGGAATGGGAGTGATAAACGACCTGAAGAGGCTGATTCCGAAAAGCTGGATCAGAAGCGGATTCGGGAGCAGTCCTCAGCCGACCAAAGGCGTCAACGGGGTTTACCTGATTCTGAATGTGCAGGAACACGGTGCTGACGGATACTATTTTATCAGACAGAAGAACGAGATATTCTACAACAGCGAGGAATACTCAGGTTAAATTTTTTTACATGCAGGAGTATCTGTATTGAATGTTTTGACTATATTTGGAACGTTTTTATTTATAACAAATGTTAACTGACTTATGAGACTTAACTTTTCAATGCTCCTCGCAGCTGCCTCTGTAGCAGTTCTGCCCATGCTGTCCGTACCGGCCAGTGCATCTATTCCTCAAGGAGACGACCCTATAGTTCAGAAAGTCATCAGCCTTGCCGCCGAGGACAATCAGACCATGGATCATCTCGATATTGTAACCAACCGCTTCGGCGGCCGTCCCATCGGCTCTGACGCATACACTCATGCCGTTGACTGGGCGGCATATATGTTCGAGCAGTGGGGACTCGAAGTCCACAAGGAATATGTCGGAGACGTATCCGTAGGCTTCAACAGAGGTCCCTGGTTCGGCCGTATGATCAACGGCAACGAGGCTCTCCATTTTACAACTCCCTCCTACACAGCCGGCACAAAAGGCCTGCAGAGAGGTCATGTGGTAATCGAGCCCAAGACCAGGGCCGAATTCGAGAGAATGAAACAGACCATCAAGGGTGCATGGGTTCTCATCGGAGGCACCAGCAAGGGATGGCCCATCGACTACACTGAGAGAGGTGACGCCAAGAGGGCTGAGATCATTGCCCAGAACGACTCCATCTCACGTCTCAATGCCGAGATCCGCCAGTACAACAGTTCTATCTTCAACCAGAAGAGAAATCTGGACAAGCAGCTCCAGATAACCAAATCAGCCAAGGAAGCCGCCAAGATCAAAGCCAAGATAGAGTCCCTCAAGGAGAAGGAGCTCATCCCCATGATCGAGGAGCCTGCTCTCTTCTACCGCGAAATGCTGGAAGCCGGTGCGCTGGGCATCATCCAGTCCGCTCCCGTGCCCATCACCACCCTCTATGACAGAGCCAACATAGATGACGGTTACATGACATGGGACAACCTTCCCACCCTTCCCGATATAAAACTGGACTTCAGACAGTACAACAAGATAAAGGAAATGGTTGAGCTCAGAGAGTACGTAGAGCTCGAGTTCGACATCCGCAACCACTTCTACATGGGACCTGTTCCCTACTACAATGTTGTAGCCGTTCTCCGCGGTACCGAGTTCCCCGATGAGTATGTAATCTGCGGAGGTCACCTGGACAGCTATGACGCCGCTACCGGCGGAGTAGACTGCGGCACCGGTCTTGCTCCTACAATGGAGGCCGCCAGACTTCTGGCAGAAGCCGGCGCCAAGCCCAAACGCTCCATCGTCTTTGCCCTCTGGGCAGGTGAGGAATTCGGACTGCTCGGCTCAAAAGCATGGGTTGAATCGCATCCCGACAAACTTCCCAACGTAGTAAACTACTTCAACCGCGACGGAGGTCCTACAGTTGCCAACAGCATGTCCGTTCCCCCCGAGTGGTATGATGCACTGGAGCCTATATGCGAGCCCCTGAAGGATCTGGATCCCAGATTCCCCTTCACGCTCAGAGTCAATGACCGCTACCCCATGGCCATTCCTGAGAACGCCGGCGGTTCCGACCACGCCTACTTCATGATGAGCGGAGTGCCCGTCATCAGCTTCGGCACCGGCGACCCCCTCGGATACAACTTCAGCTACGGCGAGATCTGGCACACTGACCGCGACCTCTACACCAAGAGCATTCCCGAGTACATGGAGCACACCTCCATCGTAAACGCCATCGTTCTCTGGGGTATCGCCAACCTGCCCGAGAAACTGCCCGCCAGCGCTGTCTACATCCAGGAATAAAACACAATTACCTATAACAGAAAGAGGTATGCCGTCCTTCACGACATACCTCTTTTTTATGACTCCTCCCGTCCTGGGAAGATTACTTCTGCCTCTGCCGCACGGCCTCGAAGAGCATTAGGGATGCGGCCACCGACACGTTCAGGGAGCCTATATCCCCGCGCATGGGGATTCTGGCCTGCACGTCGCAGAGAGTCAGCACCGATGAGGAGATGCCCTTGCCCTCTGAACCCATGACGAAAGCCGTAGGCCTGGTCATATCCACATCATAGATAAGGCCCTCGGCCTTCTCGGTGGCGGCCACTATCTGAAAGCCCCTCTCCTTGAGGTAGTACAGGGGTATGCGCAGGTTCTTGCACTTGGCCACGCCGATGCGGAGCAGAGCGCCCGCCGAAGCCTTGACACCGTCGGCGTTGATGGCGGCACCGCCCTTTGCAGGCAGGATAATGCCGCCCGCACCCGCACATTCGGCACTGCGGGCTATTGCCCCAAGGTTGCGCACGTCGCTCACTCCGTCGAGGAGGACAAAAACCGGGGCCGGGTCTTTCTGGAAGGCCCTCTCCATCATTTCCTCCAACGGCATGTAGTCGATCTGCGGCAGATATGCCACCACTCCCTGATTCCTGCCTCCGCGGAAGCGGGCCAGCCGCTCGGCGGGCACGAACTGGAAGGGAATGCCGCGGCTGTCCAGCTCGGTGAGGAGCTGACGGAACTGCTGTCCTTCCAGTCCTTGCTTCAGCAGCACTTTTTCTATCTGTCTTCCGGACAGGACAGCCTCCAGGACGGGGTGCATCCCGTAAAGGTGGTATCCGGTTTCCTTTTTCTCGGTATTTTCCATATTGTCTTGCATTTATTTTCAGTTACTCAGTTCTATCCACTCCTCCATCGTGCGGTCGAGGGTCCGTTTCAATTCCAGATATTCTCTGGTCAGCTTGTCGATGTCGGTATCAGCCGACGGTGCGGCCAGGACCTTCTCCAGTTCCTTCATCTGAGCCTCAAGGTCGGCTATCTTCTTCTCGCAGCTCTCGATGCGCTTCTGCTTGCGGCGCTGCTCCTTCTGCTCCTGGAAGGAGAGACTGGATGCCGTGCGGGGCTTGGGAGAGGCCTCTTCCAGCGGAGCTTTCTCCTGCTTCTGCGGCTTCGGCTCCGGCTGAGCAGTCCGTTCCAGATCCTGCAGGGTCTCGATCCTGCGCTTCTCGATGAAGTCCTGCACACCTCCGAGATACTCCTTGACATGGCCGTCGCGGAACTCGTAGACCTTGTCAACTAATCCGTCGAGGAAGTCCCTGTCGTGCGACACGATGACTAACGTGCCGTCATAACGCTGGAGAGCCTGTTTGAGCACGTCCTTGGAGCGGATGTCCATGTGGTTGGTGGGCTCGTCGAGAGCCAGGAGGTTGTAGGGATGGAGGATGAGCTTGGCCATGGCCAGACGGGAACGCTCGCCTCCGCTGAGTACAGCCACCTTCTTGTCGATGTCCTCTCCGCGGAATAGGAAGGCTCCGAGGATGTCCCGCAGCTTGGTCCGGATATCGCCCACGGCCACCTTGTCGAGGGTGTCGTAGACCGTATCGTTCTTGTCTAAGACATCCTCCTGGTTCTGTGCGTAGTAACCCAGGGCTACATTGTACCCGAGGGAGGCCGAGCCAGTGATAGGCCGCAGCTCCCCGGTGATGTATTTCATCATGGTACTCTTTCCCTCGCCGTTACGCCCGACGAAAGCCACCTTCTCCCCTCTCTCCACGGTCAAGTCGATGTCGGTGAACACCACCTTGGGGCTGCCCGAGTCATCGCGGGGAGGATAGCCTCCGGTGAGGGCCTTAGCCTGGAAGACGATCTGGCCGGAGCGGGGAGCGGGAGGGAACTTGACGTGAAGGGCCGAATTGTCCTCGACGTCTATCTCTATGCGCTCGAGCTTGTCGAGCTGCTTGATGCGGGACTGCACCTGATTGCTCTTAGTGGGCTTGTAGCGGAAACGCTCGATGAACTCCTCGGTCTTCTCGATCATCCGCTGCTGGTTCTCGTAGGCGGCCCGCTGCTGCTCCATCCGCTCGCGGCGCAGTTCCACGTACTTGGAGTACGGCACCTTGTAGTCGTAGATGTGTCCCAGAACTATCTCCACAGTACGGGTGGTCACCCTGTCCAGGAAACGGCGGGGTGGGGGGGGAGCGGTCGTGGGAGATGAGCACCACCGAACCGCGGTAGCCGAAGAGGTAGTCCTCGAGCCACTGTATGGACTCGATGTCGAGGTGGTTGGTGGGCTCGTCCAGCAGGAGGACATCGGGCTTGGTCAGCAGGACCTTGGCCAGTTCCACGCGCATGTTCCAGCCTTGCGAGAAGGTGCTGCGCTGCCGTCCGAGTTCGCTCTTCTTGAAGCCGAGGCCCACCAGGGTCTTTTCGGCCAGTACGGCGGGCGACTCGGACTGGGCCATGGCCAGCTTGTCGTTGAGCTCGTTCAGCTCCTCTATCAGCCGGTGGTAGGCCGCTGACTCGTAGTCTGTCCTCTCGCCTAACTCGCGGCTTATCTCCTCCACCCTCTCACCCATGGTGAAATGATCGGCAAAGACGGACATGGCGGCCTCCATGACCGTGGTGTCCTTGGAGTAACTCATTATCTGGGGCAGGTAGCCTACGGTCTGCTCCCTGGGCTTCATGATAGAGCCGGAAGTCGGACGTTCCACACCGGCTATGAGCTTGAGTATCGTACTCTTGCCCGCACCGTTCTTGCCCACGAGGGCTATGTGCTCCCCGTCGCTGACGTGGAAGCTGATGTCGTCCAGGAGGGTGAAGCCTCCGAAGGCTACTGTGAGATTATTTATCGATATCATTTCTAACTTCTACTTCTTTCGGTTTGTCTTTACACAGGGTTATGGATACCTCGTAGAGCAGGTACAGGGGCATGGCGACCACTATCATCGTGAAGGCGTCGCCCGAAGGGGTGATGACGGCCGATATGGCCAGGGCGGCCACTATCGCGTACTTGCGGAAACTCCTCAGCATCTGCCGGTTGATAATCCCTATCCGGGAAAGCAGCAGGGCCAGGGCCGGCAGTTCGAATACCACACCCATTATCATGTTGAGCTTCAGAAACATCCCGATATACGAGAGCAGCGATATCTGGTTGGCCACCGACTCGCTCACCTGGTAGGTCCCCAGAAAGCGCAGGGTCAGCGGGAATACCACCACGTAGCCCACCCCCACGCCGATGTAGAACAGCAGGGAGGACAGCCCGAAAGCCGTCTGAGCCACCCGCTTCTCCCGGTCATAAAGAGCCGGCCTCACGAAGAGCCACACTTGATAGATCAGAAACGGCAGGGCCATTATGACCGCCAGCCAGAAGGAGATGCGCACGTGGGTGAAGAACTGGGCAGCCAGGTCGATATTGACCAACTCCACCCGGAAAGGCTCCAGAGCCCCGAGCCCGAGCAGTCCCAGCAGCCTGTCCATCCACCGGTAGACGAAGAAACCATCCGTCAGCGGAGCCAGCACCACCCCGTCGAAGACCGTCTCCTTGCACAGGAAGAACACGACCATCAGGACAATAAGCACAGCAAAGCTGCGGAAGATCACCTTTCGCAGCTCATCCAGATGTTCCCAGAAGGTCATTTCTCCCGCCACGGCACCCATCTCCTACTTCTTCTCGGCGGAGCTGTCCTTTGCGGAGTCAGCGGAGTTTGCGGATGACGGTCCCTTCTTCGCGGAGGAATCCACATTCAGGTCCTCCTCAATGCCGTTGACCCCCTCCTTGAAGCTCTTGACCCCCTTGCCGAAGCTCTTCATCAGCTCGGGAATCTTCTTCGCCCCGAACAGCAGCAGGACGATGAGCAGCAGCACCAGTATCTCGGTCAGTCCGACGGATCCTAAAAACAAAAGTGTAAGCATATCTTCTCGTTATTGTTTATTTTCTTTTGCAGCAGCCTGTTCCATGTCGGCCTTGCGGAATACTTCCAGCAGGGCGGCGGGTATGCGGGTCGGGCGGCGGTTGTCGCTGTGGATGAACCCGAGCACCACCGAGCCGTCGCAGACGAGGTCGCCGTTCTGGTTGTAGATGTCCGTCAGCACCTCTATCCGCGCCATCGGCTCCTTCTCCACCCGGGAGACCACCCGGAGCACATCCCCCATCCGGGCCGGCGTGTGGTACTTAGCATTGACCGACACCACCGGCATCATGATTCCGTGCTTCTCCAGATCCATGATCGGCAGCCCGACATCTATCAGGAACTGATGCCGGCCGCACTCGAAGTAGCGGATGTAGTTCGAGTGATGGACTATCCCCATCTGGTCGGTCTCGTAGTAACGGACCTCTATCTGAGTCTCCGACTGGATGAACATGGCATTGTCTCTCTAAAATATTCAACCTCTGAGCGCCTCGAGGGTCTTGCGCAGTCCCTCTATCTTGGCGGTCGCATCCGAAAGTTTCTTCTTCTCGTTCTGCACCACAGCCTCCGGGGCATTCTGCATGAACTTCTCGTTGGACAGCTTGGCATTCACTCCCTTGAGGAATTTCTCCAGACGCTCGATCTCTGCCTCGGCCTTGGCTATCTCCTCCTGCACGTCGGTCTTGCCGGCCAGCGGGACGAACATCTCTACCGTACCAACGAGGAAGGAAGCGCCTGCCTCCCTCTCGCCAAAGTCCTCGACGTAGGAAATCTCCCCGACATTGCCCATACGGCGGACTATGCCGGTCATCTCCTGGGGGAACGCGCCCTTTATGCGCAGGTCCAGAGCCTCTTTCGGGGACAATCCCTTCTTCTGGCGGATGTTCCTCAGAGCCGCCACGGCCTCGGTAGCAAGGTCAAATGCGGCAATGAAGGCCTCGTCGTACTCTCCGCCCTCGGGCTGACGCTCCAGCATGATGGTAGCACCCTCGGGACGCTCGGCTAAGTTGTGCCAGAGCTCCTCGGTGATGAAGGGCATCACGGGATGCAGGAGTTTCAGCAGGGAATCGAAGAATCCGATGGTGGCGTCGTAGGTCGCTCCGTCTATCGGGGCTCCGTAGGCGGGCTTCACTATCTCGAGGTACCATGCGCAGAAATCATCCCAGAACAGCTTGTACAGGCACATCAGGGCATCCGAGATGCGGAACTTGGAGAAATGGTCGGCGACGACGGCTATCTCGCGGTTCAGCTTCTGTGTGAACCACCTGACGGCTAATGCGGCATGCTCGGGAGCCTCTATGGTACGGTCCACGCTCCAGCCCTTGACTAAACGGTAGGCGTTCCATATCTTGTTGCAGAAGTTGCGGCCCTGCTCCACCTGGGACTCGTCGAAAAGGATGTCGTTTCCGGCGGCGGTGCAGAGCAGCATGCCGATGCGGACTCCGTCAGCGCCGTAGTCGTCGATGAGCTTCAGGGGGTCGGGCGAGTTGCCCAGGGTCTTGGACATCTTGCGGCCCAGTTTGTCGCGGACGATACCGGTAAAGTAGACGTTGTGGAAAGGCACCTTGTCCATGAACTCATTGCCGGCCATGACCATCCTGGCCACCCAGAAGAAGATGATGTCCGGGCCGGTCACCAGGTCGTTGGTCGGATAGTAGTAGGCCAGATCGGCATTCGGGGCTTTGTCCGGGAAGCCGGGCTTGGCGGGGTCGAATACCGAGATGGGCCAGAGCCATGAGGAGAACCAGGTGTCCAGCACATCCTCGTCGCGCCTGAGGTCAGCGGCTGTAACCGAAGGGTCGAGCTGCTGCGCGGCCTTCAAAGCCTCCTCCTCGGTAGCCTCCACCACATAGCGGCCGTCAGGCAGGTAGTATGCGGGTATCTGCTGTCCCCACCACAGCTGACGGGAGATGCACCAGTCGCGGGTGTTCTCCATCCAGTGACGGTAGGTGTTGCGGTATTTGTCTGGAATGAGTTTAATCTCACCGTTCTCCACGCGGGCTAAGGCGGCCTTGGAGAGTTCCTCCATCTTGATGAACCACTGCATAGACAGCTTCGGTTCGATGACGGCGTCGGTCCTCTCGGAGTGTCCTACAGGCGAGAGGTAGTCCTCCTCCTTCTCGAGCTGTCCGGCCTCGGCCAGCATCTTGACTATCTTCTTGCGGGCCACGAAGCGGTCCTCTCCGACCAGGATCACGGCCTTCTCGTTGAGCCTTCCGTGGTCATCGATGATGTCCAGCACCGGCAGGTTGTGGCGCAGGCCTATCTCGTAATCGTTCACGTCGTGGGCCGGGGTCACCTTCAGGCAGCCGGTACCGAAGTCCATGGTCACGTAAGAGTCCTCGATGATGGGTATCTCGCGGTTAATCAGAGGAATCAGTATCTTCTTGCCGCGCAGGTGATGATACCTCGGGTCCTCCGGATTGATGCAGACTGCGGCATCGGCCATGATGGTCTCGGGACGGGTGGTGGCGATGACGATGTAGTCGTCAGTGGGGTTGCCGGCTCCGTCGGACACCTTGTAGCGCAGATAGTAGAGCTTGGACTTGGTCTCCTTGTGGATCACCTCGTCGTCGCTCACGGCGGTCAGGGCCTGGGGATCCCAGTTGACCATCCTCACGCCGCGGTAGATATAGCCTTTCTTGTAAAAATATACGAATGTATTGATGACCGCCTCACTCAGAGCCGGGTCCATCGTGAACCTGGTGCGGTCCCAGTCGCAGGAGGCTCCGAGCTTCTTGAGCTGCTCCAGGATGATGCCGCCGTGCTTCTCCTTCCACTCCCAGGCGTGTTTCATGAACTCCTCCCGGGTCAGACTCGACTTGTCGATGCCCTGTTCCTTGAGCTTGGCGACCACCTTGGCCTCGGTGGCTATCGATGCGTGGTCGGTACCGGGTACCCAGCAGGCGTTCTTGCCCTGCATACGGGCGCGGCGCACCAGCACGTCCTGTATAGTATTGTTGAGCATGTGGCCCATGTGCAGCACTCCCGTCACATTGGGGGGCGGAATGACCACGGTATACGGCTCCCGGCTGTCGGGTTCCGAATGGAAAAACTTGTTTTTCAACCAGTAAGAATACCACTTCTCCTCTACATCGGAGGGATTGTACTTCGCTGACAATTCCATATTTCTTTCAAATTAACCCGCAAATATAAGAAGATTTGTGTAGATTTGCGGGACGTTTCACAACATAATTTGACAAGATATGGACAATCAGCCCCAGAAGAAAGAACTCGGCATAGAAATCACCAAGGAAACTGCCGCCGGCAACTACTCCAACCTCGCCCTCATCACTCACTCCAACAGTGAATTCATATTTGACTTCGCCCGCGTCCTGCCCGGATATCCCAAAGCCCAGGTAGTCAGCCGCATCATCATGACTCCGGAACACGCCAAGAGACTGCTCCTCGCCCTCAGGGACAATATCGGCAAGTACGAGAGCCAGCACGGCGAGATCTCCCTCGGCACCCCGGGTCTGCCCAAGAACACCATCCCCTTCGGATTCAACCCCAACAACACCCCCGAGGCCTAGCCGATGAAGCCCGAAACAGCTTTCATAGGCGCCGGCAACGTGGCCTTCCGCTTCGCTCTGGCCATGCAGGAGAAGGGATACAATATCAGTGCTGTCTACAGCCGTACCGCCAAAAGCCGCGACCGCCTGGTCAAGGCCCTCAGGGCCAATGGCTCTGACACTCAGGCTGCGGAGAGCATACAGGACCTTCGGACGGCATCCCTGCTGGTCATCGCCGTCACGGATGACGCCATCCCTCAGGTAGTGGCGGACATCGCGGAAGCATTCGCCCCCCTCAGGGACAATCCTCTCCCTGCGGTGGTCCATACCTCCGGAGCCACCCCCCTCTCCGTCCTGCAGCCCCTCGCCGAGCTCGGCTGCTCCTGCGGAGTGATGTACCCTCTGATGACGCTCAACCGCAACAAGAACGTGGAGTTCCGCGACGTTCCCCTTCTCCTGGAGGCGGCCACCGGAGAGCTGCGGACGGTCCTGGACGGGATTGCCGATGACCTGGGCGGAGAGCACTATTTCTATTCTTCCGAAGAGAGGCTCAGGATGCATGTGGCCGCGGTATTCACCACCAACTTCGTCAACTACCTCCTCGGCCTGGCCTTCCCCATTGTCCAGCATGACCACCCCCTGCTGATTCCCTCAACCATCGAGGCCGTGCGCAACGCATTCCTGCACACCCCCGCCTCCACCCTCACCGGCCCCGCCCGCAGAGGGGATATGGAGACAATACACAAGCATCTGGAAGTCCTGCAGAAGATGGGACTGACCGAACAGGAAGAGATATACCGCCTCATGACAGACAAGATTCTGAAAAAATATCACCCTGAAGACAGATAAACCATGCCCAACTACAACTATAAAGTCAAGCTGCACGGCATCCGCGCCTTCGCCTTCGATGTGGACGGAGTGCTGACCGACGGCTCCATCATTTCCACACCAGACGGAGACCTGCTGAGGACCTTCGACTCCAAGGACGGATTTGCCCTGAGGATGTGCACCATGAAAGGCTATCCGGTGGCCATCATCACCGGCGGCGTGTCCCAGAGCATCGTACATCGTTTCAAAGGCCTTGGCGTCAAGGAAGAGGACATCTACCAAAAATCCCGGGACAAGGTGCCCGACTTCCTCGACTTCTGCTCCCGCCACGGCCTCAAGCCGGAGGAGGTGGCTTTCGCCGGGGATGACATGCCCGACATCCCGGTGCTGAGAATGGCCGGATTAGCCGTTGCACCCGCCGACGCCGTGCCCGAGGTCAAGGACGTGTGCGACTACGTATCCCTGCGTCCGGGCGGCAAGGCATTTGTACGGGACCTCATAGAACAGGTTCTGAAAGTCCACGAGGACTGGTATTTAGACACTGACGTATTTGCCAAAACCTTTTAAACCACTGACAGTCATGCTGCTCCACGAAGCCCTCAAAGACCGCCGCATAGTACTCGGCTCGGCCTCTCCCCGCCGGAGGGAGCTCCTTGCCGGACTCGGCATAGAATTTACAGTAGAGGCCACACCCGGTGCGCCCGAAACCTATTCCCCTGACTTACAGCCGGACGAAATACCTTCGGCTTTAGCCGTTTCGAAATCCGAAGGATTCCACCGTCCCCTGAAGCCCGGCGAGATCCTCATCACCGCCGACACCGTCGTCATCTGCGGGGAGGACATCCTCGGCAAGCCCTCCGACCGCGACGCCGCCGCAAGGATGCTCCGCGAACTCTCCGGCCGCACCCACCGCGTCGTCACCGGAGTCTGCCTGCGCGACACTGAGCGGCGCCACGTATTCTCCTGCACCTCGGAAGTGGAGTTCAAGGCCCTGACCGACGAGGAGATATCCTATTACATCGACCGCTTCCGCCCCTTCGACAAGGCCGGCAGCTACGGCATCCAGGAATGGATCGGCTACATAGGAATAACCTCCATTCGCGGCTCCTATTTCAACATCGTAGGACTCCCCGTACAGAGGCTGTACACTGCTCTGGGCGAATTTATCGGACTGTGATCATCTCCACGCTCTGCTGACGGACCCTGTCCAGCGGGAAGACCGTGTATTTCACCTTGGCGAAGTCGATGGAGGTCAGGTCGATGCAGCGGATAGTGCTGTTCCAGCAGGTGCGCCAGTACATTTTCAGACCTTTGGTATCGACCGCCGTCGTAAACTGGGTGGCACCGGGGATGTCGGTCGGGTCCTGCCCTTTCTGACGCTCTACCCCTATCGGTATGTCGAAATTGTTCAGAATCAGGAAGCAGGACATTACCGTCTCCTCTCCTGTAGGGTACTGCGGTGCGGTGGCCTGATAATAGGCGGCACGTACAAACCGCGAAGGAGGAGTCACGTCCCCGGGGATTCCTATCATACCGGTGCCGGCTCCGAAGCGGCGTACCTGCGGATAAGCCGAAAAGGCATTGCCGTCAGCCTCTCCGAAAGCCAGATTGACATAGTTGTTCAGATTGGTAACATGCCAGGGGAAATCGGGGGAATTGGTCAGCACCCCTACCGTATTCTCGTAGATATGCGTCTTTCCGCCGGTTATCTCGATGACAACCTGCCTTCCGGACGGGTCCCCCACCCTCCAGTGCGAAGTGCCGGACTGAGGATAGAGCATGGTCACTATTATCTCGTCAAAATGGTCAATCACCTCCTGCACGGTGGAGAATCCGGAGAGTATCCAGCTCACCACCTGCATGTCGGGGACAGTACGGCTCACTTCGGTAGAATCGTACTCAGGATACTGGCCGTAACCGGGGAAGAAGAAAAGTCCGGCGGACAGCCCCTTTTCATTGAGCCCCTCCAGCACGAACTGGTCCATATTGGCCGCCACCCCCACATATCCGTACTTTCCAGTGAATATCAGACCATTGCCTCCATCTGCCGTCAGGGACACATGCCTGTATCCCCTAGGGACGACCACGTAGCGGCTGTGCAGGTCCGAACCGCCCCACTCCGCCGTCCTGGCCAGCACGAAACTGCCGTCCTTGGCCGTGAAAGAAATGCCCGTGCAGGCATTAAGGTCTGAAAATAACGTGCAGGCCAGCACCATCGCTGCGGCTGCCGCCCGCCTGAGAATTACTGAGATGTTCATATGGCATTTTATTTTAATTCCTTATCTACTTTCCATTCCTCAATACGGCGGGTAAGAGTAGAAAAACATACTCCGATACAGAATATCCTGCGTCCGTCATTGACAAACGGACGTGCATAGCCTTTCTCCTCTATCTGCCTCAAAGCAGCGTCAGCACTTTCATTCACCTTGATTTCCAATATATAGACAAACCTGTCCGTCTGCATTAACACATCTATCCTACCATTGCTGGTCTGCCTTTCTGTCTGCACATCCTCACTAAGCAGTTCGAAGATAGTGGATACCGCATATTGAAAGTCCTTCTCTTCGTCAGCCTGGATCTGATAGTTCTTACGGGCAAAGAATGCTTCCAGCTCCTTCATCATATCCTCCGGCCTGCCATCGCGCACTGCGCGGTGAAGTCTGGCAATCAATGTCTTGCCAGAAACTGTAGATGATGTACTGTACTGCAGGACGAAAGAAAGAAAACCGTTTTTGACCTCCCTGTTTGGAAAATCCAGACGGTACAGTCCCACCTCCCTGTCATATCCTGTGATGGTCAGGTATCCGCTCTGATACAACAGCGGTATCGGATTGGCGAAAGCTGCGTTTACGCTGACCAGCAGGGACGAATCTACCTCCTCGCCTTGAAGGGATGAAATGTCATAGGATGTATTCTTTATCAGACTGACTAAAAAGGACGGCGTACCGGTCTCGAACCAGTAGTCATTGAAGTCCTTATCCTGAAGGGCATTGAGTAGACTGAACGGATTATAGACACCCTCTCCGGACGCGCAGAAATGATATCCGTCATACATATCCTTCAGCCTTTCGAGGCATTCTCCGTCCGTCAGGTTGTTGGCAGCAGCCATCTCAGACACTCCGGCAGACAACTGTGAGACCAGTTCCCGCTCAGTAATACCGCATATATCGGAATATGCAGGCAGCATCGATATGTCCTTCAAGTTGTTGAGTCCGCTGAACACACTGAGTTTACCGATCTTCGTGACACCGGTCAGCAAACCGAAACGGATCTTGTCATCCTGAGTCTTGATTACGCTGTAGACTCCTTGCAGCGTAGAGCGGAAATATTCACGTAGTTCCTCATTTTCAAGACTATCTATTATCGGCTTATCATATTCGTCGACCAGTATCACTACACTTCTGCCAGTCCTGCACGCGGCAGCCTTTATTATCTCCGAGAATCTGGCCGCCGGCGTCGGGTACACTGTAGTTATGCCATACAGCTCTTCCCACTCTGCGAACACCTGCGCAAGTCTTGTATCAAGGTCTGTCTTAGTCTTATAAGTAGCTCCTCCCAGATCCATCCGTAAGACCGGATAAGCTGCCCACTCTTTTTCCAGTCCGGCAATAGCCAGTCCCTCGAACAAGTCTTTCTTCCCTTCAAAATAAGCCTGTATCGTAGACAACAGCAGACTTTTCCCGAACCTTCGCGGACGGCTCAGAAAATAATACTTTCCCCCATCGGCCAGACGGTACACGTGCTCCGTCTTATCCACATACACATATCCGCCCGTGCGGATCTCCTCGAATGTCTGTACTCCTATAGGATATTTCAGCATAAGCATTCCTCCTCTGATTTGTCAAGGCAAAGTTAATCATTCCGGCGGAAAATAAAAATCATCCTTTTCCCCATGCGGATTTACACCTGGATGAAATTTCCGCACGCCTAACTCTACAATTTTGAATTACATTTTTTGTTAATTAAAATATAATATGTATTTTTGCATAAAATAATTTACACTTTTTGTAATTTAAAACAAAAACTCGTGAACATAACTTTTGGCAGTAGAAAACTTGAGGCGCAGGCTAATGATGACAAAAAATGCGTAAAGGCCATGGGAGATAATCGGGCAAGACTATATAAACTCAGATTAGATCAATTAAGGGCCGCCGCAACACTGGACGATGTTAGATATCTGCCTGGTCATTACCACGAATTAACCGGTAATAGAAAGGGACAGTGGGCTTGTGATTTGGACCAACCATACCGCTTAATCTTCACGCCACACGAAAATCCTATTCCGGAAGATAAGGACGGCAAGTATTTGTGGATAGAAATAAAAGGAGTAGAAATAATAGAAATAGTGGATTATCATCAGTAATTTATTATGGAGACAATCAATAAATATCATCCGACAACGGTTTCACATCCTGGAGAAACATTGGCAGAGAAACTCACTGAAATGGGTATGTCCATTAAGGAATTTGCCATACGTACTTCCAAGCCCGAAAAAACTATTATCGCGGTCATAAAAGGGAACAGTTCAATCACCTCCGATATGTCCATTGCATTTGAGAATGTGACAAATATTCCAGCACATTTCTGGATGAATCTTCAGCGTGAATATGATGAATGTGAAGCGAGAAATAAGAAAAATAAGCAAATGGCTTCTTTTTATGAGTGGGCTAAAAAGTTCCCATTAGCTGCCATGACCCAAAAGGGATGGATTCCTGCCTGCAAGACTAACAACGAAAAGGTTGAGACAATCCTTTCGTTTTTTGGTGTCAGCACACCTAAAGCCTGGGAAAACTACTACATCAATCAGCAACTGAAAGTTGCATTCCGCATATCCTTAGCGACAATACGTGAGCCATACGCAATATCCGCATGGCTTCGTAAAGGAGAATTACAGGCAAGCGAAATGACAGTTCAAACTGATTTTGAAGATAAAAAACTTAGGGCCATAATTCCTGAAATGAAGAATTTAATGACAGAATGCCCTAAAGACGCTGTTCAACAATTGCGGACCCTCTGTCTGTCATGCGGTGTGAAGCTCAGTTATACCCCATGCCTTCCTAAAGCACCAATCAGCGGATCCACCCGATGGATAAACGGAGTACCCTGTATACAATTGTCAGGAAGGCATCAACGTTATGACATATTCTGGTTTTCCTTCTTCCATGAAATAGGGCATATCCTGTTACATGGCAGAAAGGATATATTTTTAGAAGATATAGAATACGGAGACTTGCAAAAGAGCAAAGAAGCTGAAGCTGATGACTTTGCTGCTGCCATATTGCTGAGTGCTAATGAAGAAAAAGAGATTATACTAAATAGAGATTACTCATCTGAAGCGATTAAGATATATGCTGCAAGGTTCGGGACTCATCCCTCAGTCATAGTGGGAAGGCTGCAGCATAAGAAGATAATTGATTACTGGCAGGACAAGGAATTACTCGAGAAGATATGCTTATTCAATAATTAGAACACCGAAATAGAAAAATCCCTCAATGAGTGATGTTTTTCGAAAAAACCATCACTCATTGAGGGATTCCTGCAATATTTCCAGGCTATTCTGTCACAACGGCTTTAAAAGTCATGAAGATAATCTTAAGGTCTTTGACGAAAGAATGGTCGGCAACGTACTCGAGGTTAATGCGGAGCTTGTCCTGCATCACGACGTCGCGGTAGTACTGCTCTGAAGAGCGTTTCACTTCTTTTTCAGGTCTGAAATGATGTCAGTAAAATTGTCCATGACGTACTGCACGTCCTCATCGCTCAGATGGGTGTGCAGCGGGAGAGTCACCTCGCAGCGGTATTGGTCGTAGGCGTTGGGAAAGTCCTTGATGTCGTAGCCGAGAGCCTTGTAGGCCGTCATCATCGGAAGCGGCTTATAGTGCACATTGCAGGCGATGCCACGCTCGGCCATCATGACTATCACATCGTTGCGGTAGTCCACGTCCTTGCCGAGCAGACGTACCAGGTACAGGTGACCGGAGGATGAATGATCAGGGCCGAAGTGGTTCAGCACCTCCACATCGTAATCCTTCAGCCTGTCATCATACGCCTCGATAATCTGACGGCGGCGGTGCAGCAGCTCGGGATACCTCTTGAGCTGAGCCAGCCCGATGCCGGCCATGATGTCCGTCATATTACACTTGTAGTACGGCGCGACGATGTCGTACTCCCAGGCACCTAGCTGAGTCTTGGCCAGCGCATCCTTGCTCTGACCGTGCAGCGACAGCAACTGAATCTGCTTGTAGACCGCGTCGTCGTCCAGACCTTCATGGGAGCGCCACGTCAGCGCCCCGCCCTCAGCCGTAGTCAGATTCTTCACCGCATGGAACGAGAACGAGGTAAAGTCCGCTATCGAGCCGCACATCGTCCCGTGCCGCCTGGCCCCGAAAGCATGGGCCGCATCGGCTATCACCGCCGGCCTTCCGTATGCCTTCTGGATATCATTCGCCGGCCTGAAGAGTGCTTTTTTAGACTCGACCGCCTCATATATTCTGTCATAGTCGCAGACCACTCCGCCCAGGTCCACCGGCATCACCGCCTTGGTCCTCTCCGTTATCGCCTCCGCCACCCTGGCATAGTCCATCTCGTAACTGCCAGGAGCGCAGTCCACCATCACCGGCCTCGCCCCCACATGGCACACCGAACTGGCCGTAGCCGTGTAGGTATAAGCCGGCACGATCACCTCATCCCCAGGTCCGATGCCCAGCACCCGCAGCGCCATCTCCATGCACGCCGTCGCGGAATTCAGACACACCGCCCGCTGCGTCCCGCAGCACATCGCTATCAGATGTTCAAACTCCTTAGTCTTCGGCCCGGTGGTAATCCACCCGGAGCCCAGTACCTCCGCAACCATGGAGGCTTCCGCCTCCGACATGTCGGGAGGCGAGAATGGTATGTTCCGCAAAGTCATGATTGTTTATCAATAAACCCCATTTTTTAGATATGACAGTATTGAATTCATATTAAACTCTTGTAAATTTCTTCCTTTAACACGAATATCAAAACCTAATATTTCATTATATCTTCCTATTATTTGTGATATTACCGAACAATTTATATTTAAATACTTAGCTATTGCTTCGAATGGAACCAAACCTGTCGGAATATCCTCTTCCAAATATCTTTTTTGAGGGACTGAGTTTGTTTGATATGTCGGAGTTCTGCCTATTGCTTCAGACAATGTTTCTCCTTCTTTTCTTATAACACCGTATGTGATATCCAGCCAATGCTGAGCTGACAGAACAGAATTATTCAGATATTCCGTGAATTTTTTCCTGATACTCCTCAATATCTCAATATCGTCCTCATGCTCAGCCTCAAGAGCCCGCAGACCATTTGTCAGTTTTCTCCAAACATCTTCTCTTGGATTCGTTTTTAACCCAAACACACTCATACCCAGCCTATCAGCTATCTGCAACCTGACTTGGTCTATCTGCTCAAGTATTTCACCAACGTCCGGACGCTGAGCAATCCCCTCCATATAGAATGAGAAAATTCTTTTCTCGCGTTCAGCCTGTTTTATTGCCTCATAATTTAATATATATGTTGCGCAGTGAAAAACCGCACCGATATTGTTCAAAGATGTAAGTGCTGGGATTTTAGTCACCGCAGCTTGCGGAAACAGATCTTTAATTCTTCTTACATCGGTTTGCGAAAACAATCCCTCAAGAGATATAACCCACGTACGTTTGCGCCTTTTTATTATGGATGTGTTCAGTCCCGGCATTTTACAAGAATACGGGCATGTAGAAAAACAGACGACCGGATAATGTTCTCCTGTAACTTGCCAGATATAAGGCGTTGCTACTGTTCTTGACGGAGACAATATTATAGGAACCTTTTTTGCAGGCAACACCTGCGTCTTGACCATCTCTTTGACTGCGTCTACCTGGTATATGGACGGTAAAGCGATAATAATAACATCTGAGTTATTAACAAGACGATTTACATCATTCGTGACAATATTGCCTCCTAAAGGAATAAATTTAGACTCCTCATGATTTGAGTTCCGTGGCCTTTCCAGATAAATGCCCTTAGAATCAGATATTGCATTGACAACGCTCCTGCCGTGCTCAGTATCACGGGCATACCCAATTACATCATATCCTTTATTAACATAATCAGCAAAATAGGCCATACCGCTCTGCGAGCTGAGGCCGTAAATTCCCAAAACCATGATTAGTATTTGCTATTATTTGAAGATCTGACCCCGTAGGATTCATTCCGATTCAAGCTGTCAATTCTATACATATCCTCACCGGATAATGAATAATCGAAAATATTTATGTTCTCCTTAAGCCTGTCATAATTAGTTGATCTCGGTATTACTATCATGTCCTGCTGCACTATCCACCGCAGTATAATCTGCGCTACGGACTTATTATATTTTTTCGATAATTCTGTGAGAATACTATTTGATAACATCTCATGCATTACATCACCATGCGCGAAAGGAGAATGAGCCATTACAGCAATACCGTTCTTCTTGCAAAAATCAGTTAACTCACTCCTGGAACAGAAAGGATAAATCTCGACCTGATTGACCATAGGATATTCATGACAAACCTCATAAATTGAAAGTAGATTATCGATACTGGCATTACATACTCCAATTGCATCTACCTTCCCAGACTTGTAAAGATCGATCAACTCAGAATAGGCATCCTGATAATTGTTGAAGGAGCATGAATGTAAAAGATATAATCCCAATCTGTCTACACCTAGCTTCCGACAGGAGACTGCATATGATTTTTTAACACTTCTTTTATTCAGATATAGATATCTTCTGCGTCCCAAATATTGTGTCCCGCAAATTTTCGATGTAATTTCAATATTTCTTATGGTATTATCCTTTAAATAGTCTCCTATTTCTCGCTCATTTTCATATTTGTGCGCAGTGTCAAATAGCGTATATCCCAAATCGACAGCCATTCTTAGGCTATCCCTAAGTTGTTTCCCATGTAAGGGATATGTCCCAAGTCCTACTAAAGGCAATTGCTTGCCGTTTATGAGTGTCTTGTATTCCATCGCCATTACATATAAGATTTCAGTAAATTATATTTAGGAACCCCGTCACATGTCTGAGTGCATTGACCAGGGCAGAAGTTTCCTTCGATTAATTCAAAACCGCTGGGTGTCACCGCAACGTCCCAGCCTACATAACGGGCGTTAGGCATGACCTTACAGACAGCTCTGATATAAGTTTCCAATTTCTCTATGTGTGGAATCTTAAATCCAATAAATTTTATCCCGCTTTCCGGGTGTTTGTCAATCCACCATCCTTGAGGATTGAATCCATTTGCATCAACAATACCTGTTTTCATATTAACATGGCACATAACACCGCCACTGTGACAATTACTTACAATAATCTTTTTTGTTCCGATCATCAGCAAAACATTCAGCAAGTGAAATTCACCTCTGTTATCAAGACAGGTTTCTACTCGAAGAGTCTGGAGCGAAGATGGATTTAGTTTCGCTATATCAGGATGGTTGACTAATTTTTCCTCTATCATGAAGGCATTACCGCTTCTTACGTCTTTGAGCAAAGTTTCTACCTCTGAGGCTTGGATAACTTTCACCCCCATTCCCCATGTTGAGCTGATTGGTTTAACGACAACCTCATCGTGCTTTTGTATAAATTCGACGATGTCTTTTTCTGTGGAATCTCCTGTATAAAGCCAGTCGCGTTTCACATAGTCCTTGAACTTTACGTTGAATAAGTTTTTGTTCGCCAACACACGTAGTGCCTCTTCATCATAAAATACTTTTAGAAAAAGCCTCTTATTCCCCGAGGTAATATACTCCGCTCTTTCACGGCTTGTCTTTTTTGAAAACTCAAGGGATATGTAATCCTCCGGAAGGGCACCATATCGGGCAATGCACCAAACGATATCCAAATACTTTATAACAGATTTGTTATCTGGGGGGGGGTAAGAGCGATTGTGCCTCTCTGGCTTGTTTTAATTCCTTTAAGATTCGTCCTATTCCATTCATAAAAATATCTTATTAAAGATTTACAATCCTTTTTTTCTCCGTAATTATGTTTTTGGAGACATAATCGTCTACCAGATTTATCATTCCATATTTAGTTGGTGCAGTTGTAAACTCTCCCTTATATTTTAAATTAATTATTCCGGGGGCACTCATTATCTTTTTTTCAACAGCAGAAGAAAGGACGTCGGGATCCGCCAGGTAGCCTGTTAATTGCTCCAGATGTACGGCACTACGGAAGCCTTTATTCAGTTTTGCTATTTCCGTCAACAGGTAAGTGCATTCATTTATAAGATATTCACGTCTTTCTCTGATTATGCCGTCTGTCATATACTGCATGATATCATGCTGATGCTCCCGGAATATCCGTACTGCACGTCTGACCAGTTTGGAGCTGTCTATTATATCCTCTGCCGTGGCTGCATGGTTGGCCTCACAGTAACTGACAATGTGAAGTACGCTGGGGCTCATCATCATCTGAAGTAGAGTCGAACGTCCCAGTTGCCATTTTGCCTTGCGCATATCCGGGCTCAATGACTCAATTCCTGTACGCGCCTCCACTATAATCCCGGGCGGTACTATTCTGGCTTTGGACAAACGCTCAGCCATATACAGGCCGGCGGACATTTTTGCCAAGTCTGCATAGTCTCCTGTCTCCTTGGGTTTGTTGAACTGCATCTGCAGTACCATATTGTCAACACCGCAGGCTGTCATGACCGCACTTATCAGCGCATAGCTTGAAACTATGATTGTGTCATGCGCCAGCCTTGAGCTCCACTGGTTGGGGTCATTCATCTCTACGGGAATACCCAGTGATGCCAGTTCTTTTACTGCTGAGAAATGCTCAGTGACAGATTCACGTACTGTATGGGGCCCTCTGCCGTCCAGTTCATTGAACCAGAAAAGCGGTATCGCTTGATGCGCTCCGGTCAGCATCCCGACATCCTGGCAGTCATGTATAAATGGAACTATATTCACGACATGGCAGTAAGGCTTTACTGCCGGATAGTTGCCGTATCTTGATGCTAAAAAAAGCCTGCGGAGATCTTCTTTTGTCTTATAAGGCACCCCTCCGTCATTTTTCCTGCCCTCAAATTCCTCCGGATGACCGTAATACCTCTGCGACAAATCTGATGAGCCCAGCGATATCTCGTCCACGACTCTGGCCTCCGCCAATGTTCTTATACCGTCTATGGTTGGTTCGATAGTCTTGTCCGGCACTCCGAAATGGCTGCGGAGAATCGGAATATCTGACTCACTTATTCTGGTTACAAAACTTTTGACAGCATTTGCTGATGGAATACGCAGAGGGGGCTCGTTCCCATAGTCGTCCTGGGCAATAACCTCGTCGGCCAACTGGTCCAGCAGTTCTATGCCTTTGGGACACATCTCCTCCCTCATTCTTTCAATGATTGCGGATCTATTCTTCTTGACTTCAAAGAAATCAACAGTCTCGGCGACCCTGTCCATAATATCCGGGTAAGGCTCACAAAGGTGGACTTTGAGAGGCAGGTATGCCTGATTCGCCTTTGCCAATGCAATCGTCTCGGGCAATCCTGCAAATGAAATCCTGACATCATCATTCCGGCTCAGCAAGCCGGTATCGAGAAATTGATTGAGAACATACTGTAATTGTTCGAATCCGATTTTTGGAGTCAGTCTATAGCTTAGTCCGATATATCTCGGGCGGTACTCACGGATAGCCTCGAAAAGAGAATCATAGGTCTCGGAAGGCTTGAGGACCAATGATTGTATTCCGGTCAATCCTGCTATCTTGGCTGCATTATGCATTCCCTCGGTATGAGGGTCATTTGCAAGGGATGATGCGATGAAGCATTTATTATTCATTGATTGAGCCCCCATAGTCTTTTATAATTTGATCAAGTCTTGTGTAAATAATCATCTCGGAGCCGCTTTCATCAATTACTGACACGTTAGATTTTATAAATTTGATAGTGTCAAACAATTCTGATTTTCCATGACATATTAAAGTCACCCTTGCCAATAATTGATCCAAAGTGCCGATATATTTTGACATTATAGTGTCCCCTTCATAATAATATTGTTGTATGAAATATACTTGTGCGAGCGATTTAACTGCATCAAGGCCCTTTATCTCTGATATTTTGCCCGTATTTAATGGGAGCGTAATACTTGCCGTGTAATTTCCGTTTAAATGCGGTTCAATTTTTGTCAAGTCTGACTCCTCACACATTTTTCCACTCACGGCATATCCAATTAACATTTTAAGTTCATTTACCCCATTCGTAATTTCTGTTATCTTATATGTCATACCTCCGCTAATCCTTAAGCCCATTTCATAGAACAAAACACCTAGATTTTTTTTATAGATTCCCTCCATAAAAAGTGCTCCATTTTTTAGGCCTAAAGCCTTAAACATATTTTTTACTTTTTGATCAACTTCGGATATATAAAATTCTGTGTGTTTTGAAGGGTAAAAAGCCGCTGCTGTAATAAGTGCTTTTCCGTTATCTGCGTCCAACACATACCGATCACCTACAGCCTCCAGATACAACTCTCCATCTACCACTATATACCTAACACTTAAGGTAGTACCTCCGTTTTCAATATATTTTTCTATAATTATTTTCTTGGATAAAGAATATTGAAGAGCCTTGTCATACGCATCTTGCAGCTCCAACTTATTATTGCAAACAGATATTCCACGGGCACTACATCCATCAACAGGTTTTACAATAACTGGAAAATCAAAATCACCTGGGAATGAATTTATATCATATTCAGCGACGCATGGAACATTGCATTTACGACACAAACTTTTAAACAAGTGCTTGTTTTGACATATTTCCCACTGTTTCAAAGTTGCATAACATGGCAGACCGCATTTCTCACAAATTTGTATCATATTTACAATATGGAACTCACTGGCTCCAGTAAAAATGCCGTCTATTTTTGATTGCTTTACATATTTTACAATATTATCAACATCATCTGTACTATACATTAATGTCTCATCAGCTATTGCTTTCGCAGCGCCTGACGGCTCATTGCTTGTTACAATAGTATAAAGGCCCAATTCTTTTGCGTATTTGACAACCTCTACTGTTGAATACCCACCTCCAAGAATAAGGATTCTTTTCTGTTTCATAGCATTTATATTAAATAATCAAATAACACTCAATCTCATTATCTAGCATATACACATATCGCTCTTACACAACCAATTAGCCTGCTTGAGTATTAATATTTTTTCGTGCTATTACACTATAGACTGTTTGAAATAATATCCTCACATCCATCCATAGCGAAACATTATCAGCATAATAAGCATCCCATTTGAATTTTTCATCCTGGGTTATGCTGTTGCGGAAAAAAGCCTGTGTATATCCCGTTATGCCTGGTTTAATACTATAACTTTTACGTTTGTCCCCACTATAACTCTCAATGGTATTTTCTTTACGGTACAACTTTGGTCTTGGCCCCACAAAACTCATATCACCCATAAGTACATTAAGGAATTGAGGGAATTCGTCAAGGCTTGTCATACGCATAATACGGCCAATAGGGGTAACGCGAGGGTCATTGTCACTATTCCAAGTCGAACCGTCAGGATTTTTTAAATCTGGCGAGTTGACATACATTGACCGCAATTTAAACATTTTAAAAGGTTTATAATTTTTACCGGCACGATACGCATTGTAAAAAACAGGTCCTCTATCGGTAAGCCAGATAAATGGTGCCAGAATGATTATTTCCAATACCACAAACGGGAGAATAATCAGTGCGCCGATGATGTCAAACAGACGTTTAAAAAAATGTTTATACATTGCTTTATAAATTCTATACCGTTTATATTCCGCAACCTTGTATTGTTTTTATTTTAACGGTGTTTATCAACTTTTCCGCATGATTAATTGCCTGCATGGGAGTCTCTTCTATCACAATAACATGTCCGCTGCGGTCAAGACTTGATTTTACGTCATGAACCATATCTCCTTCTCTATGGTAAATCTCATAGTTATAGACAGACGGATCTTTTTTAAGAAAATTTTCATTTTCAATACCTACCACCTTGCCCGGTGTCGGGCAGAAATAACGAATACATACACCATATTTAGGCTCTTTGGACCTTAAATCCGGTTCCACGCCCAAGGCAACATTTACAGCCGCTGCTACCATATCAATGCCTGTAGAAAGACGAGTAAGTTCTGTCGATATAAAATCACCACCAAGGCGGGCCCCGACTTCCATAATATAAGCATTGCCCTCATTTAATTTAATTTCGGCATGTGCTGCGCAATTATCTAATTTTAGAGCAACTACACCTTGATATGCTGCTTGTTTAATCTTTTCCACTATAGAGTCCGGATAACAGGACGGCTGATTATGCCCCAACTCAACAAAATATGGAGCTCCTGTAGTTTTTTTATCCGTAACGGCTAAAATATATATTCTTTTCTGCCACACGATAATCTCAACACTGAACTCAGGCCCTTCGACAAATTGTTCCAACATTACCGTATTATCACGACTTTCAGCCTTTGATCTTTCGAATAATATTTCGAATTCGCTTTTCTTCATACCTTTAGAGATCTTGGAAATACCACGGCTGCCACTATTGCGAGAAGGTTTAAGGATCATGTCTTGCGTCAATGTTTTCTCATAAATTTGCCAAGCATCGTCCACGAATTCAAAACATTCGGACCACGGACTGGGAGCATTGCCTTCTTCAAAGGCCTTACGCATCAAATGTTTATTTGTTGCCTTAAGTGCTGTCTCACGACTGATACCACAAAGGCCTAGTTCATCATTAATACGTCCCATCACATTCATTGCAACCTCAGAGCAAGGATGAATAATGCCGTCAATCTTTTCCTTACGGGCAATATCCAGCATCAGTTCTTCAGAAGTAATATTTGCAACTACTGCCCTATCCGCACATTTCAGCCCCGGGGCCATAGAGTCTCCGTCGGCAGCGATAACATAATAACCTAGATCTTTAGCCTTTTTTATTACTGGTATTTGCAGCAAACCTGCAGCTAATACGAGAAGACGTTTCATTAATTGCACATTGACTGAAACAACTCTATAAATTTCTTCATGTTGTATGAACGGGAATACTTATCATGTCCATACATATATCCGCGCTCCCCCATTTCTCTACATTCCGTCGGGTGCTCATATAGATATAAAATTGCATCAGCGACTGCCTTTGGATCATTGTCAGCGCATGCTATACCTATTTTATGAAGATTTATTTCTTTTAAATACTTACTGCCGGCATCGGCTGACGTTACGATTGCTTTTTTACATTCCATCAATAATCCAGCCTTACTTGGTACCGAATTCCCAATAACGCCATGTTTGAGTGGAATATAGCATATTGAACAAGCACTGTAAACATCGGATACCATCTCATGCGCCTCTAAGGGATAGAATTTGATATTATCCAAGCCCTGCTCTTCTGCCGATTTGACGAAAGTATCCTTTTGACTTCCCATGCCTATCATCTGAAATTCTATATCTTTATATTTCTTCAGCATCCCAGCAACTTCAAGAACCATTTTATAATCAAAGACATACCCCATTGTACCTGCATATTGCACGTAAAATTTATCTTTAGACATCCCTACTTTCTTCACATAACGGTTTTTATCCCAGTCTACAAAGTGAACAGCTTTATCATCAAACCAGTTCAATATGACCTCAGTCTTTTCATAAGGGACACCTTGCTCCAATAACTTATCCCGCATATCTTCTGAAATTCCAACAACCTTGTCCGCTTGTTTATATGCTATCTTCTGTATCTTGTAGAAAATCTTCTGCATATATTTTCGAGGCATTACTCCACTAGCTATACTACTGCCCGGAAACATATCCTGAACATTAACCAGTATTTTTTGATGTTTTGCATAATGTTTGGCCAGAATTGTAAAATATGGAATACCTGTCCCTGACTGAATATACACAACATCACATTTCGGCATAAATTCTTTAATATACTTCCTCGCACTCAGTGTGTACCAGATATTACTCAAGTATCTCTTAGCAAATTTATTTTTGGGGACTGGCCTTACTTTAGCCAAGCGATAGTGGAATAAAGGATGATTCAAAAACTCATCTGGAATATGCTTGTCCAATACGATGTTTTGCTTGCCCACATAATACACTTCATGGCCACCGCTCAACAAATCGCTAATCATTGCAAACATCAGATGGAACGACGGATTTGGCTTAGAATAGAATGAGGTCGATGCAAAATATAAAACTCTCATAGAACTTGCATTTTAATACGCTATTTACAACTTACCGGTTCAAAATAGGTATCCGGCTTATTCGGGTCGAAGCACTCATTACAGTACATCACAGTAACAAGATTTTCTGTATTCGAAAGGTTGATTATATTATGAGTATATCCAGGAAGCATATGGACCGCTTCTATCTTATCTCCGGAGACTTCAAAATTGAGCACTTCATCAGTTCCTATCTTGCGCTGTTGAATTAATCCCTTTCCAGATACAACGATAAAGAACTCCCATTTAGTGTTGTGCCAATGCTGTCCTTTTGTAATTCCCGGTTTTGAGATATTAATACTTACTTGTCCTTTATCCAAAGTTTTAATAAGTTCCGTAAAACTGCCTCTGTCATCTACATTCATTTTAAGGCTGAATGCTATTTTATTCTTAGGGAGATATGACAGATAGGTTGAATATAGTTTCTTAGCAAAAGAATTTTCTGGGATACTGGGAATCAACAGCGTTGACGGCTGAGACTTGAACATATAAAGAAGATCTACGATTTCTCCTAAAGTGATCTTATGGACCATTGGGACAGTACAATAACGGCCTTTCTCGTCAAGTACAGTATCCAACCCATTAAATTCACAGTAATGTTCTTCACCCTTCAGTGCCGCAATCATCTCATCTACTAAATCATCGATATAAAGCAATTCGAGTTGCGTGCTTCTATCATTGACTTGAATCGGCAAGTCATTTGCGATGTTGTTACAAAATGTTGCTATTGCTGAGTTATAGTTCGGCTGACACCATTTCCCAAAAAGATTAGGGAAACGATAAACCAAGACCCTGGCCCCTGTTTCTTTAGAATATTGAAAGAATAATTCCTCTCCGGCTTTCTTGCTTCTTCCATACTTACTGTCTCCAAAGCGGCCTTGCAATGTCGCCTGTATAGAGCTGGAAAGCATAACTGGACATGTATTTTTATATTTTTTTAGAACATCAAGCAATGTCGATGCGAATCCGAAATTACCCTTCATAAAGTCCTCATCATCCACAGGCCGGTTTACGCCTGCAAGATTGAATACGAAATCCGCATTCTTGCAATATGTATCCAATTCCTCTAATGTTGAATCTATATCAAACTCATAAATTTCAGACACAGACACGTCGCCGTAAAACTTAGCTTTACCATCTCTGATATTTTTCAACTGAGCAACTAGATTCTTTCCTACAAAGCCTTTTGCTCCTGTTACCAATATATTCATATTAGGGTTTAGCTTAAATCATTTTTCAGACTAAAATTTAATTTTTAAGAGTCTCAATTGCTCCCTGACATATTCTACTTTTAGAAGCAGTTTCATCATTTCATCCTTACTAAGAAGGGTCGTGTTATGCGAGTTATATTCTTCTTGAGCAGTTACCTTCAAATTTCCGCCTTCTACTTTATCATAATTCAAGTCCCTACCATCACACGCTATTCTGAAATACTCATTCATATCCTCAGAACGCGCCATTTCTTCTCTGGTTACCAATGTCTCATAAACTTTCTCTCCATGACGGGTACCTATTATTTTATACCCGATATCGGATTTGAATAACTCCAGAAGAGCTTCTGCCAGTGTAATCAGCGTACATGACGGAGCTTTCTGAACAAATAAATCACCATTATTGCCATGTATGAATGCGTAGATTACCAAGTCTACGGCATCATCCAGCGTCATCATGTAGCGGGTCATCTTAGGATCTGTAATTGTAATTGGTATGCCGGATTTAATCTGCTCTATCCACAAAGGAATTACGGACCCCCTGCTGGCCATGACATTACCATACCGGGTACAACATATTGTTGTATTTGAGTTCTGCCCTAATTGACGGGCCTTGGCTATAGCTACCTTTTCCATCATGGCTTTTGATATGCCCATGGCATTAATCGGATATGCCGCCTTATCTGTTGACAGTACAACAACATTTTTCACATTATGAGCGATGGCAGACTCTAAGACATTATTTGTTCCGATGATGTTAGTTTCTACAGCCTGCATGGGAAAGAACTCACAGGATGGAACTTGCTTAAGGGCTGCTGCAGAAAAAATGTAATCTACCCCTCCACGCATGGCGATGTCTATACTCTGACGGTCCCTTACATCGCCAATATAAAACTTCACTTTATGCGATTGATCCGGATACCGCAACTGAAGATCATGGCGCATATCATCCTGTTTCTTTTCATCTCGTGAGAATATACGAATCTCCTTAATATCTGAGTCCAGGAACCGTTTTAAGACCATATTGCCAAATGATCCTGTTCCGCCTGTGATTAACAGGACTTTGTCTTTGAATACTGACATAACTTACTATCGCTGATTAATTTTTAGATTCACAAAACCTTTCATAGAATCCTACTGATTTAAAACCTCCTTAATTCGGTTGATACCGTAATTATATTCTTTCAAAATATCTTCTAGGTCATCATCACATGCAGTATTGAAAGCCTCCCAATCTATAGAAGTGTAATATGAAAATAGCTTATCTGTAAACAACTCATCACTAGGATCAATTTGACAACCTACCCCTTTCGTCACGCAACGCCTTCCCATATATGAGCCAGGCATGCATAATTGAGGAATTCGGAAAATTATACCATCATAATATTTATTACCCATTGCCAATAATGTATTTTGATCCTTGTAGCTATTATGTATTATGTCTGTTATTTTGACAAAATCATAACGTTCATCAGGCTTGTACTCGCCATGAACAAATACATTACTGATTTTTCTTTCTTTACAATAATTTTCTATTTTAGGTCCCATCCCCAACTCTCTACCATAGTAATGAAGTTCAAATCTAGAATCACTTCCAATCCTATCTATAATGGCCAAATTGTGCTTTAAGTGTCTCAGTAAACCCCAAAACGAAATTCTTATTTTATCAGAAGGGATATAACCGACTTTTCTTTCATCTCGGTGTGCTAATGAATCTGCGAGAATATTGTGGGATGTTATTATTTCAACTCCTCGTGTCGGTAGGTATTTACGGAATGCATCACTGCTGGTAAAAACCAATTCCGCGTTCCGGGCAAATTTTCTAACTAATTTCCCAAATAATTTATTTGTCTCGAAAGTTGAGTCACGATAATCTAAGATGTAATTTCGTTTATATTGTCCAATAAGTTTGTCCATCACCAACATACCCGGCAGGGTATGCAATGATATGACTTTATCGAACTTATACATGGAAAGGACATCTATTACAAACTTGCGGTACTTCAAAAAATGTTTCAATTTTTCCTTATGTGAAATAGCATCCGACATCTTGTCTCGAAACTCATGATAATGAACTTTTGAATATTTTGACAAATCTTCTTCTTTTAAATCACGATTCCAGTAAACTAGATGTACCTCATTCTTATCAAAGTCTATTTGATCAAGGTAGAATGTAACGTAAGGCATGAATTTCACTTTCGTAAAACCCAATAGAAGTATTTTCATAAAATAGGATTGGTAAATAGGAGTCGCAAAAACATCTTTCTATTGTATTGTCGTTAGATGTTTTTCAACTGCGTTTTAACCTTTTACTGGTCATTATGTTATGGTCTTTTAGTTCAATATTATTTAAAAAGCAGCAACTTAGTAGTTGCCTAAAATCCATTAACAGCCGCTTGCAAAGCGTTGATATAACCGTGACCATATTTAAGATCAGGTTCCATATAATTCCCCTCAGCCCACTCATTCCAGGACTTAAGGAATATCACCTTATCTTCATTAGGTTTTGTTTTTATCGCATCTATAATTTGCTCAACGTGTTTCTTAAATAAAAGCGGTGAGGACTTTGTAAAAAGAGTTCCTATATATCCTAGCCTAGGAGTAACATCCCAATTAGGATAAATGGTAGGATAGACATTTGCATCTTTAATTATCTCCAAGTTATACTTCTTTAGTATAATCTTATAATGACGTGAAATTGGGTGTTTTATAGTATAGGCTATTAATCTCCTCAATCTTGACTGATTAAAGAAATTACGAATACAGTCATAATTTACAGCATCAAAATATTTATTTATATCATCATAAATACTTTTAGCATCTACTTGTGCAATAAAATAGAAACCTGGTACGCCATTCTCTTCTGCCAATTTCTGCCATCGTTCCATAAATTTTTGAACATTGGATATTTGTTTGGGTGCATATATCAAAAAGACGAGTTTGTTTTTTATCTTATAATATCGTTTGTCCTTAAACATTGGAAGCATCGTCATGAAATGTAAATCCCAATCTTCTTCCCCGGGATAATTTTGCTCAATAAGCTTTTCTTGTGAAAAACGTGAGACTTGGCTATTCCACGACTTTCTCATCCAACTATGATTTGCCCAACCTAAGCAAAATGGAAAATCTGGTTTCCCGCATTTCACAACCTCCTGCAAAGGCATTTCCATTAATTGCTTACCATTTCCGAACCAGTAGTGCCAATAGCAGAATGCATCTACTCCTGCCTCTCTTGCTAATTCCGCTTGTCTTTCTCTAACTTCTGGAATACGGAGATCATAATATCCTAGATCTGCCGGAACTTTAGGTTGATAATGTCCGCAAAATAATGGTCTTGCTTTTCCGACATTTGTCCATTCCGTAAATCCCTCTCCCCACCACTCATTATTCTCTTTTATAGGATGATACTGAGGCAAGTAAAATGCTATTACTTTAACATTGTCATTCATAATAAATCTTCCTTAAATTCGATACTTTGGATATTATCATATTTTAGCTCTCAATAAGTTTAATAATTTAACGAACCTTCTACCTTCTGTTTTCTCAATATACGAAACAAAAACACTTGTTAATATCTCTGCAATATATCCGGAGAGACGACTTATTGAATATTCTTTTAAATCTTTATACCACCCATCTTCAATTAATATTCTTCTATGTTCTTCCAGCACAGAGAACACGAAACTACAATATTGATTAAAAACAGATTTTTCGCATATTATCATGTTGCCAAGATGAAGTTTATTGGAAAATATAACTGATTCAAACGATGGATAAATAGATGGATACTTGCTTTTAACTATATTTTTTACAATCTCAATATGATGTGCTCCGGACACAGTTGAAAAATGTGAGACAATATTTGTTAAGCCCATACTCATTGGCCTTAGGGCTATAATTTTTGCATCATTATGATTTCTTATATAGTTTTTAATTTTATCAGCTTCCTTAAGAGCCTTTTTTACAAGAGCATCCTCATTATTAACAATGATTTCCTGCAAAGAAGAATAAGATTTCGGGAAAGAGACAAATGCTTGAAAAGCATTAAGAGCTGTAGCATACATCCTATGAATAAAACCATGAATAAAAGACTTCTCAAACGTGAAGAATCGCCTGTAGTGACACAACCCTATGTAATCCGCCTTGATATTTTTCCATGCCCAATATAATCCAGTTAATTCGCAGTAGGTATAATTTAAAGACGATATATTTTCACCTTCATTATCCCCTTGTATCGGCAGATCAAAATTTGAAATTTCTTTTCCTACATGAACTGGCAGATAGACATCATTGGATATATATTTTCCTGGTTTGTGATAACAAACAATAATCTTAATATCTGGTGTCATGGATTGAACCTAATTTAAATTTGAGATTTGATATTTTTAATATTGCGTATATCGTAAAAAAAGCCATACAATCAAACGAAAATCCGCATTTCGAATGAAATGCTCCGGTACATAGGAATGATATGTAAAACATTAAGAATGAAGCATCAGCAAAATCATATTTTCTTTTATTACATAAAATCAGAAAAGATATTGTGGAAGAAGTTAATGCTGCAATCACTCCGCCAATAAAACCGAAATCTAAAACAAGATTTCCAACAAATGTGTGTAAATTTGCACCGTTGTTAGATTCTATCCCGTATAAATAATCACGGCACACATCGTCAACCGTCATATTATAAAAATTTGCAAAGAAATATTTTCCATTTGCGAAAGAATGTATTCTGCTGGCTACATTTGCATTAAAATTAATCATAGACTGGCCTAAATAAGAAACGAAAGAACTTCCTGCACCAGCATCACCAAATCTAGACACCGTAATCGCTATAATTATTGACAGCAATAACAAAAACAAAATAATGAATAATACACGTAATTGTATTTTCCTTTTTAGCGAATAAACATTCTTAAACAAGAAATAAGCACTAATCACCAGAAGAGCAATTACACCTATTCCGCCTCTGTAAGTATATACTATACACGTAATAAACTCTGGCAGTATACCCAGGAGAATATATGAGAATCCTTTAAGAAACGGTTGATTGTCATCCTTTAAAATGTAAAAACCGTATAACATTACTGCCATCCACAACGATGACACATATGTCCTTGAAACAAGCCAAAAGAATCCATTTCTTAAAGATATTTCCCCACCATATGCCATTTGCTTTAGTGCAGCAAAATTACCACCTATTAAGGCTGACTTGAGAAAGTTAAGCTGATCGATTATATTAAAAAAAGCAAATAACACATAAACAATTAATACGACTGATAACGACCTTGTTTTTTGAATATGAAATCCATTTACAACCAAGCTTCTTTTTGACATTAATGGCAAAAAGAAAATAAAGCAGATAAAAGCGAAATATAGAGAAGGGAAGAAATTCAGGTTTGTATAAGCCCTTTCTTTATATACGAAAATACCTGCTATTGCAACTAACAAGTAAAATAATATCACAATACTAGTTACAGAAAAAGTACATTTCCGATATATATCAACACATAACAGTATAATTAATATTGTGATTATTGTTAAAATAGACAACATGTATTTTAAATGTTTGCAATAGATAGAGCTTTTTCTATAACTGGTGCCATATCGTAATATTTATATTCCGCCAAACGTCCTCCGAAAATCACTCTATCCTCTGAATCTGCCAGTTCCTTATACTTCTTGTATACCCTGTTGTTTTTTTCATCGTTGATAGGGTAATATGGTTCCAAACCGTCCTTCCATTCTGTGGAGTATTCTCTTGAAATAACTGTCTTAGGCACATTGTACACCTCTTCTCCAAACATCTCAAAGTGCTTGTGTTCGATAATTCTTGTATAAGGGACATCTATATCTGTATAGTTAATAACAGCATTCCCTTGCCAATTTGCACAATTCTTTATTTCCTCCTCAAAACGAACTGTCCTATATTCCAATTTTCCAAAACGGTACAGATAGAATTCATCTATTTTGCCCGTATAAACTATTTTTTCTGCCACACTTTCCCAATATGCCCTATCCTCAAAATAATCGCTGTTGGTTTTAACTTCAATACCTGCAAGCAGCCCATCAATCAGCATATTGTATCCGCCATCAGGAACTCCTTGATATTTGTCATTGAAATAATTGTTGTCATATACAAAACGTATAGGCAGTCTGCGAATAATAAAAGGCGGTAAGTCTGTGCATTTTCTCCCCCATTGTTTTTCGGTATATCCTTTAATCAGCCTCTCGTATATATCTTTTCCTACTAAAATCAAAGCCTGCTCCTCAAGATTTCTTGGTTCGTCCACTCCAATTGACCTCATTCTCTCAATGGCCTCTTTCCTTTGATCTTCAATCATTATTTTCGCCTCCTCAGGAGTGTTAATGTCCCATATTTGATGAAATGTATTCATATTGAACGGCAAATTATACAGATTCCCTCTGTAATTCGCTATTGGCGCATTCGTGTATCGATTAAACTGTACAAACGAGTTTACAAAATCCCATATAGTCTTGTTAGAAGTATGAAAGATATGAGCCCCATATTTATGAACGTTTATACCTTCTACTTTTTCACAGAACACATTGCCCCCTCGTGATGGCCTTTTATCTATCACAAGGCATTTCTTTCCGGCACGGTGCGCCACGTTCGCAAAAGTCGAACCAAACAAGCCTGATCCTACTACAAGGTAATCATATAAGAACTTATTCATTTTACATTATTTTAAACGCATTGGAAGTAAATAACAAAAAAACTGAGCCATTATCTATTGCTCCTAAAGTCAACTAAAGATTTAACATAAAACACTATCTCACTAGTAATCGAGTCTTTGGCCTTTATTAACCAAATAAGATATACTGCAATACCCAAAAAAAAGCAGAGTACAACTTGTAACCATGGATTGATCAATACTTTGGTTAATACAAATGTAGTTACCACTACTAGTACCGAACCTACAACATAATTTAGACAAGACTTGTCAATAAACCTAAACGGAACATATTTCTTCCCATATACTAACTGCACTATCAGCACAAAAAATTCTGCGACTAGAGTCGAGATCGCTGCTCCCACATATGAAAGGAACGGAATAAGAAATAAATTCAATACAACACTTACTGCAGCACCTACAAGCGTACTAATAATAACAATATTTTCTTTTCCTCTGGGATACAAGATTTGAATGCCTATCAAATTCGTTAATCCTACAAGAAAAAGTGTTGGGGCCGTCCATGCTAGAACTCTCGCTGATTCTGCATAATCTTGTCCGAAAAAGATATTGACAATCGGTTCTTTCAATATAATAAGACCCAATGACGCTGGTAATGACAATGCGAAAATTAGCAAATACGACTTCCTCGTTATGGACTTAAACTCTTCCCACTTACTATTTTCCACAAGATTTGAGCACCTCGGAAGAAGAGCGCTACCAAGAGCTGTTATTAATGTTAATATTATTTGTGTCAGTCTATTTCCCGTGTAATAGTACCCAACAGCCTCATCTCCATCCATAAATCCAAGCAATATTGTATTTAAATGCACATATATGCTAGTTACTAAATTCAGCACAAAAATGCGCAATGCAGGAATAAAATGACGCCATATATTCAATGCTTGAAATCGAACTTGCCCGATTTGTATATATTTTCTTAAATGTATTATGTTTATTATATTGTTTCCTACTGTTGAGCCAACCGTAACCAATGCGTATATATTCAAATCAGAACTATCCTTCACAAAAACAAATAAAGCTAAAGCTGAAATTATCCTAAAAACAACAGATCTGATTGTTATAAACTTAAAGTCCTCTATTGCCTGATAGAACCAATTTACCCCTAATGAACTAAAAAGAATTGTTAGGCTTAAAATATAAAACGTTTTTAGATTTGAATTGATTTGAGGGACTGCCTCCCCTATTATAAATACAGCAACGTATCCTAGTGCGCACAATAATAAACTTAGAACTAATATTTCAAATGTTGTAGTATTCTTTTGTTCAACATCATCTTTACATCTTGCAACCTCCCGCACTGCATATAATGGAATGCCCAAACTTGTAAAAAGCACTATATATGAAATTATGGACTGTAAGAAACCAATAGCACCTATACCCTCTGGCAACAATATGCGTGCCGCATATGGAAACGTTATAATTGGGAATATTATCCCCGTTAACGTATGTACTATATTCAGAACAACGTTCGTTTTCAGAGAGGTCATACTTACATTATGAAGTTGTAAATTAACAATCCTATCTTAATAGCACTAATACTTAAGTTTACAATATCTTCCTTAATGATTTTTTCCAATGTTGTATATTTATCCCAAAGACATTCTTGACTTTAGTCTTATCTAAAACAGAATAACTTGGTCTTCTAACTCTCGACAGGAACTCCTCACTGTGGCATGGGCGGATATCACAAGTATTTCCGCAGAGGTCACGAATCTCGACAGCAAAGTCATACCATGAACAAACACCCTCATTCGAGAAGTGATAAACACCCTGACGGTCCAGCATCCTCTCCGTGATAACTTTGTATATCAACGCTGCGAGATCGGCAGCACAAGTCGGAGTGCCGACCTGATCAAACACTACATTTAGACTGCCTTTCTCAGCCGTCAGTTTCATCATTGTCTTCACGAAATTCTTTCCATAAGGGGAGTAAAGCCAGGCCGTTCGGAATATCAGGTAGCGGCAGCCGGATTCGATTACAGCATGCTCGCCGGCAAGTTTTGTCCGGCCGTAGGCTCCGGTGGGAGAGGTCGCATCATCCTCCTTGTAGGGGACGCAACTGAGGCCGTCGAACACATAATCCGTCGATATATGGATCAGTGTCGCACCATACTTGGCGGCAGCCGTTGCCAGTATCGCCACTGCCCTGTGGTTGATAAGGTCGGCAGCTTGCTCGTCCTCCTCCGCCTTGTCTACATTGGTGTATGCGGCGCAGTTGACGATTACGTCCACTTTCTCCGATGCAATGACTCTGTCTACTGCATCAGCATCTGTGATATCCAGTTCTGCAACATCCGTGAAGATGTACCTGTCTGCACTGCCGACGGATACATTGCGCATCTCCATCCCCAGTTGCCCGTTGGCGCCGGTAACCAGTATGTTCATCGCTTAATAATGGTTATTCGTAAAGGTTTATGTTGTAATCAAAGACATCCTCCATGTCCTTCAACAAAGGATGATGTCTGTCTTTCTCCGAAAGAATCACTTTATTCGCAGGCACCCGCCAGTCTATATTCAGAGCCGGGTCATTCCATGCTACCGCACCCTCGCTCTGGGGTGCATAAAAGTTGTCGCACTTGTACTGGAACAGTGCGGTCTCGCTAAGCACACAGAAGCCGTGGGCAAAACCCCTCGGGATGAAGAACTGGCGGTGGTTCTCGCCGGAAAGTTCTACTGCTACGTGCTGACCGTATGTAGGCGATCCTTTCCGGATATCCACCGCCACGTCCAGGACTCTGCCTTGAACCACTCTTACCAGCTTGCTCTGGGCAAATGGTGGTTTCTGGAAATGCAGCCCGCGCAGCACTCCGTATGACGAGTATGACTCATTGTCCTGCACAAAACGTACAGGACCTATTTTCTCATCGAATTCTTTCTGATTGTAAGACTCAAAGAAGTACCCTCTCGGGTCTTCAAACACACGGGGTGCTATAATCCAGACCTCGTCTATTGACGTACTAATTATATCCATAGCCTAAAGTACTTGGTCAAAAAGAGCTTACACTTTTTATCGGGCATTTGTAATACACTTCATGTTTCTATTGCCTTTTATTTTATGTTTTTTCGTTTTGAATCTACTGGTTATACCACTTTGTTTTCTATCGGAGAAATATTGCACTTATAGTATCTGAGCTGGATCAATATCATCGCCATATTCTCTGTCCGCCAGTGCCGAAAAATTGTTGCGGATATCCCGGATGTCCGCAATATTTAACGTATTTTTGTTTGATATTTCCGGATGACATATCAATTTGTAGTTCTTATGAAACGAAAGACTTCTTATTCTATCCCCTTATTTCCCTACCAACAATGGCACTACACTGCCCATTTTTGGATTGAACAATAACAGTCTAAGAATATCACGCAGCCTTTGATTAAGTCTGTTCGCGGCTGTTTCTCCAAACTCGATTCTGCCATATCCAATATCCCCTGAAGTTGCTGGACCGCCGTTCTGCGCCACTTTATCTCAGCCATGGCAGACTACGCATTATCTCCACACCGACTTCCTCATCGGTAAGCCACCCACTCATATCCCCGGAAGCTATTTCTGCCTCTGCTTCTTCCAGTCTTTTGACTATTGCATCAAGTGAATATTTTGCTCCACCGCTCTCGCTGCTGCGCTTTGAGTCCACTATAACTCATGACGTTGACACCGTCGTTGTTTTTAGAATGTTTTTTTCTGACATCGGATACGACATACCCCACACCTTGGGTTCTCTCAGCATCCGCACTTTCTTGTCTTTTTCTTCGTATCCCATAATCAAATTATTTTCTACAAATCTATGCATTCTCCCGCAATTCTCCAAGACTTTCACTACTTCTTTAACTACCCACGCGGAAGCAACTGATTACGCGCAATTAAGCACCGCCCCTTCCTCCGTCAGCATCCGCAGCGCACCGAGCCCTTCCAGGAGAGAGGCGACAGCAGAGAGGTCCAGGGACAATGACAGCTGCCGCTCCAGGGCCGCGCAGGCCTCAGCGAGGGCCGCAGGGTCGTCCAGGCGGCGGGCCAGGATGCGGACGAGGGCGGAAAGACCTTCCGGGGAGGCAACGGCGGAGGCAGGTGGCAAGGCCGGTCGCCACTCTCCGAAGAGGCCGTCGGCAGCCTCGATGGCGCACATGCGCTGCAGGAGGAGATCCACGGGAGCGCTGCGGTCTTCTTTCCAGCGCCCGGCGATGGTCCTCAGGGACTCTACGATGTCATCGTCTTCCAGGTCTTCAGGGACAACGTAGCAATAGAGGTTGGCTGCCACGTGCATCAGGATGGTGTCGTCCTCGCGGCCATCAAGGGCGGAATGTCTGCCGGCGGCATGCTCCAGGAGGGAGGATGCAAGCGCATCGCATTGCTCAGCCAGGGAGTAGTCCGAAGCAGCAACGGTAGGACCGTAAGCGGCACGGTATAGGGCAAGATGGGCGTAAAGCACATCTGTTTCAGGAAAATGGTCCGGGGAGGCAGCCATAGCAAGTCCTGCATTCCAGATCCTGCCCGACAATTCTCCCGCTGCGGCATCCAGGTGCGCGTCTGCACCGGCAAATCCCTGCAGCCAGGCGCAGCATCCGCGCGCTGCGGCCTCAAGTCCGCGTCCGGTGAGCCGCGAAGGCTCCGACTGGACCAACTGCCTGCATACCAAGGATGCACGCGCATGTAAGTTATCGGAATTACCTGACATACTTTGACGAAAGGATGTAATCCTGGCTCCTAAATTCTCTAATAAAACCATGAGAATCAGGCGAGTACATAGAACATACGATATTTGTCCAGGATGTAGCGTTTCTGTGCAGGAGACGGCACATGTCGGCAATGCTCGGAAAAAGAAGGATTTACGAACTGGCAAAAGAGTATTTTGTCAGGTTTGTCAAATTATTTTGCAGGTAAAATGAAAAAAATGCTAGATTTGCATATCAGAAATCCAGGTGTGCCGTCTCCTGCACAGAAACGTTACAAATTCCTTTGTCAGATTTCCCCTAAAATTGTAAATTTGCATCACAATACTGATATTATGGACAACAGCAATAAAGTATCCAGGAGAGACTTCCTGAAGATAACGGGCGCTGCCGGAGCGGCCGCCATACTGACCGCCGGATGCGCTTCTGACAAGGACGGCGATTCCGCTATTGAGGTTCCCAGGGGCAAGATGACCTACCGCAACATCAACGGAGACCGCATCTCCCTGCTCGGCTACGGCTGCATGCGCTGGCCGATGAAGAGGTCTGCCGACGGAGAGGGCCAGGAGATAGACCAGGAGATGGTCAACTCCCTGGTAGACTATGCCATCGAGCACGGCATCAACTATTTTGACACCGCCCCGACATATCTGCGCGGCTTCTCCGAGGACGCCACCGGCATAGCCCTCAAGCGCTACCCCAGGGACTCTTACTACATCGCCACCAAGCTGTCCAACTTCGGCGACCCCAGCCGCGAGGGCTCCATGGCCATGTACCGCCAGTCCTTCATCGACCTGCAGACAGACTACATCGACTACTACCTGCTGCACTCTATCGGCCGCAACATGGAGGATTTCAACAAAAGATACATCGACAACGGCATGCTGGACTTCCTCGTAAAGGAGCGTGAGGCCGGCCGCATCCGTCACCTCGGCTGGTCCTTCCACGGACAGCAGGAAGTCTTCGACAAGGTGCTGGCCATGCATGACGACATCCACTGGGACTTCGTCCAGATCCAGCTCAACTACCTCGACTGGAACCACGCCACCCCGGGCAACGTCAATGCCCAGTACCTCTACGGCGAGCTCTGCAAGCGCGGCATCCCCTCCATCATCATGGAGCCTCTGCTGGGAGGCCGTCTGTCCAACGTCCCCGACCGCATCGCCGCCCGTCTCAAGGAGCAGGATCCCGAGAGCAGCGTAGCCTCATGGGCCTTCCGCTTCGCCGGCACCCCTGATATGATCCTGACCGTCCTCAGCGGCATGACCTACATGGAGCACCTGCAAGACAATATCCGCACCTACTCCCCTCTCGTGCCCCTGACCGATGAGGACAAGGCCTTCCTCGAGGAGACTGCCCGCCAGATGCACGAATACCCGACCATCCCCTGCAACGACTGCCAGTACTGCATGCCCTGCCCCTACGGCATCGACATACCCGGAGTGCTCCTGCACTACAACAAGTGTGTCAACGAGGGCAACCTCTCCGTCAGCAGCTCCGACAGCAACTACCGTCAGGCCCGCCGCGCATTCCTGATAGGCTATGACCGCAGCGTGCCCAAGCTCCGTCAGGCAGACCACTGCATCGGTTGCGGGCAGTGCAACGAGCATTGTCCCCAGGCCATTGACATTCCCAAGGAGATGCAGCGGATCAATGACTACGTGGAAAAATTAAAACAAGGTACTTTGTAAAACAGAACTCCTTAAAGCAAACTGCGGCGGGCCTTTTTTCTGAGGCCCGCCGCAGTTTTTTTCTATTCGACCCAGATCTCGTCAATGAAGATGAAGCCCTCGCCTCCGGCTCCCAGGTGCCACGAGGGGATGGTTCCGAAGTTCTTCGCGAAGACCTTCACGTACCTGGCCTCCACCGGCTCAGACAGCCGCAGCACGAAGTCCCGGGTCCGGATGGTGTAGTCCTGCTCGCCCACTGTGTTGTCCACCCTGCCTACGGAAGTGAAATTCTCCCCGTCCACTGAGACGCTGTACTCCACATACCGCGGCATCCAGATCCAGGAGCGGGCATCCTGGCAGTAGCCGGAGCCGAAGGTGCTGACCTCCCGGACCCCGCGCAGATTCACCACCGCCGTGAAATCCGTATCCTGATAACCCTGCCATCCGCCTGTCTTCCAGTTGACGCTGCCGCGCAGACCGTCTATAAGGCCGCGGGGGCCACGGGCATTGTACTGAGGGTTGTACTCGCAGTAAGTCGTGATGTCCATATCGTCCTTCATCCGGTGGAAGACCGCCGAGACCTCAGGGCTGCGGCTGCCGTCAGGGGCCTCGGAGTATATGCTCAGGCGCGTGGTGCGGTCCAGGGTCACCGGGCCGGTATATTCCCGGTAGCGGCCGCCTCCTACCTTTATATACACCTTGCAGTCCGGCGTACCGCTGTTGACCGCAACCTCCATGGACTTCTCGAAGATGTCGGAAGGCGCCTCGAACCAGGGATTGCGCACGAAGCCGGACTTGTCCAGACGCGATACGGGCCTGTCCTCCACCGCCGTGCCGAAGTCATAGTCAGGTTCAGGCACCAGCGTCAGCTCCAGTTCTCCGCCCTCGCGGATGTCATCCCACCGGATGTAGCTGCGGCTATAGGGCTGCCCGTTGAACAGCACGGCCGATATGTATTTGCAGCGGTCTATATTTCCACCCTTGCACACCACCCTGATGGTCAGCCGCTTGTCCCCGCCGAGAGAGAGGACGGTCCGTTCGAAGACCGGAGCGCTCAGCACATAGACTCCGCTGCCGGGGGTGACGGGATAGAGTCCGATGGCGCTCATCACGTACCAGGCCGACATCTGCCCGCAGTCGTCGTTGCCGCAGAGGCCGTCCGGCTCAGAGGTATAGAGCTCGTCCAGGACACGGCGGACCATCGCACAGGTCTTCCAGTGCTGGCCGGCATAGGCATAGAGGTAGGCCGTCTGATGGCTCGGCTCGTTGCCGTGGGCGTACTGGCCAATCAGACCGGTGATGTCCACCTGGGTCCGTCCGGTAGTGCGCTCCGGGGCCGAGAAGAGGGAGTCGAGCTTCGCGCAGAAGGCCTCGTCCCCGCCCATCAGCGCGATATGTCCGTTGACGTCATGGGGAGCGAAGAAGCTGTACTGCCAGGAATTGGCCTCGGTATAATGGTTGTTGACCTCCGTCGGCTCGAACGGCGTGAGCCAGCGGCCGCTCATCATCGGACGCATCAGGCCGGTCTCAGGGTCCCAGACATTGATGTAACTGGCCGAATATTTCAGGTACCGGTCGCGGATATCCGCATAACGCTGCTCCCCGGTCTGCCTGTAGACCATATCGGCCACCTGCGCGATGCACCAGTCATCGTAGGCATACTCGAGGGTCTTCGACACCGACTCATGCTCCTCCTCCGCCGGCACGACATACCGCTGACGGTAGTGGCTGATACCGAACTCGTCCTTGCACGAGGACTCCACCATCGCCTCCAGCAGCTCCGGCGCATACTCCAGCCCTATCCCATGGCCCAGGGCCTCGGCTATCACGGGTGTGGAGTTGTATCCGATCATGCAGTTGGTCTCCCAGCCGCTGAGTTCCCATACCGGCAGCTTGCCGCCCTCCCTCCAGATGGTCAGGAAGGAACGCAGGAAGTCCTCCGTCCGCTCCGGCTCAATCAGCGTCAGCATCGGATGCAGGGTCCGGAAGGTATCCCAGAGGGAAAATACGGTATAGCGGTCAAATCCCTCCGCCCGGTGCACCTTCCGGTCCATTCCCCGGTATTCCCCGCTGACATCGGAGAAGAGATTCGGGGCTATGGCCGTGTGGTACAATGCAGTATAGAAGGTCCGCAGCCTCTCGCGGTCACCCCTGCCCTCTCCGCGGACATCGATCTTCGAGAGATACTGCTCCCAAAGCTCCTCCGTGGCGGCCCTCCGGGCATCGAAGTCAAAGCTGTCCTCCGGCACATCGCTCAGGAGGTTCTCCCGGGCATTGTCCGAAGACACTGAGGAAATACCGGCCTTGACAGTCACCTGCTCCGTACCGGGCGCAAAGACAATGAGGGCACCCTCCTCTCCAAATGGCCGGTATTCAGCCATCGGTTCGGAAAATTCCAGGTAGAAATGCACCATCTGGTCCTCCGACCAGGACTTCGAGCGGCGGAATCCGGAAACAGCGCGATCACTCTCCTGACGGATACCGGAACTCAGAAGGACATCCCTGTGCCTGAGGTCAATGACAATAGACGGTGCTCCGCCGTCCGTGTCGCGGAAGGTATAGCGGTGCATTCCCGACCGCGGCCCTGCGGTCAGCTCCGCCAGCACGTTCCAGCGCTCCAGCATCACCGAGTAGTATCCGGCCGCAGCCTCCTCCCTGTCATGTGAGAATGCGCTCTGGTACAGCCGCCTGTCCAGGGAATCGGCCTCATACCCCATCACGGGCATCAGCAGCACGTCCCCGTAGTCCAGCACTCCCGTACCGCTCAGATGGGTATGGCTGAAGCCGATAATCGTGTCGTCCGAGTAGTGGTAGCCGGAGCAGCCCTCCCAGGTATCCATCCGGGTGTCCGGACTGAGCTGCACCATCCCGAACGGAGCCGTCGCCCCGGGAAAAGTATGGCCGGTAAAGTCTGTACCCACCATCGGGTCCACATAGTCCACCAGTCTCTTTTCTTTCTGCGAACAGGAGATAAGTCCCACTGAGACAGCCGTCATGGCCAGGGTGATAAGAATTTTCCTCATTTTTTGTAAAAATTTTTTAAAATTTATTTTGGATTTTGAAACAAAACTTCTACATTTGCAGTCCCAAAACGGAACGCTTCCTTAGCTCAGTTGGTAGAGCACGACACTCTTAATGTTGGGGTCCAGGGTTCGAGCCCCTGAGGGAGCACGGAAAAAGCCTCTGAAGCATTTCAGAGGCTTTTTTGTGCTCCCGGGAGCGCCCCTTGTCTACCCATCTCCCGAACCCCTTCCCAGTAAGGGGAGAATGTCGCTTCGCTCCGATCATCATTCCAAACATCATACTGAGTAGAACCATGTGAGGAGGAGCTGTGTGAGACGGCCGGGGAGGACGCGGGAGACGCGGGCGAAGGCGGTCTGCAGGAGGCTGCCGGTAAGGGTGCGGAACCTGGGGCGGCGGCGGGCGACGAGGCGGCAGAGCACCTTCCCTACCCTGGCAGGATCGCAGCCGCGGGTCTCGTCCTTCTCGACGCCGGCCATGGTCCTGCGGAAGGAAGCCGAATAGTCGGGGTCGTCGAGGGTAGCCTGCGACATCTTCCTGGAAGAGGTGAAGCCGGTCCGGAAATCCCCCGGCTCTACGAGACATACCCGGATGCCGAAGCGCCGGACCTCGACCGCAAGGGCCTCGCTGTACCCTTCAATCGCGAACTTCGAGGCGGAGTAGAACCCCTGATAGGGCACCGCGACCACTCCTGCTATGGAGCTGATATTGATAATGCGTCCGCCGCGCTGCCGCCGCATGTGCGGGAGGACGGCCGAGCAGACGCGGGTCATGCCCATGAAATTGGTCTCCATCTGCCAGCGCCTCTCCTCCTCGGTGGCCAGCTCGAGGGAGCCGCCGATGCCCGCGCCGGCATTGTTCACCAGCACGTCGATGCGTCCCTCCGCGGCGATGATTTTCCCTACTGCCTCATCAATAGAAGAAGGGACCGTGACGTCCAGGCGCAGCATACGCACCCCGTCGTCACGTGTCCCATCCTGTACCGAGCGGCCCGTACCGTAAACGGTATGACCAGCAGCAGAGAGCATTCCGGACGCGGTTCGGCCGAATCCGGAAGTGGCTCCTGTTATCAGTATTACTTTTCCGGGCTTCATCCTGCGGTTAGAATCCGCGGGCGAACATTGCCCAGAACTGCAGGGCAAGATCCTCCCATGCCAGGATGGCTGCTCCGGCAAAATCCGCGGTATAACCCGTCAGATACCCGAGGGCTGCCTCCTCGCCTTCCTCAGCGAGAATCCTGGAGTACTGCTCCCTTACGAAAGCCTCCTCGCGGGCACCCTTTGCCTTGAAATGGTCTACTGCATCAAAAATCATATCCTTGGTCGCGCCCCAGCGTACCGTTGCGAGCTTGTTGGCGGGACGGAACTTCCAGATGACGGAATTCTCGTCGTAGCCGTACTGACCGCAGAGGCTGAAGCACTCGGGCAGTGAAGTAGTTCCGCAGAAAATAGGAATGCGGGGGCTCTGTCCGGGATTGTCGAACGATATCCAGAGAACGCCGCCGACTGCGTCGGGAAGCTCACTGTGAAGTTCTATCACCGTAGAGTATGCGCACTGAGGCACTGCCACCAGACGGTAACCGGTCACTGCACCGGGCTTGAGAGCGTTGAGCAGGTTACGTGTATCACGTCCCATCCAGGGATTGGCTGCAGGAGAGATTACAGAGTCTACGGCACCTGTCTGACGGTCCTTAACCGCTATCTTGAGGTTCCTGGTGACATCGTACTCGCTGCCTTCGTAGGTCTCGGTAAGCAGAGACATAACTTCCTCGGTGGATACCAGGTGCTCAGGCTTTACAGAGAAAGGTATCTCCTCGGAGTCATATACGAGATTGAGGGAGGGAGCAAGCTTGTCCAGAATGTAGAACTCACGTACGCTGAATGCCTTCCTGCCTCCGCCATAGGCTTTCCAGAAACGGAATGTCTCCTTGCCGTCCCAGTAGCCGAGCTTCTTGGCCACCTCGAACACGTTGTCGGATGCCATATAGTTGTCCTTGTCCTTGAGGTCGAGGGTGGAGATTCTGGGAATGTTGGCAGATACGCCTACATGATCGTCAGGGATGCGGACTGCTGCCCAGACACCGCCTATGTTGTCCTTGCCCTCACCGAAGACCTCGAAGTGCCATACTTCGTTCTTGTCGGCGATGGTCAGGCACTCGCCCCAGTCTCCGTAACCGTACTCCTCGATGAGCTCACCCATCAGGCGGATGGCATCACGTGCCGTGGAGCAGCGCTGCAGGGCTATCTTCTGCAGTTCCTCGATCATGAACATACCGTCGGGATTGACGAGGTCGCGGCGGCCGGTGATAGTGGTCTCGCCCATAGCCAGCTGTTTCTCGTTAAGGCAGGGATATGCTGTGTCCACGAAACGGAATGTGGTACCGGCAGGCTGGAATATCGCACCCTTGAGAGTCATGCGGTAGCTGCCCTTTACGGATTCCGTGTGAAGACGGTTCTTGAAGACGTTAACCGTAGTGTCATTCTTATAGGTGATGGAAGGAACGATTCCCACCCAGGAACGGTAATTGCCGTCGCAAGTATGAGAGGTGATGACAGCTCCGTCAGTAGAAGCCTTCTTGCCCACCATGATACTGGTGCAGCTGAAAGGATCGAGTTCAGGAAGAACGGTTGCGCCTGCCCAGAATACAGAGACTGCGGCGACGCAGAGAAGTGATAGAATTTTTTTCATAAAAGGTATAGTCAAATGTGTTTTTAAAGTTATTTAACCCTCCAAAGGTAATAAAACTATCAAAAGTTGATACCACGGTATGACAACTTTTCCGAAAAAAATGACAGTTTGCCCGTAAAACAGCCTCCGGGGGCATCGCGCACAGAATTTGAGTGATTGTTTAATAGTTTTATTAAACACACGTTTTATGGAAAATTTTCTGAACAGAATGGCCGACAAGGCCTCCAGGACTGTCCGCCACTGGTGGCTGTACCTGATTACCGGTATCCTCTCCATCATTGCAGGCATCGTCGTATTCTGCAATCCCATAGAGAGCTATCTCACCCTCAGCATCATGTTCGGCATACTGATGCTTATCTCCGGCATAGTGGAGCTCGTAGTCAGCTCCACCAGCCGCAACTACTTCACCACCCGCAGCTACAGCATCGTGGGCGGCATACTGGACCTGCTCCTGGGCCTCTTCCTGTGCTGCTATCCGAGCATCACCCTGGTAGTGCTGCCGGTTATCCTCGGGGTATGGATGATGTTCCACAGCTTCATGATCATCGGGCTCGGCAGTGACATGGACTCGTTCCGCGTCCGCGGCAGCGGCTGGGTAATCACCGGCGGCGTGGTCCTGCTGCTCCTGTCCCTAGGAATCACCTTCTTCCCCCTGACTCTCGGAACAGCCTCGGTAGTCATCCTTACCGGCTGCGCATTCATCTTCTTCGGGGCACTGCTCATCGCCCTGAGCATCAGACTGCGCCGCATCCACGAGCACTTCCGCTTCCACGATGCCGAGATAGTAGACTGAGGCTATAGCCGGTAATTGCTAGCAATAAGTTGGTATTTCAAATCCGGGAATAATCTTTTTCATTTGCAGTGTGAAATTCAAAATACACAACAGATGAAAAAGATTGTTATTATTTACGGTTCGTCCACGGGGACGACACAGGCAGTGGCAGAAGCCATAGCCTCCAGACTGGATGTCAAAGATGTTTTCGACGTGGCTACGATAACCAAGGGACAGGTAGAGCCATACGATGTCCTTATCCTCGGAACCTCGACTTGGGGTGACGGAGAGCTCCAGGATGACTGGAATGACGGAATCAACGTTATCAAATCAGTCAATCTGGCCGGGAAGGACGTGGCCCTGTTCGGCTGCGGAGACTCCATGGCATACTCCGACACTTTCTGCAACGGTATGCACCTGCTCAAGGAAGAGCTGGAAGGCACCGGCTGCAATTTCATTGGCGGCATCCCGGCCGACGGCTATTCCTACTCAGACTCCACTGCCGTCGAAGAAGGAGAATTCATAGGTGCGGCCATAGACGACAACAATGAGCCGGAAAAGACCGGTGAGCGGATAGACACCTGGCTCGCCTCTTTCAAGGACAGGCTGTAAACTGCTGCGTCCAAAGTAGGATAAAAAATAAAAGTCCCGGAAGACTAGCCGCCCTCGGCTCTAGAGGGAGGGGCCCGCCGCGAAGCGGTGGGAGG
>ERZ780012.62-NODE-62-length-50428-cov-13.1187_pt1 | contig 50428 bp, 40 predicted proteins | sample MGYA00511869_ERZ780012 | MGnify/ENA primary metagenome ERZ780012 (study PRJEB29588, sample SAMEA2161608) | human gut metagenome | biome: human gut; feature: human-associated habitat; material: faeces | place: Denmark | collected 2008/2010 ... | reverse complement strand
CGAATTCCATCAAATATTTTTAACTTTTTTCGGATTTTAAAGTGTCAAACTACCGGGGAAATCCGCAAAGATTCGATAGGTTGTCGCCATTGATTCAATACTTGTTATCAAGTATTAAAGTTACTAAAATCAATGACATATGCAACTCTTCGAGAGGCTTTGTACGACTTTTTTACACACAATGCCCCACTTGTTTCCGACGGCGATTATTATAGTAGTGAAGATGTCTTCACCGCATTGCCGTATGCAAAAGGAAGGAGGTATTTTGATGCGGTTGCCCTGCCACCTTGATTCCAGCATTAATCGTGTTTTTTCCATAGACGTGATGTTGTTTATCAGAATTTATCTAAATTTGCATTCTGTAGCGTCGCAAAAGCGAATTGATAATAATCAGGAATCAAACTTTAATGGAAAGAAACAACAAGGCCCCGACAATCGAATACTTCCGTGAACTACTTAGAAAAAACGGACTGAAAGTGACACCACAGAGAATCGCCGTACATGAGGCGATGCTTAGGCTTGGACACGCCTGCGCTGACATGGTCACGGCGGAAATCCTTGCGGCGAAAAAGACGAAGGTCACTGTCGCCTCCGTCTATAACATCCTGACCCAGCTTTCTCTTTTGGGAATATACCACCACAGGATGAGCGAGAACAACAAGATGTATTTCGACGTCAACACTTTCAAGCATTTTCATCTTTATGACACGATGAACCACACTTTCTCAGATGTGATTGACGACGAGCTCTATCAGCAGATCGAGGGCAAGCTTCTCGAACGCCGCTTCAAAGGCTACAAGATTGACGGAATCGATGTGCAGATTCTGGCGCACCCTTCCGTGAAAGGGAAGAAATAATCCGAGACATTTCACTAATCTTCAAATAACAGGATTTTATGACCAAAGTACTTGACTCAATGCTTCTTGCCGGAGTCGCTCTCGCCACAGGAGCCTGCGCTGAAGAGAAACCGGCACGTACTCCGAATGTCGTGTTCATCCTGGCGGATGATCTTGGCTGGGGGGATCTGAGCTGCTACGGGCAGAAGAATTTCGAGACTCCGAACATCGACGCCCTCGCGCGTGGAGGTGTCCGGTTCACACAATGCTATTCGGGAACCACAGTGAGCGCCCCGTCCAGATCGTGTCTTCTGACCGGTACCCACAGCGGGCACACTCCGGTGAGGGGAAACCTCGAACTTGATCCGGAAGGACAGTTTCCGCTTCCTGACGGAGCCGAGACGATCTTCCATGACATGAGAAAGGCCGGCTACAGAACCGGAGCGTTCGGTAAATGGGGACTTGGCTACATCGGCACAACCGGAGATCCGGCAAACCAAGGCGTCGATGAGTTCTATGGCTTCAATTGCCAGCTTCTCGCCCACAGCTACTATGCGAGCCACATCTGGCATAACTCGGAAAGAATTGAACTGGAAGACAATGTGGACTCTGTCCCTTACGGGCAGGGAACGTATATTCCAGAACTTATCCATGAAAAAGCTCTCCAATTCCTCGAAAATTCGGTCAAGGACGGAGAACCCTTCTTCCTCTGGTATCCGACCACAATACCGCACGCCGAGCTGATTGTTCCGCAGGACAGCATAATCGACAGATTCATAGGGAAATATCCCGAGACACCTTATCATGGTGTGGACAGCGGGCCGGCGTTCCGAAAGGGTGGCTATTGTTCGCAGGAATATCCTCATGCCACTTTCGCGGCCATGGTGACAAGGCTTGACACCTACGTGGGACAGATAGTCTCAAAACTCAAGGAACTTGGAGTCTATGACAACACCATAATAATCTTCTCATCCGACAACGGGCCTCATAAAGAAGGAGGTGCGGATCCTGACTTCTTCGACTCCAACGGACCTTGGAGAGGCTACAAGAGGGATCTTTACGAGGGTGGTGTCAGAGTTCCTTTGATTGTAAGTTGGGAAGGACACACCCAAAAGGGCGTTGACTCGGATCTCATATGCTCGTTCTGGGATGTCATGCCGACACTACGCGAGCTCAACGGGGCCAAGGAAAAGGATCTTGAAAACATGGACGGCATCAGTCTGCTTCCGACCTTGGAGAACAAGGGAATGCAGAAAGAACACGAATGGCTTTACTTTGAGTTTCAGGAGCTTGGAGGCCGCCAAGCCGTCAGGAAAGGCGAATGGAAACTTGTTCATCTGGACATCCGCAGCGACAACGACAAATACGAGCTGTACAACCTCGCCACCGACCCGGGAGAGACAACAGACCTGAGTGCGGACAACCCGGAGAAAGTCGCCGAGCTTCAGGCAATCATGTCGGAAGCGCATATTCCGAACCCGGACTTCCCTATTCTTAAAGGAGAAACCGCAAGAGCCAGGTAGGTTCCAGACATTAAGAGCGGGCGACTGAAGAGTATCAGCCGCCCGCTTTTATATTCAGAGATCATGTAATCCTATTTTCCGAATAGTTCCTCGTAGCCAGGGTTCTGCGTCAGGGCAGGGTTCATGTTGATCTCATGGGTAGGGACCTGATCCAGATAGTAGGTGTCAAGCCATCCCTTGCCGACTGACAACGGGCCGTGCTTCGTGTAGATCCAGCCGCTTCCGGCCTCGTTGCCATAGGCTTCCGAATAGCCCTTCTCACGGATCTCATTGTAATTGACGAACTGTCCGGTGTACTTTCCTGTGCCATAAGGGACGTTTGTGGAGGTGATCCATGCGCCGCAAGGCTGCCTGTTCACGTAGTACGGAGCCTTGTGCCATCTCTTGATGTCATAGAAACTGAAACCTTGTCCCATCAACTCGACCATCCTCTCGCGCCTGATCTCCCAAAGGACAGGCGGAACCTCATAGTTGGTCTTGGTGTCGTCGTAGCCACGGGTCCATGAAGCCGTACCCTTGTCACGATCCGGATCGAAATCAGCCGTGATCTCAGCCACGACCATCCTTGCGACTTCCGCACGGTCACGGAGCAGGTTGATTGTCCTGTCGGCGACACCCTGGTCAAAGCGGTTAAGCTCAAAAGCGGCCTCCGCATAGTTCAGAAGGACTTCCTCGATCGTGAAGATCGGTTTGTCAGATGTCTGGAAATTGCCGTTGCTGCCGACTTCCCAGCTCGTGTAGTGCTTCCAAAAGAAATAACCGGTCCAGCAGCGCATGTAGTTGTCCATCTGGATCCCGGAGCCTGTGATGTTAGGCGCGCTGTGAGACATCGAGCCACCCCAGTTATGCCCTGGGAGTCTTTTGCAACCTATTGATTCATCACCTGTTCCGTTCTCACAGAACACATTCGGACCGAAATAGTCGATGTACTCACGGAACTTTTTCTCATATTCCCCAGTGATGGTAAAGTTGCCGAGCCCCTGCAGTGTCTCACCGGCCTTCCAGAATGTCCATTTCTTGAATGTGGTCACATTGTCTGGTTCCGGGTTATTTCCGGTGACTTTGGCCTGTGCCGGTGGCTGGAAGTTGATGTGCAGGCGAGGATCACGGTCTGAATAATAGTCCCAAAGATCTTTTCCTTCGCCGCCCTTGAATCCTGAAGACGGGTTGCCTATCGGCTTGCCGTTCTTCATGAGGAACATGTCAACCGTCTGCTGCGGAGCGTCGGCACGATGCGCTTCAACGTGAACCAAATCACTGAAGCGATGCATCAATATTCCAGTGTAATACTGTTTGAACATGATGATGCCCGGCTTGCCGGTAAGGTCTTCGGAAGTCATGACCTCGTCGTAGCCGGCGGCAGGGTACTTGTTGATCCCGCTGCCATAGTACAGCGAAGGATACTTATCCATAAGTTCCTGGGAGACGGCAAGACACTTCTCCAGATACTGCTGATAAGGCTCATTCAGCCCGTGGTATTTGGCCCATGTGGCCTCACGAAGCAGGAAGCGGCTCAAGGCGGCCTTTATGGCGTCAGCGGTCAGAGCGTTGTCTCCGTCCTTGGAGGAGTCACCGATGTTCGCGGCGGCATATTCAAGCCTCGCCACAATGCTGTCGGCCACTTCCGCGCGAGGGGTGCGAGGCATGTAGGCCTCCTCCGACTCATCGTTCAGGACCATGTTCACCCAAGGGATGTCACCGTACCTGGAAATGAGTTCCATATACCACCATGCATGGAAGAAGTAACCTACAGAACGCCAATGGCGCTGCTCAGTCTCGGTCAGCACTCCGTCGCCAAGATGGCTGAGCATGATGTTGATGCTTCGAATCCAACCGAAACTCCACGATCCGTGGGTGTTTCTCGTTGTGATCGTCTGGTACCCGTAAGGGTTGAACGAGTTGTCCCTCGTTGTCATTATCCCGGAATAGTAGTCACTGCTCCACTGGCCACCCCAATAATAAGAACCTCCGGAGAAGTTTGTCATGATGTTGCCGTCCGTGAACAACGAGTAGCAAGGATTCATGTAGGCCTTGAAATTATCGTAAGTCTGGAAAGCGTTCTTCTCCGTGAGACTTGTGACTGGAAGCTTCTCAAGAAAATCATCGTTGCAACTTGAGAATACACCGGAGACGGTGGCTATGATTGCTGCTGCAATAACGTATGCTTTATTTCTCATAATTCTTGATCATTAGAATGTTATGCTTGCTCCGACAGACCATGTGCGGTAGAACGGATAAGACCACGAAAGACTTTCCGGGTCATAGCCCTTTGGCAAGGAAGTGAAAGTGGCGAGATTCTCCACACTCACATACAGGCGAAGCTGGTCCAAAGCCACCTTGCGAAGCAATGATGACGGGAATGAATATGACAGAGTGACATTCTTCACACGCAGATAGGCGGCGTTCTGAATATATTTGTCGCTCACCCTCGCGTTCGAACCGGCGTTGCCATCCTGACCATAGACCCTGAACAGTTTGGCGTCAGGATTCTTCGCCACCATGTAGTCCGGGCTCTGAGGGTCGTAGCTGACCGCTGACCAATAGTCTGTCTGGTTGTAGTACAACGGCCAGAAAACTCCGTCCGCTCCGGCCGCTCCGAACGGGAACAGGGCGGCTCCGCCCAGCCAATAGTCACGTTTGCCGACTCCCTGAAGAAGAACATTCAGATCAAGCCCCTTCCATGAGACTCCAAGATTGCCGCCGAACTGGTAACGGGAAGTGCTGTTTCCGATGATTTCCCTGTCGCCAGGATTCTCAAGGGTCGAGCCACCGGCGTCGATCACACCGTTACCGTCCAGATCCTTGAACTTCACGTCACCAGGCTGCACTGAATAACCGCTGACTGACACGACGCCTTCCTTGAGCACCCAAGTGCCGACCTTGGCCTTTTCCATGTCAAAGTCATCGATGGAATAATAGCCGTCAGCCCTGTAGCCATAAATGGAGTTCAATGCTTTTCCAACATAATAGTTGTCTATGGAGCCTGAAAGATTATTGAATTTTGTGATTTTGGACTTATGGTCATAGACATTGAGATTCAGGCGGTACCCCCAATCTCCGATGTGGTCGCGCCATCCGACGGACAGTTCCCATCCGTCAGTCCGCATGTCAGCGATGTTCTGCAGAGGAGCGCTCGCTCCGACAAGGGCAGGAAGCTCGGCTCCGGCCGCAAGCATTCCCTTGGTGTCGCGCCTGTACCAGTCAAACGTGGCTGATAGCCTGTCATTGAAGGCCGAGAAATCAAAACCGAAGTCGAGGGTCGTGACCGTCTCCCAAGTGTAGTTGGCGCGGATCAGGCCAGGTGTGGAGATGTAGATTGTCTTATCGTTGTTGTCAAGCCAGTAGGTTCCTTCGTTGATGCCCATGGAAGCGACGAAGCCGTACGGATTGATGTTCTGGTTACCGATGGAGCCATAGGAAGCCCTGAGTTTAAACTCATTAAGCCAGTTGTCAGCCCAGTCCATGAACTTCTCCTTGCCAAGGCGCCAGCCGACAGAAACGGAAGGGAAAAGGCCGAAACGGTTTTCCTTCGGGAATTTTGACGAACCGTCATAGCGGGCATTCACTGTCAGAAGATACCGGTCAGCATAGTTGTATGTCAGACGGGCGAACATACCTCTGATGGAATATTCAGAGTAATTGTCGCTGATGTTCTTGATTCCTGTACCACCGCCGAAGGACGGAACCGTCGGCACGGACTGGCCTTCGATCGATGCGTTCACACCGGAATAGTCGTAGCTTTCCTGATTGAAACCGACCATCGCGGTCATCGCATGCTTGCCAAGACTCAACTTGTAGTTGGTGTAGAGGTTCAAGGCGTTGTACTTGGTGGTGTACGAGTTGATCGTGTACAGATCCCTGGTAGGATCGGTAGGAGTGGTCTTGACCGCCAACTGCACATCCGCGTAACGGAGGATGCCTGAGTAATTGCGGTACTTGTAGGAGTTCTGGTTATAAGTGTACTCGGCTATGATCTCCCAACCCTTCAAAGGACGGATGATCGTCTTGGACTGGATGCGAGGCATCGAGTTGGTGGTTGTGGAGGTCGGAGAGACAAGATAGGAATTCTTAGGAGAATCCATGATCAGATCCTCGCTTGTCCCAAGGATCTCCTTTGGCATGTAACCCTCAGGATACCAGTTGATAAGCCTTGTCGCATACGGATCACGGATGTTATTGGAGAGAGCCGTTCTCTTTATGTCCGTGTAGTACATTGTAAGTTCCTGGGTCAACCATTTCGTGACATCACCGGAGACGAATGACGAGATGGCTTTTCTCAGGTACTTGTCCTTGTCCGTGATCATCGGTCCGTTCTCGTAGCCGTAGTTACCGGACACCCTGAAACGAAGTCTGTCGGTTCCGCCGGTGACAGAGACCGCATGGTTGGAAAGGAAGCCTGTGCCAAGCGCGTTGCCTGCCACATCTCCTTCCTTAAGATAATAGACACTGCCGTCCTCAGCCTTGTAGATACCATTGTCATACACTCCGCTGAGCGTACCGGCCTCGTACTGGGAAAGCAGGTTCTTCCACTCGCTTATCTGTCCGTTTCCCGCCCAGTACTGGGACGAGAATCCGGCCTCCTCGTAAGCGGAGATGTAATCCGAAAGCGATGCCTGCACCGGCCTTGTCAACGTGTTCTCCCAACCCTGACTGAAACTGTAGTTGAGTTTGAACGTGGCGTCGCTCTTCGGACGTTTGGTCGTGACGAGTATGACACCGCCCGCGGCTCTGGCTCCATAGATGGCCGAGGAAGCCGCGTCCTTGAGAACCGAGACGCTTTCGATGTCATCCGGATTCAGGCTGTTGATGTCACCCTCAACGTTGTCGATGAGGACCAGAGGCGAGCCTCCGTTGATGGACAAAGTGCCTCGGATGTTGAAACTTTTCGCCTGTCCAGGAGATGACGAGCCCGAAACCATCAATCCAGGCATGGCTCCCTGCAAGGCGGCCGAGGCACTGACAAGAGGTCTGTCGCCCAGCACATCCTCCATCTTCACTTGGGAGACGGCACCTGTCAAATCCACCTTCCTCTGGGTAGCGAAACCCACTACTACGACATCCTCCAATTTCTGGAGGTCCGCTTCCAAGGCTATCTCAAGCGATGCCTGTCCGTTCCAATTGATTTCCTGCGACAGGTAGCCGATGCAGGAAACTTGTAGAATGTCTTTGTCCTTGACATTCAACGAAAACTTTCCGTCGATGTCGGAAGTTGTCCCGTTCAATGTTCCTTTGACAATGATGGAGACTCCGGGCACCGGGCCCTGCGTGTCTGTGACGACACCTGTCACCGTTGTGTTTCTCTGTCCTTGTGCAGTGAACGCCATAAGGGCAAGCAGCAAAGTCAGGACACAATGAATGATTCTGTTCTGATTTGTTTTAGAAAACATTAGGTAAGTAATTATTAAGTGATATTGAAAAAACAAGTTGCATCAATCGATAAAACTGATAATAAGGAATCCTTTGAATATTAACTTATTATTATTTTGAAATGATGCAGGTTATCATTTACACCTTAATAAGATCGAACAATTCTGTCCAAGCAAAGGTTCTATAGGTGTTTCTATAGATGATGACGGTCGTGTGTTCCATGTGGCTATCATTATGTGGCTATTTTGGTGCAAAGATAACACAAACTTGTTAACTTTGCATGATTTCAGGAAAAAAATTACATCAATGAAACATTTAATCACCTCTATTCTCATGCTCTTGTCCGCAGGGATGGTCTGCGCCCAAAACAGTCAGGAATATTCCGTGAAACATCTTGTGTTCCCTGAAGGTTGCCCGCATCAGGACAAGATAAGCCTTGCCGCCAGGCTTGTCCCGACCCAAGAGCAGCTTGATTGGCAGAATCTGGAAATGACCGCTTTCCTCCATTTCGGAATGAACACCTTCACTGGACGCGAGTGGGGTGACGGCAAGGAAAGTCCATCCCTGTTCGCTCCTACGGACCTTGATGCCGAACAATGGATCCGAACCCTCAGCCAAGCCGGATTCAAAATGGCGATCCTGACGGCAAAACACCACGATGGATTCTGCCTCTGGCCGACCAAGACCACCCTTCATTCTGTCGCTTCATCCCCTTGGAAAGATGGTAAAGGTGATGTGGTGCGTGAAGTACGGAATGCCTGCGCTAAATACGGGATGAAATTCGGAGTCTATCTTTCTCCTTGGGACCGCAACGCCCCTTGTTACGGAGACTCACCAGCCTATAACAAATTCTTCATCGCCCAGCTCACGGAACTGCTCACCGACTATGGAGAGGTTGACGAGGTGTGGTTTGACGGAGCCAACGGTGAGGGGCCGAACGGAAAAATCCAGGTCTATGACTGGGACTCCATCCTTCATGTCATCCACTCCCTGCAGCCGCATGCCGTGACAGCCATCATGGGTGACGACGTGCGTTGGGTCGGCAACGAAAGCGGCATGGGACGCGAGACCGAGTGGAGCGCCACGGTGCTCACCCCAAAAGCATACGCCCAGGCTGATGACAACAACGGGCGGTTGGGAATCACCAACTTGTCCAAGGATCTAGGCAGCAGGAATATGATCGAAAAGGCTACCGAGATGTTCTGGTATCCATCCGAAGTGGATGTCTCCATCCGCCCAGGATGGTTCCACACAGCCGACCAAGATGAGAAGGTAAAAAGTCTCAAGACACTGGTGGACATATATTTCCAGTCAGTTGGCCGCAACTCTGTGCTGCTGCTCAATGTTCCCCCGGACAAAAGAGGACATATTCACGAAGCAGACTCGGTGAGACTTCAAGAACTGTCTGACTACCTGAAACGCACGTTCAGCGATGACCGGGTGCGGAAAGGGAGCCTCCTGTGGAATGCTGTCCAAGGGGAGGAACGTGTTTACAAACTGAAAAAAGGTTCGCGCGTGAATGTCGTGATGCTTCAGGAGGACATCAAGCGTGGGCAAAGGGTAGAGTCATTCGTTGTGGAAGGATTGGAGAATACTGGCTGGAAAGTTCTTTGCAAAGGAACGACGATCGGACACAAGCGTCTTGTACGTTTTGAGGAATCAGATCTCAAAGCCATCAAGGTACGCATCACAGGTTCCAGAGCTGAAGTTCATCTGAGCAGAGTCGGTGTTTTCCATGCCCCGGCCATCGCGGACAAGGCAACCGGCGCTGATTGGAACGACATTCCGAGAGAAGAGTGGACTGTCGATAACGATCATCCGCTGGTCTTGAATCTCGGCAGGAAAGCTGCGTTGACCGCATTCACATATGCGCCTCTTGAAAGCAGGGTAGGAGAAGAAATGGCATTCCGCTTTAGTTTTTCGGCAAGTGATGATGGCGACAAGTGGCACACAATCATAAAAGAAGGAGAGTTCAGCAACATCATGCACAATCCGGTTCCAATGAGAATATCTTTCAATTCCACGATTGAATGCCGCTTCATACGCATCGAGACCTCGGCGTTGGACGGCAAGCCAGCGAAGATCTTACCGGAAGAGATCGGTGTCACACTGAGTCAGTAACTTCGGCAGGTTACAGGATCCGCCCGATGATAGGTTTGATAAAAGTCAACATGGGAACAAAATACTTGATATTCAAGAAAATCGTAACTCTCTTCTTTGCCATCCCAGCCACCGAGGCACTAGTTCATGGAGCAGAGATCGATCACGGTGGATGGTACGTGGAGATGGCCGGAATGGGTTCCACGAAGAGGGCACTGCCGTTCTGGAGCCACACCAACAAAGGAGGAGTCTATCCCGAGACCTGCGGAGGACTTTTTAGAGGAGGTGTAAACGGAACAAGCTACGGCAAAAACACTTTCCGACTGGACTGGGGAATCGGGCTTGCCGGTTATGCCGCCGCCGAGGGGAATGCGGAGGTGCATAACAGCGACGGAAGCAGCACAAGAGGCATGGTTCAGGAACTCTATGTCGGCACCGGCTGGAAGAAACTGAATCTTGATCTTGGAATTCGTCGGCGCGCGACAGATTTCGGAGGACTTTCTGTGACCGGAGGAAATTTCGTGCTTACAGACAACGCCCAGAGTTTTCCCGGATACCGTCTGCATTCCGATTGGATCAAGATACCTTTCACCAAGGGCATCCTTTCCGCAAGATTCGACTTCGGGGATTATGGGCTTTGGGACAACAGGTACGTAAAACACACTCTGCTCCACAACCAGGCCCTACACTTCAAGGTGAACATCAGCAAGAGGATCTCTTTCACAGGAGGATTGGACCTTTGGACACAATGGGGCGGAACATCGCCGGTCTATGGCAAACAGCCCCATAAATTTTCCGACTATCTGAAGATCATGGTCGCCGCAAGCGGAGGGGAAGGAGCGACAAAAAGCGACCAGATCAACGCGCTCGGCAATCACCTTGGACGCGAACTTCTAAGGTTGGATCTGGATCAGGACAGATGGCATCTGGCATTCCAGCACGACAGGCCGTTCGAGGATGGTTCCGGGGTCGGGTTCCAGAACTTTCCCGACGCCGTGAACACCCTTCATCTCTCATTCAAGAACAAGGACAAATGGGTCAGTGACTTGCTTTTGGAATTCATCTACACGAAGTGGCAGTCGGGAACGCGGCATGACAGGCCGGCCACGGAAGAGGAACTGAAAAGGAATCCTGACAAGAAGGTTTACATCGTAGGTGGTTGCGACAATTATTTCAACAATGGTGAATATCAGTCCGCATGGACTTACAATGGGCGTTCGATAGGGCTTCCTCTTTTCACTCTTACCCCTAAGGATGAGAACGGAATCACCAAGGGAGTGTCCAACAACAGAATCATCGCGTGGAATGTCGGTCTGGGAGGAAAAATATTCAGAAAAGTACCCTACTTATTGAAAGTTACATACAGTAAGAATTTCGGAAAGTACAGCCAATCAGACCCCTTCTATAATTCGGTTCCAAGGCAGGTTTCAGGAGCATTGGAGCTCACGTTGCCTAAACGCGTAATTGGAAACGCAACCCTTCTCAGCATCGGCCTTTACGCAGACAAAGGATCACTTTACCCTGACACCGCAGGAATAACTCTTCGTCTTGGTTGGGGCGGAACGCTCACTCACTGACGCTGCCAACACTGACAACACTGTCAACGCTGTCAACGCTGACGCAGCCAACCTGTGGAGGATAAATCACTTAATACAAGGTAATTACAACGCTCTACTCCCAATGGCATGAAGTACACCATATCATCTCATTAATAGTTAAGCCATTAGCCTCCATAGCCCCCCAGACTGTCTGAAAAAGTCTCGGCGAGAGCTGATAAGTCTGTACCCCCTATACAGGGGCGACAACGAATTTTCAATCCTCGGAGATGGTAATTATACTTTTAAGACAGTCTCCCCCATCATCAAAAAAGGGGTTGAGTTGCACCAAAAAAAAGAGGACGAAAGCTATTAACTTCCGTCCTTTCGTTGGGGTGCGATGTGGGGCTCGAACCCACGACACCCAGAACCACAATCTGGTGCTCTACCAACTGAACTAATCGCACCGTGTTAGAGATTGCAAAGATACGAATAAATTTGACAGATGCAAGCGTTTAATCAGAATATTTTCACAAAAGGTTACGAAACGGCACGGAAATCCAGTGTGTATTATTATCTTTGTGCATGCGGAAAATTCTGACATTAGGACTGTTCCTTATCATCACCTGTTCCGCGGCGGGCCAAATCCGCCGTGAGGTTTTCGGGGTACGGCAAAACAAGGCCGGATCATACCTTATAAAAGGACTGAATATTCCACATCCATCCTTCCATACGCCCGACACTGTGAACGTCATGATCATGGGTGACATGATGATGCACCGGGATCAGATTTCCAACGCAAGGACCGGAGAGGACACTTTCGACTTCTCGGAGTGCTTTCCTAAGGTGGAGCATCTTATCAAGGAGGCGGACATCGCCGTGGCGAACATGGAATTCACGCTTGCGGGAAAGCCTTACACCGGCTATCCATGTTTCTCGGCGCCGGACAGCTACGCCGAAAGCATCTCCGGAAGCGGAGTGGACATATTCCTGACCGCAAACAATCATATTCTTGACAAAGGGCGGGAAGGAATCGAAAGGACGCTGGGAATATATTCAAGAATGGAGAAGGAGGGACGCGTAAGGCACACGGGAGCAGCGGTTTCCGCAATGGATGACTCGCTGCGCTTCCCGCTGAAAGTCGTGTCGAAGGGCATCCGTCTCGCGTTCATCAACTTCACCTACGGCACGAACTGCGGAATCAAGGGAGCGTTTCCTAAAGTCCACCGGATTGACACAGTTGAGATTGCCGGAGCGATTCAAAGAGCAAAGGAATCCGGCGCGGACTTCATCGTGGCCCTGCCTCATTGGGGCGCTGAATATGTCCTCAGGCATTCCGCCTCGCAGGAACGGTTGGCGCGATGGTTGGCCGGAAAAGGTTGCGACGCTGTCACCGGGGCGCACCCACATGTGCTTCAGGACACGACAACGATGATCGTGCAAAACGGGAAAAGCATGCGGCAGGTTCCGGTGGTATATTCATTGGGCAACTTCATCTCCAACATGAGCGCCCCGAACACTCAGATCGGGATGATGGTGACACTGCGTTTCACAAAGGACTGGCTTGGGAACAGGAATATGCTTGAGCCGCTTCTGACCCTTACCTGGTGCTCCAGACCTGGGCATCTGACGCGTGGCTACACCACAATCCCCGTCAAGGAATATCTCGGGAAACGCGACCTGTGGCGTAATCCTTGGGACTACGACAAGATGGTCACATCCTACGAGAGGGTTAAGAGAGAAACTGGAATTATTGATTGATAATGAAGAAGACAATAACGCTTGATGCCATCGACCCCATCGAGATCTTCGGGGTCGGGAACAAGATACTCGAAGAGTTCTGCTCTTATTTTCACGGACTTAAGGTTGTCGCCAGAGGCAACGAAATCCATCTGGACGGCAAGGAGAACGACATACAGGAATTCAACCAGAAATTCGCCGAGCTGGTTGACCGGAGAATGCACAAGATGAATCTCACGGCCTTCGATGTGGAGGACATCTTCGACGGGGAGAACTCTCCCAACAACTTCAGGCTCAACGGTGAGGCCATCATCGTCCACAGCACGGAAGGCAAACCGATCAAGGCACGCAACAAGACCCAACAGGAGATGGTCAAGGCCTATTTCGAGAACGACCTCATCTTTGCCGTCGGCCCGGCCGGCACCGGCAAGACCTACATAGCGATCGCTTTGGCTGTCAGGGCGTTGAAAAACCGTGAGATAAAGCGGATCATCCTGACCCGTCCTGCCGTCGAGGCCGGTGAACGGTTGGGATTCCTGCCCGGAGACCTGAAAGACAAGCTGGATCCGTACCTCCAGCCATTGTACGACGCTCTCGGCGACATGATTCCACCCAAGAGACTGCAGGAGTTCATCGAGGAGGGAACGATCCAGATCGCCCCGCTGGCCTACATGCGAGGCCGGACGCTGGACCGGGCATGTGTCATCCTGGACGAGGCCCAGAACACGAATCTGTCCCAGCTCAAGATGTTCCTCACCAGAATGGGCATGAACGCCAAGTTCATCGTGACCGGTGACGCGACCCAGGTCGATCTCCCCCGCCGCGAGGATTCCGGCCTTCTGAAAGGCATAAGCCTCCTGAAGAACATCAAGGGAGTCAGCACCATCATCTTCACCAATGAGGACATCGTCCGCCACCCCCTCGTAGGCAAGATCGTCAAGGCCTTCGACCGAAAGGAGGCCGAGGAGGCAACCGGGACAGCCGGGACTCTGGAGGGCAATGATGTCCAGAGTCATCAAGACTGAAAATCCGCCAAGACTTCGTGGCGGACAAACCGCTGACTATCAGCCATTAAAGCAATCACCTCCTGCTAAATCTAGCAGGAGGTGATTGTTTTATTTATTATCTATCAAGCACTTAACCGCCACGGACTTCCGAGGCGGTCATTTGCCGGATTAGTTGTTCAGAAGAGCGTTGTACTTCTCGTAGCCGGCCTGGAACTTAGGATCTTGGTCACGGAAACGATAGTAGATCTGCTTGAGGTACTCTGCGATCGTTGACTTGATGGCGGCGTCCTCACATACAACATAGGCCTGCTCGAACGGATCGATGCACTTCTTGAGGGTCACCTCAAAATCCTGGACAAGAGCCATGTACTTGGCGTCGTCAAGCTCATTCTGAGCCTTCTCCTGAAGTTCGAGAGCCTTGTCATAGTACATCTGTCCCTTTCCGATATAGGCGAAGACATACTTAGGATCCTTGGCGGCGGACTCATCGTAAGCCTTGGCGGCCTTGTCAAGATCACCGATCTGCTTGTAGGCCTGTCCCTCGACATAGTAAAGGGAAGCGTTGTCAGGAGATGTAGCCTTTGCCTGCTGGAGAAGCTCGAACAGCCTGTCGGTACCCTCGCCGCTGGTCATGTAGTAGTTGATGAGGCCGAAGACGATGCTCTCGCTTGTAGGGAACTTCTGGAAGCCCTGCTCAAGATATTCCTTGGCGGCAGTCTTTCCGGCAGCGGTGGTGTCAATGTGTGAGACGCAGTCTGAAAGCTTGGCGAACACCTCACCGCCATCACCATAATAACCGTAACCAAGGCACTTGTCAAACATAGTCTTGGCCTTTGAGAAATTCTCCGTGCTCCACGATGTGAACGCGGCGTTGTACAGAGAGTTGGTGTCGATCTGAGCATAAGGCTTCTGGGCGGCGGCCTCGTAGGCGGCCTCGAAGTACTCCTCAGCCTTCTTCACGTCACCGAGGGTGTAGGCGTTGTAGGCCTCCTGATTCAGTTTCTCGGAGATTGTCTTGATTCCTGCGCTGATGTCCTTGTCCTTGCTGTGCTTCTCGTCAAGTTCATAAGCCTTCTTGTAAGCCTCAAGAGCCTTAGAAAGAGCGTTCTCGACAACAGGCTTAACGATCTCGATCACCGAGAGCTGGCCATTGGCGTTGAAGTAGAGATTCTTGTTCTCGTAGATCTGCTTGGTGTACTGGGCTCCGTTAAGGGTGACGGTCTCGACAGAGGACGGTTTCTCACCACCCATTGAAAGCTGAAGGGCGTTCATGTCGGCTCCGATCCAAACATTACCGGCAGGAGCGCCATAAGCGTCAACATAGGTCTGCGCAAGCTTCATCCAGGTGGCCACCTTGGTAGCCTTCTTCTCGTTCTGGGAAGCGGCAAGAGCACTCTCGACCGCCTTGGCGGCAGAGTTTACGTTAGACTGGGCATTCGCTACCTGGAAGGAAGCGAGCAATGCCAAAACAATCAATGTCTTTTTCATGATTATTGGTATTTAGTTGTTTCCAAATATACTATTCTTGAGGAGTCTCCGCGTTCTCCCCAGCAACCTTTTCCTGTTCGTCATCACCTTTCTCGACAGTCGAGATGGCGGCGATCGAGTCACCGTTCTTGATGTTGATCAGTTTCACACCCTGGGTCGCCCTGCCGGCCACTCTGATGTCGGAGACTGCCATCCTGATTGTAAGACCAGACTTCTCTATGATCATCAAATCATTGTTCTCGGTCACGTTCTTGATGGCGATCAGCTTGCCGGTCTTCTCGGTGATGCTGATGGTCTTCACACCCTTTCCTCCCCTCTTGGTGATCCTGTACTCATCGAAGTCGGTCCTCTTGCCGAATCCGTTCTCGCTCACGACAAGCACGGTGTGCGCGGAAGCGTCCTCTGCCTTAGGATCATAGTTGATGGCTCCGATGACCTCATCGTCGTCTTCAATATTGATGCCACGGACTCCGGTGGAGTTTCTTCCCATTGGGCGGGCGTCCGTCTCATCGAAGCGGCAGCAGCGTCCCTCACGGGCGGCGATGAATATCTCCTCGTTGCCGTTGGTGAGCAACGCCTCGACAAGTTCGTCACCCTCACGCAGGTTGACCGCGTTCACGCCGGCTGTCCTTGGATGTGAATATGCCTCCAGGGATGTCTTCTTGATGATACCCCTCTTTGTGATGAGCACGATGTTGTTGCCGTTCACATATTCAGGATCCTTGAGGGTCTTGACGTTGATGTACGCAAGGATCTTGTCGTCCGGGATGCTGAGCACGTTCTGGATGGCGCGGCCCTTCGAGGCCCTTGATCCTTCCGGAATCTCATAGACCTTGAGCCAGTAGCAGCGTCCGGCCTGGGTGAAGAGCAGCATCGTCGAGTGCATATTCGCGATGTAGATGTGGTCGATGAAGTCCTCGTCCCTTGTCGCGCTTCCCTTCATTCCGACTCCGCCGCGGGCCTGGGTACGATATTCGGTCAGAGGGGTCCTCTTGATGTAGCCAAGGTGGGAGATCGTGATGACCATATCCTCGTCGGCATAGAAGTCCTCCGGGTTGAATTCCTCGGCCGAAGGACGGATCTCGGTCCTTCTCGGGTCGGCGTATTTGTTCTTGAGTTCGATGGTCTCAGCCTTGATGACCTTCATCTGCTCCTCGACGCTTCCGAGAATCTCGTTGCAGCGGGCGATGAACTTCTCAAGCTCGTCATATTCAGCCTGAAGCTTCTCCCTCTCCAGTCCGGTCAGCTGACGGAGCCTCATCTCGACAATGGCTGTCGCCTGGGCGTCCGTGAACTCGAACCGTGAGATCAACTCGGCCTTGGCCTCGTCCACATTGGCTGAATGCCTGATGATGTGGATGATCTCGTCGATGACATCGATGGCCTTCAGCAGACCTTCCAGAATGTGCGCCCTCTTCTGAGCCTTCTCCAACTCGAACCTGGTCCTTCTGATGATGACATCGTGGCGGAATTCCACGAAATTGGCGATCATATCCTTGAGGGACAGCGTTCTTGGACGACCCTTGACCAGGGCGACATTGTTGAACGCAAAGCTGGACTGGAGCTGGGTGTACTTGAACAGGGTGTTGAGCACAACGCTGGAGTTGCTGCCCTGCTTTACCCTGATGACGACGCGGACACCCTCGCGGGAGGTCTCGTCGTTGATGTAGGTGATGCCCTCGATCTTCTTGTCCTCGACCATCTGGCCGATCTTCTCGATCATCTCCTTCTTGTTGACCATATACGGAATCTCGGTCACAACGATGGTCTCACGGCCGTTGTCAGCGACCTCGATCTCGGTCTTGGCCCTCACGACAACCTTACCGCGGCCGGTCTCGTAGGCCTCCTTGATCCCGCTGACACCCATTATGATGCCTCCGGTCGGGAAGTCAGGTCCCTTGATGTGCTGCATCAGCCCATCCGTGTCGATGTCCGGGTTGTCGATGTAGGCGCAGATCGCGTCACAGCACTCGCCCAGATTGTGCGGAGCCATATTCGTGGCCATTCCGACGGCGATACCAGACGAACCGTTCAGAAGAAGCAGCGGAGCCTTTGTAGGCAGTACTGTCGGCTCCTCCTCGGTGTCATCGAAGTTAAGGGTCATATCCACAGTGTTCTTGTCGATGTCGGCAAGAACGTCGTCTGTCATCTTCTGAAGCTTGGCCTCGGTGTACCTCATGGCGGCGACAGGGTCACCGTCCATAGATCCGAAGTTACCCTGACCGAAAATCATAGGGTAACGCTGGTTCCAAGGCTGAGCGAGCCTGGCGAGAGCGTCATACACACTGGAGTCGCCGTGCGGGTGGTACTTACCGAGCACCTCGCCGACGATCTTGGCGCACTTACGTGTAGGCCCTGAATATGACAGGCCGAGGCCGTCCATTCCGAACAGAACCCTTCTCTGCACAGGCTTCAGACCATCCCTGACATCAGGCAGCGCACGCGAGACGATAACGGACATCGAATAGTCGATGTACGCGGTACGCATCTCGTGGTCAATCTCAACCGGTTCGATGATGCCGGTCTGGCCTTCCTCTTTCTTTTCCTCAATATCCATATTCCGATGTTGAATACATTATAGTTAAACACGCAAAATTAGTAAAAAAAACCGAGAGAGACAACAGTGCCCGAAGCCTCCGTTCCCGATGAAAAATATTTTCGCGCTTGTACAGCGTTTTGGCACAAGCGCGCACTACCTTTGCATCAGAAACAAAAAACACAATGTTATGAGAAACACTGAATATAATCTCGAAAAGCTCGCCTCAATGATCTCGTCAGAATCATCGTTCACAGCCCTTATGGAGATAATGGGTGATATGGGACTGGAGTTCGAGGGAGCCGTCAAGAACGCATAATCATTTGACAGCCAAGGCAGTCTCCTCTTCCTTCAAGGAGACGAGGGTGTTCTCCTTGTCCGCCGTCAGGCCGACCCGGAGAGTCCTGAGCCCGGAAGAGCCCTTCTTCCTCCTGCCTTGAAGAATCCTGTCGGAGATGATGAACTCCGACACCGGATCCTCGACATATTTCATCACGGCCCTCTTCAAAGGCCTCGCCCCGAAAGCCGGATCGAAACCGGCGTCAGCGATGAAGCGCTTGGCGGAAGGGGTGACAACCAACTTGTAGCCAGCCTCCTCTGCCCTGGACCGGAGATCCTTCAACTCGATGTCGATGATCTTCTCGATGTCCTCCTTGGTCAAAGCGTTGAAGAATATCCTTTCGTCCACCCTGTTGATGAACTCCGGAGGGAAAGACTTTCTGATGGCCTTCTCCAAGACACTCTGACGGTTCTTCGAGACGCTCTTCCCGGAAGTGGCGAAGCCGACCCCGCTGCCATATTCATCAAGCTCGCGGCTGCCGACGTTGGAGGTCATTATGACGATGGTGTTCCTGAAGCTCACGACGCGGCCATTGCTGTCCGTCAAGCGACCCTCGTCAAGCACCTGAAGCAGAATGTTGAATATGTCAGGATGGGCTTTCTCGATCTCGTCCAGCAGCACTACGCAGTAAGGTTTCCTGCGCACCCGCTCGCTGAGCTGCCCGCCCTCCTCGTAACCGACATAGCCGGGAGGCGCTCCGACAAGACGGGACACGGTGAATTTTTCCATATATTCACTCATATCGATTCTGACCATATTCTCCTGAGAATCAAAAAGATATTCAGCAAGGCATTTCGCGAGTTGGGTTTTGCCTACTCCGGTCGGACCGAAGAAGAGGAACGTGCCGATCGGGCGGTTCGGGTCTTTCAGCCCGGCTCGGTTCCGTTGGATAGCGCGCACGACTTTCTCGATGGCATCGTCCTGGCCTATGATTCGGCTTTGGAGCCTGCCTTTCATCTTCATTATCCTGTTGCCCTCGGACTCGGCGACCTTGTTGACAGGGATTCCGGTCATCTTCGAGACGACCGTGGCTATGTCCTCGGCATCAACTATATTTCCCGTCCTCTTGTCCTTCGTCAGATTCAGACGGATCATCGAGCCAGCCTCGTCAAGAGCGTCTATCGCCTTGTCAGGCAGAGACTTGTCGGTGATGTAACGGTCAGTCAGACGGACGCAGGCCTCTATGGCCTCATCACTGTAGGCAACCTTGTGGAAATCCTCATAATTCGGCTTGAGGTTCTCCAGAATCGTGATGGACTGCTGGATGTCAGTCGGTTCCACGACAATCTTCTGGAATCTCCGGTCAAGAGCCCCGTCCTTCTCAACAATCTTGGCGAACTCGTCCATAGTCGTGGCTCCGATGCACTGGAGCTCGCCGCGGGCCAAGGCCGGCTTGAGGATGTTCGCCGCATCCAGGCTTCCCTGCGCGCCACCTGCTCCGACAATAGTGTGGAACTCGTCAATAAACAGGATTATGTCCGGGTTTGAGCTTGCCTCCTTGATTATCGATTTGAGGCGCTTCTCGAAATCCCCTCGGTATTTCGTTCCGGCGACAACCAAGGCTATATCCAAGGAAATCAGGCGTTTCTTGGCCAAGGCCGGGGATATGCTTCCACCGGCTATCCTCAATGCGATCCCTTCGACTATCGCGGACTTTCCTACTCCGGGCTCGCCGATAAGCATCGGGTTGTTCTTCTTGCGCCGCCCAAGGATCTCTATGACACGGGCAATCTCGGTCTCCCTGCCGACAACGGGGTCCAGTTTTCCTTCGGCGGCGGCCTTCGTGAGGTCAAAGCCAAAGTCCTCGATCACGCTCTTCTCCGGTTTGGATTCCTGATTGGTCTCCTGCTGGTCATCCTCACTTTTGTCATCCTCTTGCTCCGGATCATTACCCAGCATCCCCTCGTCACGCATATACGACAACAGACGACCGTAATCCACTCCGTGCTGCCGCAGATAGGCCTGGCCATAATTCTCGGTCGTGCGGCAAAGGGCCAGAAGAAGATGCAGGGAGTTCGCCTCGGTAACGCCTTGCTTGGAAGCCTCCAGAACGGTGATGCTCAAGACGTTCTGGGCGTAACGGGTGAACGAGATCTTGTCCGATTCCGCATAAGGGATCGGTTCGTTTGTGAATATATGACTGTCGATGAACCGCTTGAAGTTGTCAGCGTCAATCCCCAGGCCTGTCACTGTCCTGAAGGCGGCGTTGTCGCCGTGCCGGAGGACCCCCAGGAACAAGTGGTCCGGGCCTATGCCGTAACTGCCGGTCCGCATGGCTTCATCTCTGGCGTAGCGGATTATGTCGTTGAGTTCGTCGGATATTCTTATTTCCATAAATGTTTTTCAAAGTATAATTTACAATATTAAGTAATTTTCTCTGGTTCTGCAAGTCGCTTCGACAGGCTCTGCGACCGAGACCGTCTGGTCGCGGAGCCTGTGGTTGCTGAGTTTGCCGAAGCATCGAAGCGACATTACTATTACGGAAATTTTGTTACATTTGTAAGAACAAGAAAAAGAACGACAATGAACGAGGAAAGAAGCACGGACAGACTTGCCCGTTACATAATCTGGACTGCGGCGGCGGCCGTGACCGTCACATTCTGCTGGTATTTCCGCAGCGTGCTGGTCTATATTATCATAGCCGCGGTGGTTTCCCTGTTGGGAAGGCCGATAATGAAAGGTCTGAAGCACATAAGGATAAAAGGCAAAAGTGCTCCGGACTGGCTGGCCGCGATAGTCTCACTCCTCCTGATTCTGGTGATATTCTTGGGAATAGTGACTCAGATCATCCCTGTATTCTCCAGCATCATAACCAACGTCTCCGGCAACCTCCAGTCCGCCTCTTTCAAGGCTTCGGAGATCACCGTCTGGTTCGACAAGGTGAACGTCTGGCTGATCGACAGGCTGCCATCCATGGGACGAGACTTCAAACTCCAAGACGCTGTGCTTGGCTGGATCAAGAACGCCTTCGACCTTTCTTCCGTGACCTCAGTCGTCGGCTCCGTGGCCTCAGCCTTAGGCTCCTTCGGCATCGGTCTGTTCTCGGTGATGTTCATCGGATTCTTTTTCGTGAAAGACGAGACCCTTTTCCGCAGGATTGTCGGCTCGCTTGTGCCTGACAAGGTCGAGAAAACAGCCATCAGCGCCATCGGAGACATCGAGCATCTTCTGACCCGCTATTTTGTCGGACTGATGGTCGAAGTCCTCGGCGTGGCTCTTCTCAACTTCCTCGGACTCTGGCTGATAGCGAGGATCGGATTCTACCCGGCCGTCGGAATCGCCTTTATGACCGGTCTTCTGAACGTGATCCCTTACGTGGGGCCGTGGATCGGCGGAGCCATCGGAACCATCCTCGGTATCGTTCTGAAATACAGCAGCGCCGCCGCCATCGGAGTCTATCCAGACTTTATGATGGTGATAATCACACTATTGGCGGTCTTCATCTGCACCCAGTTGGTGGATAATTTCCTGTTCCAGCCTCTGATCTACTCGACCAGCATCAAGTCCAGCCCTCTGGAGATATTCATAGTGCTGCTGATGGCGGGGCATCTCGGCGGAATCATAGGAATGCTGGTAGCCATTCCGGCCTACACAGTGCTCAGAGTGATAGCGGCACGATTCTTCTCCGAACTCAAACCGATCCGCAGACTTATCGCAGCCACGGATGACGAACAAAAATCTTAATGAATATGAACACGATCTTCAAGAAATTCATGGCGCTGGTCGCCATCATCGCCGGATTCCTGACAAGTGGTAAGGCTAACGCTCAGGAAAAATATTCACCGTCGGGCACCTATCAATTCGCCGTGAAAGACGGGAACTCACTTTTCCTTGATGAATATCTCGCCACGGCCGGAAGCGAGACCACTCTGAACGGCAACGAGAAACCATCGATCGTCTTTGTCTTCGGAGGCGGATTCAAGGGCGGAGAGCGCAGCCACAAGGAATATGTTCCCTGGTTCAAGATGCTCAACGACGAAGGCTACACGGTGCTCACCATCGACTACCGCCTCGGGATGAAAGGCGTGAAGACAAAGGGCGGAATAGGCTCGGTCAAGCAGTTCTACCACTCGGTCAGAATCGCCAGCGAGGATCTGTTCAGCGCCACGAAGTACATCATCGACAACGCCAAGACGCTGAAAGTCAATCCGGACAATCTGGTGATCTGCGGATCGTCAGCCGGTGCGATGACCGTTCTTGAGACCGAGTGGATGCTCTGCAACGGGAAAGCCACGGAGGCTCTGCCCGAAGGATTCCGTTACGCCGGAGTGATGTCGTTCTCGGGGGCGATCCTGTCCCGCGAGGGAATGCCGAAATATTCGCAGACTCCGGCTCCGACCGCATTTTTCCACGGCACGGCCGACAAGGTCGTGAACTACGGGAACATACGGGTGTTCAACTGGGTGTTCGCCGGCACGAACAAGCTCGTCAAGATATTCAAGAAAAACGGTTATGTCTATAACGCTTTCCGCTTCAAGGACCACAAGCACGAGATCGCGGATTCGATGGTGGAGACGTTCGCAGACCAGATCCGCTTCCTTGAAACCAATGTGACGAGAAAGGTCGCCAGAACTGTGGATTCCACAATCGACGACCCTGAGGCTCCGGTTCCGAGCGGATCAGCGAACCGCAAGGAGATGTACGGAAAGTAATTAATTCTGAATATATTTACGATAGACTTCCGCGATTCTGCGGTATCCCTCTTCATTCGGATGGAGTCCGTCCCTGAAGAGGGATTCGTCTAACTTGCCGTCAGCCTTGGTGAGGACAGACTTCACGTCCACGATGTCGTAGTTCGTGAGGTCGCTTGACTTAAGCAGTTCATCCACAGTGGCGTTGACCTTGTCAACCCTATCGATTGCCTTTCTGCGAGGATAGATGTGGACTATGTGGATGCGGGCTGTCGGCTGTTTCACACGGATATATTCAATAAGTCCGACCATTCCTTCGGCAATGGCTTCCTCAGTGCGGCTGTAGATGTCGTTCGTGCCGGCCATCACGAAGATGTGCTTGGCGGAGAAGCCGTCCAGCTCCTCGTGCATCATACGCCACATCATATTCCCGAGACGGTCCCATCCGTAGCCGCAGTTGATGACGTTGCGGTCAGCGAATATGTCGTTCCACGAATCCACGCCAGCGTGCCAGGTCTTGTGGCTCGGTTCGCCTGACCAGTAATGGGTTATGGAATTGCCTATCATCACGATCTCCGGATTCGGGGCGATGTGCCTTTCACGATAAAGGACTCTGGAATGTCTTTCGGTCCAATCATAGAAAGTGAAATCGCGGCGCTGTCTCAGTGGTTTCAGAATATCAGGCAGATTGGCCGTTGTGCCGAGAGCGTTGAAGATCGCCTCAAGTGTGGCCACCGTGTCAGCCTTGGCCCCGTCCACGGCGATGAAATAGCCTGACTTTTTGCTTTCTTTCTTGCTGACGACCTTCACAGGAAAGTCAGCCTTTCTCTGGATGATGTTCCTTACCGCCTTGGAAGGCCTGTCCACAGCCTCAACCGGGACATTGTAGAACGCCACGGCCTTCTCAACCGGCACCGGCTCGAAATGGAAATAGGTTCCGCCATCGGCTCCAATTTCCATCCACTTCACCTCGTTGTAAAGCGGAAGATAAAGCCTGAACTCGTTACCGTTCTTGGCTGACTTTCCATAATCAACACGGAAACAAAATGTTATCGTGTCACTTGCAGCCTTCCCAAGATCGGAAGTCCCGTTCAACAGGTGGAATCCGCCGTCGTTGTCGATGTCATAGAGGTCAACTCCCAGAGAAGCCATCTCTGTAGCCCCTTTAGGAATATTCCTGCCCTCAAGCACGTACCGGACCTTGATCTCCGGAGCGTTAGTCCCGAAATCAATGTTCCCCCTGTCAAATGTCCAGCAGGTCCCGAACGGTCCTTTTGTCCTTTCAGTCAGTGGATTATGCCACCCATTCACATCAGCCGCCATCGTACCGACTGAGAGCAGCAGTGTCAGACTCACCGCAGACACCGCACGCTTCACGATTTCCGAATATCTCATATTCATTAAATTTTAATTATTGTCCTTTTCAAAACGGCCTCAAAGATAGCGATTTTTCCGGAAGGACACATACTCGGATTTACGAGAGGAACATTTCCAAGCCAAAGTGATACACTCATGATCAAATTGAACCATGACAGGTGCGTTTTCTTTCCTTTTTGCGACTGTGGACTTAAAGAATATCAGTCGGCAAGTTTCTGCCCCTCGTAGGCGACCGGATATTCCCCGAAATTCAGTTTCATCAAGATTCCGGAATCGGTCAATGTGCCGGAAAGGCCTGTGACTGTGTACTTAGGGAACGGCAAGGTTCCGCCTGAGAGAGGGACTATCCCATCGGCCGAAAGTTCAATGGTACCGTTCTTGACCTCGAATCCGACTCCCGGGACAGACACGTCCAGTGAAACCGGCATCTGAGGGACGAACTTCACCTTGTAAAACATAATGTCAAGGGTCTTGGCAGTCTCATCTATCCGAACCTCCACCTTGACTTCCTCTGAGACATTATCGATGCCGTCCGCTGTCACGGTCATTGTTCCTGAATATTCATAATTCCCTGAAAGCAAAGGATTTTCCACATCACCATCCTCTTTGGAGCAGGACATTGTCAGCAGCGGCATGACCGCCAGCAAAAGCATAAAGATTTTTTTCATATTCATTACAGATTGATTGATAATCCTATTGTGAACCGACGAGGTTTCCCGGTCTGGAAGAAAGAATTGCCGACAGACTTGAAATAGAAAACGGAATATTCAGTGTCGGCGAGATTCTGCCCTTTTAGCCAAAGTTCCGCCTTTGATGTGGCCAGACGGACATCCGCGCCTATCAGCGAATAGGGAGACTGGCTTATGTCTCCGGCTTCGTTCCAGTAGATTCTTCCGCTGCGATTGATGTCGGCGTTCAAGGAGACCGAACGCAGGAAACGTCCACCTGTCAGGAACTTATAGCCGCACCTCAAGTACAGGGTTGAAGCCGGAGAGTATGGTATCCGGTTGCCGGACCAGTCTTCACGGCCGTCATTATAGTCAACAAAACGGGCGTCCATCAGATTTCCGGCGAACGATACGGAGAGGCCTTTCCACATCCAGGAAGCTTCCGCCTCAACCCCAAGGCTACGGGATCTGCCGGCGTTAGCCATCATACGCCCGGTTCCATTTCCGTAAGGGAATACGGTCATCTGCTGGTTCCGGCAATCCACACGATAAGCTGTCAAGGAGGCCTCCAGGCGGTGTCCACGGGCATCAAGACCGATCCGGCCTCCTATCTCATAGTCAAGACATCGCTCAGGCTTGTATGTCATCATCGCACCGGAAAGGTCTTTCTGTCCGTCCAGATGTATTCCCAACTTTTCCATCATCCCTGACATCATCTTGTTCTGCAGGATGTCCGAGAAGATCTGCGTGTTGAAGCCTCCTGACCTGTAACCTTCCGAGACGGATGCAAGTAAAGACATATTCAAACCTTTGGACCGCATACGCTCGGACGTGGCGTCATACGAAACCGACAACTTCGGCTGCAATTGGGCATAACGCACCGTTTCCGTTCCGTTGCTCCTTGTGCTGAAAGGGATATATTCAGACATTGCAGGCGAGACGATGAAATGGATGTCCGAGCCGGAATCATAACGCATCCGGCCGGCCTCAAAGTCAAGTCTCAATCCGGCAGTGAATGTCCAACGGCCAGTCTTGAAATACGACTCGTGGTAGGCAGCCACATTGCCAAGAGCGATATTGAAATCACTGTAAATCAAGAAATTCTCTTCTTGAATATTCAATTTTCCCAATTCCTGCGGGATTCCGGAATTGGCGTTGTCCAGAATCAACGACTTTATGCCGTCTTCCAGAAAACGCACAGGAGCGGACATCCGGTTCAGCTTCACCATTGCGAACAGTCCGGTCTGGCTGTCCCACCAAACAGGATGCGCCTTTGGTATGAATATAAACTCCTGAGTCAAAGCACTTTGTTTCTGATCCTGATTCAAGGTGAACATTGACATCGGTGTAAAATCCTGATCCATATCCATAGAATCGAAAAGAGCCTGGAGGCTTGTGACGGAACTGATTTTCCAGTTCCGCCATTCGGTCTTGAGACGGAATCCATCCATAAGAAAGAAGCGACGGTAGCCGCTTTTGTCGTTGTAATCCACCGGGAGAAGTTCTCCTGCCATCCATTTTCGATACGGATAACCGGTCTGGTCTATGTACGAGACTGTCAAGATGTTATCCAAGGAGGCCTTGCCAACTCCGCCGACGAATCTCGCACGGGCTGAGAATGAGTCCGAAAGGCCACAGTTGGATCCGTCATATTCATTGATGAAGAAACCGTCGGTGTGTCCGTAGGCGGCGGCGAACCCGAACCGGCCCTTGTAGGTCGAGAGTTTCGCGGACAAAGAGGATGCGCTGCCATATTCAATGGTGCCTCTCGTGCCTTGGTATGCGGTTGGAGAAAGTGTCTCGATGGAAAGGACTCCGAGCATCGAGTTGCGTCCGTAGAGGGTTCCTTGAGGTCCGTGCAGAAAATCAATCCTGCGGATGTCGGAGAAAGCGAAATCGTAGCAGTTCTTGTCCAGAATCGGCACGTCATCCACATAGAGTCCGATGACCGGATTGTCCATCCTGGAACCAAGGCCACGGACATAGATCGTCGAGGTCATCGAAGTGCCATAGTCCGGCATATTCAACCCCGGAATCACGGATGAAAGATCCTTGGGAGACGAGATTCCTCTTTCTTCCATATTCCTCATAGTCAACGAAGTGATGGAGGTCACCCCTGTGATTGAGGCCGACCGTTTCACGGAAGAGGTCACGACCGAACCGGTGATCGTATCTTTGACCTCTGTCACCGGAGTGGACGCTATCAGTAAGGATGTCAATAAGGATGCAAGCATATCGAACAAATTCGGGCGCAAAGATAGTCCCAACGCAGTTTGCAAACTTATGATAATCAGATTTCGGCTTGGATTTTTTATGCATAGCACAGCCTCTGCGTTCCGGTGCCGGCAGGTCATGGCGGCCATTCACCCGGATAGGGCGCGCGAAGCGCGTAGGCCGCCATGGCCTGCAGGTACCGGACGCCCACTGTTTTAAAGGATTGATTACATGCCTCTGAAATCAGTCGGTGACATTCCGACCAGTTTTCTGAAGAAGCGCGAAAAGTAGGCTGGATCCTCGAAGCCAAGCCTGTAGGATACTTCTGAGATCGGGATGCCATGATCATGGAGAAGGGTTCTGGCCAAAGCAAGACGCGCGTTCTCTATCCACTCTCCCGCACTGCGCCCTGTCTCGGACTTGACTACACGGTTCAGATGGTTAGGAGTCACGCCCAGTTCCTCCGCATAGCCGGACACTCCGCCGAACGGACGTGAAGTGTCAAAGACCCGGCCAAGATATGCGGAGCAAAGTCTGGCTGACGCGGTTCCGTTGTTCTGAGGAATGACGTTGTCAAACTCTCCAAGCAGGACTTCCAGCAATCCTTGAATCGTAGGAAAATCTTCCGAGAACCGGGTCATTCTGATCAGAAGCTCATCGAAGAAAACCTTGTCCTCCATCGGAACAGTCATCACACTCGGCGCCCTGAGTCTCAGCACCCTATGTCCGGAATTACGCAGCAGCCCGGAAGAGAACGCTCCCATATACCCGATGGAATCCTTGAAATATTTCACGGAATATGCCGACTGCGGCGGGATCAAGGCGCAATCCTGCCCCCGCAACAGATAGGGATGGCCATCGACATCCGCAAGCACCTCTCCGGAAATAAGATAGATAAACGACCAGTCTTCCCTGACCATCCTATGCATCGGCTGAGCCGTAATATGTCCCGCCGCGTTCAGCGGCCTGATCACGAATTGTCTCATTTTCCCTGCAAAAATAGCAAAAGAAAACCATCTATGAATATTCCAGGAAGCGGAGTGACGGTTAGGAACATATACAAAAAAGAAAAATGCTATCTTTGCAGCCTTATTTTGAAAAAGGAATATGGTTAGGACAAAGGAAAGCAAGGCCAAAGGGTTCTTTTTCGGGATATTGGCCGCTGTCAGTTATGGTGTGAACCCTCTGGGTGCGAAGTACCTTTACGAGGAGGGGTTGAATGTGGAGTCGGTACTGTTTTACAGGTACGGACTTGCGGCGCTGATCATCGGAATGATCATGGCAGGAAAGATGATCGCCGGGAGGAAGGTCGCTTCGACAAGCTCAGCGACTGGAAAAGATTCCGCCACCGAGCCACATTCTTCGGTCACTGAGCCTGTCGAAGTGACCGGATACGAGTCATTCAAGGTCAGCCGTGGTGAACTCTCGACGCTGACCGCCCTCGGACTGCTGTTCGTGATCTCCTCGCTGACACTGTACTGTAGCTTCCTGTACATGGACAGCGGAGTCGCCTGCTCCCTGCTCTTCGTTTACCCGGTGATGACAGCCGTCCTGATGGCCATGCTCTATGGAGAGAAGATCACGAAGGCCACAGCGGCAGCCATAGCGCTCTCGCTGGCAGGAGTCCTTCTTCTCTACAAAGGTGACGGCGAAACCGTCCTCAGTACCGTCGGAGTGCTTCTGGTCATGGTCTCCGCCCTGAGCTACGCACTCTACATCATCGTGGCCAACCGAGCCTCCGCACCGGAATCCGAGCTGGGGACCGGGCACAGCAAGTTATCCAAATATATTCCTTTGCCACACAGGGTGACAATCCACAGGCTTGACATGTCGGCGATGAAGCTTAGTTTCTACGTGCTTATCGTCTGCGCCGTGTCGATGGTCCTGTTCTCGTTCACATCTGCGGAAAGGCATCTCATGCCGCTTGTCACCGGCCGCGAATGGGGATATTCATTGATGCTCGCCATCGTCCCGACCGTATTCTCGCTCGTCTCTATGGGAATCGCCGTGCGCATCATCGGTTCCACACCGACAGCCATCATGGGTGCCCTTGAGCCGCTCACTGCGGTCGTGATCGGACTCACTGTCTTCCACGAGGCTCTGACCGTCAATCTGGTAGTCGGCATCCTGCTGATCCTCACGGCGGTGATCACAATCATCCTCAGCAAGGGGAAAGCAACCGCATAGGCGGCGAAATTTGTCATCATGCAGAAAATAAGGGAAATACTCAGGATCGGTCTGCCGATCATGCTCGGACAGGCCTGCGTCATAATTCTGGCGTTCGCCGACAACATTATGATCGGGTGGCACAGCGTGGATGAGCTCGCCGCGTCATCATTCGTCAACAATGTCATGAACCTGTTCATCCTCACCGAATTGGGATTCGCGACCGGGATGACTCCGATGATAGGTGCGGACAACGGGACCGGCAACATCAAAGGAATCGGGATCACGGTGAAAAACGGTCTCATGACAAACGGAATCATCGGCGGGATCAGCATCATTCTCCTTACAATCATCTACTTCTGTCTTGATCACTTCGGCCAGGCACCTGAATTGATGCCTTACATCAAGCCTTATTTCGCCATCATCGGAATCTCTACCCTGTTCGCCCTCGGATTCAATGTCCTCAAGCAATTCACGGACGGAATATGCCGCCCGATGATTTCGATGACCCTGCTGATGATCGGGAACCTGCTGAATATATTCGGGAACTGGGTGCTGATCTACGGCAAGCTCGGATTCCCGGAAATGGGGCTCACCGGAGCCGGCATCAGCACGCTCGTCTCCAGAGCGCTGATTCTTCTCGTGTTCGTCGTATTCATATTCAAGTCAAAGAAAATGAATGAATATGCCCGCGCGTTCAAAGAGGCGCTCCTTTCCCGCGGCGAGATGAAAACCGTATTCAAGATGGGCTACCCGGTCGGCATCCAGATGGCCTTGGAATCCTCCACATTCACATTCGCCGCAGTGATGGCAGGCTGGCTGGGAGTCATCCAACTGGCGGCTCACCAAGTGGTCATCACCATCTCGCAGCTCTTCTTCCTGATGATGCAGGGGCTCTCGTTCGCAGTCTCGATCCTCGTCAGCAACGCTTTCGGCAGAAAGGACTTAGGGTCTGTCCGTGAATATGCCCGCAAAGGTTACTTCATGACCCTCGGCATCTCCGCCACGCTGTCGGTGCTGCTGTACTGCTTCCGCTACCAGGCCGCCGGAATATTCACAGACTCCCCTGAGGTCTCGGCGATGGCTGTGTCGCTTTTCTTCCTGCTCTTCGCCTACCAGTTCGGCGACGGTCTCCAGCTCTGCTTCGCCAACGTCCTGCGTGGCATCCAGGATGTCAAGCCGATCATGTACGCGGCTTTTGTCAGCTACTACCTCATCGCCATCCCTTCCGCCTACCTTCTTGGCTTCAAGACCAGTCTCGGCATCCACGGAATATGGATGGGCTTCCCTATCGGCCTCACCCTCGCCGGAATCTTCTTCTACGCCCGCTACCGCTCCGACCTGCGGCGATTCGGCAGGATGATGTGACATTTGTGATGATTCATCGTCACGTGTGGTGATTTGAGGGATTAATTTGTTATTTTTGCACGTGAATAACAAACCACACGATATCATGTTCACACTGCCTACCGATCATTCAGAGATGTTCAAGAATCCCAATCCCGAGCAACAGAGGCTGATGGAGCTGATTGACAGCAGGATAGAAGACGGAATGGACAGATCGGACATCGAGGAGTCCTTGATCGGGGATTTGATGGACGAAACATCTTTCCATTTCTGCATGTCCTACGCACTCTGGAAGTTGGGGCAGAAAAGACAATCCGAATCGGAATACGATGAAGATCAGGAGAAAATGCTTGCCCTTGACTCCGTCCCGGAAGACAAAACCGGAAACGAGACGGAATCAGAGTCGGAGCCGGAATCATCGGAGCCGGAAGATCTCTCGGCCAGAGAGGTTCTAGGCAGACTGAATGAGATGCCGGGCTGGAACAACCTCAAGAGAAGGATGGAGGGTATCATCAGCCTCCATGGTGTCGCGGAAATCCGGGACGCCTTAGGGCTGAAGAAGAATCTGCCCACGATGCACACAATACTCATCGGGAATCCCGGCACCGGGAAATCCTGTTGTGTCAAGTATCTGGCGGAAATCTATCACGCCCTCGGCATGCTGCCCGAGAACAGCATCAGGCTGACCAATCTTGCTAAAGTGTCCAACAACACCATCACCAGTGAGATACACTACGCCATCGGAGGTGTCCTCGTCTTTGAAAACGCACATGAGCTCTATCACAGCGAGAACAAGCCCATCGACAACGAGCAACAGATCGTACGTAGTCTCATCGACGAGCTGAACGACCCGGCGAAACAATCCAACTGGATGCTCGTGCTGACCGGAGAGCCACAGGGGATGGAGTCCCTGCTCGCCGCTTATCCTGAACTCAGGGAGCATTTCCAGGAACCGGTCTACATGGAGGACTTCAAGCCGGAGGAACTGTACCGGATCGTGGACAGATGCTGCGACGAAAGGGATGTGCATCTTGCCCCGCAGGCAAAGAAGAAACTTGAGATGTTCCTCCTTCACAAGTACAACCAGCGAGGACCGAACTTTGAGAACGCCAGGTTTGTGCAGCGTCTTTTTGACGAGAAGATCATCCCGGCCATGTACAAGAGGATAGCGGACAGCGAGGATCCCGAGATCGCCGATGACTTGGGGCTTGTCGTGGCGGAAAGCATCCCTTCGATCAATGGCAGCTCTGGTGACGGAATGGCGGAACTTGATGACCTCATAGGCCTTGCGAGGATAAAGACAAGGGTCAAGGACTACCTCAACGCCGTGAGGCTGGCATCAAGGCGGATGGAACTCGGTCTCCCGACCAGCATGCCGCGTCTGCACATGGCCTTTCTCGGGAATCCCGGAACAGGAAAGACCACAGTCGCGGAGATCATAGGCAAGGTGTTCGCCGAATGGGGGATCCTGTCCGTCGGGCGGGTCATCCGCACGGAGAAAAGCCAGATGGTCGGACAGTATATAGGGGAAACGGAGTACAAGATGAACAATCTTCTGGCCAGGGCACGAGGCAATATCCTTTTCATCGATGAGGCCTACCAACTGGCCGAAGGCGGCAAAAGTGATTTCGGGCGGATAGTGATGAACTCGCTGCTTACGGAACTCGGCAAAAACAACCTTGACATGGTCGTGATCCTTGCCGGCTACACGGCTCCGATGAAAAAGCTGTTGGAAAGCAATGAAGGAATAGAAAGCCGTTTCCCGAATGTCTTCAATTTCGAGGACTACACGACCGACGAGCTCCTTGAGATAGGCAAGTTGATGATCCATAGGCAAGGATTCAACCTGACCGAAGGGGCGGAACTGAATATGCAGGCCATCATCCGGGCCGAATCCGAGAAGCCGTCCCCTCGCTTCGGCAACGGACGTTTCGTGTCCAATCTCCTGCAGAACGAGATACTCGCGACTCTTGGGGCAAGGACAGCAAAGATGGACAATCCCACCGCCGAAGATCTCAGCACGATCCTACCCGAGGATGTTGTGGTCAACAAGGCCCAGAAAGATGTCATCTTTGACGATGTGGCGATCGACGAGGCGCTGAAGAGACTTGACAGCCTCGCGGGTTTGCCAAATGTCAAGCAGGCGATCCATAATTTTGTCCAATCCGCCCGCTACCTCCACTCTATCGGCGAGCCTTACGTCGGCAAAGGGCTTCTGTCCTGGAGATTCATCGGCAAGAGCGGAACCGGCAAGAGCACGGTGGCGGAGATTATGGCGGAGATCCTTAAGGGGATGCGCCTCATCGCGAACAGCCACATAACCGAGATAAAGGGTGAACGAATATTCAATGTCTCAGAGTCAGACTGTGACGCCGTGCTTCAGGAGGCGGTGAAGAAGTCTTGCAACGGATTGATATTCATTGACGTGGATGATTCCAAATTTGACGGCACAAGAAGCTACTACGGTCGCAGCGTCGAGCAGATCCGATTGAAAGTCAAGGAATTGACCATCGAGAGCGGAGGCGAATGCGCCTTGATCCTCGCCGAACTGGACGCTCCTAACAAAAACGTGGCCGAGCAGCTCTCTGACGGCGGAGTCTATGAGTTCGACCACACTCTGGTCTTCAAAGACTTCACCCCTGACGAGCTCTTCCAGATTCTCTGCGGATGTCTCGAAAAGTTCCTGGTCAGCTTCAGTCCGGCCGCCGAAAGGCACATCAAAGGCTTCCTGAAATCCCTGAACTCATCGATCGGAGCGTCGGCCAGAACCATGAAACTCATGTCACGCACAATCTACCAGCAGGTAATCCTCCGCGAATCCGGCCTCGCCCGGCCACCGAAGTCCCATCAGGTACAGCTGGCCGACATCGAGACCTTCAAATGGGACTCCAAGAAAGGGAAGATCGGTTTCTGAATACGAATGGCCATGTCTAACATAAGAGTAAACACAACCGAGCTTCTGCAGCTCCTTGACCTGATACCTGCCAGCCACAACATCATGCTGGTCGGACGGCACGGGATCGGGAAGTCAGAGATTCTCACTGAATATTTCAACTCTCGCGGCATGCCCGTTGTCCCTCTGTTCCTCGGCCAGATGGCTGATCCCGGAGACCTCATAGGCATCCCGGCGAGAAACGAGAATACCGGCAAGACCGACTTCATGCCCCCTTACTGGTTCCCGTTGGACGGCAAGCCGATCGTCCTGTTTCTGGACGAGCTGAACAGGGCACGTCCGGAGATTCTCCAGACCATCATGGACCTGGCCCTCAACAGGACACTGGCCGGACGCCGGCTGCCGGAAGGGAGCCGGATCATCAGCGCGGTCAACGAGGGCGACCGGTACCAGCTCACGGACCTGGACCCGGCTCTGGTCAGCCGTTTCGACATTGTGAATTTCCAGCCTACAGTCCAGGAATGGCTTCTGTGGGCGGGACGCAACGGAGTGGACAGACGGGTCATGGATTTCATTGAGGATAACCCTGTCTGGCTGGACAGGAACCCGGACATGAAAGAGAACGAGGACACCGGGCTGGACAAGACCCCGGACCGCAGGGCATGGAAACGAGTGTCAGACATCATCTCAGGAGTCGAGACGATGACTCCTGTCCATCAAAAAGCCATCGCGGCGATTGTCGGGGCAAAGGCCACCGTCGCGTTCCGAAGCAGCGTGACAATGAACAGGCTGGCCAGCGGAAAGGATGTGCTGTACAGTTTCCATTCCGTCAGGGACAGGATCGACGGCTACTCGCTGCACGAGTTGTCAACAGTGAACGACAGCATATTCAGATGTCTTGAGGTCGAGAAAGTCACGGAGACCGACATGGAGAATGTCAAACAAAACCTCGTGGACTATTTTGAATGCCTTACTGGCTCCCACAAGGAAGCCGCCGCGCATTTCGCCAACCTTTATGTCCGCCAGACCTACCCCAAGGCCGTGGCTTTCATGGCCAAGGAATGCCGGACTCTGACAATCACACTGGTCCGTTTCGTCAAAGGCCTCAAGTAGATGGAAGACCGCATTGAGAGGATCATCAAACGCTGGTTCGTCACCGAGCCCGCACTTTTCGCCGTGATCTGCTCGCATGAGATCGCCGGGAACGTCAAGATGCGCTGTCCCGTGCGCAGCGGAGGCGGAAGGATCGAATGTAATCCGGATTTTGTCCGTGAGATGTCCGACGACGCCCTGGAGGAGGCATTGAGGACGGAAGTGCTACGCATCATGCTGAAGCACCCCTACGAGCGGCGTCCGGACGGTTGCCGAGGGGAGGCGATGGTCTTCGGAAGCAACCTTGTGATCAGCGACAACTACACGTTCTCCCGTTTCAACCTGCAGACAGCAGATGGTTCAGGATTCGAGGCCGGACTCTCCTATGAGGCATATTCCCGAAAAGTCGAGAAAGCCATGGAAGAAGGCGTCATTCCGTCAGGCGATCCTTCGCTGCGGGATGTGTCGGAACTTTGGGACGACGACCCTCTCCAGATAGCGCTCGTCAACGGAGTCCTTGAAGGAATAAAGGACTGGGGATCGTTGACCGGCGACCTGCTGGAAAGTGTGAAGGCCTCATCCCAGGCATCGATCAACTGGAAAAACGTGCTTGCGGGGTTCAGATCCTCGGTGCTTTCAATGGACAGAAGGCTGACAAGGATGCGCCCGTCACGCAGGACAGGATTCGAGAACATGGGTTCCGTCCGTCGGTTCACAAGCCGTATTCTTGTCGCGCTGGATGTCAGCGGTTCGGTGTCCAGCGAGGCGCTGGGCTATTTTTTGGGCGTTGCCAACAGCGCGTTCAAGTACGGAATCACGGAGATTGACGTCATCCAGTTCGAGATGTATGTCACGGTCAAAGACAGGCTCAGACATGCCCTCAAGGAAACTTTTGCGTTCGGCCGTGGAGGAACGGATTTCCAGGTGCCGGTGGACTATGCGGCGAAAGGAGGCTACGACGGTCTGGTCATTGTCACGGACGGAGAGGCTCCCCCACCCGTCATTCCCGACAATTTCAAGGCGGAGATCCTGTGGGTCTGCGAAAGTGCGGAGGCGTACAGGAAAAATTCCGGCTGGATGTCCCGCTCCGGCAGGGTCTGCACGATGAGACTACGATGAGACTATGATGAGAGAGCGTCCAGCACGTCGAACAGGCTCAATGTGCTGAATCCCTGCCCTTTGTCATATTCATTATGGATCCGTCCGATGAATGCCGAGCAGGCCCTTTCAAGATCAAAGTTCCGCACCTTGAAGCCGCGCCTTGAACGGCATGTCGGGCACCATGTGTGCAGGACGCACTCGTCAAGGGCTGCGTAATCATATTCATAATCAATGAGAATCGGCCTTTCCTTGCAATGGCAGCCACCAATGGACCCGGATCTGAAAAGATCGGGCGCTTCCTCTATCGCCTTGATTATCACGCCCAAAGGGACTTCCTTGTAGATCTGGCGGTTGAATATTCCCGTGCGGGCGTAGAAAAACCTCGGATTTCCGTAGATCCGCTCCCTTTCAGCCCAGAACGTCGGGAAGTGTAGCCTGTAAACCTCTTTGAGGTTTTCCGCCGACTCCAGCACATCGGTGGCGGCCTTCTGGATCAGGCTCCTCACGATCTCGGCATTGCCTGCGTCAATCTCCCCATCGTCATCCAAATAAATCCGCGAAAGCACCAGAATGGTGTGTGAATATTGATCCGCACGGACTGTCACGTCCCCGCTTTCAAGAGCCTTTCTGGAATTGCGGCACTTGAATATGAATGCGTTGCCGTCGCTCTGCCTCCTCAGTTCCTCCGCCGAAGGATCAATCAGCGGAATGACCCTGCTGTTGGTCAGAGCGGCGGTCATGAAAAGATAGTCCGTGTAGTCATCGCTGTGCGCGATGTCCAGTATCACCTTGTCGATCATCAGACCGAAGAGACGCTAACAGATCGAGTTAAGGCTCGGGACATATTCCCGCTGGATTGTTTCGGCGAACATCGTCGAGATTTCCTTCTCGCCGAATCCAAGATTGGCTCCGAACGAATAGATGAACTCCAGTTCCTTTTCTGCGATGTCCTTGTCAGACAGCACCAAAGACATCACATAGCGCAGCATGGGACCTCTCATGCCCGGATCAATATCCAGAATGGCCGTGATCGCCTTGGAGAACACTTCGCTGACATTCGCCTTCGCGATCTCATCCAGATAGACACGCGGGAAGATCGTCATCGGGGCCAATGTGCTGATGATGTGGTTGACCTCCTCGCTTGTGACCTCGTTGTCCACTCCAGCCACTATCAGTCCGACCGAGGCTATGAAATCGGCCATGTACTCGTCGATCGGTGAGTTCCCGACCTTCATCAGGATCGAGATCAGCGGCTCCATGCCTGCTGAAAGCTCCTCCTCGGACTCCGCCCCGGCGAACAGATTCAGAGCCTGCACCCTGATCGGATTGACAGGATGTGACGCTCGGTTGAGTCCCTTGTCCTTAAGGAAATAGTCCAGATGTCTGCTGTTGTCCTCCAGCAAGGCATCCATGCTGACATTCATCTTGGCCAGATCCAGCCCGGACGCCATCTTGAAGAAAGCCGTCACGCATGCGTCCACCTTCCCGACAGCCATGTAGCCATAGCGGTCAGCCACAAGCTCGGCCAGCTGGTCATGAAGCCTGATCTTGTAATGAAGGGTCATAGGCGGCGTTGTGTTGTCCGGCGGGAACACGAACATTATCAGTCTTTTGAGCGCGCTGTCCCGGTTGATGAGGTGTCCCAGCTCATGTCCGATGACAAACCGAAGCTCATCCTCGGTCATAAGGCTGACCAGCGAGGAGTTCAGGTTCACGATGTGCGGCATCCCTTCCTCAGCGGCCGCCACAGAAAACGCGTTGACCGTCGAGTCACCCGACACATAGAAGTCAACAGCCTCCTCGAAGCCCAGTCTCTCCTTAACCTCATGGCACAGCGCATAAAGATCCCCCAGCAACGGCTTCGTGATCTTGATGCTGTGTCCCTCCATGTTGCTCCTCCAGTACTCATCCCCGCTGTTCAGCTTGGCCTTCTTGAGCACCGCCTCAACCACTCCCCCCTGCAGCGCGTCATAGATCTGTCCCCCAAGAATCTGCTCCAGTTCTATCGTCGGATTTAGATTTTTCATGTCGAATTCGTTTTTAGTGTTAATGTTATTTACTCCCCCAATGTCAACCTCACACAAACTTCATAGTATAAACTCCATTATCGTCACCAAAGTCATCAGCGAGAACCCCTCCACCTCAAACAACGAAACATCCTCTTTCAGACCTCTAAAAACAAATATACGAATATTCCTAAAAAACGCAAAAAGATTCCATTACGCATTTAGGGTTATGCAAGGGGGAAAGCTACATGATTTCCGAAGAAGATAAAAAGGATGTTCATAATTTGTTCGACAACATATTCGTTCACGCTTCGCCAGAAGGTTTTTGTGGAGCCTTCCAAATTATAGATGATCAGCAGAGCACAAAGTTCATGCAGAAATCGTCAACTACATTTTTGAAGTCTTACTTGCCAATTTATAGTGAGTGTGTTCTTTTAGATCTCGCTTCGTTTCAATTGATAAATAGAAAACACAAGAATAATCTTCATGAATTGTCCGAGCAATTCCGAGAATTAAAACTAACGCAAATATTACCGATTTCAAGATATTCACACTTGCTTCAATTAAAGCGAATAATCAATGGCGCACTCTCCATTATGCCTAAAATAGAAAGTGTATCGAACTACATTGACAATATTAAAGAAGAGAGAAATCGCAATCAGGAAAGAATGTTGAACTCCTTACTGGGATTCATGGGCGTAGGGCAAGTATTATTTGCAATTTTGGGTTTATACCAATCAGATTGCACCACGTGGAATATCATAGCAATCACGCTATCTGCACTATTCTTTTTAATGTCTGTTATCATCATTATTATACTTACAAAACAATGGATCAAAAAAGAATAGGAAATCATATCCTGCTTCCTGTATTTGCCTTTTTTGCACTTTCATGATTTTTGCATAACTTGCTTCTGTTTTCGAGAAAGAAGGTTTTGGAATCAAGTCAGACAGTGTTGACACTTGCTTGACAACCATAAAGAGTTAGTTAGCAGGAGGCTATAATAATGGCATCCAAACAAATTGGGCATAATGAGATCGACATGCTTCATGGACCGTTGTTCATGAAGATTCTTTTGTTCGCGCTGCCGTTGGCGGCGAGCAGTGTGCTGCAGCAGCTGTTCAACTCGGTGGATGTGGCGGTGGTGGGACGGTTCGCAAGCAGCGAAGCGCTGGCGGCGGTGGGGAGCAACGCTCCGGTTATCAATCTGCTGATCAATCTGTTTGTGGGCATATCGATGGGTGCCAACGCAGTCATCTCCAACCATATCGGGCAGAATGACAGGGAAAAGATACGCAGTGCGGTGAGCACCTCAGCGGTCGTGGCGCTGCTCAGCGGCGTTTTCCTGATGGTGTTGGGAACGGCGGTAGCGGGGCCGGTGCACAGGATGATGGGGACACCGGTCGAGGTCACGAGGATGGCGGTGTCATACCTCCGGATCTATTTTCTGGGCATGCCGTTCATCATGATCTTCAATTTCGGGTCTGCGATCCTGCGAAGTCTCGGCGACACCCGGCGGCCTCTTTACATCCTGATATGGGCCGGGATCATAAACACAGTGCTCAACCTGTTGTTTGTCATCGTCTTCCACATGGGAGTGGAAGGTGTGGCGATCGCCACTGGCATCTCCAACCTGTTCAGTGCGGTGATGGTGGTCCAAATTCTGCTACGGGAGCAAGACCCTTACAAGCTGCACCTTTACGACATGCACATCCAGAAGGACGAACTTTCACACATGCTGGAGATCGGTGTGCCGGCGGGACTGCAAGGAGTGGTGTTCTCCATCTCCAACGTGATCATCCAGGCCAGCATCAACAGCTATGGTTTCAACGCGGTCGCCGGTTCGGCGGCGGCTTTGAACTTCGAGCAGTACTGCTACTATGTCATCGCGGCGTTCAACGGGGCGGCGATCAGCTTCGTGGGGCAGAACTACGGAGCCGGGAATATGGACAGAGTCAAAAGAATATTCCTGATCTGCATGGGGTTAGGCACTCTTTCCTGTGCCTTGCTCAACTGGGTGTTCGCCGGATGGTCCGACTTTTTCCTCGGACTGTTCACGGATTCCCAGACGGTGAAGGATTTCGGCACGATCAGGATGCGGACCGTGCTGATGTTCCAAGGACTGGCATGTCTCTACGAGATCCCGGGGTCAGCACTGCGCGGCATGGGCCGGTCGATGCTCCCGACCCTGCTGACGGTCTTCGGAACATGTGTCCTGCGCATCGCCTGGGTTTACACCGTCTGTCCAGTCTGGGAAGGTTTCCATGCGTTGATGTTCGTCTATCCTGTCTCTTGGATCATCACCGGCATAATGGTCATGACCGCCTACCTTATCACATTCCGCAGAATCCAGCTGAAATCATTAACGGTCTGATGCTCAATTGATGGGGATTCACTCTTTGTTCCTCAATCACTTACCGATTCCTGCCCTTCCACGATGCCCGGCAGAATCACGGAATATATTCATTCATAATCACTTAATAAACTCATTACAGATTTGGCCCGTGGTTTTGAGGTATGAGAGCCAGGCGAGGATCCTGGCCATGGCGGCTTCGCGGAAGAGGGTGGAACGCTCCTTGATGCCGAAACGGACGCAATATTCCTGAACTGCATCCAATTCCTTGTCGTTCAAGTAGATGACCTATCTATGCGTGCGACGGAGCGATGCTCTGCGCTTCTTAAGATAATCCGGATCAGGTGCCGAAGCGTTCTGTTTTTTTCTTGCCAAAATCTGAATGTTTAGGCAGTCTTGGGACTGCGGCCACAAAAATAGGCATTTTTAATGAAAAGAACGATTTAGAAGCCTGTACTTTCAGCAAAAAATGATACCTTTGCAACTGGTTGTAAACATCAAAACGGACATTATGAGCAACAGATATAATGGTCATATTTTAATTGGACATGTTTTTTAACTGTGTAAGCATATATGCTCTAGAAATATCAGCCCAACTAGAGTTGTTTTTTATAACATCAGCTCCATTATCATGGTCTTGCTTTCTAGGAAATTCTTCAGGATTAAGGATGTCATAATCATCCCCATTTATGATGGAGAGTACATTTTTGTGAAACGAATTCAATGTCGTAAAGTCACATACTCTTCCGCATTCATCGATTTCTACACCTAATACATTTGTTATAAAGTGTTTGTAAAACTCATCGCAGGAGTATTTATTATGTAGTCTTGTATCAAAAGGTCCCTTTATAGTCTTTTTATATATAACATTAAGATACTGTACAAACTTGTATGGAATAAGTCTGTCAATAATGACAGTTTCGCCATTCTCTATCAATTCATAATTGTCTTGCTTACTTTGTTTGTCTCGTTGCTTCTCCGCTAATTTTTTAGCCAGAGAGAGAAAATAGATTATCTGATTGTAATTATCGGGTGTGATTGATGTGGTGACGGAGTTCGCTCTTTTTCTGAACATAATCGAATTCTTTGCCACTGCACAGATACGAGAACTCTTATCCATCAATGCCATGATATCGGGGAAATCCTCATATTTCTGATACTGATCAAAATCTTTGTTATAGTCTTTAAGCAAGCACTGATATTTATTTATAACATCTTTTTTGTAACATTTAGTCCAACCTATTGTACTGATTCTATACAGTTTTCGTGCTTTAAGAAGTTCTTCAGGAAGAATGGAACCGCTTCTTTCATGCGTATTAATGGGATAGTCTGATTCAATTCTGAAAGTGCCCATCTTTTCAATGGGAAGATCATAGCATAATTCTTTTACTAATTCATTATGATAGTTCTTTGAATAATTTAGATTCTCTTTGCCAAAAATCTCAAATCTTATCAGACAAATATTTGATTGAGTTTTCTGCAATCTGGTAACAATCTGTGCGACAACAGAGCGAGAATATAGTTTATCATCAGAATCCAATGTGATTGCAATGTCATCTGAATTTGCGTAGTTCAAGAAAATCTGCCGTATGTCATAAGCTAGCGCGGCAGGCCCACTTCGTGATGATTCATATAACTGAATGTTCATTGGCTTTCCTTTATCTTGCCCTTTACCTTCTCCTTTTTGGTAACTTTCAACAATTCTTATAAGCTTAGATAGTTCTTCTTTATTTGAGCATTCCTGAAGAGTATTGTCGGCAAGTACAATTACCTTGATGTTAGGATAAGTTTGTTTTGCGATAGACTCCAACTCTTCTTCAATAAATTCTGCAGTATTCGTGCGTGTAAGAATGTACGCTTTGGGGATTCCGACACGTACAAGAATTTCATAAAACCTTTTGGAGTTTTCAGCGTTGAAATTGGCAAATATATCTAGCCTCTGAATTTGTTTGCGTGCAAGAACGGTTGCAAATAATAATGACAATAAAAAGGCTGCAAACATTGTGAACGCAGCAAATAGAGAACTTTTTATTCCCAGCCCTTGGCTATTCTTTGTTAGAAATACGGCGAGAAAGATTATTATAGGGGCACACCAATGGATAATAATTGATACTTTAATTTGAGATCGTCCCCATCTATGTAATATCCAAAGAATAATAATTGCACTTGAAATGAAAAGCCAGACATTCTTTCCCTCAATGCTTCTGCAAAGGTGAATGGCTTCATAAATGATTATCATCAAAATAGCAAATAATACACCTTGAAATAATTGATTGGAATATAAAAACTCAGTATTGGCTTCTGGGCAATCTTCAGTTTCTATCACATTCTTATAGATATTAATGACATGTCTCGGATTATCTGACCAATATAACCAATCTGGATAATCCCTTTTATTAAGCCAATATTTAGGATAGAAACGAATAAAATCTGCAATTTCTCCTAGACCAGTGCCTAAAAAATCGCCCTCAAAAAGCAATTGAATGACTGATTGTGTAATAAAGCCAAGTAAATACAATCCGATGCAAAGTAATGCTATCATCAATGATGGTGGAAAACTTTCACAATCAGCCACTAGTTCCATTATGGGCTTATCGTAAATTACAAATAGATAAAGGAGAAATTCTATTCCGCCAAGAATGAAATATCTCAATACATCAGAAAATCTAATTCTAATATTGCCCATTGTTCAATGCTCTAATATTTTTGCCGATGCCTCCACCGGGATGATTCTTTGCAAATGTCTCAAAAGGTATATCAAGTAGAGTCATAATGTCAATCATAAGTCCTTGCAGTACCATTAAGGTCACTGTGATTGAATTCATAGGCATTACATTCCACAAATCTCCTTCGTGTTCTAGATCAAGTATTATATTCTTATCACATCTATCTACGATTTCCCCATCTAAATTGAATGTAATCGTCCAGATGACAGAACCTCCACGCCGTTTGAGCAAATCCAGCAATGATACTGACTCAGGGGTTTTGCCACTTTTGGAAATAATGACAACCACATCACCATCTTTTACCATTCCCATGTCCCCGTGTAAGGCTGTATTTGAATGTAATAAGGCACAATTAAGTCCAACAGAGAGCATTGAGCCGACAAACTTCTCACATATTGGAGCATTTTTACCAAGACCAGAAACGATAACTTTATTGCCACATTGAATCGCATTTACACAATCTTGTAATAGAGAGTGATAGCGTTCATTCTCTATTGACGATAAACTCTTCTCAATTATTCTGACATTTTCTATGAAATTGTAACTCATAGTACTGTCAAATAATATCAATAAATCTTGTGCTCCTGAAGATTAGGTTATACAATACAAAAAAGTGTGGAGCCTTTTCGTTCATCTCAAAAGAGGTTCTGACAAAACCCAAAAGCAAATAAACTGAAACAATCCCCACACCTGTATCGTTGAGTGTGGAGAACACGCAAACGAATACAGATGAACGGTGCTGTCGTTTATCCTTGCTTTTAAATGAAACTGTCAGATTTCTTTTGAAGGATAGTGCGAAAACACTTTCATCAATATGTATGTTTCAGGCACAAACGACCTAAAACGTTGCTAAGGTAAGAATATTTTCTGAAATCGCACAATAATTGTGAAGTTCAAGCCAACAATCTTTCCTATACAATAATGGGAGCCACTTTGATTTCTACGGAAGATATACTAAATTTGCCCGAGTGCCAAATCTGATTAAATATAAATTCGAATGAAAGAAATAGTTTTATGCAGTGTGATTTTTATCCTTTTGATAGGATATGTAGTTTTATTCCGTCATCTCAAGAAGAATGCATCCAAATTAAGGTACTATTCAGAAATAATTGATTCCATGAAATCGAGGCAGAAAGAATTACTTTTGAATATAGAAGAGCTGAACGGCATGAGAGTATTAACCGAGAATGAACAACTAAAAGAGGCTCTAAAAGGTAATGCAGGATATGTTATAGAGAAGAACAATAAGGAAATCCAATCACTTAACAAAAGAATCAGGAGCTTGGAGGAATCTATTGATGAGGCCTATGCAAAAGCACAGACTAGCATTTTTGATCGTATTTTTGATTGAACCGTTGTCTAGAAAACCACTCCAGCACACAAGTCATAGGTCATATATTCAATGTATATTGTCGTGACCTTTTTAAAGCCAAGACTTTTCAGAGATTACCTACACACAGAAATAGCGAAACAGACCTAAAGGACTAGTTCGAGGTCGATGACATCAAGCCAGCGGCCGAATTTGCGGCCGACCTCTGAGAATCTTGAGACTTGGCGGAAGCCTAAGCGGTGGTGAAACCGTAGGCTGGAGAGGTTGTCGGCGGTGATGCAGGCGATGAGGGCGTGGTAGCCCTGGCGGCGGCATTCGTCAATCAAATGGGTCATCAGAAGCGGGCCGATTCCTTTATGGCAGGCTTCGGGAGCGAGATAGACAGTGGTCTCAAGGGTCTTTGAATATGCCTCGCGCTCTTTCCAGAGATGGGCGTAGCAATAGCCAATGAGCTCACCATCATATTCATAGACAAAATATGGAAAGGCTGAGGAGATAGAATCAATACGACCACGCATCACCTCAACAGGGACCGGTTCGGTCTCGAAGGTGATAGTGGTCTTTGAAACGTATCTATTGTAAATGGAAACGACACGCTCGGCATCGTCCAATCGAACAGGTCTGATGAAGCCGTTCATCTACAAGCTCTTGACCCACTCGTCTACGGTCTTCTGGCTGGCACCATTCAGGAGTTTGCCGGTCTTGAAATTGACTTCCGGATACTGCTTCCCGAGCACCTTGAGGGAATTCTGGATTCCGCTGCCGCCGGAGGTCATGAACAGGATCACGGTCTTGCCCTTCAGGCCGTAAGCCTCGATGAAGGTGTTGATGATTCTTGGCGCGCCGTTCCACCAGTTCGGGAAACCAAGGTAAACGACATCGTAGGCATCCAGATTCTCCTTGGTCTTCACGAAGGCAGGACGGGATGACGGATCAGCGTTCTCCTTGCAGCAGCGTGAAGTCTCGACGGTCCAGTCAAGATCCTCGGCGGAATATTCAGCCTCCGGGGTGATCTTGTAGAGTTCCCCGCCGGTCGCGGTGGCAATCTTCTTCGCCAGAGACTCTGTCGTTCCGGTGGCAGAGAAATAAGCCACAAGTGTCTTGTTCTCAGTCATATTCTTTTTCTCCTTCTTTTGTCCGCAAGCTGTGACGGTGATTAGTCCCAAGGCCACAACCGCGATGATAAAAACAATTCTTTTCATAATGTTATCTGGTTTTGATTATTTCCCGCAAGCGGCATATCGCTCATCCGTGACAGGCTCAAGCCATTCGTTGCTGGATTCTCCTCCGGTGGCGACGTGAGTGGCGATGTGCTGGAACCAGCTGTCCTTTGTCGCACCGTGCCAATGCTTCACACCCTCCGGAATGTCAACCACATCCCCTGCCTTCAACTTGATGGCCGGCTTTCCCCATTCCTGGTACCAGCCTTCGCCGCCGACGCAGATCAGGATCTGTCTTGCCCCGTGATGAATATGCCAGTTGTTGCGACAGCCTGGCTCAAAGGTCACATTTGACATAGGGAGAACCGTGGACTCGCCCTCAGTCAGATTCACCGGCTTCAACGGAGCAAGGAAACTGTTACCGATAAAGTATTGGGCATAGGCACTGTTAGGCTGTCCTTTAGGGAAATCGGCCTCGCCAAGCGGCTGTTTTTGAGTGAAATCTTCACCGAAGACCTTTGCTATGGCCTGGGCAGCTCTGTAAGCCTCTTTCGCTCCGACCTTTTCCGCAAGGACGGCAGGAATGGCGTGGATCTCATCATCCTTCAAACCCATATTCCTTGAACCTGCGACATGCGAGCCAAGCTGCGGAGCAAGCCCCTCGATCGAAGCCAGCGCGCTGATTGTCGCCAACTCCCTTTCAGCCCAAGTCAAAACATCTCTTGCGAATATGTCGCCGAAGAGGTGGGCCTTGAGGTAGTAGTCCTCCGCCGGGCAGAAGGCATAGTTAAATGGTTTGCCACTCAACTGTGTCTGAACTTTCGTTCCGACCTTGAGAGCGTCAAAGTCCTCTGGAATCGGCGAAGCCTCCGGGCCGATCTCGGTCTGCTTTCCGTCAGCGGTTCTCTGATCCAGAACCTTCTGGAGAGTTCCAAGTCCGTTCAGGGAGCGAGGGAATCCGGTGTAGGCGTACAGATGGGAGAGGATCTCCTTCACTTGATTGACAGTAAGCCCGTTATCGAGACCGTACTCTATGCTTGAGGCCAGTCCGGCAAGGTCGCCGCGAGCCTCGTTGGCAGCTATTGCCACAATGGCCTGCTGCCTGCCTGTTAATGTTTCTTTCTGTGCCATAAGATTAACGCTTGTAATTAGAATGCCTGTGAATATCAAGGCTAAAGTCCTGAGTTTCATATATTCATTAAGATTGTTGGCGGCGGTACTCACTCGGGGTCATCCCGGAGTGTTTCTTGAAGAACCTCACAAAGTGCTGCGGGTAGAGGAAGCCCAACGAAGCAGCCACTTCCTTGACAGAGAGTTCCGGCGAGGCGAGCTGACGCTTGGCGTAACTGAACAGACGGACAGCGATATATTCCTGAGCTGTCTTTCCGGTCTCGGCCTTGACCATATCCCCGAAATAGTTCGGAGAGAGGAACACCTTGTCGGCGAAGTACTTGACTGTCGGAAGGCCCTCGGTCTCGGTCTTACCGGAGGCGATATATTCATCAACCAGTTTCTCGAATTTGGCGATCGCGCCGAGGTTCAGGTCTTGCCTTGTGACAAACTGCCTTTCGTAGAAGCGGAGGCAATAGTCCAGAATCAGTTCTATATTCGTGGTAATCAATCCTTTTGTGTGACGGTCTATCGGATTCTGGAGTTCCTTGCTGACGATCGCCATACAGTCCGCGATGATCTTGCGCTCGTCTTCGGAAAGATGCAAGGCTTCGTTGGAGGCGTAGGAGAAGAACGTGTAGTCCTTCATCTTGCGCTCAAGCGACGTACCGTGCAGGAAGTCCGGATGGAAAAGGATTCCCTTAGCCTTTTTCGGGACACCTGCCACTGACTCGTAACCAACTACCTGATCAGGAGCGATGCTCACAATCGTCTGACCGTCAAAGTCGTACTTGGTCTTGCCGTAATTGATGACACAGCCCTTGGTCTCCTTCAAAAACAATGAATAGAATCCCATCGTGTGCCGTCCGGGAATGAATTTGCTGTTGCTCTCGTTGAACTCCACGTAAGCCACCAGCGGATGCATAGTCTTGAAGCCGTACATATTGTTGTACTGCTCAATGGTCTCTATCTTGTAAATTTCCTCCATATTCATCATTTAATTTCCGACCGCAATTTATGCAATACTCGGACAAATTCCACCACCTCCCGTCAAGGAAGTGTAATCTTGGTACTTATTTCTGTAAGAATGGTAGTTAGCAACTCATTAAGGAACATGAAAAAAATAAGTTGCTTCAGATTAGGAGAAGATTTTCGAGGATAGATCTATTTTCGAAGAAAGAGTGTGCCGGTGGCACATGACTGATGAGAAAAAGAGATCTAGACCGAAAAGATTCCTTAAGATGATGCAGGTTATTTTTTGAATGTTACTAAAAAGGCGTTCCTCCATGGCAATTTTTTTTACGTTACAAAAATTTGCCACGGAGGAATGCCTTTACCACATAGACAGCAATTTGTTACGATGCTTTGACAACATTGCCAAAGAATCTTGTTGGTCTGTGGTCACTTCGACAAGCTCAGTGACCAGTAATTACAGCACTGCCGTGCGAGCGGCGACGGCAGCGGCTGCCTCGGCGAAATCCTCACCGGATGAGGCGTAAAGAACTCCACGTGAGGAGTTTATCAGAAGGCCGCCTTGCGAGTTGGAGCCGTTGGCGATCACCTCCTCGGCACTGCCGCCTTGTGCGCCGACACCTGGGACAAGGAAGAAATTGTCCGGGCAGAACTGCCTGATCTCCTTCAGTTTATCCGCCTTGGTAGCACCGACGACAAACATCATGTTCTCTGGCGTGGAGATCTCCATCATCTTTTCCATAACCACCTGATAGAGAGGCTTGCCACCTTTCTCAGCTGTCTGGAAATCGACAGAGGACGGATTTGAGGACAGAGCCACGACAATGGCGTAGCGGCCGGGATATTCAAGGAAAGGGGTGACTGTCTCGCTGCCCATATAAGGGGAAAGGGTGACGGCGTCGAAGTCGAAGGTCTCGAAAAGGCTCTTGGCGTACATTCTGGCGGTGTTGCCGATGTCTCCCCTCTTCGCGTCCGCGATGATGAACTGCTCCGAATGGTTTGAACGAATATAATCAACCGTCTTGTCGAGAATGGCCATTCCGTCCACTCCGAGGCACTCGTAGAAAGCGAGATTCGGCTTGAAGGCGATGCAATGCGGGGCGGTCGCGTCAATGATGCGCTTGTTGAACTCCAGCACAGCCTCGCCTACCGTCCTGCCGGCCTTCACGCACTCGGGGATCTTGGCGAAATCGGTGTCAAGGCCGACGCATAGCATCGAACTTTTTTTCTTTATCTGGGAATATAAATCTGCTGTTGTCATATTTTTTTCTATTCATAATATTCATAAAACTTGGCGATGGACTCCATCCCGGCGAAGAACTGCCGGAGCAGATAACTCTCGTTCGGAGAATGGATTGTATCCCTCTCAAGGCCGAATCCCATCAGCAGCGGATCCACTCCAAGGATCTTCTGCATATCCGCCAGCACAGCGATGCTGCCGCCGCCACGACTCGGAACCGGCTTGACGCCATAAACCTCCTCCATAGCCTTTGAAGCAGCCTGGAACGCAGGAGACGAAATCGGAATGAGGAATCCCTCCCCACCCTCGCACGGCTTGACCTCTATGCGGCAATATTTCGGAGCGATCCTCTCCAGATGTTTCTTGAATATCCTCGTGATCTTCGCGCTCTCCTGATTCGGCACGAGACGCATCGAGATCTTGGCGTGAGCGACTGACGGGAGAACCGTCTTGGCCCCCTCACCGATGTAACCGCCCCAGATTCCGCACACATCCAGACAAGGCCTGATGCCGATCCTCTCAAGCGGAGTGTAACCTTTCTCTCCACGCAAAGCCTTGACACCCACCGACTCTTCGAACTCTTTGAGATCGAACGGGGCTCTCGCGAGCTGTGCCCTGTCCTTTCTGGAAAGTTCCACGACATCGTCATAGAATCCCGGAATTGTGACGCGTCCGTCCTTGTCGATCAGCCCTGAGATCAGATCGCAAAGCGTCTGGATAGGATTGGCGACCGTGCCACCGTAGTGTCCGGAATGCAGATCCTTATCCGGACCTGTCAGAGTCACCTCCAGATAGGCCATTCCCCTCATACCGCAATTGATCGAAGGCACCTTGTCGGAGATCATCGTCGTGTCCGAAACCAGAATCACATCGGCTCCAAGCCATTTCTTATGTTCCTTGACCCAAGCCGGAAGGGATGGACTGCCGATCTCCTCCTCGCCCTCGAAGATGAACTTCACGTTATGGCGAAGCTTGCCGCTACGAAGGAGATATTCAAAAGCCTTGATGTGCATAAAGAGTTGACCTTTGTCATCGTTGGCTCCACGGGCATAGATGGCCTCCTGACCGGTCGGGTCCTGCTTGATCACCGGCTCGAACGGGTCCGTGTGCCACTTTTCAAGCGGCTCCGGCGGCTGCACGTCATAGTGGCCATAAACCATCACAGTCTTCCACTCCGGGTTGATGATCTTCTTGCCGAACACCACAGGATTACCCTTGCTCGGATAGACTCCGGCCTCGTCGGCCCCAGCCTCCAGAAGCAGCTCCTTCAGCCTCTCGGCGCAACGTTCCATATCCTTCTTGTGGTCCTGCTTCGCGCTGATGGACGGAATCCGCAGGAGAGAGAATAGTTCCTCGAAGAACCGTTCCCTGTTTTCTTGAATATATTCCTTCATTCCTTTGCGTTTTTTGCGTTTCACAAAAATAGCCAAAAGCAACGGTAAAGTCAAGAGCGGAGGCCAAGTCTTCAATATTCAAAAAAAATCGGAACTATGCACTTTAGGCTTGCTCCGAATCCCTTCGGTAACACTTTCGGCCTCTTTTGCTCCTCAAGAGTGCAGCCTGCACTCTT
>ERZ780012.61-NODE-61-length-52627-cov-6.11175_pt1 | contig 52627 bp, 45 predicted proteins | sample MGYA00511869_ERZ780012 | MGnify/ENA primary metagenome ERZ780012 (study PRJEB29588, sample SAMEA2161608) | human gut metagenome | biome: human gut; feature: human-associated habitat; material: faeces | place: Denmark | collected 2008/2010 ... | reverse complement strand
GGCGGAGTCGCTCCCCGTGCGGGGAGCGTGGATTGAAATACCGACGGTGGCGACACGCTGGTCATCGGCGGCGCGCGTCGCTCCCCGTGCGGGGAGCGTGGATTGAAATGACGTTGGACAAACGCCGAAAAAAGTGGTATCGGTCGCTCCCCGTGCGGGGAGCGTGGATTGAAATACTTTTTTTCCTCCGTTCCACCGGGGCGCACCCGGTCGCTCCCCGTGCGGGGAGCGTGGATTGAAATCAGCTCTCGTCAGGCGGGGTTAAATCGTCGCCAGCAGTCGCTCCCCGTGCGGGGAGCGTGGATTGAAATGGGCGTGATGGGCAGACGCTCTGTCACGTCCCAGGTCGCTCCCCGTGCGGGGAGCGTGGATTGAAATACGCACGACGAGCGCCGGAAAATCATCCGCCTTGAGTCGCTCCCCGTGCGGGGAGCGTGGATTGAAATGTCGACCAGCCAGCCGACTTCTGCTCCAACAGAACGTCGCTCCCCGTGCGGGGAGCGTGGATTGAAATCTCTGTCCTCCGGCGGCTGGTGCGGCCGCTGGTGGCGTCGCTCCCCGTGCGGGGAGCGTGGATTGAAATCTCTGTCCTCCGGCGGCTGGTGCGGCCGCTGGTGGCGTCGCTCCCCGTGCGGGGAGCGTGGATTGAAATCGACAAAAAAGAACAGCGACGCGCAGGAAAGGCGGGTCGCTCCCCGTGCGGGGAGCGTGGATTGAAATTGCATAAAAAGCGCGCGGTTTTGCAGGGCAAACGTCGCTCCCCGTGCGGGGAGCGTGGATTGAAATCTTTCGTGGCGGCGCGTCGTGCGCCGCCGTCCGGTCGCTCCCCGTGCGGGGAGCGTGGATTGAAATAGCATCGTAATGTTGCGCCATTTTGATGGCCTGGTCGCTCCCCGTGCGGGGAGCGTGGATTGAAATGAAGTGGTACGCGCGTTCGTCCGGGTCCTCGATCGCGTCGCTCCCCGTGCGGGGAGCGTGGATTGAAATGGCTGGTTCCGCTTCCAGCCCTCGTCAGGCGGGGAGTCGCTCCCCGTGCGGGGAGCGTGGATTGAAATATCCCCAGCCGGAGAAGCCAGCAGCGGAATGTGTACGTCGCTCCCCGTGCGGGGAGCGTGGATTGAAATCTTTCGCGGCGGCGCTTGTGCGTCGCCGTCCGTCGTGTCGCTCCCCGTGCGGGGAGCGTGGATTGAAATCGCCTCTCGTCCGTCGGTGAGCTTAAGATATCACTGTCGCTCCCCGTGCGGGGAGCGTGGATTGAAATCGCGACCGGCGGCGCTTGTGCGTCGCCGTCCGTCGTCGCTCCCCGTGCGGGGAGCGTGGATTGAAATCGCGACCGGCGCTCATCAGGCGGGGTTAAATCGGTCGCTCCCCGTGCGGGGAGCGTGGATTGAAATGCTGTTGCCGTCGCCGCCGTAGTCCGGCAGCAGCGTCGCTCCCCGTGCGGGGAGCGTGGATTGAAATGATTTTTATGGAGCCTTCCGCGTGCGGGAGTGAGGTCGCTCCCCGTGCGGGGAGCGTGGATTGAAATTACGATCCATATCGCAAACCATAAGTAGTAAAGGTCGCTCCCGTGCGGGGAGCGTGGATTGAAATTTGCCGATTGAAGATCGCGATCATGCTGGGAAACGTCGCTCCCCGTGCGGGGAGCATGGATTGAAATAGGAAGATGGGCGAGATTTTCGACATCCGCTGCGTCGCTCCCCGTGCGGGGAGCGTGGATTGAAATTATTTCCCTTTCTGCCGGGGGTACAAGACCGGCTGTCGCTCCCCGTGCGGGGAGCGTGGATTGAAATTAAAGGGGAAGGAAAACCCTTAGGGCAAATCATCCAGCTTGTAAACGCCATCGGACAGCTCTTCCATCTGGCCCACGAGCTTTCCGTCACGGTATGCCTCAAAGACTGCGCCACTCAGGTGATGATCGGGATAGTTTTTATCCACTTTGGTCAGCTGAACGCTGCCGCGAATGAGCTTGTTGGTGATCTCGATCTCGATCACAGCACCGTTCTGTTCTACCTTCACGGTATAAGGCGTGTCATCCATCACATAGCCCTCCGGTGCAGCGATTTCACGAACCACATACTCGCCATAAGGGATGTCCGCAAAGGTGAAGCTGCCGTCCTCTGCGGAAACGGTGGTCAGGATAGGCTCTGTGCCGTCAGTAAGGAATAAACCGATGGTAGCTCCGGCCAGCGCCTTGCCGTCCTCATCCTTCTTCATGCCATGGATCTCTCCGTAGATCATCTCGTTGGTAATGCTCTTTCCGTCATTGACGGCAAGCTCCACAACGGGAATTTCCTGACCGGCATAGGCGAAGGTCACAGGGTACTTCTCATCAGAGAGAGTGTAGTGGCTGTCGGTGCTGATTTCCTTGACATAGTAGCTGCCGAAGGGAACATCGCTCTTGAGCACTGCCTTTCCGTTTTCGTCAAGGGACAGAATCTCAATCAGTCCGTCCGCAGGAATGACAGAGCCGTCTGCTGCGGTAAGCTCCTCGGCGGCATAGAAGCCGAAGGTCACGGCGGAAAGCTCGTTATTCATGCCGATACCGAACGGTTTATTCTGCTCCAGCACCTTGGAAAGAGAAATCCGCGCCTTCTGTCTGTCATTGCAGAAGCTGGCAGCGGTTTCGGTAATCTCAATCTCCTGCCCGGCATAGACAAGCTCTGCGGTATGGGCGTCCTTGTTAATGACCATGCCGTCGGGGGCTTTCATCTCGGTGATTTCGTATTTTCCCAGATACAGCGGCTTGCTCTCCGCCATGCCATCTGCGCCGGTGGTCACCGTATCCACCACCTCGCCGGCACTACAGCGCAGCGTACCATCCGGAGTGTAGATGTCCTCCGCTGCCTTGATCTCATAGGTTGCTCCCGCAAGTCCCTGCACCGTATAGACCGGCTGATAGACCCCGTCCGCCGCCGTAACAGAGGCAAACACCTCGCCGGTTTTGGAAATCTTGATGATGCCCTTCTGTGCGTAATTGCCCAGCTTCACTGCAACGATTGTCACGCCGCTTTCCTCGGTGGAATTATCTTCGGTCACATCAAACTTGACCGCCTCATGACTGAGCACATAGCCGTAAGGAGCGGAGACCGCCTTGAGGGAGTAGCCCTTGCCAAACTCCAGCTTCTCCGGCGTGATGAGCATGCCGGCGTCATTGGTGTAGAAGGTGTCGATGGTGGTAACATCCGGATAGGTAAAGGTCATTTCCACCTTGGAGCCATCCGGACGAAAGATTTGGAAACCTGCTCACGCATAGGGAATGGTATTGCCGGTTTCTGTGTCCACCTTGATGACCTTAATGAAGGACTCGAAGTTGGCGTTGTTGATGAGGTAGCGGTAGGTCTCGCCGTTCTTGGCAATGAACACATCAAAGTCGCGCATCAGCTCACGACCCTCCCAGCCGGAGATCTGATGGACGGTATACACGCCATAGGGCAGGTCCTTGCTCTGGGCAAAGCCGTTTTCATCGCAAACAAGATAGTCTTGCTCGCTATCTTTGGCTGCTTCATAGCTGCCGGCAGATTTCAGATAGACGGCGAACACAGCGCCCTCTTCATGAGTTTCGATCTGCGTATCACCGTTGTCGGTGTGCTTGATGATAGCGATATTGCCTTTCTGTACCTGCTCTTTCACATCTACGGCGGGGGCAGTGTTCAGCTCAACAGTGTAATTGGCCGCCTCTGCGCCGACAGGATAAACGGTGCTGTCCAGCAGATAGCCCTCGGAGGGGGTGATCTCACGAATCGTCCAGTCGTTGCCGCAGACATAATAGCCGGTGGTGAACTGGCCGTTCTCGTCGGTGTAGTAGGTATCCACAAGCTGATCGCCCTTATAGATGCCGTAGGCGGCACCGGCAAGAGAAGCGTCGCCCTGCGCCGTTCCGGTCTCGCAGTCGCTCTTGGTGACGGTAACATTGAACTTCTTGAGGATGTTGGAAACGCTCTTATTGGTTACACTGTTCCATTCCACTGCGGCACTCTGGCTGTTGGGAACCACATAGCGAATGGCGGTGTCCATCTCCTCCAGTGTGTAGCCGGTGCCGATAAGCACATCCTTGAAAGTCGCAACACCGTTTTCATCGGTAACAGCAAATTCATCCACGGGCAGACCGCTGAGAGAGGTTCCAAAAAGGTGGAACTTCACACCCTGGTTCAGTCCGTCCTCGGAGGTCTTGGCCACGGTCAGATCGCCGCGACGGAGCACATTGTTGAAGGAAACCGTCGCCGTCTGTCCGGCGAGCACGGTAACGCGGTGGCTTTCCTGGGGCACATACTTGTCATAGCTCTGCTCGGTGACGGTATAGGTGCCGGGCATCAGATTGTCGATGTGAATTTCACCGTTTCGGTCGGTGGTAACGCTCTGATTGACGCCCTCGCCGGTGATGGTGAAGGTAATGCCGTCCACCTTGCCGTCCTCGCTGGTCTTGATGATTTTAGCGCCTCCATAGCTGACCTTCAGCTTGACAAATGCCCTTACGGGGTCGCTGATGGAGGCCGTATAGGTGATGGTATCCTGAACGCCGCCGTTGGGACCGTACTTATAGTCCGTCCAAACAAGAACGCCGCAGCGGGAAGCGCTTCGAGTTGCGGAGATCGTCACATTGCCGCTGGGAGCCGTATCGGTGGTGATAGTGAGCGTGTTGCCCGACACGCTGAAATGAAAGCCCGTCTCACTGGCAGAGAAGGTAAACTGTGACAGCACGCGGTTGGTATCCGTGAGCTCGGCAACATACTGACTGCCGTCCCACGCAAGCTTAATGCTCTTTGCGCTGCCGCTGCTTCTGCTCATAAAGCTCGGGCAAACGGCGTAGCTCTGCACGCTGGACTCGATGCTGTCGTAATAGTCCATGATTCGGCTATACAGCGGATGATTGGGGGGAAACCAGCGACAGGATCTCGTCATAGCCGCCGGTGCTCGCATGGTCAAAGTCCGCATCGCGCTCGCCCACAACCGTTTCCCAAACGAGCAGCTGGGTAGCGAAGGCGTGGGCCAGCTTATCCGCATCGGAATCGTTCTGCGATCTCCAGGAGGTGGAAAGGTTGCCCTGATAGCCATACTGCATGATACGCCCCAGCAGCAGCTTAATGTCATCCGGCTCGATGGTGTTGTTGTACTGGCTGGGATAGTTATCCCAGAAATCCTCACCGAAGCCGTAATAGGTATCGCCGACATTTCGGGAAAGGCCCGGCTCGATGCAGTAGCACACCTTCCCGTCAAAGGAATCCATACAGTGCAGTGTGGTGTAGTTGCTGGAGCCTGTTGCCCAGCCGTTCATATAGTTTTTGGCGGAGTGTCCCCATGCGTCCTCGGAGTAAATCTGAGCAGCGTCCCGCCACGGGGGAAGGAAATCATATAGGACTCCGCTGTTTCGCTTGCGGCGAAGGCTGTGGTCGTGCCAAAGCCCGCAAGCACGGTGAATGCCATAAGGACTGCAAGCAGTCCCGACATTCCTCTTTTGAAAATCTTCTTCATTCGTTCAGTCCTCCTTCAAGGCATGAAAAAAGCACCGTGTTTACACGATGCTCATTTCGGCGTATTGACTTGTTGATGCTTATGCCGACTCAAATGTTGATTTTCTCCCTCTGGTTCGGCTTTTCCTCGCTCATGATCGACTCGATAACCTCGTTGATCAGCTTTCCGTCCTGAGAGAACCGCTTCAGCTTGATGGCCTGGACAAGGGACGGCGTGGCATCGGCATAAGAGATTTGCTGCAGCAGGGCGCTCTATTTCTCCTTTTGCAAGTACGAAAGCTCCACCACCGGTCTGAACGCAATACGCCCCTCGTCAACCAAATCCAGAAGCTCCGGAATGAGCTCGGCAAGGCGAATATAGCGGTATACTTGGGCTTGTCCATCACCGGTTTCTTCTTTCAAAAGAGATGCCGATTTCACTCCCCTTACAGTCAATCAGAATGTAGTCGTAGCTCTTTCTCATGCCGTCGATGGCATTCTTCAGAACATACTCGCGGCTCATGACATTGAACAGACCTGTTTCATACCGAAGAGCTCAATATTCGAGGGAAGCAAATCCACACCTTCCTGGTGCCGGATAATGGCACCCTCCGCAAGCGGCTCATCATCTATGACCGACTGCATAAAGGAAGACAGCGACACCTCCAGCTCATCGGGGTTCTTTACGCCGAGGCTCACCGTTAAGCTGCCCTGCGGGTCAGCATCTACCAGCAGGACCCGTTTCCCGGAGTTTGCAAGTCCCACGCCGAGATTGACTGCAATCGTCGTCTTGCCGACGCCGCCCTTCTGATTTGTGATGGCGATCACCTTACAGTTTTCCATGGGGTTTTCCTCCTTTCTCTTTATTTGAATCATTTCTGATCCACGAAAGCCTCAAATACCTTATGGGGCTTTCGTCGCTGCATTTCATTTTTCCTCGAACCCAAAATGCAGAAAAGGAAATCAACAGGCGTTCGGTTGCTGACCGAACTCATAGGGATCTCACCTCTGCCGGGTACTCCGCCAGCCCCATAGGGAAGTATCATTGCCCCTGAATCGTTTCATCACCTTATCCGTAGCAAGCGGATATTTCAGAATGGTTCGGAATCGCTACCAACCTTGCTTTCCGTGATAACCCTTATGGGCAGGAGGTTCGTGGCGCACCTTCATCCGACTGGGGCTTACGCCCCGATCAGGAATGTACCTGTTGAATGTGTATTCGATTGTCAAGGAACAGGTGAGAGGTTATTTGCCCCTCAAGTGGTAGATCACGGGAAAGGGGAAAAATTAAGCATCTGGAGAAATTTCAAAAAATTTTTTCACGGTCTCCTCCTTCGAGCATTCATCATTGGAATATCAGAAAACAAAAAAGGCCCAGCTACCGCAATGGGTAACTGGACCTTAACCATCTGTATATGGTATAAACGGGAATAAACTTCGCCAAAAGGATTCAAAGTAAAACAAAGATACCGGGAGGGAAAATTGTCTCTATAGATGCGCCTCGCAGAGCTCGGAATGGAGGGAGATTTTCCCCTATTTTTTACCCATTCATCGCTTCAAACCCGGTTTTCCCCTATGGTTAACCCATTAAAAATGGGATAGAGAGCATCAAATTTCCTCAAAAGGAAACAGCAGAATCAAAAAAGAAAAGCCCCGGAAACCGTTGCGTTTCCAGGGTTTTTGGGCATTTTGAAGTCTCGATCAGCGCTTGCTGAACTGGGGCGCGCGACGAGCAGCCTTCAAGCCGTACTCTTTCGGGAAAGATGGACGGCTGGATGAGAGTGTATATTCATACAAATTGAGAAAGGAGAAGGTGGACGGGTGAGATGGTTTGGGGCAAGGTACCTCGTACTGCTCCCACTGCTCAATGGTCATCGCGTCGAAATCCGGGTCGCCGTCCTGATGAATAATCGTGCTTCCTTCTGCGAAAGCAGCGCCCGTCATGCCAACCATCAGCAGGGCGAGCAGGAACGCCAGCATTTTCTTCATAATGATTTTCTCCTGTCTTTCCGTCGGGTATGCTGTTGCCATCCGTTATGTTCCGTGCACTGAACATAACTTCTGTCATCATCATAGCATTTTCGCATGGATGCGGAAATAACAACATCCGTCCTCCTTCATAACGAGAGCGGACAAAAGATTGCTGATTTGGAGGTTATCATACCAGAGTGTGCAGGTTTCGTCCCTGTTCAGCGCTTAATCCGTCATGATTTGCAGCCTGCGTCGGAGCTGAAAAGTTGCTATTTGTGATTAGTACACATATTCCGGCGCCAGCAGCTGCATCAGTTTTTCATCGTGATGATGTACCAGCGCGGGCGTTTCATCCAGCAGCATCGTTGCGCCGCTGTCGCGCGTGTAAGGCTCCCATTCCGGCAGACCCTCGGCTGACGGTACGCCCGTTTTGGCGAAATTGACCCACGCTTGGCTCATCCGGTCGGCAAGCTGCTGTGCCGCCTGACTGCGCTGCGCATGATGGAACACAAACGGAATTTCCGCGCCGTGATATGCTCCCCGCAGTCCCGGATTCCATGTAAACACATACGCATACACCGGTGCGCCCAGCTGGTCAGCTTTGTGGGACATGATTTTGAGCATCGGCAGACGAATCAGCGTATCCACCCGATTGGCGCGGCTGGCCTCCTTCGTCGGATACGCCGCTTGGAACGCCTGCACCGCCTCTTCTGACAGCTTGCCCTGATTGCCGCCCATCATCATCGTCCACTCATTCAGGTTGCTGCCAATCAGCAGGGCAACATCCTTTCCGTTCTCCGCAAAGGAATCTGCTGTCACAGGGTTTGTCGGCAGATAGTCTCCCTCCACCACAGGCCCCCATTCCATCGCGTAGCCGCTGGACAGCGGCGCGGGAATCTGATACTTTTCCGCTGTCCGCCGAAGCGCCTGCTGGGATGCGCTCTCCAGCGTCTGCCAATCCAGCGTCTGCAAGGCTTCGATGTCGTCCGGCTGAATATTCAGCTGCGCCAGTACCTCCGCCGTCAGGTCAGCGCTGACTTCCTTCTGCGTGAAGGTGACGCCCATCGTTTCAGTTGCGCCGCTCTGCACAATGCCTTTCTGGAACAAGCCCTTGGCATACGGTGTCGTCATCAGCGCCAGCACCTTCGCACCGCCGCCGGACTGCCCAAACAGCGTCACATTCTCCGGGTCGCCGCCGAAAGCCGCTATGTTCTCGTGAATCCATTCAAGCGCCTGCACGAGGTCGGTCAGCCCTGCATTGCCCGAATAGCGGTACTTTTCGCCATATGCCGACAAATCAAGGAAGCCCGCCACGCCCAGCCGATGGTTAACGGACACAACAACCACGTCGCCGCTCGCGCTCAAATCTTTGCCGCTGTACAGTTCCTGATTTGCGCTGCCGGTCGAGAATCCGCCGCCATGCAGCCAGACCATGACCGCGCGCTTCTGACCATCCATAATGCCGGGTGTCCAGATGTTCAGGTTCTGACAGTTGTTGTCCGTGCCATCCTGATTTCCGGCGGACATTCCCAGTATCCCGCTCTGCGGGGACATCGCCCCGACGGCATTCGCGTCCAGCACGCCGCTCCACGGCTGTACAGGCGCTGCCGGCGTAAAGCGTTCCTTCGCCTCTGCGTAGGGAATCCCCAGATACTGATACACGCTGTCCGTCAGGCTGCCGCGAATTTTGCCATTCGCCGTTTCCACAATCGTCCGGTCATCCCCCGTCGCCGCCGGAATGCTCGGCTGCATAAAGATACTGCGTAGAATCAGGAAGCCCGCAAGCAGCAGCACCAGCACGATGCACAAAATAATCAGCAGCACTTTCTTCCACCGTTTTCTCTGTTTCGGTTGATTTTCTTTTTTCACTGGTCTTTCCTCCAATTTTTCTTTATTTTCCTTGACAGCACAAAGTCCCGCAGTCCTCTTTATCGGAAAACTGCGGGATATGTTGTTATTCGTGTTCCCCAAACAGCCAGCCCATGACGCTTTCCTCGTGTGCAAACGCCTGACCGCCGGAATGCTGGTCGCGGAAGCCGCGCTCGGTGAAGTATTCTGCCGGACGGACATCCAATACAATCAGTTTGCTGATTTCGTCCTCCGTCAAGCCCTGCGCGGCGTATAAGTCATGCAACGCATGGTAGGTCTGGACGAAGGAGTCCGAACCATAGTAGCTGTCCTGTGCGCCGATGGCGAAGTAGACGGGCGTACGCGCCTGCGCCAGCACGTTCAAATCGCCGTCCCACTGGGAGCTGGTCGCGAGGTACGCGGTGAATAATTCCGGCTTCGTGCCCATGACCAGCGAGCCCGTTTCGCCGCCGCCGGACATGCCGTGCAGATACACGCGCTTGGGGTCAATGTTGTAATGGCTGAGGAAGTATTCCGTCAGCGCAATCGCCTCATTCGCGGAGGTCTGCCCCCAGTCGTTCAGCTGCGGCGAAAGGATAATCATCTTTTCGTTGTAGCGGATGGCTTCCACCCCGAAGTCCTCCACCATATTCGCGCCGACGCCCTGAAAGTACAGCCCTTCCCATCCCGGCAGGGTGACAAAAAGCGCATACGGTTCGCTGCCGTCATAGGATGCGGGAATGTAGCTGCTGAAATGAATGTCCCCGATGGCGCTGTGCAGCACGTTGTCATTCACAAAGCCGCGCTGAGTCTGCGTGCCGAGGGTGATGGATTCCTCTGCCGATGCCGCGCAGAGCAGCAGCATCATGCAGCAGAGGATGGAAATCAAACGCTTCATCATGATTTGCCCTCCATATGGATGGCGCTGTCCATTTTCGCGGTTACTCCTGTGTCAAGCTTTCCAGCCATGCCAGCACGTCGGCTTCCTCCGTGCCGTAGGAGAAGCGCTGACCCGCCAGCCATTCGCCCGTGCCAGCCGCTTCCGCCAGCAGTTCGCCGCTCTGACCGATGCCGGAGCTTGCGGAGGTGCAGAAGGGAATCACGGTCTTGCCGGTGAAATCATTGCCCGTCACAAACTGGTTGACCGGCCACGCGGCAATGCCCCACCAAATCGGGTAGCCGATATAGACCGTCTCGTAGTTCTCCCAGTTTTCAGGGGTGATGGTGTTCAGCGCCACTTCATTCTGCGTTTCGGGATGGTCATGCTCGTAGGAAACGCGGCTGTCACGGTTCGTCCAGTTGAGGTCGTCGTCGGTGTACGGCTGCGTGGGGTCAATGACGAACACATCCGCGCCGGTCGCTTCGGCAATCATGTTCGCAATGCGCTCGGTGCTGCCCGTGGCGGAGAAGTACACAACGAGCGTCTTGCTCGGTTCTTTTTCCTCCGCGGGTGCTTCTGCAAACGCACCGACCGCCGTCAGCGTGAACATCAGGGTCAAAACAAATGCAAGAATCTTCTTCATGGGGAAATGCTCCTTCCTGCGTCTTTTCAGACGATGTTGTTATTTCAGGCGGTTTTCCGACCTGATGGCTGCATTATACCAGCCGATTCCGCCGGATGGAAGTTTCCGTTTGTTCACCAGTCCACACCTTAGGGTTAGCATGTTTACAATTTCGTTGCATCTCTTTACAATTTGTTGTTTGATATCTGCATGTGTTTTTTGTATAATATAATCAGAAGATTTCGGAAAGGAGCGCATGCATATGGTCAATCCGCAGCTGGAAACATTTCTGCGCGTCGCCGACGCGGGCAGTTTCAGCAAAGCCGCCGAAGAAGCGTTTATTACCCCGACCGCCGTCATCAAGCAAATCAATCTGCTCGAAAATTCGCTGGGCGTGAAGCTCTTTGACCGCACCCATCGCGGGCTGACGCTGACCAAAGCCGGGCAGAGCATGTATCAGGATGCGAAATACATCATCCAATACTGCCGCGATTCCGTCACCCGCGCGAAAAATGCCATGCTGGAGGATACCAGCGTCATCCGCGTCGGCTCGTCGCCCATGACGCCCGCGCAGCTGCTCATGAAGCTCTGGGCGAAGGTCAACGAGACGTGCCCCGACATCAAGTTCCAGATTGTCCCCTTCGAGAACACGCCGGAAAACGCCCGCGAAATCCTCGGCAACCTCGGCAAGAACATCGACATTGTAGGCGGCATTTTTGATGAAACCATGCTATCCCTGCGCGGCTGTGCGGGCATGGAGCTTGTCCGCGCGCCGTTTGAATGCGCCGTGTCGATTCATCATCGGCTCGCGGTGAAAGACCGCCTGACGCTGCCCGACCTCTACGGCGAGAATCTGATGCTGATGCACCGCGGATGGAGCCACTATGTGGATCAGCTTCGGGACGAATTGTGGCAGGAGCATCCGCAGATTCACATTGTGGACTTCGATTTCTACAATATGGACATTTTCAACCGCTGCGAAAGCTCGAACAATGTGCTGCTGTCCATTTCCGGCTGGGGCAATGTGCATCCGCTGCTGAAAAGCATCCCCGTCGATTGGAATCACAGCATCCCCTTTGGCATCATGCACTCCCCGACCCCCAGCCCAACCGTGCAGCGCTTTCTGGATGTCGCACGGGTCGTCAGCAAAGGCATGTACACCTGATTATAACGCAAAGGTATAGACCCGTGAACGAAACGAGACTTCTCAGGGAGTCTCGTTTTGTTTATCATAGAATCGACACGGAAGGGAGTGAGGTTGTGAATCGAATGATACTTTGGCTGCTGATGCTGTGCATCCTGCCCGTCAGTGCCTTGGGCGAGGAAGCGGTCGACATGCAGACCATCACCCGCGACACGCGGATTCAGTCGGTCATCACCGACCCGGTCTTTGGCGATTACGGGCGGCTGCTGTTCCCGGTAGACACGGGATATTACAGCGGCGACACGCTGGGGAATCTGCATCTGACGTGGTACACGCACATCGATCCGAACGAGACGGTGGAAATCATCAGCACCCTGCGCAATCGCGTGCTGGCGGGCGAAACCGTCTTCTACGACATTTACACCGACGAGGAAAAAGCTGCTGATCCGGCGAAGCGGGACATGGGGCTGTTCTTCTTCCGCGGAACGCCCGGCGCGAAGTTCGCCGTGTGCAATGCGGGCGGCGGATTCGCGTATGTCGGCGCAATGCAGGACAGCTTCCCCCACGCGCTGGAACTCTCGAAGCAGGGCTACAACGCCTTTGCGCTGATTTACCGCCCTGGCGCACAGACCGCGTGCGAGGATTTGTCGCGCGCCATCAGCTTCATTTTCGCGAACGCAGAGATGCTGCAAGTAGACACGCGCGACTATTCCCTCTGGGGCGGCTCAGCGGGCGGACGCATGGCGGCGTGGGTCGCTTCGGAGGGCACGGGGGCGTTCGGCGGCGACGAACTGCCGCGCCCGGCAGCGGTGATTCTGCAATACACGGGGCACAGCGAATACAGTGAGCTTGACCCGCCGACGTACGCCTGCGTCGGGGACAGCGACGGCATTGCCAGCTGGCGGCTGATGCAGCGGCGGCTGGAACTGCTCTCTGACCTCGGCACACCGACGGAATTTCACGTCTATCCAGGTCTTGGACACGGCTTCGGGCTGGGCACGGGCACGGCGGCGGAAGGCTGGCTGAATGACGCAGTGCGCTTCTGGGAAAAGCAAATACAGGACAAATAAGGAGGGAATCCCCATGAACAACTTCATTTTTGAGAACAAGACCAAGGTGTATTTCGGCAAAGGCGGCGTAAAGGAATATCTGGGCTGTTTGCTGAAAAAGTACGGCAAGACCGTTATGCTCGCTTACGGCGGCGGCTCGATTAAGCACAACGGCGTTTACGACGAGGTGACGGGCATCCTGAACGCGGCAGGCAAGACGGTCGTCGAGTTCTCCGGCATCATGCCGAACCCGACCTACGCGAAGGTGCAGGAGGGTGCGAAGCTGGCGCGCGAGAAGGGCGTTGACCTCATTCTGGCGGTCGGCGGCGGCTCGGTGTCCGACTGCTGCAAGATTATCTCTGCACAGGCGAAGCTGGACGAGGACATTTGGGACATGGAGATGGTCAAGCACACCTTCCCCAGCCAGTTCATTCCGCTGGGGACGATTGTGACTGTCTTCGGCACAGGTTCGGAAATGAACGCGGGCGCGGTTATCACCCACGAGGAGAAGAAGCTGAAGTCCGGCATTTTCGGCGCACAGGCGGATTTCGCCTTCCTTGACCCGATGTATACGCTGTCCGTCCCGTTCGGTCAGGTGATTTCCGGCGCGTTCGACACGCTCAGCCACGCGATGGAAACCTACTTCGGCAAGCCGGACGAAAACAACCTGTCGGATGATATCAACGAAGCTGTCATGCGCAGCGTCATCCGCAACATCCGCGTGCTGCTCAAATCTCCGGAAAGCTACGAAGCTCGCAGCGAACTGGCGTGGGCATCCGCGATGGCGGAGAACGGCGTGCTGAAAATCGGCAAAATCACCGACTTCCAGTGCCACCAAATCGAGCATCAGCTGGGCGCATACACCAACTGCAACCACGGCAAGGGCTTGGCGGTAATTTATCCGGTGCTGTACCGCCACCTCTGCACGGCGGGCGCGGCGCGGTTCGCCCGTTTCGCGCAGAACGTCTTCGGGCTTGCGCCGAAGGACAGCATCGAAGAAACGGCGCTGGCGGGCGTGGAAGCGCTGGCAGCATTCATCAAGGAAATCGGTCTGCCGACGACGCTGACGGAGCTTGGCATCCCGGCGGACACTGACCTGCGCGCCGTCGCGGATTCGACGAACATCACGGCGGGCTGCTGCAAGAAGCTGACGCACGACGAAATCTACGAAATTCTGCTGGAATGCAAGTGAGGAAATGCGGTTATGGCGAAGAAAGTGCTGATTCTCTCCGGAAGCCCGCGCAAGGGCGGCAATTCCGACCTTCTGTGCCGTGAATTTGCCCGCGGCGCGCAGGAAAGCGGCTGTGACGTGGAAATCCTCCGCGTGGCGGCGAAGAAGATTGCGCCCTGCTCGGCGTGCTACTACTGCCGGACGCACAGCGGCGAATGCGTCCATAAGGACGACATGGCGGACGTGCTGCAAAAGATGATTGACGCGGATGTGCTTGTCCTCGCCAGCCCCGTCTACTTCTATTCCATCAACGCGCAGCTCAAAGCCGTCATTGACCGCACGGTCGCGCGCTGGCTGGAAGTCAAGAACAAGGATTTCTACTACATTATCACGATGGCGGACGAGGACGAATCCTCTGCCGATACGACGCTTGCGTGTCTGCGCGGGTACGCCGACTGCGTGCAGGGTGCGCAGGAGAAGGGCGTCATCATCGGAAACGGCGTGTACGAGCCGGGCAAGGTGACGGATACGCCCGCCATGCAGCAGGCATACCAAATGGGGAAAAACGTGTAAAGGAGCATGAACATGAAACGAATTTTCGCAGCGCTTTGCAGTCTGCTGCTGATGTGCGCGCTGTTCATTCCCGCGCTGGCGGAAAATGCGCAGGTAGAAGCCCCCGGCGAAGGGGCGGCAAGCGTTTCCAACGTGGTTTCCGTCAAGAATGTGCCGATGATTACGCTGAACAACGGCGTGCAAATGCCGCAGCTTGGTTTAGGCACGCAGATTCAAAGTCTGGAAAACGGTGATTTGGGCGTTTTGAACCAAACGTCCCGCGAGGCCGTCGCTTCCGCGCTGGAAGCCGGCTATCGTCATTTGGATGATGCGCACGGCTATCTCAACGAGCGCGGTGTCGGGCAGGGCATCCGGGACAGCGGCGTGCCGCGCGAAGAAATCTGGATTACCGACAAGCTCTGGCCGAGCGACTACGGCGACGTGGAGCATGCCATCGACCAAATGCTGGAACGTCTTGGTGTGGACTACATCGACCTCGTCTACCTGCACCATCCGGCGGGCGACCTTGACACGATTGTCAGCGCTTGGCAGGGGCTGGAGAAAGCCTATCGCGAGGGAAAAATCCGTGCGCTGGGCATCAGCAACTTCGATAACCGCATGGATGCGTTCAATGCCATCATGGAGCAGGACATCAAGCCGCAGGTGATGCAGATTGAACTCCACCCGTTTGCGCAGCGCTTGGAAACGCGGGCGTTGGCGGCGCAGTACGGCATTCAGGTGGAATGCTGGTATCCGCTGGGACACGGCGACCAGCGCCTGCTGAATGCGGACACGCTGGAAGCTATCGCACAGGCGCACAATAAGAGCGTTGTTCACCCGCCTTGCAGCAAAGTACGGCAAGAGCAACGTGCAGGTGATTCTGCGCTGGCACATTCAGGAAGGTTTCTCCGTCATCCCCGGTTCGACAAATCCCGCGCATCAGCAGGAGAATATCGACATCTTCGATTTTGAGCTGACCGAGGACGAAATGGCGCAGATTCGCGCGATGGATCAGGGCGAAAGCGGGCGCTATTTCAACTTGAACTACACCTTCATGGGCGGCTTCTTCACGAATCCCGTCCGCGAATGGGATGGAGAATTTGCAGAATAAGGAGGCATGAACATGCGCATTTTGTTTATCAACGGCAGTCCCAATCATCACGGCAATACCGCTGCTTTGGCGGCGGTGCTGCTCAAAGGCAAGGAATACAAAACGCTGAACCTGACCGACTACACCATCGGCGCATACGGGCAGAACCTCCCCGGCGACGGGCTGAATGAGGTGATTGCCGCGATGAAAGAGGCGGACACGGTTGTCATCGGTTCGCCGGTGTACTGGCACAACATCTGCGGCAGCGTCCGCAATGTCCTCGACCGCTTCTATGGGAAGGTCGCAAACGGCGAGCTGTCCGGGCGCAGGCTGTACTTCGTGTTTCAGGGGGCAGCGCCGGAAGAATGGATGCTGGACGCGGGCGAATACACCATGCAGCGCTTTGCCGGACTGTACGGCATGACCTACGGCGGCATGGTCAGCAGCAAGGCTGACGCGGAAAAGCTCAATCAGACGATTTAAGGAGGAAATTTGTTATGGAATATGCAGTGCTGAACAATGGTGTCAAGATGCCGATGGCGGGCATCGGTACGTTTCTGCTGACCCCGGACGAGGCGGAAGCATCCGTCCTCCACGCGCTTCAAAATGGTGTGCGCCTGATTGACACGGCGAACGCCTACGTCAACGAAAAGGCGGTCGGGCGCGCCATGAAGCGTTCGGGTCTGCCCCGCGAAGAAATCTTCCTCGAAACGAAGCTGTGGTCCTCGTTCTACGAGCAGCCCGATGCGGTGGAAAAGACGCTGGCGCGGCTGGACACGGACTATATCGACCTGCTGCTGATTCACCAGCCCGCGGGCAACTATGTGGCGGGCTATCGCCTGATGGAAAAGGCGTACAAGGAAGGCAAGGTGCGCGCCATCGGTCTGTCGAACTTCAATCAGGCGCAGGTTTCGGAAATCCTTTCCCTGTGCGAAGTGAAGCCGACCATCTTGCAGACCGAGCTGCATCCGTATCATCAGGAACCGTCGCTGAAAACATTCTTGAAGGAAAACGGCATCGTCGCACAGGCATGGTATCCGCTGGGACACGGCGATAAGGCGCTGCTGGAAGAGCCGCTGCTGACAGCGCTGGGGCAGAAGTACGGCAAGTCCGCCGCGCAGATTATCCTCCGCTGGCACATGCAGGTCGGCAACATCGTCATCCCCGGCTCGAAGAATCCCGCGCACATCAAGGCGAATTTCGACCTGTTTGATTTTGTGCTGACGGACGAGGAAATGGCGCAGATTGCGGCGCTGAATCAGGACAAGCGCTATTACACCAGCACGCCGGAGCTGCTGAAAAAGTACGCCGAGATGGTGGCGCCGGTGGACGAGCAGAAGTAACGGCGCGTGTGCCTGTCTCCCGCAAAGGATAACGAAAGGATGATGCAGAATGAAGAAATTGCTTGCTGCGGCGCTCAGTCTCGCGCTCGTTTTGAGCCTTTGCGGGACAGGCGCATCCGCCAGTGAGGTGGAAAACGGTTTGGATGCGATTCAAGATGCCCTGACGCAGGGCAGCACGGAAACATCCGGCGCAGTTTCGGGGCTTGATGACCTGCGCGACGGTTCATCCGCCGACACCGTGCCTACGCCGGATGATTTTCCGTCAGATTATGACTACGGTTCCGGCACGATTAGCGGGTATTCCCGTACAAACATGTTGCGCCATCTCCCCGCGCCGGAGGGAAACGCGACTGTGCTGAACACGGCGGCTGACCCGACGCAAATTCAGGTGCTGTATCTGTGGGAAGAAGGCAATGTGCCCGCCAAAACCCGCTTCACGCAGAACATGACCGGCTACTTCGATGAGTGGGATTTCCGCCCCTATGTCACGGCGATTCCGGTGCGCGCGGGTGTTCAGCCCAAGGGCGCTGTGGTGCTGATGGCGGGCGGCGCGTACCAGTTCCGCGGCAATTACACGGATTCCCTGCCCACGGCGGCGGCGCTGCGCGAGCTGGGCTTCCAGACCTTCATCGTGGATTATCGCCTGTCGCCCTACACACAGGAGGAAGGTGCGCTGGATGTCGCCCGTGCCGTCCGCTTCATCCGCAAAAACGCGGACGTATACGGCATTAACCCTGACGCTATCGCTGTGATGGGCTTTTCCGCTGGCGGCATTCAGGCTGGCGAGTTCCTCATGCACTACGACGAGGACGTGACCGGCTTGGCGCTGGACAGCAGCTATGTGCCGGATGCGCTGGATGCCCTTCCCGCGCACGCCTCCGCCGCAGGCATGATTTACTCCTTCTACGGCCGCCTCAGCGTCGGCAATATGGACACCGCGTGGCTGGCGGAGGGCAATCTGCCGCCCACGTTCTACGTCTACGGCACGCAAGACCTCTTCTACCGCCAGTTCCAGCAGCAGTACGACGTCATCCACAGCATGGGCATTCCCACGGGGCGCATTGTCCTGAACGGCTGGCCGCACGGCTTCGGCGCTGACGGCGGGTGGGTCGGGGATTATGCGGCGTGGCTGGAGGAGGTTTTCGCACAGCTTTCCTGAAATGTGCGAGCGGGCTTCGCGGATTATAGGGGGAACGGTGATTTTCGCATAAAAAGCAGCGAGAAGGGAAATACCCGCGCTGCAATAGGAAAACCATCCGCAACAACCTTCAGCGCAGTCTCTTCTTATGGAAACAAGCGCTTAAACATACGATATTTTTCATGACGAACGCAATACGGGGCAGCAAGCATTTTTCGCTTGCTGCCCCTTTGCTGTTATGCCTTTACGTCATGTTTTGCTTTCCGTCCGCGGAAACAGCGAATCCCTGTAAACACAATCACCGTGACCGCCGCGCAATCCACCACATAAATTGTGATTTTCCACCACTCCGGACGGTAGTAGGCTACACTGATGTTCATGGCATTCGAGTTGACCACCGTGTAGAGAATGTTCTTCACGCATTGGCGAATGATGCTGGATGGAGAAACAAAGGAAGTGAACGCTGATGGGCTTTTATAGCGATATTATGTTCCAATGAGATACATCAAGGTAAAGAACTACTGGTGCAGGGGGAATCTAAACGCTATTATCCGTTCTTCTGTATGCGATTGGACATCGCCTGTGTTTCTCATGACGAAACAACCGCAGCGCCCGCGCTGCATTCATTGGGATTGGGGAATGTGTTCCCAACAAGCGAACTGTCATTTTTAGCAAAATGACCCTGCTTGCTACTACTTCTTCTTGACCGAAGGAGGAAATTAGCAAGCAGGGTTTTCGTATGCCCAAATTTAGAATGCCTGTTGATGCGCTCACATTCAGCTTAGGAATGTGATGAATTAGTGGTATAGCGCTCCCTCATTCCTTGCTGTCAGCCGATTCAGAAAAAAATTTTGCAATCTGCTTCAAATCGTGTCGCAAAACGGTCTTTTCTTTACAGTTCAAGAGTGAAGGGGGATATAAATTTCCCTTCGCATGAACGGAAAGGAGGTTGCTACCAAGAATGAAATGCTCTCGTCTGCTGCTATGTTTCCACCAAGCGCCTAACGATTCAGGATGAAAAGATTTCAAACCGCCTCATCAAAAATTTTTTCTGAATTTTTTGCGAATCGCGTAAAAACCGTCAAATTTTTTACCAGTTATGGTGGAGGGGCATTTCTTCTCTATCCGAAGATAAAGGAGGTGATTTCTGTGATTATGATTTTCAAGCAAGACTCTCAAATCAGCCTGCGCAAAAGAATGGCAGCTGCACTTCGGCTGATTCAGACACCTGCGAATCGCTGCATAACTTTCCACAACCGACACTCTCCAACAAATCAACGCATTTTTGAAACACAAGGAGGTGAACCCGAATGTCCAAGAAGAAATTTTGCTCGTCTGCAAATTTTCCCGCATGGTTCGACGGCACAAATCTCAGCGAGCCGCTATTCTGTACCGCGTTTCTGCAAACCCATCAGCTGATTTACAGTGAGTGTTCGTTCTTCACGCCAAATGGTCGAATGCAGGATTGCACACCGCTGAAAGAAGCCATCTTTCAAGAAATCCACTCCTACATTTGCTCTGGTGTTCCCAACAAAATCAAGAACATTACCGAGGTGCTGAAAATCACTGCGTTTGTTCCGGAATTTCCGCCGGCGGAAGATTGCGTTCATTTGAAAAACGGCACGCTGTTTCTGGATGGCACGTTCGACAGTGCTGCTCGGCAGATTGTCCGCACACGACTCCCGGTGGTCTACAATCCTGATGCGCCTACGCCAGCAAAGTGGATCGCTTTTCTTGATGAACTACTTTACCCCTGAGGACATCCCCATGTTCCAAGAGTTCGTCGGCTATCTTCTGCTGCCCACCAACAAAGCCCAGCGCATGATGATTATCAAGGGTAACGGCGGCGAAGGCAAATCGCAAATCGGTACTGTCTTGAAAAAACTGTTCGGTATCAACGCCAAAGATGGCTGCATCGGCAAGATTTCCGAGAATCAGTTTGCCCGTGCCGACTTGGAACACATTCATCTGCTGATTGATGACGATATGCGTATGGAAGCGCTCAAACAGACGAACTATGTGAAATCGCTTGTCACTGCGAAAGGCAAGATGGATTTGGAGAAGAAGGGGCAGCAGAGCTATCAGGGGCACATGTTCGCCCGGCTGCTCGCGTTCAGCAATGGCGACTTGCAATCCCTGTATGACCGCAGTGATGGCTTCTATCGCCGCCAGTTGATTCTGACCACCAAAGCCAAGAATCCCACTCGTGTGGATGACCCAGACCTTGCTGACAAACTTTGCGCCGAAATAGAAGGCATCCTATCATGGGCTTTTGAAGGATTGCAGCGTCTGGTGGCTAACCAATTTCGATTCAGCGAAAGCGAGCGTTCCCGCCAGAATCGAGAACTGCTGAAACAGGATGGAAACAACCTGCTGATGTTCCTTGAATCGAAAGATTACATTCAGTTCGATTCAGCCTGCGCTGCAACTTCCAAAGAGCTCATGGCTGTGTACGCTGTTTGGTGTGATGACAACGGCTTCGCGCCGCTGAAATCACGAACGGTTTCGGATTTTCTGATTGCCAATGCCCACAAGTACCACATCGAACACACCAACAACATACACAGCGTGGATGGTCGTCGAGTGTGGGGCTTCAAAGGCATTCGGCTCATGATTGACGCTGTTGTCCGCAGCCGGAACGGATTTCAGCGGATTTATGACAAGAATGACCCATTCGCATGAGCTGAAAATATCAGCAAGAAGTTATGTACATACGTACATGAGAACAAAAGGCTGTACGTATGTACACGGAAAATCAAATTTTTTTCAATCCCAGCCACTTCAAAAGTTGCATCCTCAATTTACCGCCAAAGCAAGGAGTATTATGACCACAACAAGCAATCATGTAACCTCGCCCGCCAAGACAGGAAAAAGCCTCTCGCTTGACGAATACAAGAATCTGACCGGCGACAGGCAGCTTCAGCAGATGATTCAATCCGCTGTAACTTCTGCTCTCGGTCAGATGTACCTTGACAACCCCATACCAGATCACTCGAACACCGAAAAATCAACGATGTCAACGATTGACGCGAAAATGAAACGGTGCTGTATCTCAACCGAATACGGGAACATCTGGGTGCAAGGCAAGACGATCCCGCAAATGTGTCAAGCATTCCATGAGAAGATGCGGATGCTGGAAGGTGCTTCTTCTGATTCGCAGGAAGAAGGCGCGAACCCGCTTTTCGAGGACTATGCGCAAGAGTGGTGGGACACTTATGAAGCCAAGCGGCTCAGCGGCGGGACAAAAATCGACTATGATATGAACCTGCACAAGCATGTCATTCCGTACTTCAAGGGGAAGCGCCTAAAAGACATCACGACCAAAGATGTGCAGGGATTCTACGATGAACGAGCAGAGTATGCCAATTCGACCTGTCGGCACTGGCGAACGCTGCTGTATGGCATCTTTAATTCCGCCATTGAGGACAATCTGCTGTCGAAGAATCCTGCCAAAAGCGTTCGTCTGACCATGAGCAAGAAGAAAACGGAACGTCTGCCGATTTCCAAGGAAGAAGCGGCAGCACTCGAAGCAAACCTGCATCTGTTGGAAGGAAAGGACTTGCTTCTGCTGGCCATCTTACTCTACACTGGCGTTCGCCGCGGCGAAATGTTGGGGCTTCGCTGGGAAGACATTGACTTTGAGCATAAGCTCATTCATGTTCGCAGGCAAATCACGTTCATCAACAACCGACCCGTAGAGAAGCTGACCAAGTCCAAGGCAGGGCTCCGGGAAGTACCCCTGCTGCCGGAGCTGGAACAGATTCTGCGCAATCACATGCCAGCGAACGATGCTCTCGCCCAGTATGTGGTAGACGGCGAGGAAGCATTGAGCGAACGTTCCTTCCGGAACACATGGAAGCGTATCTGCAAGAAAGTCAGCCTTCCCAAGGGTGTGACCCCGCACGTGCTTCGTCACACTTTCCTGACCCACCTGCAAGCCACGGGGCGCGTAGACATCAAAACCCTGCAGAGCATTGCCGGACATTCCAAGATTACGATGACCATGAACACCTACGTCCACAAGGATGTCGGCAATGTCGAGAAAATCAGCCGGACGAGCGGCGGACTCTTCACCAGTACATGACTGCATAAAAATGCGTCATCATGCAAAATGACAGCGGCGTGATTTTGCACGAATTTCACGCCTAAAAACTCCGGAAAATGCTGATCTGCAAGGCTTTCCGCGATTTTCGCACAGGCAAATCTTTTGCACAAAATCAACGCATAAAAAAACGCCCCATGACTGCCAAACAGCCATGGGGTAGTAAAAGCCTTGGTATAGAAGGAAACTCAGCGCTTGCTGAACTGGGGCGCGCGACGAGCAGCCTTCAAGCCGTACTTCTTACGTTCCTTCATACGAGGATCGCGGGTGAGGAAGCCAGCCTTCTTCAGGGCAGCACGCAGTTCCGGATCAGCCTTGCACAGGGCACGAGAGATGCCGTGACGAATTGCGCCGGCCTGACCGGACACACCGCCGCCGCAGACATTCACCAGCACGTCGAAAGAGGTCGTGCCAGTCAGCGTCAGGGGCTGACGAACGGTCATCTTGAGGGTTTCCAGACCGAAGTAGTTATCAATATCACGCTTGTTGATGGTCACTTTGCCATCACCGGCGACCAGGCGGACGCGGGCAACAGCCTTCTTGCGGCGGCCAACAGCGCTGTAATCAACCTTAGCCATTTGTTTTTCTCCTTTCCGCCTTACACGAGGTCAAACTTCACGGGCTTCTGCGCCGCATGGTCATGATTCGGGCCAGCGTAGACCTTGAGCTTCTTGGCCATCTGGCGACCCAGCGGTCCCTTGGGCAGCATACCCACGACAGCACGGCGGATTGCAAATTCAGGCTTCTCAGCCAGCAGCTTGCGGTACTTGGTTTCCTTCAGGCCGCCGACATAGCCGGTGTGATGATAATAAATCTTCTGATCCAGCTTCTTGCCGGTCATGACGATCTTATCCGCATTGATGATAATGACATAATCGCCGGTATCCACATTGGGGGTGTAAATCGGCTTATTCTTGCCGCGAAGGATGTTCGCGACCTGGCTGGCCACACGGCCAAACACCTGACCCTCGGCATCGACAACATACCACTGACGGGTAATGTCAGCCGCTTTCGGCATGAACGTCTTCAAAGGTTTTTCCTCCCTAAGTGATGGTTCTCTATGTGTGTGCGGCACGGCATGATGGTCGCATGTCCTCCGCGGGTGTTTCAATAGTTTCCGGGGCAAGCGGAGCTATTGATGCCATCCACTATTGTACAATAAACGTGCCGCTTTGTCAAGCGCAAAATGCGCATTTTTCAAGGATTAACTGTGATAAGGAACTAATTTACTTAGCTGTACTGGCATATTCATCGGTATTCCAGAAGCGTTCTTCGGACATTCGGCGCACCTCCCTTCATTTGAAAACTGAAAGTTGTTTAATTCTTTTCGTAATAAACAATATTCATTTTATCATTTATATTTTCAACCAATCCTGTCCTTTTATATCCCAACTTCTCATATAAATAACAATTTCCTTCTTCTTGAAGAATGGTGTCAAGTTTCCAATTATCATGTCCATGAATTTTTTCGACTTCTTCAAATGCTTTTTGTGCCAACCCTTTATTTCTAAATTCTTTCATAATAAAAACAGGTGCTACTCTTTTTCTACTTCCATCTTTTTTATCTACAACTCTAATCGCACCAACTAAATTATCTCCGTCAAAAATATAATAGAAATATGTAAATTCTTGTGATAATTTAGCTTCTATTCTTTCTTTTGCCTCATTTCCAGGACTTGTTTCATAGTCTTGATATCTTTCTAACAAATCGGAAAAAGCTTCTGTTTGCATTTTCCATATTTTTTCACAATCATTTACATTTGCTCTTATTAGTTTCATAACATCACCTCGTCAAATTCAACGTTTCTTCTTTGTTTCTTTCAATAAAGTTGCCTGTTCCATTTCCTTTTCATAACTGCCATTGGCATAGGCAACGTCCAAAATAGCACGTTCCAGTTTATCTTTCGCCAACCGTTTCATTACGGCGGCGGTCTGCTCGTCCAGCGTGCCACGGCGGAGATACTGCGTGATCGTATTCATGCGGCGATTGTAGATCGCCCTAATCGGATGATCGTCCGCAAGCTCTCGTTGCTCTCTGCCTTTGAGATTGCCGATCTGTCTGCAAGTGCGCCCACGCTTATCCCCCGGAGCAAGTCCTCCGCAGTATTTGGTCTGCCTTGCATCCGTGATCAGAAACCACTTGCCGCAAATAGGGCATAGTTACTTGTCACTATTAAGCCAAGGGTTTTCGGAGGTTTTTTCCCCTTTTGACGCACCTTTTTGCTGATTTGCCGCTGTGCTTCCCAAAAGCCGTCAGCGTTTCCGCTTTCTCGGCGGACGTTCCGGCAGTTCTTCCCACATCGCCTGCACCATGGCGCGGAGTTTTGCGGAATCGGCGAGAATCGGGACGTGCAGCATAGGCTTCGCGCCATCGTAGGGCGGCTCGGCGGAAGTACCCGGCATGAAGCGCCACGCTGCCGGGACGTTCTTGACCATGAAGCCCGGACCGTATACGCCGCCGAAAATCCGCTCACGGTAGTAGAAGATGAACCCGCCCATCATGGGGATTCGGCGGACTTCCGGCAGCGGCGCCAGCTGGGCAGAGACGAAATCCGCCAGCTCGCGGTTCGTCATGCGCTTCCGCAGATTCTCGATGCGCCCGGCGATATTCGCGGCAAATTGCTCGTCCGTGAACGACGGGTCGCGGGTGCTTTGCCAAAGGCTGCACGGCAGGTCGGGGCACTGCGCGCAGTTCCGCAAGCCCTTTTTCTCCCGCACACAGGCGTAAATCGGGCACGCGCAGCCCGTCGGCGCATGAAACACGCGCCCCTGACATTCGTTGCAGCTCCGGCACAGTCCCCCAAAGAATGAACACGCGCCGCAGTCCGTGCCGCAGACGCTGATGTTTTCGCTCATGTTGATACCTCCTCCGGCGGATAAACGCCGTTTTTCTCCATTGTACGCCCATTTTCGCACGATGTCTTGAAGAAACGCGACACGTTTTCCCCGTGATAGCGGCGAAACTCGCGGCACAGGTGCGCCTGATCCGCAAATCCGTAGCGCGCCACCGCATCCTGCACGTTATTCAGTGTCCCGTGGCAAATCTCCTGATAGAGCGCCTGATACCGCACCAGCGCGCTCCCCTTCTTCGGTGTCATCCCCCAGTACTCGCCCAAAAGGCGCTCCAGCTGACGGCTGCTGATGAACAATTCGTGCGCCCACTCGCTGATGGTCGCCGTTCCCCGATGGCACAGCAGCGCATCTGCCGCCGTCTCCACCAGCGGATTTTCCCGGCACTGAAACGCCAGCAGGACGCTCTGCGCATACGCCGCGCGCGATGGCAATCCATCCAGTTCCAGCAATCGCGCCCGCAGCGCCCGGTCAAGGCGGCCGAATCGGACTTCCGGCGATTCAAAGCCGTTCAGCGTGCCGCGAAGGGCATCATCCGCAAACGCATACGCGCCGAAGGCATGGAAGCGGATGGCAAATGTGCTCACCGTATGCCCCGGAATCATCGGCAAATGCGCGGTGCCGCACACGTCGCTGACGCCGCAGAAACTCGCTTGGATGATGCGTCCCGCCGTTTCGTCAATGTGGTAGATGAGGTCAGCGCAGACATCGGGAATAATGCGCGTCGGGGATGCGCCAGCGCCGGCAATGCCGCCCCAGAAGCAGCGAATCCACCTTTGCAGGGATTCGCAGGGCAGAAGTTCCTGATGCGCCGCTGTTGCAAGGAAGGGAGTGGAAGTCAGCGGCTGCCACATGCGGCGGATGTTTGTCATTCGCGGTTCTCCTTCCTTATATAACGCTTCTGTTGCAGGGGATTTCGCCTCTGCGGAGGCAACAAGGTGGGCTTTCCGTTCGCTTACTTGACCCCTTCGGTCGTCACTTTTCCGTCTCAAACGTCACGTTCCGCCCGTCGGAGCGGCAGATAATTGTCCCCTGCTCGTCGGTGCGGAAAACGACAACATCCGCGTCGCGAAGGCGGCTCAGGGTGCTTTCCGCCGGATGGCCATAGGTGTTGCCCTTTCCGACGCTGATGACGGCGTACTGCGGCATGATTTCACGCAGGAAAGCATAGCACGTCGAGGTTTCACTGCCGTGATGGCCGACTTTCAGCACCGTCGCCTGCAGCGGTTCACCATTTGCCAAAAGCGCGTGCTCCGCGTTCCACTCCGCGTCGCCCGTGAAGAGGAACGACGTGCTGCCGCAGTCCACGCGCACGACCAGCGACATGTCGTTTGTATCCGTGAAACCCTGCCCGTCGGAGAGGAACGTCACCTGCGCGCTGCCGAGATAAAAGCTGTCGCCGATGCTCGGCACAGTCAGCGAAATTCCCTGCCTTTCGGTGTACTTCACCATTGAGCTGAATACCTTCGTATCCCACTGCGTCACGGGCGAATACACCGCGCCGACCGTGCAGGCATTCAGCGCGCCGGGCAGACCGCCAATGTGATCTTCATGCGGATGCGTCGCAATGATGGCGTCAAGGTGCTCAATCCCCAGCGTCTTGGTCAGGTAGGCGTAGACGAATTGGCTGGCGGAGGCTTTGCCGCCGTCAATCATCATGGCATGACCGTCGCTGACGAGAATTGCGCCGTCCGCCTGACCGACATCGAGGAAATACACCGTTAAATCAGCGGATGAAACAGGTGCGGCAGTCGCCGTCGGCAGCTTCGTCGGAATCGGTGCGAGGAAATCATCCCCGTTCGGCGCGTCGCTGCGGACGAACAGCAGCGCCGCCATCAGGAGTGTCAGCAGCAGTTGGAAAATCGTCCGGCGTGTCGCCTTGCGCCGCGTCGTCCGGCGTTTTTTCTTCTTCATCGTGTACCCGTGCTGCCGAAGCCGCCGCGGGACGCATTGTCAAGGTGCTCCACCGTCACCAGCTCCGGCTTGTCCATCTTCCTCATCACGCGGAACTGGCAGATGCGGTCGCCGCGCGCGATTGTCGTGTCACGCATTGCCAGCGCTGGAAAGCCCCACACGTCGTCATCGCCGCAGTAGCTTTCGTCGATGACCCCCATGCTGTTCGCCTGCAGAATCCCCCACTTGCGGAAGGTCGAGCTGCGCGGCACAATGTGCGCCTCGTACCCCTCCGGCAGCTGCATCGACACGCCCAGCGAAATAATGCGGAACTCCCCCGCGTGCATCGTCACGGTTTCCGCCGCGCACAGGTCAATCCAGTCCCCCTGCGGCAGGATGGTCAGCGGCACTGCGCCGTCATGATAGCGAACGAGAATCTTCATGCTTGTTCCCCTTTCTGTTTGCCTTTTTATCATAGCACAAAAAGGCATTGCGGGGAAGGCGAACACGCAGATTTTTCTTTTCCCAAAAAAAGTTCCTATTTTCGGGATGAAAATGCCATCGTGCTCCGTTAGATGGGGAGATGCCACCCCAAAGACGATTTAATTAGGAAAGGATTGACCCTATGAACATCACGCTCAAGCCCATTGACGAAAGCAACTTCCTGGATGCATTCCATTTGCAGCTCCGCGACGACCAGACGCAGTACGTCTCCCACCCGATTCGCAGCCTTGCGCAGGCGTATGTCTACCGTGATCAGTGCCAGCCGTTCGGCATTTACGCTGAAGCGCGGATGGTGGGATACGTCATGGTGATTTACGACTACGACGTGCCGGAATACGACATTTGGCACATGATGATTGACGCCGCCGAGCAAGGCAAAGGCTACGGAACAGCGGCGATGAAGGCGGTGCTGGACTATATCGCGACGAAGCCGTTCGGGGATTCCGGGCGCGTTGTGCTGACGTGCCATCAGGCGAATATTCCGGCGATGCGGCTGTACGAATCGCTGGGATTCCAGCACACGGGGAATGTGGATGAGGACGGCGAGGAGGAAATGGTGAAGGTGGTGTAAACCTACGCAAATTGAAACCCGCGGCGAGCGCAAGATCTGTTCGCCGCGGGTGATTTAAGTTTGTCTGATTGCTTTTATTTTCTGTCTTTCGTCAATTCCGCCGTGATTTCGTCACTGCGCTTCTTCAGTTTCGCAACTTCTTCACGCAATTCCTTTCCGTCTTCTTTTATCGCAGCAATTTGAGCATCGACTTTCTGATGATGTATTGTCTTTTCGTCATCAGCAATCTTCTTCAAAGATTCCAGCTTCGGTCTTGCCTCATTGTCCAGTCGCGCCTGAATCGCTTTTTTCTCCTTGCCCTTAAAAATGCCGCACTTTGCCCTTTGGGCTTCAAGTTTGCGAATGACATCACGCTGTTGACTGACCTCAGCCTCGCAGGGGAGCCGCCTATCGCGTTCCTCACGCAGTTGGTCAAGTTCAGCAGCATGTTTTTCTTCAATCGCAGCAATTTGAGCATTCAGTTCGTCCATCTTTTTTGCAAGTTCCTCTTGCTCGTTATCAAGCTGTGCCTTTTCTTCTGCATGTTCTTCCCAGTATTTTGTGATTTTTTCTTTACGTTCTTTCTCTTGCTCCGCTTTCTGCCGTGCTTCTATTTTTTGAGGAATTTCCTTTAGTTTTTCCCTATATTCATTTATCATTTGCCTATGGTTGTTCTTGGCTTCATCCGACAATCCATATTCTTCATGCCACCCCAGCGTTTCACACTTAGCCCAAAACGACGTGTACCCCCAAACGATTTTCCAGCTTCCAGATGAAATAACACACTCATGAATATGGATAATATTGTTGTAAATTTTTTTTAGCAGTTCAGGACTTGTATCATCATTAGACCACTTTTCAGCATAACCAAGCAGAACTGTGAGGCAAGTAGACTCGACCAAGAATGTATCCCATATTTGCTTAGTCGGGCGATATAGATCGGTGTCCTCGATTACCCAGCGCTGATCACTTCTGCCAAATGGATCTATTCCCTTTCCCATGTAGTCTCTATAATAATTGTATGCCACGGTCGTGCTCCACGAATTATCGCAAACTGTAATGCAATTTGAAATGAAGAAATTGTCAAAACTCATCATATATTCGTCCATAGAATCATGCAATCCCAGTTCGATAAACGCAAAGTTTATTTTCGTTCTCGAATCAGTAAATACATCTACAATCTTTGTGACACTTGCCAGTGTAGGTCTATTCTCCTCAAATTGTTTTAGCCAAAAGTAAACATCGCTCTCATGACAATTTTTCAGCGATGCCAGAATATCATATTTCTTAATTTCCTTCTCTTCTTCCGAAAGCAAGTTAAAGGCTGTCATAATGCAATTGTGTGCTTCCAAAATTCTATCATTCACCGCGGTTGTCCGGTAATTGACCGCTTCGCCCTTCAATTTCCATGCCTCATAGTTTTTATCATCCATTGCAATCACCTGATTGCAAAAGCTTTCTGCTTGTTCGTAATTTTGAGATTCAAACGAACTTTTCGCAAGGTTCAGAAGGTTCTCAAGCTGTGCAGCATTCTTTACTTCCACTGGTGTGCTGCTAACCTCGCCCATCATTTTCCTTGCTTCTTCAACGGAATATTTACAGCCGCAAGTCTGGCAAACAAACACACCGTCCTGCTTCAGCAAGTCAGTACCGCCGCACATTTCACAAGTAAGCTGTTTCATTCTCTTCCTCCATATTGCTTTTATGCAAATTCCATTATTTTCAGAAATGCTGCCCGCACAGATTTCCAAGAAAATGGAAGTTGCAATCTTTTCAGTGAGAAACTGCCAGTAATGCCACGTTTCTCACCATCTTTCAGTAGCATCATATCCGTTTTTTTGCTATTTGTCAAGCATTTTCCGCAAATAAATCATTTTTCTGCACAAGGAAAAGCGCGGAACAGCATTTCCCGCCATCCGCGCTTCTTCGTCACTTTTCATCCAAGGTTCAGGGCAACCCTTACCCTCTCCCGCACCAACTTGTCATCTCCCTCAAACTCTCCACAATCCCTGGCAGCTTCTTTACCACCTCGTCAATATCCGCCTGCGTGGTGTCCGTGCCGAGGGTCAGCCGCAGCGAACCTTTCGCTTCGTCGCGCGTCAAGCCAATCGCCGTCAGCACATGGCTGGGGTCAAGGCTGCCCGCCGTACATGCCGACCCACTCGACGCCGCGATGCCCTCCAAATCCAGCCGGAGCAGCACCGCTTCGCCCTCGATGCCCGCGAAAGACACGTTCACGTTGTTCGGCAAACGCTTCTTCATCGTGCCGTTGATGCGCATGTCGGGAATCGCCGCCGTCAAGCCGCTGACAAGCCGATTGCGCAGGAAGGTCATCCGCGCCGCGTTCTCCGCCAAGCCTTCTTCCGCCAGCTCAATCGCCTTGCCCAAGCCGACGATGCCGGGCAGATTCTCCGTGCCCGCGCGGTGTCCGCGTTCCTGCGCGCCGCCGTGAATCAGCGGGTCGATTTTCACGCCCTTGCGGATGTACAGCGCGCCGATGCCCTTCGGCCCGTGGAACTTGTGTGCCGAGAGGGAGAGCATGTCCGCGTGGAGCGTCTCGACATCCAGCGGAATCGCGCCGACAGCCTGCACCGCGTCCGTGTGGAAGAGTACGCCGCGTTCGTGGCAGAGTACGCCAATCTCCGCGACGGGTTCGAGCGTGCCGATTTCGTTGTTCGCCGCCATCACACTGACCAGCACGGTATCCGGGTGCAGGGCGTTCTCCACCTGCTGGGCAGTCACGAAGCCGTCCGCATCCACCGGGAGATACGTCACCTGCCAACCCTGCGCTTCCAGCCACTGGCAGGTATGCAGGATGGCGTGATGCTCAATCTGCGTGGTGATGATGTGCTTGCCCTTCTCCTGATGCGCAAACGCCGCACCCTTGAGCGCCCAGTTGTCGCTCTCCGACCCGCCCGCGGTGAAATAGATTTCCTGCGCGCTGCACCCCAATGCCGATGCGACCTGCCGCCGCGCGCGCTCGACCGCTTTTTTCGCGTCGCGCCCCGTAGAATGAATGGAGGACGGGTTGCCGTACACCTGCATATAATAAGGAAGCATTGCCTCCATCACGGGCTGCGAAACGGCGGTCGTCGCCGCATTATCCAGATAAATACGATCCATGTGTGTTCCTTCCTTTTCGCTTTCTCCTTCTGGGAATTGTAGCACGCTTTCTATCGCTTTGTCAACCGCTGATTCGCCGCTGCACAACCGTTTGTTTTGTCCTCTTTGCATCACTTCAGCGCCATTTCCCACAAAAAAATTTGCGAAAGATTCACGAAAACGTTTGCGTAAACGCAAAAGCTGTGATACAATAAGATTGCAACAATCACTGCGGCTACGTCCGCTGCTCTGGAGGATTAGGTGCATGAAATACGGTCACTTTGACGACAAAGCCCGCGAGTACGTCATCGACACGCCACGGACGCCCTATCCGTGGATTAACTATCTCGGCTGCGAACAGTTCTTCGGCATCATCAGCAATACCGCCGGCGGCTATTGCTTCTACCGCGATGCCCGACTGCGCCGCGTCACCCGCTACCGCTACAATAACATGCCTGTGGACAACGGCGGCCGCTACTTCTACATCAAGGATGGCGACACGGTCTGGAATCCCGGCTGGAAGCCCGTCAAAACGGAGCTGGACAGCTACTCCTGCCGCCACGGCATGGGCTACACCATCATCACCGGTCAGAAGAACGGTCTGACCGCCAGTCAGCTCTCTTTTGTGCCGATGGGCGTGAACGCCGAGGTGCATCAGGTGACGCTGCGCAATGATTCCGACGCGCCCAAGGATGTCATTCTGACGTCGTTTGTCGAGTTCTGCCTTTGGAACGCGCAGGACGACATGACGAACTTCCAGCGCAACTTCTCCACCGGCGAGGTTGAGGTGGAAGGCAGCGTCATCTACCACAAGACTGAATACCGCGAGCGCCGCAATCACTATGCGTTCTACGCCGTGAACACCCCCGTGGACGGCTTCGACACCGACATGGAGACGTTCCTTGGGCTGTACAATGGCTTTGAAAACCCGCAGGCGGTTTTCACCGGCAAGATGGGCAACTCCATCGCTTCCGGCTGGCAGCCGATGGCGGCGCATCAGGTGAAGGTGTCCCTCGCCCCCGGCGAAGAGCGCCGCTTCAACTTCGTGCTGGGCTACGTCGAAGTGCCGCAGGCGGAGAAGTTCGTCGCGCCCAGCGTCATCAACAAAGCCCCCGCAAAAGCCCTGCTGGAGAAGCTGACGACCGACGAGCAGATTGCCGAAGCGTTCGACGCGCTGAAGAAGCACTGGGACAACCTGCTGTCCGCCTATGTGCTGACCACGCCCGACGAGAAGCTGGGTCGCATGGTCAATATCTGGAATCCCTATCAGTGCATGGTCACGTTCAACATGAGCCGTTCGACCTCCATGTTCGAGAGCGGCATCGGGCGCGGCATGGGCTTCCGCGATTCTTCGCAGGACTTGCTCGGCTTCGTGCATCAAATCCCCGAACGTGCCCGCGAACGCATCCTCGACATCGCCGCGACGCAGTTCCGCGACGGCGGCTGCTATCACCAGTATCAGCCCCTGACCAAGAAGGGCAACAACGACATCGGCGGCGGCTTCAATGACGACCCGCTGTGGCTGATTGCCGGTACGGCGGCGTACATCAAGGAGACGGGCGACTTTGGCATTCTCGATGCCGCAACGCCCTACGACTGCAATCCCGACGACTGCGGCACGCTTCTGGAGCACCTCGAAGCGAGCTTCTACCACGTTGTCAACAACAAGGGACCGCATGGTCTGCCGCTGATTGGCCGCGCCGACTGGAACGACTGCCTGAACCTGAACTGCTTCTCCGATGAACCGAGCGAATCCTTCCAGACCTTCTCCAACCCGAACGCACCGGATGAGCGTGTGGCGGAATCCGTGCTGATTGCGGGCATGTTCGTCGCCATTGGGCCGGATCTGGTCGCGATTCTGCGCCGCCGCGGGCTTGACGACAAGGCGGACGCCTGCCAGAAGGAAATCGACGCGATGAACGAAGCCATCCTGCGCGACGGCTGGGACGGCGAGTGGTTCGTCCGCGCGTACGACGCTTTCGGCCACAAAATCGGCTCGAAGGAATGCGAGGACGGCAAGATTTACATCGAAAGCCAAGGCTACTGCGTCATGGGCGGTGTGGGCGTGAAGGACGGCAAGGCGGAAAAGGCGCTCGAATCCGTCCACAAGTATCTGGAAACCAAGCACGGCATCGTGCTGCTCCAGCCTGCCTACAAGGAGTACCACCTCGAACTGGGCGAAGTTTCCTCTTATCCGCCGGGATACAAGGAAAACGCGGGCATCTTCTGCCACAACAACCCGTGGATTATCGCCGCGGAAACCGTTGTCGGCCACGGCGACCGCGCCTTCGACCTGTACAGCCGCATTGCCCCCGCCTACCGCGAGGAAATCAGCGACCTGCACAAGATGGAGCCGTATGTGTACAGCCAGATGATTGCCGGCAAGGACGCAAAGAACTTCGGTCAGGCAAAGAACAGCTGGCTGACCGGCACGGCGGCATGGAACTTCTACGTCATCAGCAACTACATTCTGGGCATCAAGCCGGACTGGGAAGGCTTGAAGATTGACCCGTGCATTCCGCACACTTGGGACGGCTATCAGGTGAGCCGCCGTTTCCGCGGGGCGACGTATGCGATTGCGATTGAGAATCCGTCGCATGTGTGCCGCGGCGTGAAGCAGGTGACGGTGGATGGACAGGCGATTGCGGGCAATGTTCTGCCGGTATTTGCGGATGGCAAGACGCATCAGGTCACGGTAACATTGGGCTAAGGATAAAAACTTTCGGAAAAAGCTAATTGGGGGTAACGCGCTCAAGCCGGGCTGCCCAAAACGGGTCAAGGGGCAATGCCCCTTGCAGGGTCAAGGGACAGCGTCCCTTGTGGGGTTTGGGGCAACGCCCCAACTGTTCCGCGGGCGACCAATTCAAAGGAAGAAGTCAACAAAGGCGCAGGCAGCGAAGCGTCCCTGCCAGTAACTTCGCGCTCCCGCAGGAGCGCCCCCAAGCCGCTTTATCAGCCACTTGCACATTGTCGCGCCAGATGGGCGCGACCGACCAGCATCGGGAGAAGTCGTTTCTCGGTGCTGGTCTTTTTGTTGCAAGGAGATTTCGCCTCTGCGGAGGCGACCAGAGGGCTTTGCGGTCGCCCTCTGGACTCCTTCGCATTGCACTCCCATGTTTCTTGATTTTTCATGTTACAGGGGGTATCGCGCCTGCGGGCGCGATAAGAGCGCAACAAAACAGGACGTCCCCTTTCGAGAACGCCCTGCCTTGATGATAGGATTAGTCTTCCAGATGCGCCGCCGCGTAAGCGCCAGCGTCACGACCGGAGACGAAGCAGTAGGACTGCGCGCAGCCGCCATAGTTGGTATACGCCTTGTCCTCGTTGAACAGAACGCCCATGCTGTCCGTGCCGCAGGCGAACAGACCCGGAATCACGTTGCCATTCGTGTCCAGAACTTGCAGGTTCTCGTTCACGTCCAGACCGCCGCAGGTGCTGTAAATGTACGGCGCGCCGGTGAAGGCGACGTAGTATTCCGAATCCGCCGCGACCGTGCCCAGACGCTCGAACTTGCTCGCATCCTTGCCGAATGCGTCGTTCTCCGGGTTGTAGCCCGCGACAGACGCTTTCAGCGCATCAGCAGAGAAGTCTCCGCCAATCTGCGCCGCCAGCTCGTCCAAGGAAGACGCCTTGTAGATGAAGCCCGCTTCGATGCCTGCGTCAATCACGGTGTCGATGTTCGTCAGCGGAACGTCCGCCTTGATGCCGCCCTGCGTCAGATAACGGCCAGACGCCTTCGCGCTCAAGCCCTGCGCACGCAGGATGTCAATCTGCTCCTTGCTGTACACATAGTAGAAGTGATTTCCCTGATAGAAAGCGTTCATGGCGATGGACGATTCGTTGATGAAGCGCTCGCCCTTCATGTTGACCGCCATTCCCTCCGCCGTGCAGACCAACCCATAGGGAATGTCGTTGTCCTCGGCAGAGAACTGCGTGGTGATGACCGTCGGCGCAACGAAGTGAGACATCGGGTACATGCCGATGGCGCGGGTCGCCGCACCGTTTTCGATGGCAGACTCAATCATCTTGCCGTCGTTGGTGGACATGCCGAAGAGCTTGTACGCCTGACCGATGTACTTCTCCTGCATTTCGTCGCTGCCAGCGAAGCCGCCCGTGCAGAGGATGACCGCCTTGGCGTTGATGGTCACGCTCGTGCCGTCCGCCTTGATCGCGCGCACGCCGACTGCCTTGCCGTCCTGCATAATCAGCTCGGTTGCTTCCGTTTCCAGCAGGTACTGACCGCCCATCTCGGTGTAGCGGTCATACGCCTTGGCGAAGAAGCTCTCCGTCAGCTGCTTCTGACCGACATAAGAGGAGAAAATCGCCCACTTGCCGCCGACGAAGCCGACCGCCGGGGTGAACTCGAAGCCATAGCTTTGCAGCCAGTCGCAGGTCTCGCCGCTTTCATAGATGACCTTGGCAATCAGCTCCGGCTTCGCGCCCTGCGCGCCGTCCACCGTCGTGTAGTCCGTCCACGTCGCATAGAGAGCATCCGCATCCACCAGTTGCTCGCCAGCCGCCTTGGTGTGAACGCCATTAATCGGGTCTTTCCAATCCACAATTTCGCTCGCGACCTGACTGGGCGCGTTGACGTTCGCAGGGCCGGAAGTCGTTACACCCGTGCCGCCCCACTTGCCAGCCTTGTCGATGGCCAGCACGTTCGCGCCGGATTCCGCCGCTGCCAGCGCCGCCGTCGTGCCGGACGAACCCATGCCGACGACTACGATATCAACATTATATTCTTCTGCAGCGTTGACTTTCGGAATCGCCTTGTACATTCCAGACACATCCATGCCCGCGCTCTCCAGCGCATTGACGACCGCCGCGCGGACACCATTGGAGCTCGCCGTCGCGCCGCAGATGGCGTCTACCGCAAGGCTCTGATTCTCCACCACGCGTGGAATCCACTTCTCCTCCACCGCGGCGATCATGCCCATCGTTTCGCCATTGTCGCCCACGGTCACGGACACGATTTTGCCGTCCTTGATTTCGACCGTCACCTGCACCTTCTGCGTCAGGTTGAAACCGCGTCCCTCGCCGGTATACACGCCATCCACCAAGGCAGTTTCCGCCTTCTCTTCGCCTGCCGCCTGACGGAGGCAGTCCGCCAGCGCCGTCTTGACCGCATTCGACGTCACCGTCGCGCTCGCCACCGCGTCCACCTCATCGGCAGAGGACACGCCAATCAGCTTTTCGGTCAGCGTCTTGATGGCGGCGCCGCCAATCGTCTCGGTCTCCTTGTCGCCGGTGATGGTAGCCGCTGTGACTTTGCCATCCGTGACCGTGACCTTCACTGTCACCGCGCCGCCGAAGCCTTGACTGGTCGCCTCATAGTCGCCGGACGCAAGCTTCCCTTCCGCCGAAGCCATCGGCAGCATCATCGCCGCGCCAACGAGGAACGCCAGAACCCGTTTCGTGTTCTTCATGGTTCTTTTCCTTCTTTCCTGCGGACATTTTTTGTCTGCACATCATGATAATTATATAACAATATACTGTGCTCGTCAATAGCTTTTCGCTAAATTGGGCAATTCCCCTTGTTTTTTTCGCATCGAAACCAGCAGCTGCGTCATTTTTCAACCATAATCGGTTGCCCTTCCGCCGCATTTATGCTATCATGAAGCCATCCTGAACAAGAGCATCCGTTGGAAGATGACCGTACCCAAAATGAAAATCGTATGCTTGAAACAGGCTTCTGTTCGTGGTACAATGGCTTTGAATCTACGAACAGGAGTTTTTTTGTATGGCCAAGCAGGAGAACCGCAATACCCTCAGTACCAGCGTCCTTGTCCGGCGCTTCCTCCCCTACTTCCGCAAGTACCGCAAGACCATGGCGTTCGACCTGTGCTGCGCGGCGCTGACGACCGTCTGCGAGCTGGTGCTGCCGCTGATTGTCCGCACAATTACGACCCGCGCGACCTACGACGTCGCGTCGCTGACGGTGCCGTTCGTGCTGATGATGGGCGGTGTCTACATGCTGCTGCGCGTCATCGACGCGGCGGCGAACTACTACATGCAGTCCATCGGGCATATCATGGGCAGCCAGCTGGAAACGGATATGCGCCACGACATCTTCCACCACCTGCAGGAGCTGTCCTTCGGCTACTACTCGGACACAAAAGTCGGGCAGATCATGGCGCGCATCACGTCCGACCTGTTTGAAATCACCGAGTTTGCGCACCACTGCCCGGAGGAATTCCTGATTGCGGGCGTGAAGATTCTCGTGTCCTTCATCATCCTCTGCACGATGAATATCCCCATGACGCTGATGATGTTCGCTGTGCTGCCGTTCATGCTCTACTTTGCCAAGCGCTTCAACACCAAGATGCGGCAGATTTTCAAGGAGCGCAACAAGCAGGTCGGCGAAATCAACGCGCAGGTGGAAGATTCGCTGCTGGGCATCCGCGTGGTGAAGTCGTTCGCGAATGAGGAAATTGAGGAAAAAAAGTTTGCTGACGGCAACGCGAAGTTTCTGGACCTCAAGGCGCAGTCGTACCGCGTGATGGCGCAGTTCGGCACATCGAACCGCATTTTTGACGGGCTGATGTACATCGTGATCGTCGTCGGCGGGGCACTGTTCATCAAGGCAGGGCGGCTCAGCGCGGCGGACTTCATGGCGTATCTGCTGTATGCGAACGTGCTGCTGAACTCCATCCGCCGCATCGTTGAATTCACCGAGCAGTTCCAGCGCGGCATGACCGGCATCGACCGTTTCCTTGAAATCATGGACGCCCCGGCGGAGATTGTGGACGCGCCGGACGCGAAGGTGCTGACGGATGTCCGGGGCGAAGTCGCGTTCGACCACGTTTCCTTCCACTATCAGGACGACGACGCCGAGGTCATCCACAACCTGAACATGACCGTCCGTCCGGGGCAGTCGATTGCCTTGGTCGGGCCGTCCGGCGCGGGCAAAACCACGCTGTGCAACCTGATTCCGCGCTTCTACGACGTGACGGGCGGCTGCATCCGCATCGACGGGCAGGACATCCGCACGCTGACGCAGAAGAGCCTGCGCGAAGCCATCGGCATGGTGCAGCAGGAAGTTTACCTGTTCGCCGGGTCGGTGCTGGAGAATATCGCATACGGCAAGCCCGGCGCATCCCGCGCGGAAGTCGAAGAAGCCGCGAAATTGGCGGGCGCGCACGAGTTCATCTCCGCCCTGCCCCACGGCTATGACACCTACGTTGGCGAGCGCGGCGTCCGGCTTTCCGGCGGACAGAAGCAGCGCATTTCCATCGCGCGCGTGTTCCTGAAAAATCCGCCGATTCTGATTCTGGACGAAGCGACCTCCGCGCTGGACAACGAGAGCGAGCACATCGTCCAGCAGTCGCTCGAAAAGCTGGCGAAGGGGCGCACCGTGTTCACCATTGCGCACCGCCTGACGACCATCAAGGGTGCCGACTGCATCTGGGTGCTGACGGAGAAAGGCGTAGAAGAGCAGGGCAGCCACACAGAGCTGATTGCAAAAGGCGGGCTGTATGCGCATCTGTTCGCGATGTATACCAGTGACCGGTGACAATTCAGGCAAGGAAAAGCGGTTTTCAGCCGTTATTTCTTGTAAAAGTGCACGCTATCTACTATACTAATTTTTTAGGAGGAAGAAACATATGCTGCTTACCCGTGGTCTTACGTCCGATTTCGATTCCGTCTGCGCCCTGTACGCGCGCGTCACCAGTGCCATGCACGAAAAGGGCATTGCCCAGTGGAACTGGGGAACGTACCCCAACGCTGACCAGATTCACAAGAGTATCGACGCCGGGACGCTCTACGTCGTGCGCGAAGGGAACACCGTTGTCGCCGCCGTCACCCTCGATTCGACCTTTGAACCCGCTTACGACGCCGTCAACTGGCTCTTCGGCGGCAAGCCCGGCACGTTCCACCGCCTGTGCATCGCGCCGGAAAAGCAGCGGCAGGGGCTGGGGCGCGGCATGATGGGTGAAATGCTCGCCATTCTGCGTTCTCAGGGCTGCACCGCGCTGCGCTGCGACACGCTGGTGAACAACAGTGCCGCTCTCACCCTCTACCAGAAAATCGGGATGCGCATCGCGGGGCATATCCGCTATGCTTCCCTGCCCGACCTGCGGTTCGCCGCGCTGGAAATGCGCCTGACGAACGACTGCCCGCTGCTGCCGCTGAAAATGCACCCGGCGTTCCGTGGCGGCAAGCTGACCCCGTGGGGCGGCGAAAAGCTGCGCACGGTCTACGGCAAGGACATCCGCGAAGTGCCGACGGGCGAAAGTCTGGAAGTGTCGTGCATTCCGGGGCTGGAATCCACCGACGACGCGGGCGTAAAGCTGCCCGACCTGATTGCCGCTTATGGCGAAGCATTCGCGGGCGAGTACGCCAAGAAGCCCTTCCCGCTGCTGCTGAAGCTGATTGATTCCGCCGAACCGCTGTCCGTGCAGGTGCATCCGAACGACGATTACGCCGCACGCGTGGAGAACGGCAAGCTCGGCAAGACCGAAGCATGGCTGATTCTGGATGCGCCGGAAGGCAGTCAGCTCGTCTACGGCATCAAGCCCGGCACAACGCTTGACACCCTGCGCGCCGCGTGCGAACAGGGCGCGGCAGTCGAGCCGCTCCTGCGCCGCGTGACGGTGCATCCGGGCGACGTGTGTTTCATTCCGGCGGGCTGCGTCCACGCCATCGGCGCGGGCATCATGCTCTACGAAATCCAGCAGTCATCCGACATCACCTACCGCTTCTACGACTGGGATCGCGTGGACAAGAATGGCAACCGCCGCGAGCTGCACCTGCAGAAGGCGTTGGACGTGACCGACCTGACCTTCTCCCTCGACCCGATTCCCGCGCCCAATAAGCCCGTTGCGCGCGTGCTGGATAAAAAATATTTCACGCTGGACTTGGTGAATGTGCAGGGCGAAGCGGTGCTGCCCGCCGTGACGGCATTCGGGCTTTTGACGGCGCTCGACGGCGACTTGACCGTGCGTTTCGCGGGCGGTCAGCTAACCCTGCGCAAGGGCGAAAGCGCATACATCCCCCACACTGCGCCCGTGCTAACACTACACGGCAAGGGACGCGCTGCGCTGTCCATGCCGCGGTAAATGAAAATCCGGAGGTGAAGCATGAAGAAATACTGCTTCCACCCGCCAAAGACTATCATCATCGGAACGCTGGCGGCCATGCTCTGGGTCGCCGTCTTCCCGTTCTGGCTGCTGGGCGAAAGTACGCCGCTGAACGCGCTGGTGTCGGGCGAAGTTCCGCTGTGGGACGCCCTCACCCGCCTGACGACGCAGGATTACAGCAACATCACCCGCGCGAAGTGGGACGGAATGCTGATTCTCACCATGCTGACCCTCCTGCTGACGATTCCGACCCTCTTCCGCCGGGAAAAGCGCCAAAAACTGCCACTGATGCTGATGCTGCTCTTCCTGCTCTGGACAGGATTGTCCTGCTTCTTCGGCAGTCACGCAGGGGAAATGAATGTTTGGGGCGTGCCGACCGTATTGTGGGGTTCGGGGCGGTATGAGGGCTTCGTGACCATCGCGTGCTACGGGCTGATTTTCCTATGTCTGCGCCGCATGGACGCGAATGTTCCCGCGCTGCTGACGGTTTGCAGCGCTGCTGTAACAGGCTATCTCGTCCTCGTGCTGCTGCAATACGCGGGGTTCAATCCCCTGTCGCTCTTTCCGATGGGCAGGAGCATCCGCACAAACTACGAATTTCAGGGCACTATCGGCAATATCGACCTTGTCAGCGCTTGGGTCTGCCTGCTGATGCCGGGGCTGCTGGGCAGCTTCGTCTTGGGGCAAAAACATCATTGGCTGCATCTGCCGGGCGGGCTGTGCGCCATCCTGCTGACGTTGCTGATGGACGTGCAGAGCGGGCTGATTGTGCTGGTGCTGACGCTTCTTGCGCTCATTTGCCTTGCGCTCCGTCAGCCGGAATGTTTGGCGCGTCTGCTGCTGACGCTGGGCTTGGCGCTGCTGCTCTTCGCGCTGCGCCAAGCGCTCGTCCTGCCGTGGCTTGACGGCTCGGCGGATATCGAATTCGCGCCGAGGCAGGTCAGCGCAGTCTGCACGCTCCTCGGCGTTGTACTGGTTGCCCTCGCGCCGCTGCTGATGTACCATTCGCCGCGCCCCCTGCCGCGAAAGGGACTGCTGGCGCTCGTGTGCGCGGGGCTGCTTGTGGCGCTGATACTCGTCGCCTTTCTCCCCATGCCGGAGGGCGGCGCGCTCTGGGAACTGCATGAATTGCTGAACGGCCGCGCGCAGGACGCATTCGGCTCGGAGAGAATCGGTGTATGGCGGATGACGCTGGAAATGACCGCGCAGTCGCCGTGGTTCGGGCTTTCGCCGGATGCTTTCTACGCCGCTTTCCGCGATTATCTTGACGCAACCGGGCAGACGATTCTGCAAAACTTCGATAATCCGCATAATTTCTTCCTGCAAACGATGGTGAATAGTGGGATTCCGGCGGCGCTGCTGCTGATGCTGACGTGCGCCGCGGCGATTGCGGGCGCGCTAAGGAAGCGGGAGACACTGCCGCTGGCGATGATGGCAGTTGGCTTCTTGATGCAGGGGATGTTTACGTTTAGTATTTGCTTGACATCGCCGATGTTCTACGCGGTTTTAGGACTTTGCGCGGCAAAAAAAGCCGCGGAATAAACCAGTAAGGGAAGTGCGCTCAAGCCGGGCTGCCAAAAACAGGTCAAGGGGCAATGCCCCTTGCAGGGTCAAGGGACAGCGTCCCTTGTGGGGCTTGGGGCAACGCCCCAACTGCCGGACGTGTAATCAACTGCGTGAGAAAAGTCAAGTATGCCACCCACGCGCTGAACAGCGAAGCGCTTTCAGCGCAGTACACAAACTTCGCGCGTCCGCAGACGCGCCCCCAGCTCGCTCTACCCACCACTTGCATATTGTCGCGCCCATTGGCGCAACCGCACTTCACGAAAGGAGATACACACCATGCGTACTGCCAAGGAATACCGCCGAATTTCGTGGAACGCTATCCGCCCACACTGACGCGCCATGCTGCTGATTGCCCTCACTGCAGTTCTGCCGCAGCTCATCGAGTTCTTCCTGCAATTGCTCTTCGGGCTGATTCCGCCGATAGACATGCAGTTTTGGTTCAGCGACCCCAGCCGCTTTCTGGCAGCCTACGATGCGTTCGTCGTGCAGACGCTCGCGCCGAATCTGCTCTTGAACGTGCTGTTCAACTGTCTGTCCGTGCCGCTGACGCTGGGGCTGATTGGCGCGGCACAGCGGCTTCTGCGCGGGGAAGATGTGCAGGCGCGCCATTCGCTGACGTATGTCCCCTATTCGCTCCGCGCGATTGGGCTGGAAATCCGTATCGTGCTCTACGCTTTCTGGCCGCTGCTGGCTCTCGCGGCCGTCACACTCGTCTTGCTGCTTATCTTCCATTCGCACGGCGTTTACCAGCTTTTCCGCCTTGCCTCGCTTGCGGCGATTGCTTTCGGGGTCACGCGGCTGTATTCGATGGCAGCGGCGAAATACCTGATGGCGAAGAACCCGACCCTGCGCGTGTCCGACCTCATGGAAACAAGCCGCACTATCATGGAGGACAGGCGGTTGAACCTCTTCCTGCTGGAATTGTCGTTCGCCGGGTGGTGGCTGCCAATGATCCTCGTCTGCGCGGCGGTGCTCTTGCTGGTGGGCTACAACGCCTATGTCGTCTGCGTCCTCCTGCTGCCGGTGTTCGTGCGGGCGTACATGGTCACCGCGCGCGCCGCTTTTGTGGATGATTGGGTCGGCAACCTCGTTTCCTCGGCGGATGACACTGCATCCATCACCCCAAAGTCCATATAAAAGGAGAAATGCTTATGCACACCTCGAAAGAATATCGCCAAACCGCTTGGTCTGCCATCAAGCCTGTTCTGCCCATAATGCTGCTGATTTTCCTCGTGGCGAGCCTTCCGCAGCTTATCTTCATGTTTATCCAAACCGCCTTCGGGCTAACGCCGCCGATGGATACGGACTTGCTTCTCAGCGACCCGGATGCTTTTGTGGCGGCTTACAGCGCCTTCATGTCGTCGAGCAAGGGGATCACTTATTCGCTGCTGAATACGCTGTTTACGCTGATGACCATTCCGCTGACGCTGGGCACCATCGGCGCGGCACAGCGCATCCTCCGTGGCGAGGACGTGCTGGTGCGCCATTCGCTGGCGTATATTCCCTATACCTTCCGCGCGATTTGGCTACAGATCTGCACGACGTTCTACGCCTTCTGGCCGATGCTGCTGGCGTATGTGGTGGCGATTCCAGTGCTGCTGACCGTGTCGTCGCCCGATATCATGCTGCTCATCGCCATTCTGTTCTTCATCGCGGTGATTGCGACGCTGGTGTTCGCCATTATGCGCACCTACTTAATGGTAGCCTCCGACTACCTGCTGGCACGCAACCCGAACACGAGCGTCTCGGAGATTATGCGCACCAGCCGCACCATCATGAAGGGCAACCGCATGAATTTCTTCCTGCTGGAGTTGTCTTTCATCGGCTGGAATCTGCTGATTGCCGTGCTTGATTCGGCCGTGCTGACGATGGCGGGCTACACGCTTGCAAACGTCTGCTCCATGCTGCTGTCGCTGTTCCTTGGCGTGTACATGACCACCGCTAAAGCTGCGTTTGTCAACGATTTGACCGCCGCCGCGCCTTCGGATAACGCAAGCGACAAAATGACGGAATAAAAATTGCATCATGCAAGTCATTTTCCCCGGCATCGCGAGGTGTCGGGGATATTTTTTTGCATTTTGCAGGAAAGCCGCAATTTTATGCATTTTTATCGTTTTTCCTATTGCATTTTCGATGTAAACAGGATATAATTAACTTGTTGTGAGCATTCACGCACCATCCGCCGCATCCCTTTCAATGAGGAAACGGATGAAAAAGCACTGCGGATTGCATTTCATATCACTTGTTATTGCAGGAGGTAATCCTTATGGCGCTTACGATTTCTCACCGTTGTCAGAATATCGCTCCCTCCCCGACGCTGGCGATTGACGCGCGGGCGAAGGAAATGAAGGCCGCGGGCGTGGACGTCATCGGCTTCGGCGCGGGCGAACCCGACTTTCCGACCCCCGCATACATCTGCGACGCCGCGAAAGAGGCGCTGGACAAGGGCATGACCCGCTATACCCCCGCTGCCGGCACGGTTGCGCTGCGTCAGGCGATTTGCGACAAGCTGGAGCGTGACAACCATCTGCATTATACGCCATCGGACATTATCGTTTCCTCCGGCGCGAAGCACAGCCTGTACACCATCTTCCAGTGCATCCTCGACCCCGGCGACGAAGTGCTGATTCCCACGCCCTGCTGGGTGTCGTATCCCGAAATGGTGCGCATGGCGGGCGGCGTGCCGGTGTTCATCCCGTCGGATGAGCGCAATAACTTCATCCCCACCAGCCACGATATCGCCGCGCGCGTCACCCGCCGTACCAAGGCGATTATCCTCACCAGTCCGTCGAACCCGAACGGCTCCGTCTGGTCGCGTGAGCAGCTGCAATTCGTTGCTGACCTCGCCGTCAGCCACCCGTTCTACGTCGTCAGCGACGAAATCTACGAAAAGCTGATTTACGACGGTCAGAAGCACGTTTCTATCGCCGAGCTGGGCGAAGCCATCAAGAACCAGACGTTCGTGGTCAACGGCATGTCCAAGGCATATGCCATGACCGGCTGGCGCATCGGCTACGTCGCGGGTCCGCGCAACGAGATTTGCGCCATGACGAGTTTCCAGTCCCACGCGACATCCAACGCGAACTCCATCGCGCAGTATGCCGCCATGAAGGCGCTGCAGGGCGACCCGCAGTGCGTGACGGACATGGTGGCGCAGTTTGAGGCGCGCCGCAACGCAATGGTGGAGAAAATCAACAGCATTCCGGGCTTAAGCTGCATGAAGCCGCAGGGTGCGTTCTACATTATGCTGAACATCACGGGCGTGATGGGCAAGACGTACAATGGGCGCGTTATTGACAGCAGCCAGACATTCGCGGAGCTGCTGCTGGCGGACAAGCACGTCGCCGTCGTGCCGGGCAATGCCTTTGAGGCGGAGGGTTTCTGCCGTTTGAGCTACGCTGTGGCAATGGAAAGCTGCATGGAGGGTCTGCGCCGCATCGAGGAGTTTGTCAGCGAATTGAAATAATCCATGCCGCAACGACGCGACAGTAAACCGAAAGGCAATACGTTCGCGTACTGCCTTTCTTTGCTATTACCTATTGTATTTATGAAGAAGGAGGCGCATTTCCATGCTCGAATTTGACAAGAAATCGAACCTGCTGATGACCAACCGCTATCAGTACAGCCTGCAAGATGTCGCAGAGCCGAACCTTTATCGCGAACTGTACGACTATGAATCCATCCCGAAGGTCGCTTTCAACATGCGCCATGTGCCGGAAAACATGCCGGACGAAATCTGGATGACCGATACCACCTTCCGTGACGGTCAGCAGTCTGTCAGCCCGTTCACGGTCGAGCAGATTGTCCACCTGTATTCGCTGATGCACCGTCTGGGCGGCCCGAAGGGACTGATTCGCCAGTCCGAATTCTTTCTGTACACCGACAAGGACAAGAAGGCGCTCCATGCCTGCCAAGACCTCGGCTACGATTTCCCCGAAATCACGACGTGGATTCGCGCCAACGAGAAGGACTTCGAGCTGGTCAAGCAGGCAGGCGTGAAGGAAACGGGCATCCTCGTCTCCTGCTCGGACTACCACATCTTCAAGAAGATGCACCTGACACGCAAGCAGGCGATGGACAAGTATCTGGGCATCGTCAAGGCTGCACTTGACCGCGGCATCCGCCCGCGCTGCCACTTCGAGGACATCACCCGTGCTGATTTCTACGGCTTCGTCCTTCCCTTCGCCGAAGAATTGATGTACCTGTCCGAGGAATCCGGGCTGCCGATTAAGATTCGCGCCTGCGACACGATGGGCTACGGCGTGCATTACTATGGTGCTGCCCTGCCGCGCTCCGTCCCCGGCATCATCTACGGTCTGCACCACTATGCGCGCGTGCCGTCGGAACAGCTGGAGTGGCACGGCCACAACGACTTCTACAAGGTCGTCAGCAACGCGGGTACGGCGTGGATGTACGGCTGCTCGTCGGTCAACTGCTCGCTGCTGGGCATCGGCGAACGCACGGGCAACTGCCCGCTGGAAGCCATGGCGATTGAGTACGCCTCCCTGCGCGGCACGCTCGACGGCATGGACTTGACCGCCGTGACCGAAATCGCCGAGTACATGGAGCGCGAAATCGGCATCGAAATCAGCCCGCGTCAGCCGTTTGTCGGCCGCCACTTCAACGTCACCCGCGCGGGCATCCATGCCGACGGTCTGCTGAAGGACGAAGAAATCTACAACATTTTCGACACGGCAAAGATTCTGAACCGTCCGGCGCTTGTCGCGGTGGATGCAACCTCCGGCACAGCGGGCGTGGCGCACTGGCTGAACAGCTACTTCCGCCTGAAGGGCAACGAGGTCATTCCGAAGACCGACCCGCTGGTCACGACGCTGCGCGACTTGGTCGCCGAACTGTACGCGCAGGGCCGCAACACGGTCATGGGCGACGAAGAATTGGAGATTATGGTGCGCACGATTGACACGGAACGGTATGAGCATCTGCTGTTCCATAAGAGCCACTGATATGGAGAGAGCCGGACAGGACGGAAGCTGTCCGGCTCTTTTATTTATGCTATTATGGGATGGCAAATTTTTATACGTTTTTTCTCTAATACGTGTTGACTTTGCACGTGTTATGTTGTATAATTGCACCGGAAAGGAGGTTGAGTGCTTTGCCACTGAAGCCAACAGAAATGGAAGCGGAAATCACCCGCGCAGGCTGGTATTGCAAGTCACAAAAAGGCAGCCACAGACAGTACGTGCACCCCACGAAGCCGGGAAAAGTAACCATCCCGTTTCACACTCGTGAATTAACAAAGACTACCGAGCATTCCATCCGTAAACAAGCTGGGCTTATATAACTTACACATCACAATTCACAAAGCACCTTTAACATAAATGAATAACAAGTAATAATCGTGAAATTGAACGCATAACATTCACTATCACTATCACCACTCAATTTTGTAATATAGTAATTATTGATGGCTTCTTGCTTAATTACTGTGTGCATTTTGAGTTGCTCACAATAAACAATCACCATTGCTATCATCAAGGAGGTTAGCTAATGTTAACCACATACCCAGCTATCTTCATTAAGGAATCCGACGGACGCTATTCCGTCCTCTTCCCTGATTTCGACTGCGCGACCTGCGGCGACGACCTGACCGACGCGCTGGAAATGGCGGTAGACTGCATGGCGGGGGAAGTGTACACGATGCAGAAGGAGCATCAAGCACTTCCCGAACCGTCCAAAATGACGCCGGAACTGTTGGAAAAGGCGTGTCTGGACGTTGAAGCCGACCCGAAAGCCGCATTTTGGAATCTGGTTGCGGTGGATGTGGCGGATTACGCCAAACGCCACTTCGAGAAAAGCGTGAAAAAGACGTTGACCATTCCGCAGTGGATGAACGAAGCCGCCGAAAAGCAGGGCATCAACTTCTCACAGGTGCTGCAAGAAGCATTAGCGGCGAAATTGACCCACGCGGGGACATAAAATACGGGAGATTGCACGTCGTCATGCAATCTCCCGTTCTTTATGCCTTTTCCGTCAGCCTCTTCATCAGCCTCAACCCCATCTCCGTCCGGAAAATCTTCTCCCATCCGCACTGAATCGCCTCCGCCTTCATCCCCTCCTCAATCATATTGACGAGGAAGTCCGCTTCCAGCAGAATCCGCCAGTCCAGCGCATCCACGCCGTCCAGCGTGTGGTGGTGCGCAATCAGGAAGCATACCCGTTCCGTCACATCCGGCGCGAAGCCGAGAGAATCCAGCATCTTCTGGGCTTCGGGCGGGCCGAGGCGCTCTTGCAGCTTGCCGCCGCACTGCCCGTACAGGCGCTCTGCTTCGCGGATGCCAATGTCGTGCGTCAGGGCAGCTGCTTCCAGCAGGAACAGCGTGTCCGCGTCCAGCTGCTCCGCAAGCCCGATTTGCCGCGCATAGGCGTGCACCTTCACGAAGTGGTTGATGCGCGCCGGGTCGCCCGCGTAATAGTCGGTCATGGCGGAAAAGAGGGCGAAGAGCTGCTGCGTCTGCTGCGCGGAATACACGGCGATGCTCATGCGTTTTCCTCCAAGGACTTGCGCCCCTCGTCAATCGCCGCCTGCACCATGTCCGGCGCGGGCGCACCCGGAATCCGCCGCTTCTCGACGCAGGAGAGCATCGACAGGTCGTCAAACACATCCGCCTCAAACGCGGGATGGAACTGTTTGAGTTCCTCCAGCGACAAATCCAGCAGCGCCTTGTTCTCGTTCAGGCAGTGCGCCACCAGCCGCCCAACGACCGCGTGCGCATCCCGGAACGGCACGCCGCGCTTGACCAGATAATCCGCACAGTCCGTCGCGTTCGTGAAGCCGCCGGACGCGCCCTTCTCCATCACGTCCTTGCGGAAAGTGACGGTGCGCAGCATGGCGGTGAACACGGTCAGCCCCTTCACAAGCGTGTCGCGCGCGTCAAAAAACGCTTCCTTATCCTCCTGCATATCCTTGTTGTACGCCAGCGGCAGCCCCTTCATCGTCGTCAGCAGCCCCATTAAATCGCCATAGACGCGCCCGGTCTTTCCGCGAATCAGCTCCGCAACGTCGGGGTTCTTCTTCTGCGGCATGATGGACGACCCCGTCGCAAAGGCGTCATCCATCTCAACGAAGCGGAACTCGTTCGTGTTCCACAAAATCAGCTCCTCGCAGAAGCGCGAGAGGTGCATCATGCAGATTGACGCCGCCGAAAGGTATTCTAATAGGAAATCACGGTCGGACACACCATCGAGGCTGTTCATGCTGATGCGGGAGAAGCCCAGCAGTTCCGCCACGCGCTCACGGTTGAGCGGATAGGTCGTGCCTGCCAGCGCACCGCTGCCCAGCGGCATCACATCCGCCGCGTCATAGGCGTGAGCGAAGCGGTCGAGGTCGCGCCGGAACATCTGGAAATACGCCATCATGTGGTGCGCCAAGGTGATGGGCTGCGCCTTCTGCAGGTGGGTGTAGCCGGGCATGATGGTGTGCAGGTTGTCCTGCGCAATGTCCAGCAGGACGCTGAGCAGCTCGTGGAGCATCTCCTGCGTCTCCTGACAGGCAAGTTTGGCGTACATGCGGCAATCCAGCGCCACCTGATCGTTGCGGCTGCGCCCGGTATGCAGGCGCTTGCCCGCTTCGCCGATGCGCTCAGTTAGCAGCGCTTCCACGTTCATGTGGATGTCCTCCGCGTCCACCATCCAGTGGACTTTGCCCGCCTTGACGTCCGCCAAAATACCGCGCAGGCCTTCGACAATCTTTTCCGCGTCTTCCTGCGGGATAATGCCCTGCTCGCCCAGCATGGTCGCGTGGGCAATCGAGCCGGTAATGTCCTGCTCCGCCAGCCGCTGATCAAAAGAAATGCTGGAATGGAAATCGTCCACCAGCCCGTCGGTTGCCTTGCTGAAGCGTCCTCCCCAGAGTTTCATTGCGTTCCTCCTGATGCGCGGGCAAGTCAACCGTCCGCGCGAAAAATTTCGATTCAAAAGTATTGTACCGTGTTTCCCGGCGCGTGTAAAGTCCCGCGCGTGTATTTTCTGCGCACTTATAGCAACTTTGAATGCTGTTTCACTGACATTTTCGTAATTTTCGACAATTTTCGTTAGGAATCCATTTCCTTTTCCATTGACTTTTTGGTACGAAAACGTTATAATAATAGCAATAGTGCGTAATGTCTGCTGGAAACACGCACAAAATTCTCGCAAAACAAAGGAGGAGTTTTCCCATGAAGCGTCTTTCCCGTCTGGCCGCGCTGCTGCTCACGCTTGCCATGCTGCTGAGTCTGGTCAGCATTGCGCACGCGGAAGAAAAGCAGTCCGCCACCGCGTGGCTGCTGTATTTTGCGTCGAACCATGAAACCGATTCCTCGAAATTCCCGTGGTGGCCGCAGCATAAGTCTGCTGACCAGCCCTCGTCCGAAACGGGCGTGGAAGCCACGAACGCCGAAGTCACCGGTCCCGGCATGTACACGGTCGGACTCAAGTTCAACTGGCAGAAGGCGGAGGGCGCAATTCAGTTCAACCTCGTGCTGGACAACGCGGAGAGCCTCTTCCCCGGCTACTATGTGAAGATTACGGACATCCGCGTCAACGGCAAGTCCATCGACCACAAGCCGAACCTCTACGGCACCTTCCACGACGACCCGAACGCAGGCTTTGCGCCGATTTACAACAACTACTGGGACAAGAATTTCTCCCCGGATTCCACCGGTCCGGACGGTCTGCGCGCCTTTGACAGTGCGGACGAAGCCACCTACGAAATCATCAACCCCGACGACATCGTTGCGGGCGACACGATTGAGGTAGACTTCATCGTTGCGGCGAACGCGGGCGAAATGCCGGAAGACATCGGCGAAAAGCCCGGTAAGCTGACCTCTCTGGTTGCGCCGCCGCCGGTGCTGGAGGACGGCGCGGAAGCGTGGCTGTTCTATCAGTCCGGCAGCTGGTGGCCTGCCAACACGAAGCCCGAAGGCGACAGCGCAGGTCATGCCAGCAGCACAACGGCAAAGATTACCGGCGACGGGTATTATACCGCCAGCCTGTCCTTTGACCGCGATGGCTGGTCGTCTCCTGTGAACGGCGCGAAGAAGCTGCTGCTGGTCGTCTCTGACGGCACGAAGAAGCTTCCGAACAGCTACCTCAAGATTACCGACATCCGCGTCAACGGCAAGTCCATTAACTTCACCGACGTCGGCTTCGGCGCGCACTACGGCGACCAGTACATCCAGGCGACGGACGATTACTCTATCATTTATGACGACTGGATGGTGGAAAACAACTCCGCACCGTGGAATCACAAGGACTGGAACGGCAATGTGACCGACAATGTTTCCGCCATCAATCCCGATGACATCAAGAATGGCATGACCATCGACGTAGACTTCTTCATCACCAGCACCGCCGGCAAGGCGCCCGCGAAGGACACCAGCAGCGACCCCGTCTGGTTCCCGAACAACACGGCTTCTCTGGCGGGTCTGACGCTGAAGGATCTGGGCATTGCCGACGACTGGCACGCCATCGTTCCCGTTGACCTGAGCAAGACCGGCTGGCAGACTTTCCCGCTGCTGGCGGCGAACTTCAAGCAGGTTGGCACGGCGTATGTCGCGGTGAACAACGGCTCTGTGACCGTCACCTGCGAGTACAACGGCTTCTATGTGTTTGAAAAGAGCCAGTGCATCAAGTGGTTCACGAGCCTCGACCAGATTTCCAAGGCGGAACTGGTGGATATCTCGAACAGCCTTGACTGCGGCAGCGTTGTGAGCATCGCGGATGATCTGGGCGGCGCGCAGATGGCGTACCTGTCCATCAACAACAAGATTACTTGGCGCAATCCGGTCGATGATTTCGGCAACAGCCTGCCAGACTACTGGAAGAACCTTCCCCAGTGGAAGGAATACCGCGCGAATCTGATGGAAATGATTAACGCGGCGAACGCGGAATAATTCTGCCTCCCCTGCCCCTTCTGGCGAAAGTCAGAAGGGGCTTTTCGTTTGTCTGCGGATTGGCTGGCGGGAGAGCATACGAATCCTTCTGCACCAAAAAGACCGTCAACTTTTCGCACACTGCGACCAGTCAACGGTCTAATGTTCAGTACAGCAACCTAAAATTTACAAATTGAAGGTTCTCTTAATCAATCTTGCGACTTCATCAGGTTCTATATCAGAATTATCAATCCTCAGGTAGTTATCAAAAGGAATCTCGCCTTCATAACTAACACACCGATGGTTTTTGTCGTCATTGATTAAGCGCTGATTGGAAGCCTCGATATCTCTTTTGGACGCTTTATTTTTTAGTCTGTTTTCAGAAATATTCCTTTTCAGTCTTATCTCCTGCGGCGCAATCAGTTCAACATAATAAAAGTCCGTCCCGTATGGTTCAAAGATGCCTTTGACATGCTCCAGATACGCCCATTCTGATGGCAGATTGAAATCCATCATCATTGTAAAAATCATCCCATCATTATCGGAAGCTGCATAGTTCTTGAAAATAACGTCGCGGATTTCTGCGATTGTCTTGCCCTCGTATCGACCGAAAATCTCTATCACTGGTTCGATGGTCATGTGATTGTGAAAGAGCCTTAAATCCGTTATTTTCATCAACTCCTGACCAACTGTCATTTTTCCAACAGCTGCATCGCCAATAATAAACAATAGTTTCATAAAGCACCTCAACAAATTCTGTGCAGATTCTAAGGTAACACCGCGCAAATGAGGTGGTCGGCTGGCGAATGGATTTTTCGTCAGATGCAAATGCAAATTTCGAAGGTTTACTGGA
>ERZ780012.59-NODE-59-length-55324-cov-9.1203_pt1 | contig 55324 bp, 44 predicted proteins | sample MGYA00511869_ERZ780012 | MGnify/ENA primary metagenome ERZ780012 (study PRJEB29588, sample SAMEA2161608) | human gut metagenome | biome: human gut; feature: human-associated habitat; material: faeces | place: Denmark | collected 2008/2010 ... | reverse complement strand
GCCCGCGGTCACGGCGAAGGTGAGGTCGTTTTGGTTGGCGCCCCTCTCCTGTGCCTGGGCTGCGGTGCCGGCCAGCAGCAGGACGGCGATCAGCATGGTTAATACTCTTTTCATTGTCTTGCGTTTAAAGTTTCACTTTTGCTTCATGATTACTCCGCGGGAGTGCTCTCGCCGGCAAGGGCCTCTTCGAGGGCGGCCTTGGCGGAAGCGACTATCTGCTCGAGGAGAGCGATCTGCTCGTTGATGAGTGCTATCTCAGCGTCGATGTTCGCGAGGAGAAGCTCCATAGCTGCTCTGGAATCATCGTAACCTGCCGCTGTCTGAGCGATATTGGTAAGTTCAGCGATATCTCTCTGGGCTTCTGCTATTTTAGACTGGAGGTTAAGTATCTTCTTTTCAACATCTACCGGATTGGAATTTAGTAATTTATTCACAACATCGAGTCTGTTGTAAACCTCCACATATGAAGTATAAAGAGTATTGTTTTCACGAACAGCCTCATTATAAGCCTCGATGGTCTCATTGGTCTTGAGAGCCTCAATAGCATCCTGGTATGCCTTGAGTGCATCACCCCTGAAGCACTTTACATTGCGGTCAAACATAGCCAGTCTAGCCTCTGCTTCAGCCAATGTCTTTTTAGCTTCATCTATTTTAGCCTCCTGAAGTTTAATCTGAGCCTCAAGGTTCTTTATCAGCTGCTCGTCCTTAGGATCAGCCTTCTGAGCAGCCTCCAGCTGAGTCTGATAATCTTCCAGATTAATGTACAGACCGGATGCGGGCTCAGCATTGGCACCGGTGGTGCTGGGCGCACCAAGAGATGTCTCTGCCGATGTAACAGTGCCTTCCAAATCCATGCGGACCTTCAGTGTGTCAGACGCATGGTAACTATATTCTGTTACGTTTTTGCGTGCCCAGTCCATATAAAAACTATTACTATTGTAGTAGTAAAGATATTCTACATCATCAGCTGTTACAGTAACCTCGTTATTTAACAGCGGATATATTTTAAACTCTTGACAAAGGGTGTCAACAGCATTGATTGCAGCGATTGCTGAGGGCTCATCAGGATATCTTCCTTGACCAGGAACTGTAGCCGAGAACGGAGCCAGGACATCTTCCACATCCCCAAGAGATAACTGAGTTACTTTATTATAAGTAAACATCAAGTCTGAAAACAATGTCCTGCTTTCCAACGTCAAAGTACTTGATTCCGTTTCAAGATCAGCCTTGTCGATTCCGTCGTACTGATTCCAAAGTGCTATCTTAGCCTCGTATTCGGCGATATTCTTTTCAAGCCGATAGGTCTCCTTTGCTATATACGCATCAAGAGAGATAATATCTGACTCGAGCTGAGCTTTCTCAGTAGTCTTGGTGACCAGATAGAGCCTCATCTCATTCAGGTCTCCCAAAGCTGTCTTGTAATCTGTATACAGTTCAGTAATGTGCTGATTTGCCCCCTCAAGCATTTCCTGCTCCTTATCCTGCATCTGTTTTTGCCAGTTGAGCAGCTGATACTGATACTCTGCCAGGAGTTTTTCAAGTTCAGCTGCCGAAGTGGCGTTCTTGATGGCAGCAGTTATAGAATCAAGCTGTGCCTGATAGCGTTCCCGGTCAGCCTGTGCCTGAAGCTGGGCCAGCTTAGCCTCGCGCATCGCGGTGACCGTTGCGGATTCCTGTGTTTCTACGCAGGAAGTAGTGAGAAGCGCCGCGCCGAAAAGGCCGGCGACGATAATTAAAACTTTTTTCATAAATTTTAGTTTTTAGTGAGTAATGTAAGTTTTATGGTTATTTTTATTCGAACGTTTAAAACATACCGCATTTGGGACGTTTGATGGAAACGTATCAAATTGTAGTCAACATTCTTACATCGAATTGTCTATAAGATGGAAGTTGCTGTTTAAACGTTGGTTAAAAAAGTGATAATTTTCATTGTTTTTCGAAAATTATTTTCTAGATTTGTTGTCACGAAAAACAATGAAAAACACTAATGCCGTTTAAGGTCCCTAAATTTTAAACCTTGGTTTTTTCTTTACTCAATCCGCCATTCGGCAAGTTCTCTCCTGAGAGCATTCTCGCACCCTTCCAGCAGTGAATCGAGCATGGCATGGAATCCCGGTCCGTGGTCCGGATGCCGGAGGTGGCACAGTTCATGGAGGATGACGTATTCCTGCAGGTGCTCCGGAAGCAGAATAAGGCGCATGTTGAGGTTGATGTTGCCGAGGGCGGAGCATGAGCCCCAGTTCGAGACGTTGTTTTTTATGGCCACCCGGCCATAGGCGAAGCCATGGCACCGGGCCGCAGCTTCCAGCTTCGGAACCAGGATTGCCCTCGCTGTCTCACGCATGCGCTCCAGTTCTGACGGATCAGAGGGAACGCCCGCTATTTTCCCATTTTCAACAGAATTCCTGATCCTTTCCGACTGGCGCCGGAGTGCGCGGAGGATCCATTCCCGCTTTTCTACGACAAATGCCATTGCCGCGGAGACAGGCATACGCGCCGGGATTGTCACCACAACCCCGTTTCTGGGCGATACGGATATGCGCAGCCGCCTGACACCGGACCTTTTTATAAAAAGGACATCTCCGATTCCGGGGATATTATATGAATTTTTGCATCTCATTGGAATCGATGAATTCTTTATCCCTGCAGTTCAGTCCTGATAACGGGTTATCTCAATCTCTTTTGTCCGCTTGTTCCAATATTTACTTCCCTGGATCGTATCGTAGATGTATTTTACTATCAGACATACATTATTATAAAAAGGAACCAGATACAACCTGTGCCCGTCATACAGCGTGATGGCCTGGAAAGCATAATCCATCAGATATTTTACGGGAGTCCCTTTCTGAAGGATGTATCTTTCATTCCACAGCATGTCATTGATGTCCGATATGGTTCCGGTGTTCAGTATATCGTTATCGTACCTTAAGCGCTTTGTAGATGTCTTGCTCACTCCATTTATGAACAATGAATAACCTATCTTGTTGATCTGCTGGTTTGACAGACTCTGGGACCTAAGGTTAAGATGCAGTTTGAAAACTATCGCCTTATATTCATAAAACATGAAATGGTATGCCTGCTTACCGACATTAATCTCTTTTTTCTCTCTTATACGCGTGTCGCATGTCAGTCTGTTGAGCAGGTCGATAAGGTTGAAAAAGTTGTTCTCGAAACGCTCTTTCTGCAGGTCGCTGCGCTGAATTCTGTTCGCCGCTATCTGACTGCAGAATGCGGCGAAGGTCAAGGCGGCGGCACCGATTGCGATAAGAGGACCAAGAAGTCCTCCGACGGTATCACCGATCTGTCCCGTATCGCTGTAGTCGCTGACCAGATGTTCAATCAGAGTGGGCGGAAGTACCAGGATGACCGCCATATAAACCAGAAATACCAGAAGGGCTATCAGTAAAAAATAGTTAGTTTTCATCGTATCAAGCTTTGATTTGCGGTACAAAGTTAATTCAAAATAGGACTCTGTCTACCGCTTCTTTGAACTTACGAATTGACTTCAGGGAGCGCTCCACGACATAATCTCGTTGCCCTAAAGAATTAACCTTCGAATAAAAATAACCATAAAACTTACATTACTCACTAAAAACTAAAATTTATGAAAAAAGTTTTAATTATCGCCGCCGCCGCTGCTGTCGCAGCGACATTCTCGATGACTTCATGCGTCGAGACAAACGAATCCGCATCGGTCACCGCTCTGCGCGAGGCCAAGGTAGCCCAGCTTCAGGCATTGGCCGATCAGGCACAGGCAATGGCCGACCAGGCCCGCTGGCAGGCAATGAAGGACTCCATAGACTTTGCTATCAAGGAAGGAGCTTCTGCCGCTGAGCTCGAGGCACTTCTGGCGCAGTATCAGTATGACCTGCTCAACTGGCAGTATCAGATGCAGCAGAAGCAGAATGAGATGATAGGCAATGCGAATGCTCACATCAATAATCTGTACACAAACTACAGTAATGCCATAGGCGACCTTAACGATCTCAAGGCAGACCTGTTCAGTGCACAGGTCAACCTCTCCATGGCAAATGCCGACCTGCTCGAGGCTCAGACATTCGTGGTTCAGGAGACAGCCATACAGAACAAGATTATCGAGGATGCTCAGGCCAAAATCGATGCGTATAATGCTTATGCAGGAGTGGACCGTGCTGACATCCAGGCAGAGTACGATGCCCTCGGGCCTCAGCTAACAATAGCCTACAGCGACAAATTTGCCAAAGGCCAGCTCAGGCAGCAAGCTCTGACTGATGCACATAACTGGATTGAAAAGAATTATACGCTCGAGCTGATAGTAGATCAGATGAACCACAATATTACTGATATCAACCGCAAGGAAAATACCGTAGCCACTTTGGACGCCGTGTACAAGATACTCGACACGCTGTTAACTGAGTTCAGCCTGAAGCCCTCCAGTAATTACTTCAGTATCGCTGACTCTACTGACAGGCTGGTATATGCAACTGAGACTTATACCCGTACTCTTTCTTTCCCGATTTACTATATTAACTATTCCGACTACGAGTCTGCTGTCACTGCTTTGAAATCAGACTCTGCAAGAGTTGCCGGTGAGATAGGTGTGCCTTCCAACGCTACAGCCACTCCTCCTGTTACAGCAACAGGTGCATATTTAACTCTCGAGAATGCCGAAGATGCTCTTGAACAATATGAGGAAAGCACACCTGCGGCCAGTCAGGACGAGCAGCAGATTGCCTTGCTGAAAGAGGCTATCGCTGATGCCCAGGCAGATCTTCTCACTTTGCAGAGCGAACTTGCCGAGATTGAAAACAATCTTAAATGGCTGCCCGAACTATACGCAGACCTTGAGGATGCCAACGATGCATATCAGGCAGAGCTCAATACTCTGGATGAGAACGAGTTGGTAGTCGACTACTTCAATGCCTGCGTGAACTATGAGAATGCCAGCAGGGTATATGCAGAACTGATTGCTCAGAATGATGTATTATATGACATGCTTTACCAATCAGGTGGTTATTGGGATCAAGAGCCCGTCTTAGATAAGAATGGAAATCACCTTGACCTTGACGATGATGGTTACTATGATTATAATTGGGTATTCGTTCCCTATGAAACCGGTCTTATAGATGTACAGGCCCTTATAGACTACCAGGAGAAAATTATCGCATCTGCTCAGGCCGCCATCGAGGAGCTGTCTCAAATCAGCAGCAACTTTAACCCCGATGATCCCGGAGATCTCAGTACCAATGAGGTGGCCGCCCAGTTTGTGGTCAACTACCTCACAGAAAAGATAGCCCAGCTTGAGGAGCAGATAGCTATCCAGGAGCAGATAGTAGCCGATGCCAAGGCAGCCCTGGATGCAGCCCTTTCCAACGAGCAGGGGTCTGCAGAGTAACCCGAACATTAATTTAAACTGAATGCAATGAAAAGAGTATTAACCATGCTGACCGCCGTCCTGCTGCTGGCCGGCACCGCGGCCCGGGCACAGGAGAGGGGCGCCAACCAAAACGACCTCACCTTCGCCGTGACCGCGGGCTACAACGCCAGCGTGATGCAGGAGGCGCAGCCGGGCAACTCGAGAAACTACTCCATCGCCGCGCCGTCCACCAACTGGAACGACAAGTCCCTGGGGATAGGCGTCGAGCTCGGATGGTTCTTCGTGGACCTGTGGCGCGTCAACGTAGGCGGCGGATTCAGCTTCACCAATACACCGGGGTATCCCGGAGTGCCGGGTTTCGCCGTCGGAGACGACTGGGAAACGGGCGACATCCCCGACTACGACGCCGTGGTCAACCGCAACACCATGCAGTTCAACGTCTCCCTGGGCTTCGACCGCTACTTCCGCACCGGAGTCGACGGACTCCTTCCCTATGTGGGAATCAAGGCCGGATACGCCTACGGTCAGGACATCGCCTTCAAGGACGACGAGACATGGATGGGCCAGTCCGCGGGAGAGGCCTTCAACATCCGCGGTGCTGTGACTGTCGGAGTGGACTACTACTTCACGGAGGCCTTCTTCATCGGAGCCTCGGTGGATCCCTTCGCCTACACCTACTGCTACTCGATGGTGCAGCCCCAGGCCGGTCTCGGTGCCCTGGCTTCCGACAGCCACAACTACAGTGCCTTCGCCGCTCCCACCATCAAAATTGGTTTCTGTTTCTGAAAAAGCAACCACAGTCTGATCAATAAATAAAATGATGTGTTAGTTCCGAGGCCGTACCCGAATGTGAATTTAGGTACGGCCTCTTTCTTGTTTGTTTTCATCAACAAGGCGCCCATTTGCAATCAGCAGTCAATAATCTTAAGAAATTCTGATACCTCATCGTCTTCTTTTATATGCAGCAACTCCTGCTGTCTCTTTATTATAGGTATCATCGTGAGCCCTCTCTGTTTTCATTGTATCGAGTTTTTATTTAAACACAAAATTGATTCAAAATAGGAGCCGTCTACTGCTCTGTGGTCGAACGAATTGACTTCGGGGAGCGCAGCCGGACAGATACTCCCATGAAATCAATGTATTATGGATGTTGTCCGCTCCCCAGTGCCTGTTCTGAAGGGCGCTGGGGAGCGGATGGTTTGTTTAATTTACATATTGTCAATGTGTTATCAGTACAAGTTGCTCCACGACATAATCTCGTTTGACCTAAAGAATTAACCTTCGAATAAAAATAACCATAAAACTTACATTACTCACTAAAAACTAAAATTTATGAAAAAAGTTTTAATTATCGTCGCCGGCCTTTTCGGCGCGGCGCTTCTCACTACTTCCTGCGTAGAGACACAGGAATCCGCAACGGTCACCGCGATGCGCGAGGCTAAGCTGGCCCGGCTCCAGGCACTGGCTCAGCAGGCGCAGTATCAGGCTCAGCAGGACTCGATTCAGGCTGCTATCGATCGCGCTACTTCTGCCGCTGAGATAGAGGCGCTGCTGCTGCAGCAACAGTACGACTTGCTTAATTGGCAGTACCAGATGCAGCAACTTCAGTATAATATGGAGAATGCAGCAAATCAGAATGTCCTCAATTTGTACAATGCCTATATGTGGGAAGTGCGTGAACTGAATGATTTAAAGTCACAACTCAATCAGCAGAACGCACTTCTGGCACAGTACGAGAATCAATTAATAACTATGGAGCAGAGTGTCGCAGCACAGGTAGCTACTTATCAAAATAATATTGAAAGAGCAAAGGTAAAGTTGGAGGCCTATCAGAAATACCAGGAGTTCAGTTACGATGAACTTGTAGCTGAGGCAGATAGACTTACGGTGGAACAAGAAATGGCAAGCAACGAGCTACTTAAGGCGAATGCGGCAAGATTCGAGGCATTGTCAGCCAAAGATGAGTTGCTCAAGCCTTATGGTGATTACAATCCTTCTAGTTACACTCCTACCGTCGACAAGGAAAGTCACAGAATGCTGATCGCTATGGACAGCCTTTATAAACTTTCCCAAAATCCTTTAGATGTTTTTGGCACTGAACCAATAACGCAGGTTTCCTATATGGAACCCACGACCGTGACATTCAACGATGATCGTTTTGAAGAGGAAACCGGCAACACGGATTTCAATCAAACAGCCAATTATGTAAATGCTATTACTATCGGCATATATGCGATTACTCCTGAAAGCATTCTTCAGACCAGACTTGACATTAAGGAATCTATTGGCGTGCCCTCAGTGGAGTCTCAGACAAGTCCCATAGCGGCAACAAATCTGTATGCTGGCGTAGAAAATGCAGAAGAGGCACTCAAAAACGCAAAGGATGCACTTGTAACCGCACAGAAAGGAGATGACGAACAGGCGATCATTGATGCACAGAAAAATGTGAACATCGCAGAAAGGGATCTTGCCGATGCTCAGGAGAAACTAAACAACGCACTCAAGGCACAGAGCACATTCGATAGACTGGCCGATGAGGTTGCTGTAGGCGGAGAGGCTTACAAAGCTTACGAAGCGGAGATCAACGCCCTAGGTGAAAATGAGGTGCTCGTGGCATACTTCGACGCATGTGCTGCACATGATGAGGCTAATGACAATTATATAGAGGTTTCTGGGCAGAAGGACGTCGCAGAGAAAATCAAGCAAAATAGCAAGGACATGGAGCAAGAGATTCTTCAGCTTGAACAAAATATCGCATCATGGGAGAAAAACATCGAGGACCTGGCTGGAAACGTAACAATTAATTGGCAGTACGACAACGGTTATCTAGTAGGTTTCAATATAAGTGGCAATGGCCAGAATTTCTATGCCATCTTGCTTGAGCAGGTTAACAACTATATTGCCAACCTCACCGAACAGATCGCCCTCCAGGAGGAGATCGTAGCCCTTGCCAAGGCAGCCCTCGACGCAGCCCTCGCCGGTGAGAGCACTCCCGTGGAGTAATCATGAAGCAAAAGTGAAACTTTAAACTGAATGCAATGAAAAGAGTATTAACCATGCTGACCGCCGTCCTGCTGCTGGCCGGCACCGCGGCCCGGGCACAGGAGAGGGGCGCCAACCAAAACGACCTCACCTTCGCCGTGACCGCGGGCTACAACGCCAGCGTGATGCAGGAGGCGCAGCCGGGCAACTCGAGAAACTACTCCATCGCCGCGCCGTCCACCAACTGGAACGACAAGTCCCTGGGGATAGGCGTCGAGCTCGGATGGTTCTTCGTGGACCTGTGGCGCGTCAACGTAGGCGGCGGATTCAGCTTCACCAATACACCGGGGTATCCCGGAGTGCCGGGTTTCGCCGTCGGAGACGACTGGGAAACGGGCGACATCCCCGACTACGACGCCGTGGTCAACCGCAACACCATGCAGTTCAACGTCTCCCTGGGCTTCGACCGCTACTTCCGCACCGGAGTCGACGGACTCCTTCCCTATGTGGGAATCAAGGCCGGATACGCCTACGGTCAGGACATCGCCTTCAAGGACGACGAGACATGGATGGGCCAGTCCGCGGGAGAGGCCTTCAACATCCGCGGTGCTGTGACTGTCGGAGTGGACTACTACTTCACGGAGGCCTTCTTCATCGGAGCCTCGGTGGATCCCTTCGCCTACACCTACTGCTACTCGATGGTGCAGCCCCAGGCCGGTCTCGGTGCCCTGGCTTCCGACAGCCACAACTACAGTGCCTTCGCCGCTCCCACCATCAAAATTGGTTTCTGTTTCTGAAAAAGCAACCACAGTCTGATCAATAAATAAAATGATGTGTTAGTTCCGAGGCCGTACCCGAATGTGAATTTAGGTACGGCTTCTTTGCTATTTTGTAAAATTTGCATATCTTTGCAACCCCATTTTGGGGAAGAATTATAAGTTTAACGGATTTTTTAATTTAAAGGTTTATGGCAGAGTATCTTGCAGCAGACAAGAAGCAGGAGATTTTCGCTAAATACGGGAAGTCTAATACGGACACCGGCTCGGCAGAGAGTCAGATTGCTCTATTTTCCTACCGTATCGCTCATCTGACAGAACACCTTCGCAACAACAAGAAGGACTTCGGCACACAGCGTGCCCTGCTCCGTCTTGTAGGTAAGAGGCGTCGCCTCCTCGACTACCTGAAGGCCAAGGATATTGAGAGATACAGGGAGATTGTCAAAGCACTCGGTTTACGTAAGTAAGCGCTTTGGCCTCGTAAGAGAAACGGGGTTGTCAAGACAGACTGGGCAGCCCCTTTTTCTTAGATGCCTGCGTCAGGCTCTCATAACGGCAGACACAATTAGAAGGAATATATGAATATAGTTAAGAAGACCATCACAATGGGTGATGGAACGATCGTTGAGATCGAGACCGGCAAACTCGCCAAGCAGGCGGCCGGTTCGGTAGTCGTAAAGGTCGGCGGCATGATGCTGCTGGCTACAGTGACATGTGCCAAGGATGCCAAGGAGGATGTGGACTTCATGCCTCTGTCGGTGGAGTACAAGGAGAAATATGCTGCTGCAGGCCGTTATCCCGGCGGCTTCCTCAAGAGAGAGGGCCGTGCGTCGGATTCGGAGATTCTGGTGGCAAGGCTGGTGGACAGGGCTCTGCGTCCGCTGTTCCCCGATGATTTCCACGCCGAGGTGTTCGTCAATGTAATCATGATTTCCGCCGATAAGGTGAATATGCCCGACAGTTATGCAGGTCTGGCCGCTTCCGCCGCACTGGCAGTGAGCGATATTCCCTGGCACGGACCTATCTCGGAGGTGAGAGTGGCCCGCATAGACGGCAAGTTCGTCATCAACCCCACCTTCCAGACAGTGGACAACGCCGATATCGACCTGATAGTGGCCGCCACCGAGGAGAACATCATGATGGTGGAGGGCGAGATGAAGGAGGTGAGCGAGGCCGAGATGCTCGAGGCCATCAAGTGTGCCCACGAGGCCATCAAGGAGCAGTGCCGCGTCCAGAAGGAGATGATGGTGGAGCTCGGCAAGGTGGAGAAGAAGGCCTACTGCCACGAGGTCAATGACGAGGACCTGCGCAAGGCCGTTCACGACTACTGCTATGACAAGTGCTATGCCATCGCCAAGAGCGGTCTGGCCAAGCACGAGAGGGAGGACGCCTTCGACGCCCTGAAAGAGGAGTTCATGGAGACCATCCCCGAGGAGGAGAGAGAGGAGAAGGCCATGATGGTAAGCAGATATTACGGAGCAGTGGAGAAAGAGGCCATGCGCCGCATGATCATAGATGAGGGTGTGCGCCTCGACGGCCGCAGCACCACTGAGATCCGCCCGATCTGGTGCGAGGTGGGCTATCTGCCCGGAGCGCACGGCTCGGCCATCTTTACCCGCGGCGAGACCCAGTCCCTGTCGACTGTGACCCTCGGTACCAAGATGGACATGAAGGAACTGGACGAGGTGCTCGTGCAGGGTACCCAGCAGTTCGTGCTCCATTACAACTTCCCTCCCTATGCTACCGGCGAGGCCAAGCCTCAGAGGGGTGTGGGCCGCAGGGAGATCGGTCACGGAAACCTGGCATGGAGGGCCCTCAAGCCCGTAGTGCCCGTAGGTGAGGAGAATCCTTACGCAGTCCGCGTGGTATCCGACATCCTCGAGTCCAACGGCTCGTCCTCGATGGCCACAGTCTGCGCCGGCACCCTGGCCCTGATGGACTGCGGTGTTAAGATTAAGAAACCTGTAGCCGGTATCGCCATGGGTCTGATCTCCGACGAGAAGACAGGCAAGTTTGTGGTGCTCTCCGATATCCTCGGCGATGAGGACCACCTCGGAGACATGGACTTCAAGGTGACCGGAACCAAGGACGGCATCACCGCCACTCAGATGGATATCAAGGTGGACGGACTGCCCTACGAGGTGCTCGAGCAGGCTCTGGCCCAGGCCAAGGAAGGCCGTGCCCACATCATGGGCGAGATGATGAAAACCATCTCCGAGCCCCGTGCCGAGTACCGTCCCAATGTGCCCCGCATCGTGCAGATCACCATACCTTCCGAGTTTATCGGAGCCGTTATCGGCACCGGCGGCAAGGTTATCCAGGATATCCAGAAGACTACCGGTACCACCATCACCATCACCGAGGAGGGCGACCAGGGTATCATCGATATCTTCGGCGAGAACAAGGAGTCGATGGACGCCGCTCTGGCCCGCATCAAGGCCATCACCACTGTGCCTGAGGTCGGTGAGACATATCACGGTAAGGTAGTGTCGATCCTCGAGTTCGGTGCTTTCGTGGAGATACTGCCCGGCAAGGAAGGCCTGCTGCACATCTCCGAGCTCGACTACAAGAAGGTCGACAAGGTGGAGGACGTGCTCCAGGTAGGTGACGAGGTGGATGTCAAGCTCCTCGAGATCGACCAGAAGACCGGCAAGATGAGACTATCCCGCAGGGCTCTGCTGCCCGCACCCGAAGGATGGGTGGAGCATGAGCGCAAACCCCGTCTCAACGGAGGCTCCAACGGCGGCGGCCGCGGAGGCCGTGACCGTGGAGGCGACCGCGGAAGAGGTCCCCGCCGCGACGGCGACAGAGGCGGACGCAAGTAAGCAGACCGCTTCTCATACAGTAAAGAAAAACTGACTCACTGCAAATGAGTCAGTTTTTTTATTGTCCGTAGAGGCGGCCTTGCAAGGTGTCTCTGGACTCAAGCCGCTGCTCGAGAAGCCGTATCAGTTCGGTGTTGCGTAGAAGTCCCCATGGGGTGGAGTTGACGAAGCGGGGCGGGACCTCCCCGGCGAAGCGCTCTATGTACAGGTCCGGGCGGAGGCGCTCGAGCAGGTCGGCAATGAAATCTAAATACTCATCCAGGGAGAATGTCACGAAGTCGGAGGGATGCGAGGCGAACTCCCGCTCCATCGCGGTGCCGCGGACTATCTGCAGCTGATGGAACTTGACAGAGTGCAGCGACATCTTATTTATAATAGGTGCGTAGGCCAGCATGTCCCCGACCGTCTCTCCAGGCAGCCCGAAGATGAAGTGTGCGCCCTGAGTAAGTCCCCGGGCGGTCGTCATTTCCACGGCGCGTACCGCATCCTCGAAAGAATGTCCCCGGTTTATGCGCTGCAGGGTCCGGTCGTAGACGGACTCTATGCCGTATTCGATGACCACCACGTGATCCCGGGCCAGGGAGGCCAGGTAGTCCAGCTTGTCCCCGTCCACGCAGTCGGGCCGGGTACCAATGACGATGCCGGCCACCAGTGGGTGGGAGAGGGCTTCCTCATACACCTCCCGCAGCCTTTCGAGAGGCGCGTATGTGTTGGAGTATGGCTGGAAGTAGGCCAGGAATTTCTCCGCCTTGCGGTAACGTACCCTGTGAAACTTGATGCCCTCGTCGATCTGTTCGTGAATAGGAATGCCCGCCGTACTGTAGCCCGGGTGAAAGGCGGCATTGTCGCAGTACGTGCAGCCGCCGGTCCCGACCAGTCCGTCCCGGTTGGGGCAGGTGAAGCCGGCGTCAACCACCACTTTCTGCAGCCGCTCGCCGTATGTTTTCTTGAAATAGCCTATGTAGGAATTGTATCTGCCCACGGTCCAAGCAGTCTAGAACCGGACCTTGAATACGGCCTTGCGGACTTCTCCGTCCCCGATAAGGGGTGCGTGGCAGTCCTGGGGGAAGCAGATGACCATGTTGTCGTCCCCGTAGCTGATGTAGGCCTCGGGCTCTTCCTTGAGGAAGGCCACGTCTTTCTCGGCATTGTAGTCCACGTTGACGCCCATGCACTTGGACCTGTCGCGGAAGCCGATAATCTCGGTTCCTTCCAGAACCACGTGGATGTCTATGAAGGAGTCGTGCACCTCCAGGGGAGATTCGGACTCGTCCTTGCACTGAGCGGTGGATACGGTGCACCAGATATTGTCCTCCTCGATGACGTGCTTGCCTTCGGAGAGGGTGTGAAGGTCGTTCTTGCGGATGAATTCCAGCACCTTGCCGAAGGAGGCGTGCAGGTTGACGTATTTTTCGAAACTTTTGAGTGAGTCGAGTATCATAATGGTAAGACAGTTTAATATTTGCGGTAGATGGCTCTCCGGCTCAGAGCCATGAGCACGGTGAGCAGGATAATGACTGCGGCTGCGGGGTGGAACGGCTGTGGCAGCAGCCAGGAGCAGATCAGTCCCAGAGCAGATACCGCGGCCAGCAGATCGATGATCAGGTTCTTGGCCCAGCAGTTCGGCATGCAGACAGGAATCAGGAACAGTGGATTCATCCACACCAGGTTCCAGTTGTCGGCAGTCCAGACATGATTGGTCGCGAACCACATAAGGCAGATAATCACGCCGCCGAGGCCCAGTATGATGTAGAGGACCGTGGAGCAGATGCTCATGAATTTCCATTTGTTCCCGCTCCTGAGGTAGAATACAAGATACAGGACAAACAGCAGGGAGAACACGGCGAACGGGCCGGTGGCCTTGGACAGTATCTCCGCGGCCCGTCCCGGTCCTGGTGCCGGTCGGGAGATGGTGTCGGAGACCGTTATCAGAGGGGCGCTGTCCAGGCTGTCATTGCTGTACCGCGTCAGCACCTGCGAGAGCCTGTCGGGCAGGAATGTGGATTCCCTGGCGGTAATCTCCCGGTCGGTCCGGGCTCCGAGAATCAGATCTATTCCGAACATCATCCACCGGCGGTCTCCTACCAGTCTGGTGAGCTCATCCCGGTAGGTCATCCCTGTAAGGCTGTCCTTCATGCTGAAATCGGGATGCGCGTCGAAGATATCCCTTATGCGGGTGGCGCAGTTGTCCTGCAGGAAGTCGTAGAGGTAGTATCTGTTGGTAGGCTTATAGTTCTCGATAAGAAGGAAGTAAATCTCGACGGCCTGTTCCCGGGTGAGGTTGAGGGGCTGCTCCGTGATGCCTCTGCCGGCAGCGTCGTAGGACTGCTTGAATTGCTGGAACGAGTTGACTGACAGAAAGTATTTCAGATCACCCTTGAGAAATTTGAGCATGAAACCGGGCTCCTGAAAACTGAACGTCCCGTAGTTGAATACCATGTCCCGTCCGTGTGTGTGGTCCGTGACCCTCAATGCCGAATGTCCGAAAGCGGATGATATGTCCCGTCCCTGGGAACATGTGAGAAGGGATATGCTGAGCGAATCCTGTGCTGTGGCTCCTATGCTCAGAGCCGCCAGAAGAAATGTAAGTAGTAAGCGTTTCATAATAAATTTTTCAAAAATAAGAAAAACTCGCCTATATTTGCAGGAATGAAGAAAGTTTTGCTCATATTTCTGTCGCTTATCCTGTTCTCCCCGCTCCGCGCGGAGGCCCGGAAGAGCATGGCGCTGGTCTCAGTGTCAGTCACAGATATGAAGAAATCTCCTGATTATCAGTCCGAGACGGTTTCGCAGGCCATGATGGGCACTCCTGTGGAGGTCACAGGAAAGGAAAGTTACTGGTATTCCATCGTTACACCCGAGGGATATGAGGGCTGGACTACGGAGCAGAACATCGCTTTGTTTTCGGAGGATGGACTGGAGGAATGGAAGCAGGCGGAGCGTCTGATCGTCAAGGATTATTTCATACTGGTGACGGAGGCTCCGGAGGAAGGGGCGGCAGTCCTTTCAGACTGCGTCATGGGCAATATTCTGGAAAAGGACAATGCTCCTGAGCAGAATGGCTTCACACCGGTGATCCTGCCGGACGGAAGGAAGGGATTTGTTCCTGCCGGCAGTGTGACTCCGCTGAAGGAATGGATGGAGAAGGCGGCCGCTCCGACGGGGGACGACATAGTCTCCACGGCCAAGCTTTTCACAGGATTTCCCTATCTTTGGGGAGGGCTGTCCCCTAAAGGCATGGACTGCAGTGGCCTGGTGAAACTGAGTTATTTTCTCAACGGTATTATTCTTCTGCGGGACGCTTCCCAGCAGATAGAGACGGGCGGGGCGCTGGATGCCGGCGATATCATGGGGAACCTCCAGGCAGGTGACCTGGTGTTTTTCGGCCGCAGCGCTACGGATACACGCGGCAGGAGTGTCAGCCATGTGGGCATCTGCATGGGAGAGGGGATGATGATTCATTCGTCCCTGCGGGTGAGGATCAATTCACTGCTGCCGGGACGTTCCGATTCCTACACAGGCAAGAAGATAGTGGGGGCCTGCCGTATCCTCGGACATCAGGACACTGAGCCGGGGATAGTGACAGTCCTGAAGCATCCGTGGTATTTTTAGGAAAGTTAACAGTTTATAATTTATAAATCGCGATTATCATGAATTTAAGAGTTATCAAGAAAGACATCAACTACATGGTGGATGAGTTCGTTTCTGACGCAGTCATCAGCATGAGTTTTCACAATGACAATGAGAAGGCCGAGCAGATAGTGGGCCTGATCAACGAAGTTCTCGACCTCAGGGACGAGATGCTGTCCAGAGTCAGCCATCCCGAGGGAGACAAGAGAGCATATTACCGCAACCTCACCGACGAGCTGCTCAGCGCTCTCGATGTAAAATACGACAGTCTCAGTGCAATAGTGGCCAAGAAAGCCGAGTAATCCAGGAGCGGCCGCTATGCAGATGTACACCAACTCACCTATAGTGGAGGGCCTCACCTTTGATGACGTCCTCCTTATCCCGGCCCATTCGGACGTGCTGCCCCGCGAGGTGGACATCACCACGAAGCTGACCCGGGAGATATCCCTCCATACCCCCATCGTGTCCGCGGCCATGGATACCGTGACCGAGGCCGATCTGGCGATAGCCATCGCGCGTGAGGGAGGTATCGGAGTGATACACAAGAATATGCCCATCGAGGTACAGATGGAGCAGGTGCGCAAGGTCAAGAGGGCGGAGAACGGCATGATATACGACCCCGTGACCATCCGTGAGAACGCCACGGTCGGTGACGCCCTCAAGCTCATGCACGAGAACCACATAGGCGGCATACCCGTCGTGGACGCCCGCGGCATGCTCTGCGGTATCGTAACCAACCGTGACCTCCGTTTCCAGGACAATCCCAAGACTCCCGTGTCCGAGGTGATGACCAAGGAGAACCTGATCACCACCACCGACGGCACCAATCTCAAGGAGGCCACCGACCTCCTGCGCCGCTATAAGATCGAGAAACTCCTGGTAGTGGACAAGGAAGGTCATCTGGCCGGCCTTATCACCTACAAGGACATCATGAAGATCAAGGACAATCCCACCGCCAGCAAGGATGCCAAGGGCCGTCTGCTAGTGGCCGCCGCCGTGGGCATCAACTCCGAGAGCGTCCAGAAGGTGGAGATGCTGATGAGCGTCGAGCCCGATGCTCTGGTCTTCGACACCGCCCACGGTCATTCGGAGGGTGTGCTGAGAGTCCTGAAGACAGTCCGTCAGAAGTTCCCCGACCTGCAGATCATCGCCGGCAACATCGCTACCGGTGAGGCCGCCAAGGCTCTGAAGGAATGCGGAGTGGACGCCGTGAAGGTCGGCATAGGCCCCGGTTCCATCTGCACCACCCGTATCATTGCCGGTGTGGGCGTGCCCCAGCTTTCCGCAGTCATGATGGCCGCCGAGGCCCTGAAGGGCTCCGGTATCCCCGTCATCGCCGACGGCGGTATCCGCTACTCGGGCGATATCGTCAAGGCCCTGGCCGCCGGTGCCGACACCATCATGGCCGGCTCGCTCTTCGCAGGTGTGGAGGAGTCTCCCGGAGAGACCATCATCCTCAACGGACGTAAGTTCAAGTCCTACCGCGGTATGGGCTCGCTCGAGGCCATGCAGCTGGGCTCCAAGGACCGCTACTTCCAGGACATGGAAGAGGACATCAAGAAACTCGTGCCGGAGGGCATTGTCGCCCAGGTCCCTTACAAAGGTACTCTCTCCGAGGTGGTATACCAGCTTATCGGAGGTCTCCGTGCAGGTATGGGTTACTGCGGGGCGCACAACCTGGCCGAGCTCAAGAACGCCCGCTTCGTGCGCATCACCGCCGCCGGTATGGCCGAGAGTCATCCTCACGATGTGACCATCACCCGCGAGGCTCCCAATTACAGCAGATAGCACACGGCACTCTGCCCGCAGTGAGATGAAAAAGGCTGTCTGGATACTGCTGATGTGCCTCAGTATGACGTCATGCCGCCTCTGCGACCGCCTCTTCAAAGGGGAGGTGGTCGCGAGAGTCGGCAAGGACGTGCTGTACCGCAGTGAGATAGAAAACCTTAACATCAAGGGGTTCTCGCCGGAGGACAGTATCCGTATGGTCGAGCGTTATATTCATTCGTGGGCAAAGGACCGTCTGCTTCTGGATATGGCCGAGAGCCGTCTGTCCAAGGCTGACCGCGATGTGGCGGCGCAGCTGGAGGAGTACAGACAGCAGCTGCTGGTCTACAGATACGAGCAGCAGTATGTGGAGCAGCGGCTGGACACTGTGATCTCAGAGCAGGAGTACCGGGATTTCTATGAGGCTCATCCGGGGAGTTTCATCACCCATCAGCCGCTGATTAAGGGCATATATATAAAGGTGAGCGAGAACTCGCCCAACCTCAACCCCATCAAGTCCCTGTACCGCTCTCATGTAAGGGAGGACATGGACCGTCTGGACCAGCTGTGCTATACGTCTGCGGACAAATATTATTTTTTCGATGAGTGGGTAGCCCTGGATGCGATAGTGGACGGTATGGGCATGGATGCGGGAACAATGGCTTCTTTGCTTGACGGAAAGTCCTATGTGGAGAAGAGTTATCTCGGTTACGCGTACCTGATATCCGTCAGCGATTATGTGCCTGCAGGCCGCCAGGCACCATACGAATACTGCCGCGACATGATCAGGGATGTGATACTCAGCCGTAGAAAACAGGAACTTCTGACAAGTTTGGAACGAAATCTGCTTAATGATGCGATAGGTTCAGAGAAATTGAAAATTTATAAAGAATAACATGAAGATAAAAGCTGTTCTGGCGGCACTCGCCCTGGCGGTGATGCCCCTTTCCACACTTTCTGCCCAGAAATATGACGGAATCATAGACAAGACCGTAGCATTGGTGGGCAACAGCATGATTCTGCTTTCGCAGATTGAGTCGGAGGTGCAGATGATGCAGTTTCAGGGTTATGTCTCGGACAGGAACCTGAGATGCGAGGTACTGGAGAATATGATGGTCTCCAAGCTTTTCTATACTCAGGCTCAGCTCGACAGCCTTGCAGTCAATCCGGATATGGTCGACGCTGCGCTGGAGGACAGGGTAAACAACATCCTTTCCCAGCTGGGTGGAGAGGAGCAGGTGGAGAAATATTTCGGCAAGCCGCTCCATAAGCTGCGTCAGGAGTGGAGGGAGACTTTCATGGAGCAGAATCTGGCTCAGGAAATGCAGCGGGAAGTGGCCGGCAAGATTACGGAGGTGACCCCCAAGGAGGTACAGCAGTTCTATAAATCCGCTCCCAAGGACAGCCTGCCCATAATTCCTACCCAGTATCAGTACAGCCAGATCGTGCTGTATCCCAATGTGGAGAGGGCTAAGCTGGCAGTGCGCGAGCGTATGCTGGAGTTCCGTCAGAGAATTCTGGACGGAGAGAAACTGTCGGTGCTGGCGACCCTTTATTCCGAGGATCCGGGCAGCGCGATGAGGGGCGGTGAGCTGGGCATGGCTTCCAGGTCCATATTCTGGCCAGCTTTCAGCGATGCGGCCATGTCGCTCAAGGAGGGACAGGTATCCCCGATAGTGGAGACTCCGGACGGCTTTCATATAATCCAGCTCATAACCAAGAGCGGAGACATGTTCAATGCACGCCATATCCTCCTGAAGCCGAAATACACGGTCGAGGACCGCGACTCCGCGTTCATCCGTCTTGACTCGATACGCACCGTCGTTCTCGAGGACAGCCTTACATTTGACCAGGCGGCCAGAATCTATTCGCAGGATGCAAAGAGCCGTACCAACGGAGGACAGGTCTCCGATCCTGCCACCGGTGCTCCCATGTTCGATGTGGACCGCCTGAAGCCGGCGGATTACAATGTGTTGAAAAACATGAAGGAAGGGGAAATCTCCCAGCCTTTCGAGTCCGTGGATGACGAGGGCCGCAGCGGCAATACCGTATATAAGATAGTACGTCTGGAGAAGATCCGTCCGTCCCATCCCGCATCGTTCGAGGAGGATTTCAATGTTCTGCTGGACATCGCTACTAATCAGAAGTCAGTTCGGGAAATAGAAAAGTTCATCAAGGAAAAACAGGAGACCACCTATATCGTCATTGACCCTATGTTCCAGAAATGTGATTTCAGAAGGGACGGTTGGGTAAAGTAGGATGAAAGGATATCTGCTTACAATATTGCTGCCGCTGCTGCTGGTCTTCGCGCCGGTGTCGCTTGAGGCGCAGGGCCGCCGTGCGGGCAGTCAGGAGGACCGGGACTCACTGGTCCGCCTCATATCCGCCGACATGGCCAGACTGGTGGAAGTGGACGGGCAGCAGTACCGTAAGGTCGTGGGCAATGCGGTGTTTCTGCACAACGGCACGTATCTCAGGTGCGACAGCGCGTACTGGAATGTCTCCGGTGAATATATCGATGCGAAAGGTCATATCAGGATAGAGCAGGACGGAACACTCCTGACAGGAGACAGCATAAAGTACGATATCCCTTCGAATACGGCCAGGTTCAGAGGACATCTGGTGGAACTCATCGACAGGGACAGCAATATTTTAAGGACCAATTATCTGGACTACAATACAAAGGACAGCACGGCCTTCTTCTACCGGGGAGGAGCGATGAAGGATGCCGACGGCAATCTCATAGAGAGCGTTACCGGCAGATACAGCTCTCCTGACGAACGCTTCGACTTCATCGGGCAGGTGGAGATGTTCTCGGACTCCCTGTTTTTCGTCTGCGATTCCCTCGAGTACAATACCGGAAACGAGGTGGCTGTCTTCCGCGGCAGCACCCGCGGCTGGTACGGGGACAATGAGATATCCGCCGGAGCGGGACGGTATGAGAGGACCGTCGAGAAATTCTATTTCCGCCGGGACGTGCATATCCTTACCGCCGAATACGAGCTTTGGTGCGACACTCTCTACTATGACAGGGCAGCGGAATATTCCCGTCTGCTCGGCAACGTGCAGCTTCTGGATACAGTGGACAATGCCCTGGCCCTGGCCGGAGAACTGAGGTTCTGGAACTCACCCCGCCGGGCCGAGCTGTACCGTGAGCCGGCACTGGTTCTTGTCAATGAGGAGGAGGGAGAGGCCAGGGATTCCATTTTCATGGCCTCCGATTTCATGCTGTATTATACTAAGCGCATGTTTGAGATCGACAGCGCGGTGGTGGCGGAGGCCAGGCAGAGATACGAATCCGCCCAGGTGGATCCTCTTGAGCAGAAAAAGAGCAAGGACGCTGCCGGAAGATCTTCCGGCGGTGCCGCAGGAAGGCAGTTGAAATCCTCCGGAGGCGGAGGGGCGTCAGCCGTGATGAAGAGCCCTGGGACTCTGCCGATGCCCTATGGCCCGTATGAGGACACGCTGTCAGTGGCCGATACCGTAGCAGTGCCCCCTCCGCCAGACACTACAGAGGTCTCCTTCCTGGAAGCATATCACAATGTCCGTATTTTCAAGAGTGACATACAGGTCAAGTGCGACTCCCTGCTTTTCGGCTCCATTGATTCGATAGCCCGCCTGTACACGGCTCCGGTCCTCTGGTATGAGATCAAGAGCCAGATCACTGCCGACAGCATGCAGTTTCTCATGAGCGGAGAGGCTCTGGACAAGGGTTTCCTGTATTCCAATGCCTTCGTTATTTCGGAAGAGGAGGACGGGAAGTACTATCATCAGATAAAGTCTCCTGAAATGATAGGCTATTTCGACGGCAGCCAGATATCCCGGTTCGATGCGCTGGGAGGAGTAACGGCTATGTTTTATCTCGCGGAGGACTCGGTCATTACAACGATGAACCGTAAGGAGTGCCGTCTGATGACAGGACGCCTCAAGGACGGAGAGCTGCAGCGCATACTCTACATGGAGAACGTAAAGAGCGATGCGTATCCGGTGGGCGAGCTCACACCAGAGGACAGCCGTCTGAGGGATTTCAACTGGACGCCGGAACTGAGACCGGCCACGCGCTATGATGTCACTTTGCGGGGAGTCCGTCCCTCGCGGCGCGCCATGTCGGTGCCTTCGCCGTATTTCCCGGAATTCAAGTTCTCGGCAAAGTACTTTGAGGGCTACATGGAAGGCATAATTGAGGAAATCGACAGCAGAAAGCCGCTCATCTGGGTGGAGAGATGAGAATTTTTTATACATTTGTAGGTTAAACGACTAAAAACCCCAAATGTATGATACAGTTTGATATAGACACCCTGCAGCACTCTTTCGGCGATATCAGGAACCTTATGAATCCTGAGTGCCGCCTGCATCTGGGTGAAGCTTCCCGCAAAAGAATAGAAAAATGCCGCAACTATCTGGACGAGCGGATGAAGAACCAGAAGACCCCCATCTATGGAGTCACTACCGGTTTCGGCTCGCTGTGCAATGTCTCGGTGGACCGCGACCAGCTCTCGCAGCTCCAGAAGAATCTGGTGATGTCCCACGCATGCGGAGTAGGAGAGGAGGTGCGTCCCGAGATTGTGCGCCTTATGCTGGCCCTGAAGGTCAAATCCCTGTCCTACGGCTACTCCGGAGTAAGGGTCGAGACCGTGGAGAGGCTGGTGGACTTCTTCAATGAGGGAGTGATTCCGGTGGTATATCAGCAGGGCTCTCTCGGCGCGTCCGGCGACCTGGCCCCTCTGGCCAATATGTGTCTGCCTCTGCTGGGTCTCGGCGAGTTCGACTATAAGGGCAGGAGATATCCCGGAAGCGAGCTGGAGAAACTCTTCGGCTGGAAGCCTCTGACACTGGCGTCGAAAGAGGGCTTGGCACTTCTCAACGGCACCCAGTTCATGCTGGCCCATGCCGTATGGTGCCTGTGTCATGCAAAGCATATATCGGCGGCTGCCGACAAGATAGCCACCGTCTCCCTAGAGGCCTTCAACGGCCGCAAGGAGCCTTTCACCCCCGGTGTGCATGCCGTCCGTCCTCACAAGGGACAGATGGAGACGGCCCGCGTCATCCTCGGTTATCTCCAGGGCAGCCAGCTCATCGACGGACCCGGCAAGGAGGTGCAGGATCCCTACTCCTTCCGCTGTGTGCCTCAGGTGCACGGGGCGTCCAAGGACGCGCTCGGGTATGTGGAGAGTGTATTCATGACCGAGGTCAACAGCGCAACGGACAACCCTACCGTCCTTCCCGACGAGGACCAGGTCATTTCCGCCGGCAATTTCCACGGACAGCCTCTTTCCATCACCCTGGATTTCCTGGCCATCGCCATGGCGGAGCTGGGTTCCATCTCCGAGCGCCGTACCTACCAGCTGATTTCCGGCAAGAGGGGACTCCCCTCCTTCCTGGTGGCCAAGTCCGGACTGAACTCCGGCTTCATGATTCCTCAGTACGCCGCTGCATCCATAGTCAGCCAGAACAAGCAGCTGTGCACTCCCTGTGTGGTCGATACCATCGACTCTTCCCAGGGTCAGGAGGACCATGTCAGCATGGGTGCCAACGCCGCTACCAAATGCGTCAGAGTAATCGAGAATGTCGAGAAGATTCTCGGCATCGAGATGCTGAACGCGGCCCAGGCCCTCGAGTTCCGTCATCGCGCCGGTGCCGGCAAGTCCTCTCCCGTAATCGAGAAATTCTTCGAGGACTACCGCAGGACTGTACCTTTCGTGGAGGAAGATACGGTGATGTACACCCGTATCAAGGATTCCATAGATTTTATTAAGAACGCAGAAATTTAAAAATGTCAATTTTTATAAAAAATATAAAAAAGCTTGTCAATGTGCGGGAAGCGGCTCCCTCTGCCCCGTTGCGGGGAGAGGAGATGCTGTCGCTGCCCTGTCTTGACGGCGCCTGGCTGCTGACGGAGGGAGACCGTATCTCCCGCCTCGGCAGAATGCAGGACCTCCGGCCGGAGGAACTGGAAGCGCTGGAGCGCTCTGCGGAAGGGGTGATTGACGCCGAGGGGAGGATGGTGTTCCCTTCCTACTGCGACTCCCACACCCATCTGGTCTATGCCGGCAGCCGCGAGATGGAGTTCATGGACAAGCTGCGCGGCCTCTCCTATCAGGAGATCGCCCGCCGGGGCGGCGGTATCCTCAATTCGGTGGAGCTGCTGCACAATACCCCGGAGGATGACCTCCTGCAGCAGACCCTGGTCCGTGCGTATGAGATAATCTCCCTGGGCACCGGTGCGGTGGAGATCAAGAGCGGTTACGGCCTCACCGTCGAGGATGAGGTCAAGATGCTCCGGGTTGCCCGCAGGGTGGAGGAGGAGACCCCGCTCCGGGTCCGCACCACCTTCCTCGGGGCCCACGCCGTGCCCGCCCGCTATAAAGGCAACCGGGAGGGGTATGTGGACGAGATAGTCCGTGAGATCATGCCGGCCGTCGCCGCCGAGGGACTGGCCGACTACGTGGATATTTTCGTAGAGGAGGGATTCTTCACTGTGGAGGATGCTTCCCGGATCTTCGAGGCCGCTGCTAAGTACGGCATGGTTCCGAAGGTGCATGCCAACCAGATGAGTTTTTCCGGCGGAGTGCAGGTGGGCGTGCGCTATGGCGCCGCCTCTGTCGACCATCTCGAGTTTACCGGCCCTGAGGAGTTCAAGGCCCTGCAGGGCAGCGGGACCATCGCGACGCTCCTGCCCGGTGCTACATTTTTCCTGGATATGGATTATCCTAAGGCGAAGGACATGCTGGAGTATGACCTGCCGCTGGCCATTGCCTCCAACTACAACCCCGGCTCCTGCCCCTCCGGAGACATGAAGTTCATGATGGCCCTGGCCATGATCAAGATGCATCTGACTCCCGAGACAGTGCTCAACGCTGCGACCGTCAACGGTGCGTTTGCCATGGGCACAGCTTCCGAATACGGGAGCATTACCCCCGGCAAGAAGGCCTCACTCTTCATTACCAAGAAGATACCCTCATACGAATTTGTTCCCTACAGTTTTACATCACAGCTTATAGAGACAACAATACTGAACGGAAAAAAATATTAAAAACAGAAAAATAATAAACCGACATGACACGTAAACTTATCGAGTGCGTTCCCAACTTCAGCGAGGGACGCGATATGCAGATTATCAAACAGATTACCGACGCCGCTGAGAGTGTCGAGGGTGTAAAGCTCCTGGACGTGGATCCCGGTGCGGCCACCAACCGTACGGTGGTGACTTTCGTGGGAGAGCCCGAGAAGGTCATGGAGGCTGCTTTCCGCGCAGTAAGGAAGGCCTCCGAGATTATCGACATGAGGCATCATCACGGCGAGCATCCCCGTATGGGCGCCACTGACGTGTGCCCTCTCGTGCCCATCGCAGGCGTGACTATGGAGGAGTGCGCCGAGTATGCCCGCACCCTGGCCAAGAGGATAGGCGAGGAACTGGGAATCCCGGTATTCTGCTATGAGAGCGCTGCCTATACCGAGGCACGCAGGAATCTGGCCGTATGCCGTGCAGGCGAGTACGAGGGCCTGGCCAAGAGGTTTGCCGACGGGGAGAAACCCGATTTCGGTCCGGCCGTCATCGACGACTTTACCGCCCGTACAGGTGCTACTGCGGTGGGCGCCAGGGATTTCCTCGTGGCCATCAACTATAACCTCAACACCATATCCACCCGCCGTGCCAACTCAGTGGCCTTCGACGTGCGCGAGAAGGGCCGCAAGAAGAGAGAGGGCGACCCCATCACCGGAAAGGTGGTGAAGGATGAGAACGGCGAGGTGGTATGGATTCCCGGAACCCTGAAAGGCTGCAAGGCTATCGGCTGGTTCATCGAGGAGTACGGTATCGCCCAGGTATCCATGAATGTGACAAATATCAACGTCACTCCCGTCCATGTGGCCTTCGACGAGGTGTGTGAGAAGGCTCACGCCCGCGGTCTGAGGGTTACCGGCTCGGAGATAGTCGGCCTTATCCCCAAGAAGGTGCTCATCGACGCCGGCAAGCACTATCTGACCAAGCAGAACCGCTCCTGCGGTATCCCCGAGGAGGACATTATAAAGATAGCCGTAAAGTCCATGGGACTGGATGATCTCAAGCCTTTCAATCCCCGCGAGAAGGTCATCGAGTACATCCTCGAGGACAGTGACAGGACTCCCAAACTGGTGGACCTGACCGTCCGCGGCTTCGCTGAGGAGACCTCCCGCGAGTCTCCGGCTCCCGGCGGCGGATCGATATCCGCATACATGGGCTCCCTCGGAGCCGCTCTCGGAGCCATGGTGGCCAACCTGTCCTCGCACAAGAGAGGCTGGGATGACCAGTGCCCCAAGTTCTCCGAGTGGGCTGAGAAGGGACAGGAACTGATGTACGAGCTGCTGCACCTGGTGGACGAGGATACTGCCGCATTCAACCGTATCATGGACGCCATGTCCCTGCCCAAGAAGACTGATGAGGAGAAGGCCGCACGCGCAGCCGCCATGCAGGAGGCCACTCTCTATGCCACCGAGGTGCCTCTGAGGACGATGAAGGCTTCTTTCAAGGTCTTCGAGCTGGTGGAGGCAATGGCCTCGGAGGGTAATCCCAACTCCGTATCCGATGCAGGTGTGGGTGCGCTCGCAGCCCGTTCCGCAGTCCTCGGTGCCTTCCTCAATGTGAAGATCAATGCCTCTGGCCTGAAGGACCGCGAAAAAGCCGATGCTCTCGTAGCCGAGGCGGCAGTCATCGCGGAAGAGGCTGTGAAACAGGAGGCAAAGGTTATTGAGATAGTCAACTCCAAGATAGGCTGATTTGATATTTTCGCCAAAATGTATATTTTTGCGCGATTTTAACAAAAGTTAGCTAAAAGTATGAGAATAATAGGAACTGGCAGTGCACGCCCCTCCAAGGTCGTGACCAACTCGATGCTGGAGAATTTTCTGGATACCAGCGACGAGTGGATCGTGACCCGTACAGGTATCCATGAGAGGCGTGTCATCTCCTCCGAGAATCTGGAGGATCTGGCCGCGACGGCCGCTCGTAACGCTATGGAGAACGCCGGGATAACATCCGAGGACGTGGATTTTATCATCTGTTCCAATGTGGTGAACGAGTATGTCACCCCCGGACTGGGCTGCGTGATACAGGGTATGATAGGCGCTACCTGTCCGACGATGGACATCAACTGCGCCTGCACCGGCTTTATCTACGCCCTCGATGTCGCCGAGGCGTATCTGGCGACCAAGAAGGACATGAGGAACATCCTCATAGTCTGCGCTGAGGAGCCCGCCCGCATGATGAACTGGCATGACCGCTCCTCCTGCATCCTCTTCGGAGATGCCGCCGGCGCTGTCGTAGTGACCAAGGGTGATGACCTGAAGGCCATCCGCGTGTCCACCCACTGCAAGGTGGAGGCCCTCTATCAGAAGCGCAAGCTTCAGCCGACTCCCTTCATTACCAAGGAGGAGGTCGATACCGAGGGCGTGGTGATGAACGGCCAGGATGTCTTCAAGCTCGCAGTGTCCTCATCCATCAAGGATATAGACAAGGTGCTGACCATGGCCGGAATGACTGCCGATGAGATAGACCTGTATGTGCTGCATCAGGCCAATGTCCGCATCATCGAGTCCATCCGGCACTTCGTGAACCAGGACAAGAGCAAGTTCCCCTTCAACCTGGACAGGTACGGCAACACATCGTCGGCCTCGATTCCCGCACTGCTGGACGACCTCAACAGAGGTAATCAATTAAAAACAGGAGAAATGCTGCTGCTCAGTGCTTTCGGAGCAGGATTCACTACCGGTGCATGTATTCTCCGCTGGTCAATGTAAAATTAAACGATATGGAAAAAAGAGTAGTAGTGACAGGTCTTGGAGTTGTCTCCCCTGTCGGAAACAATGTAGAGACTTTCTGGAAGAACCTCGTGGACGGAGTCTGCGGCATCGACTTTATCAAGCAGTTTCCCACCGATGACCTTTCAGTGAAGATTGCAGGAGAGGTAAAGGACTTCAAGCCTGCTGATTACGGCATCGAGCCCAAGGCTGCAAGGAAGTTCGACCGTTTCTGCCTTTTCGCCCTTGCCGCTGCCAATCAGGCCGTGGCCATGAGCGGACTCAAGGCGACGGATGACGAGGAGGACAATACTCCCGGCACCGTGCACTCCGACCGTTTCGGAGTATATATCGGCTCAGGTATCGGCGGTATGCACTCTTTCGTGAACGAGACAGCCAAGATGATCAAGGACGGTCCTCAGTGGATATCCCCCCTGTTCATCCCCACGATGATATCCAATATCGCGGCCGGCAATGTGGCCATCGCCCATCATGCCAAGGGTGTCTGCCTGCCTATCGTGACTGCCTGCGCCACCGGTACACACTCTATCGGCGAGGCTTACAGGGCCATTAAGTTCGGCTATGCCGACGCAATCATCGCCGGCGGTGCCGAGGCTGCTGTCAACCCTCTGGCTATCGGAGGTTTCTCCAACAGCAAGGCCCTCTCTCCCGCTGAGGATCCCATGGCGGCCTCCCTGCCTTTCGACGCCCGCCGTCAGGGTTTCGTCATCGCAGAGGGAGCCGGAGTCGTGGTGCTTGAGGAATATGAGCACGCCATGGCACGCGGAGCCAGGATCTATGCGGAGATCTGCGGTTACGGCAACACCTGTGACGCTTACCACTATACAGCTCCCTGCCCGGACGGCTCTACCCCTGCAAAGGCATTCAGGCAGGCTCTTACCGAGGCCCATTATTCGACATCGGACCTGCTGCACATCAATACCCACGGAACAGGCACGCCCCTGAACGACAAGTCCGAGACAGCAGCCATCAAGCTCGCTCTCGGAGAGGCAGAGGCCCGCAGGGCCATCCTCTGCTCCACCAAGTCCATGACCGGACATGCTCTCGGAGCTGCCGGCGGTATCGAGGCGGTGGCGGCAGTGCTCGCTCTGGACAACGGTATCGTGCCTCCCACCATCCACTACGAGGTGCCCGATCCCGAGTGCGACCTCGACGTCAATCCCAACCATGCCCGTGAGGCTAAGTTGACCATGGCCCTGTCCTCATCCCTGGGATTCGGCGGACACAATGCCGTACTGGCGTTCAGACTCGTCTGATCATGTACTAACTAAACTAAATATTATGGATAGAGAAGAAATAAAGAAATTCCTCCGTCACCGCGAGCCCATGCTGCTCGTGGACGAGATGGAGCTTCAGGGCGACGGTACCGAATGTATCGGAAAGTACCATGTCAGAGGGGACGAGTTCTTCCTCCAGGGACACTTTCCCGGTTATCCGGTAGTCCCCGGAGTCATCCTCTGTGAGATTATGGGGCAGTGCAGCTCACTGCTCATCAAGGACTACCTTGTAGGCCACACCACACTTTTCACCGGTATAGACAAGACCCGTTTCAAACGTCAGGTCCGTCCCGGCGATACAGTGGAGGTGCATGCGCATGTCACCAAACACAGGGCCATGCTCTTCTATATCGACGCCAAGGCTTTCGTGGAGGGTGAGCTCTGCGTGGAGGCAAGTCTGTCATTTGCAGTTATTCCTAACGATAAAGTAAAATAAGACTATGTTAGAAGGATTATTAAAAGGAAAGGTGGCCCTGATTACCGGTGCCGCCCGCGGTATCGGCAAGGCCATTGCCATGAAACTTGCTTCGGCCGGAGCCGACATCGCTTTCACCGACCTCAAGGAGGACGACAACTTCAGGAATACCGTAGCCGAGATCTCCGCTCTCGGAGTGCAGTGCCGCGGCTATGCCTCCAATGCGGCTGACTTCGCCGAGGCCCACGCGACCGTGGATCAGATTCAGAAAGATTTCGGCCATATCGACGTTCTGGTCAACAACGCCGGCATCACACGTGACGGCTTGATGATGAGGATGTCCGAGCAGCAATGGGACAGCGTTATCACTGTCAACCTCAAGAGTGCTTTCAACTTCACCCATGCCCTGACTCCCATCATGGCCCGTCAGAGAGGCGGCAGCATCATCAACATCTCTTCGGTGGTGGGTGTTAACGGCAATGCCGGTCAGTGCAACTACTCGGCATCGAAGGCAGGTCTTATCGGTCTGGCAAAGTCCATAGCCAAGGAAATGGGTTCCCGCGGTATCCGTGCCAATGCCATAGCTCCCGGTTTCATCATCACCGACATGACCAATGCCCTGCCTCAGGAGGTACGTGACGAGTGGAACAAGAAGATACCTCTCCGTCGCGGCGGTACTCCCGAGGACATAGCCAATGTGGCCCTGTTCCTCGCTTCTGACCTTTCCTCTTATGTGACGGGTCAGGTGATTATCTGCGACGGCGGAATGCTTTAGCGGAAATTCCGCAGGGCCTCCTCCATCTTTGTGCGGCCGAGGGCGACGATCTCGTCGTACTTGTAGAACTCCATGGTGGAGTAAGCATTTTTGGCGATGCGCACGAGGATGTCCGGAGGATAGAGCTTGAGGGTCAGGTCCGCGTTGGTCTGAATCATCATGCTCGAAGACTGATTGAGGATGGAGACGATACCCATATCGTCGTCATCCTCTTTTTCTTTGTCCTTAATAGTCGGTAGACTGGCCTCAACCTTATCTTTCAGAACTTTGTCCGAGATGGAGTCCACGATTTTCTCCAGTCTGCCGCGGAGGCGGCTTTTCTTTTCCTCGGGCTCGTCTTCGTGTTTCTCTATGTAAGGGCCGTTGAGGTCTACGGCTACGAGGATGTCGCCCGGACTCCGGAATACCCGGTTGACCGGTACGGGATTGACTACTCCGCCGTCTATCAGCAGCATGTCGTCTATGCGGTTGGGTGTGAAGATGGACGGCATGGAAATGGATGAGCGTATGGCGTCGTACAGACTCCCCCTGTTGAAGAGCACTTCCCTCCGGTGACGGATGTCTGTGGCTACTGCAGTAAACGGTATAGGCAGAGTCTCTATCATCTTGTCCGGGATGATGCTCTTGAGTTCATCGATGACCTTCCCGCCTTTTACGAATCCTCCGTTACCGATGGTAAAGTCCATCAGATTGAAGACTTTCATGCGATCTACGGTCTTCATCCATTCCTTGAAGGCGTCCAGGCCTCCTGCCGCGTAAATACCGCCGACGAGAGCCCCCATGGAGGCTCCCGCGACGGATGTTATCCTGTAACCGTGTTCTTCCAGAACCTCTATCGCCCCTATGTGGGCGAGGCCCCTGGAACCGCCGCTGGCCAGGACCAGGGCGACATTTTTACTGTCTGTCATATTATTTTATCTCCCTTATAAGCATGCCGGGTGTGAAGTTCATGCCGCTCACCACCTCGAAAGTCGTAGCCGTCAGTTCAGAGCCGACGGCCTGCTCCTCCGAGGCCATGTACCGGTTGTCCCATATCTTGCCGGCTACGGGGCGGATGACGCCTCTGCGGTTGTAGCGGACCTTGCCGGTGGCGTCATCGTAGACGGGCACCAGCACCTCGAACTTGGATTTGGCGGTGATGCCCTCCTTCATGCCGATGCGGGCCATCAGCGGTTCGGTACTGAAGAGAGGCACCTTGACCTTGAACTGGTCGAACTCCTTCTGGAGCTCCATCACGTTGTTGTCGATGGCACGGGCGCAGACTTTGCGGAAGACGTCCTCGGGGTTGTAGAGTCCGCGGAGGACGGGCTTGGCGCTGCGGGCTACGTATTTGCCTACATACTTGAGCCTGAAGGTGGACTTGTCCGCCTCGTATGCGGCCTTGCGGGTGGCGAGGGCGGTGTCGGCTGCGAAGAGAGCCATGGACAGGGAGTCCGTGCCGGGCTTGTCATAGTAGTACAGTTCATAGAATGTATTCGCCACGTCGTCGTTCCAGTCGAGCTGGTAGAGGTAGGATGTGGTCTTGACCGTGAAGCCGGCTATCATGCTGGATACCATGGCCCCCAGAGTCGAAAGACCGGTTACCAGGTTGTTCTCGTCTCCGGTGGCGGCTGCGGCTATGCCTCCGATGATGGACAGGATGCCGGTGGCCACGTCTGCGTTCTTCTCGTGGTCCACGTAGGTGATGTCGTTGACTATCACGAAGGTGTTGCTGATCATCTCATAACCCTTGTCCGCCAGGGCGTCGATGCCCCTCTTGCTCTGGGCTGCGGTCTCCACGTCCATTGCGGTGGCTCCGTACAGGCCGCGCTCCATCACCAGTGAGGGATCAAAGCCTCCGGTCTCCTTGCTGCGGAGGAACCATTTGGATACAAGTCTCTTGGCTACGTCATTCCGCTCGAACCAGTTCTCTATCTGGCGGGTCAGGTCGTCACCCTTGCTGGCGGCGGTCACGCATTTGACGCTCAGGTCGTGGTTGTTGTATTTGTCGGGAGTCTCTATGGCCATGAAGGCGCCCACTATCTCGTCGTCCATCTTCAGGTCGGGATGGCTGATCATGAACGAATAGAGGGAACTTCTTCGGTACTGCATGGCTGAGTCCGGAGTCTGGGCGTAGGCGGCGGTGCCGCAGCTCAGAAATACCAGTACTGATATGAGTGTGAGTGTTAGAATCTTTCTCATGGTGTTTCGGATTTAGTAGTCCCACATGTTTTCATCGACTGTGTCGAAGACGGAGACCTTGCCCTCGAAATCCGTGAATCCGATGACTGTCTCCCCTTTCTCATTGAGCCAGGCCCTTTGGCCGCTGTCATTGACCACCCATCTGACGGCTCCGCTCTCAGGATGCAGCAGGAGCGAGCCGGGACGTGATCCGGGTGCGTCCTGGACCATGCTGTATATCACAGGAATAACTTCTTCGCCGTGAATGTTTACGAAGCCGAAGCGTCCGTTGCGCTTTACCCAGGCCAGTCCGTCCTTGAACTCTCCGACGGCCTGGTAGGGACTGTCAGTGGAGGTCAGGGCATTGCCCTTGCGGTTCATAAGTACCCATGCGCCGTCCGGAATGTTGACCGAGCCGTCGCTTCCGGGCAGGTAGAGATCGTTCATGGTGAAGGAGGCCGAGACTCCGAAGATGATTTCCTCTCCGACCGGTTTTCCCTTTTTGTCCACGATGGGCATGGTCCTTTTCTGGCGTCTGGAGTCTGTTCTTACGCAGTTGACCCAGGCCACACTGTCAGTAAAGGGACCTACGAGGTCAAAGATGACCTTGAATTCCTCGGCGGGGCTGGCCAGATCGATGTAGCCCCACAGTCCTCCGGACATGTAGAGACCCTCGTCACTGCTGTATACCGGTCCTCTGTATACGGCCACCATACCCTCGCTGTACAGGTCTATGTAGTCATATACCGGCTCGATGACGGTGCGGCCGTCCTGGCCTACGACACCCCATTTCAGGGCATTGCCTTCCTGTACGGCCACCAGTCCGTACCCGTCTGCGGCCAGGCTGGCGGCTGCGTAGGCGGCTTCTACGATGATGTTGCCTCCGGCGTCCTTGTAGCCCCAGGCCTTTCCGGACTGGAACGGTGTCATGTTCTGTGCCGTCGCGCACAGAGCCGGGAGCATGGCGGAGGCGATAAGTGTGATAACTGTCCTTTTCATACTATGCGGCCATATTTAGAATCCGGAGGAAAGTCCTTTTACGATTCCCTGGTCTTCCAGGTACTTGCGTAGACTGTCCTTGGAGACTGATACTACGTAACCTATTTTATATTCGTTGCGGCCCGTCTTGATGACCTGTATGCTGCCTGAGGCCACGGAGCTGATGTATCTCTGGTATTCAGACTGGAAGAAAGTGTCGAAAAACGCGCTTTCGGCCGGTGTCAGGTCTCCGGTCTTGAGAGCAGGCTGAGCCGTGGCTCCGTTCCCGGCGGGGACACCGCGGAAGATGACGGCGTGGACTGCGTTTTTCTTGGCCTCCTCGACAGGCATGTTCGCGTTGCGCCAGTAGCTCCATACTCGGATTACATATTTGCCGTCGGCTCCTACTCCCATGCTTTCAGTCTCATAGGACCAGGGCTGGTCGGCTTTGCTGATTTTGGATGCGGTTCCGCAGGAGTGAAGTAACAGCGGAATCAGTAAAAGGATAAGATATTTCTTCATAGCGGGTAGATTGGTATGTTTATTGTCAGTAACAAAGGTAACTTGTTTTGATTAGTTTTCAAAATCCTTTTGTATCTTTGCAGAATGAAAACAGCGAACGTTTTTTTTGACAGGTCCTACGGATACGCCAGGGCGATTATCGCGCTGGCGGGCGGTCTGATTCTGGTCATCTGGCCGGAAGCGGTGAAAAATTCCATCATGATTATCCTCGGTGCGCTGATTCTGGCAGTCGGGCTGGTCAGCCTCATAATGTCCTATACCGGCAAGTGGAAGAAGGAGAAAGTTCCGCTCCTGCTGCTCAACTCGATAGTGGACATCGCGTTCGGTCTGGTACTGATTATTTTCCCGGATTTCTTCATGTCCGTGATATTTTTCGTTTTCGGACTTATACTGCTGATTTTCGGCCTGGGCGAGATCATCAATCTCTTCCGTACCGCCAAGGCGGTGCGCGTCCCGTGGCCTCTCTATATCGGTCCGCTGATTACCCTTGTTCTTGGCGTGATAATGTTTTTCAACCCGTCATGGGTCAGCAACGCGCTGTTCGTCGTTTTCGGCGCCGCGCTTCTGCTGTACTCAGTGTCGGAGTTCGCATCCACCTATACTATCAGGAGAAGGATGAAAGATATGGAAGTGGAAATAGATGAAAATATAAAACAAATTGAAGAATAGTACCTCCGTGGGGAATCGAACCCCAACCAAGAGAACCGGAATCTCTCATTCTATCCATTAAACTACGGAGGCAAACGGACTGCAAATGTATAAATAAAAACTGAATATTTGATATGACAGCTTACGTTTTTCCCGGACAGGGAGCACAGTTCACAGGGATGGGCAAGGATCTGTATGAGTCCAGTCCCAAGGCTAAGGCGCTGATCGACAGCGCTTGCGATATTCTTGGATTCGATATACGCAATATAATGTTTACCGGTACCGCCGATGATCTGAAGCAGACCAGGGTCACTCAGCCTGCGGTGTTCATCCATTCGGTGGCCGCTGCCGCAGTGATCGAGGACTTCCATCCCGGAATGACGGCAGGTCACTCCCTCGGCGAGTTCTCGGCTCTCGTGGCCGCCGGAGCCATGTCCTTCGAGGACGGTCTCCGTCTGGTATATGCCAGGGCAATGGCCATGCAGAAGGCCTGCGAGGCTCATCCCTCGACCATGGCGGCCATCATCGGCCTGCCTGACGATGTGGTGGAGAAGGCGTGTGCAGAGATAGATGGTGTGGTGGTTCCCGCCAACTACAACTGCCCGGGCCAGCTGGTGATTTCCGGCGAGATCGAGGCCGTGGACAAGGCCTGCGCCGTCCTGAAGGAGGCCGGTGCCAAGAGGGCGCTCCGCCTGGCAGTGGGCGGTGCGTTCCACTCTCCTCTGATGGAGCCCGCCAGGGTAGAGCTGGCCGAGGCCATCAGCCATACTGACATCAAGGTGCCCGTATGCCCCGTATATCAGAATGTGGATGCACAGCCCTCCACCGATCCGGCCGTCATCAAGGAGAAGCTGCTGAAACAGCTGACTTCTCCCGTAAGATGGACCCAGACAGTGCTCAACATGCATCGCGACGGCGCGTCCGAGTTCGTGGAGCTCGGCCCCGGTGCCGTGCTGCAGGGGCTTATCAAGAAATGTCTTCCCGCAGAGAAATAAAGTGTTCAACTCAATAACAATAACTACTAAAAACTAAATTGTCCTAGTAATGGCAAAAGAAAAAACTTTTATCACCTGTGACGGCAACTACGCTGCTGCGCATGTGGCCTACATGTTCAGCGAGCATGCCGCCATCTACCCCATTACGCCTTCTTCGACCATGGCAGAGTACGTGGACGAGTGGGCAGCTTTCGGAAAAAAGAACCTTTTCGGGGAAACAGTGAAAGTCACCGAGATGCAGAGTGAGGGCGGTGCCGCCGGCGCTGTTCACGGCTCACTCCAGGCCGGTGCTCTGACTACCACGTTCACGGCTTCCCAGGGTCTGCTGCTGATGATCCCCAACATGTACAAGATCGCAGGCGAGCTGCTCCCCACGGTCTTCCATGTATCGGCCCGTGCACTTGCTACACAGGCCCTCTCCATCTTCGGAGACCATCAGGACGTCATGGCCTGCAGGCAGACCGGATTCGCTATGCTGGCATCATCCAGCGTGCAGGAAGCAATGGACCTCGGTGCCGTGGCGCATCTTTCCACCATCAAGTCCAGCGTGCCCTTCATTCATTTCTTCGACGGATTCCGTACTTCCCACGAGATTCAGAAGATAGAGGTACTCGATTCCGAGGCCCTCAAGGGTATGATCAGTGAGAAGTCCCTGGCGGCTTTCCGCAAGAAGGCTCTCAATCCCAACAAGCCTGTTACCCGCGGTACGGCCCAGAACCCCGACGTGTACTTCCAGGCACGCGAGGCCTGCAACACCTACTACAGCGCCGTTCCTGATATCGTAGCCCGTTATATGGGTGAGATAGGCGAGCTGACCGGACGTCATTACCTTCCTTTCGACTACTATGGAGATCCCGATGCCAAGGATATTATCATCGCCATGGGCTCGGTGTGCGAGACCATCCGCGAGGTCGTGGATGCCCTTATGGCCAAGGGTGAGAAGGTAGGTGTAATCACAGTCCGTCTGTACAGACCTTTCTCAGCCAAGTATTTCTTCAGGGTACTGCCCAAGAGCGTCAGGAGAATCGCCGTTCTCGACCGCTGCAAGGAGCCCGGAAGCGTAGGCGAGCCCCTGTATCTGGATATCAAGTCCACTCTGGCCGAGATGGGCGGTGACGCTCCCTATGTCATCGGCGGCCGTTACGGTCTGTCCTCCAAGGATACCAGCCCTGCCCAGATCTTCGCTGTATACAAGAACCTCAAGCAGAAACAGCCCAAGACTGATTTCACCATCGGTATCACCGATGACGTGACATTCAAGTCCCTCCCTGTAGGCGAGGAGATTTCCCTGGCCAAGAAGGGCACATACGAGTGCAAGTTCTACGGTCTCGGTTCCGACGGTACTGTGGGCGCCAACAAGAACACCATCAAGATTATCGGTGACCATACTCCCAAGTACTGCCAGGGTTATTTCGACTACGACTCCAAGAAGTCCGGCGGTTACACCTGCTCGCACCTGCGTTTCGGTGACAGTCCGATCACTTCTCCCTATCTCGTGTCCACCCCTGACTTCGTGGCCTGCCACGTGCCTTCATACCTGAACAAGTACGATGTTCTCAAGGGTATCAAGAGGGGCGGTACATTCCTCCTCAACAGCCTCTGGTCGGTAGAGGAGACCATCAAGAGAATCCCTGATCATGTAAAGCAGGTTATCGCCGAGAAGAACCTGAAGGTATATATCATCAACGCCACCAAGATAGCCGAGGAGATAGGTCTGGGCAACCGTACCAACACCATCCTCCAGTCGGCGTTCTTCAAGATTACCGGCATCATCCCTTACGAGCAGGCAGTGGCCTTCATGAAGAAAGCCATCGACAAGAGCTACGGCAAGAAGGGAGAGAAGGTGGTCAGCATGAACTACGCAGCAGTGGACCGCGGAGCCGAGTACGAGGAACTGACAGTTCCCGCAGAGTGGAACGGCATCGTAGCCCGCTTCCGTCCCGCCAACTTCGACCGTCTGGCTCCCGAGTGGGTACGCAGCGTGGCCGATGTGGTCAACGCTCAGAACGGCTATGACGTGCCTGTAAGTGCCTTCACCGGTGAGTATGCCGACGGCACCATCCCTGCCGGTACAGCCGCTTACGAGAAGCGCGGTATCGCAGTCAGCGTTCCCGAGTGGAATCCTGAGAAATGTATCCAGTGCAACCAGTGCGCATACGTCTGTCCTCACGCAGCCATCCGTCCTTTCCTCACCACTGAGGAGGAACTGGCCAAGGCTCCCAAGGCAGTCAAGAGCACCCAGGGTATCGCCGCATTCAAGGCATACCGCTTCACCATGCAGGTATCTCCCATGGACTGCACCGGCTGCGGCAACTGCGTGGACGTATGTCCCGCCAAGGAGAAGGCTCTAGAGATGAAGCACCTTGCTACTCAGATGGACCAGCAGCCTGTATTTGACTACATGCATGCCAACGTGGGCTACAAGGATACCGTCGCTCCCAAGACTCAGAACCTCAAGAACTCCCAGTTCTCACAGCCTCTGTTCGAGTTCTCAGGTGCCTGCGCCGGCTGCGGTGAGACACCTTACATCAAGACCATCACCCAGCTCTTCGGAGACCACATGATGGTGGCCAACGCTACCGGCTGCTCTTCTATCTACAGCGGCTCCTTCCCCTCGTCTCCTTACTGCACCGACCGCAACGGCCGCGGACCCGCATGGGACAACTCCCTGTTCGAGGACAACGCCGAGTTCGGTCTCGGTATGAGACTCGGTACCGAGCGTCTGCGCAACACAGTAGCCAACCTGATGAAGCAGGGTCTCGAGTGCCCGAAGTGCTCTTCCGAGATCAAGGCCCTCTTCGAGCAGTGGCTCGCCGAGAGAGGCAACGCCGCCGTTACCCGCGGGATCTGCGACAAGCTCGTGCCGATGCTCGGGGAGAGCGACTGCGAGGCCTGCCGTCAGCTTCTGGATTACAAGGACTATATCCCTGCCCGCAGCCAGTGGATCTTCGGCGGTGACGGCTGGGCATACGACATCGGATACGGCGGACTGGACCACGTCCTGGCTTCCGGCGAGAATGTCAACGTCCTCGTCCTCGACACCGAGGTGTACTCCAACACCGGCGGACAGTCGTCCAAGTCCACCCCCGCAGGTGCCGTGGCCAAGTTTGCAACCTCCGGCAAGAGAGTACGCAAGAAAGACCTCGGCATGATGGCCATGAGCTACGGTTACGTATATGTGGCACAGGTGGCTATGGGAGCCAGCCCCGCTCAGTACTTCAACGTGCTGAAGGAGGCCGAGGCCTACAACGGACCTTCCCTGATCATCGCCTACGCACCCTGCATCAACCATGGTCTGCGCAACGGCATGGGCAAGAGCCAGCACGAGGAGAAACTGGCCGTCGAGTGCGGTTACTGGCATCTGTATCACTTCAACCCCGCTCTGACCGACGAGGGCAAGAATCCTTTCAGCCTCGACAGCAAGGAGCCCGACTGGAGCAAGTTCCAGGAGTTCATCAAGGGTGAGGTGCGCTACAGCTCGCTGATGAAAACCTTCCCCGACATCGCTCAGGAACTCTTCGACAAGACCGAGCAGTTCGCCAAGATCCGCTACGAGTCCTACAAGAGACTGGCCGGCAAGGAGTAATCCCTTCCGGTAAATGTAAAGCGAACCCGGCCGTTGCATCAGCAGCGGCCGGGTTTTTCAATGGGTGCGGCGTATTGTCAGATTTCCCTCAGCAGTTCCTCCCACCGTTCCACTATCTTCCCGCGGTCGAACCGGGATGCCGCCGCAAGGGCATTGTCCGAGAATTCCTTTCTCCGTCTGTCGTCGTGCATGAGGGAGAGCAGAGCCTCCGCGAGGGCGTCCACATCCAATGGAGGAACCAGAATACCGTTGCGCCCGTTATCCACTATCTCTGCCGGTCCGGTCAGACAGTCGAAGCTGACTATGGGCAGACCCATGGACTGGGCCTCGATGAGCACAAGTGGCAGCCCCTCGAAGCGGGAGGACATGACGTATATGGAGGCCTGCCGGTACATGGCCTGCACGTCCTTGGTGGTAGGAAGAAATTCTACACTGCCGGACATTCCGTTTTGTTCTACGTATTCCTTCACCTCAGCCAGGAGAGGCCCGTCTCCGACTATCCGCAGTTTCCATCCTTCAGCCTTGTCTGCGATCCTCTGCCATGCCCGCACCAGCAGATCCTGTCCTTTCTGTGGAACGATCCTTCCCATGGACAGTACTGTCCTGTCCGTCATGGGCGAGGGCTCGGAGCAGTCTATGGTGATGGGGTTGGGAATACATACGACTTTCCTGGCCTTCAGTTTGTGAAGATATCCCTCGGCATCTCTTTGAGTCAGAGTGACTATGCAGTCAGAGTACCGTGCGGCCAGCCGCCTGCTGCGTCTGGTCCTGGGGTTCTTGCTGTAGTAGATGTTGAAATGCTCCCAGGTGATGGTCCTGAAGCCTTTTGCTGCCGGTGCGTAGATTCTTGACCTGCCGGCATCGACAGCTATGATGACGTCGGGACGGTATTCGCGGTACAGTCTTCTGAGTCTGATGATGCGGAGTCTGTCCCGCCAGAGAAAGAAACTGTCTTTTGCACCGGTCAGGTAGTGGATGGGTATGCCGCTGTCTATATGGAAGAACGGCCTGCTGCCTCCTCCGATGAAACTGGCTATGTGGACCTCGTGCCCCTTTTCGTACAGGGCATTGGCAATCAGGGAGGTCATCCTTTCGGTGCCTCCCTGTTTGTTAATGCCCTTAATGGTGAAGAATACTCTCATTATTCCAGGAATGCCAGTACCTGGTTGATCTCCACGTTCTCGTTGTGCCTAACCTCTACCTGGATGAGCTTGCCGGTGATGGGTGCGTAGACAGGCTCCACTCCGTAGTAGGTCTGGATGTAGCAGATCGGGGTCAGCTCCTCGAACTTGGTGCCGATGGCGGGGGCTGTGCTGTCATCCGAGACATTGTACCTCCAGATGAGCTTGCCCTTGGCAACGGCCTGAACGGGCATAGCTTTGGGATGCTCCGCCATGACCTTCTCCACGTCGAATGCGGGTACTTCGACCACCTTGCGGGTGACGATCTTCGGGGCTCCGGCCTTCTCGCGGGCAGCCTCCAGCTCCTTGTTGAAGCGGTCCTTGGCCACTCCGCTCTTATAGTCGCGGTACTGGCGCTCGTGCATTGCGAACTCGAAGAGTTCCTCGTCGTCCTGGCCGCGGTCCCAGCCTTCCTTCTTCATCTCCTCGATGAAGTGGGGCAGCTCGTCGGGGAATGCGTCCTGAGGATTGCCGGTGTAGAACTCCAGCCCTTTCTCCTTGACGATGTCCAGAATCTCGGGGGCCAGAGGGCCGGGCAGTGTGCCGGTCTTGCCGAGGATCATGTTCATGGTGTCCTTGTCGATGGTCTTCCACCTGGGCTCGCCCTTGAGGGTGTGCATGAGGTTCATCAGTGCGGTGTTCTTCACGTACTGGCTGAAAGGAGTTACGAGAGGGGGATAGCCGAGCTTGGGCCATACGTACTCGACCTCCTGGAAGAGCATGACCATCAGTTCGTTGAGGGAGACTTCCTTCTTGCCCTGGTTGCGCAGGGACATGTTGATTGCACCCTGGAAGCCCTTGAGGTCGGCCATCATCGAGCCCATCATGCCGCCGGGCAGGCCGCAGCCTACCAGCAGCGAGGAGCTGATGTAGTTGTTGGGCTCTATGAACATGCCCAGGAAATCATCGATAAATGTCTGGGTCAGGCGGCGGGCCTCCATATAGGCATCCATGTTGATGTCCTTTACGAGGAAACCGGCGTCCTTGAGCATGGCCTGTATGGTGATGACGTCAGGATGGATCTTGCCCCATGACAGAGGCTCCATGGCCACATCGAGGTAGTCTGCGCCTGCACGGGCTACCTCCAGCATGGAGGCTACCGAGAAACCGGGACCGGAATGGCCGTGATACTGTACGATGATGTTGGGGTATTTGTCCTTGATGCTTTTGGTCAGGCGGCCCAGGAAGGCAGGACGGCCGATGCCGGCCATATCCTTGAGGCAGATCTCGTCGCAGCCGTATTCCACTACCTTGTCCACTATATCCATATAGTACTCGACGGTATGGATGGGGGAGTAAGTGATGCTGAGGGCTACCTGGGAGATCATGCCGCCCTCTTTGGCGAGGATGACGGAGTCCTTGAGGTTGCGGTGGTCGTTGAGGCCGCAGAAAGAGCGGGAGATGTTGGTTCCCTGCTTGGCCTTCACTTTATACATGAGACCCCTCACATCCCTGGGTACGGGATTCATACGGAGGGCGTTGAGGCCTCTCTCAAGCATGTGTGTCTGAATACCGACTTTGTTGAACGGGGCGGTCCATGCTCTTACGGCTTTGTTGGGGTTCTCACCGAAGAGGAGGTTTACCTGCTCGAAAGCTCCTCCGTTGGTCTCTACTCTGTCGAAGCATCCCATATCGATGATGACAGGGGCGATCTGGACAAGCTGGTCAACCCTCGGAACATATTTTCCTGAAGACTGCCACATATCCCTGTAAACCAGGGAAAATTTGATTTCACGTGCCATATGGTAATAGTGTTTTGTTAAAAATTTTCTTCCAAATATAGAAAATTTGCGTGAATAAGAAAAGTATTCTTATATTTGCACTCCCTTTTAGGGGATAATTTTTAAATGGTGGATGTAGCTCAGTTGGTTAGAGCATTGGTTTGTGGCACCAAGGGTCGTGGGTTCGAGTCCCATCTTCCACCCGAAAGCAGGCCGTCTCAGTTGTTGGGACGGTTTTTTTATATTTAGGTATATGCAGAAAAAAGAAATATTTCCGGTTACGGGCCTGGGCTGTGCGGCATGCGCGGCCAGAGTAAACAAGGTCCTGAACTCCTGCGAGGGGGTGGAGGAGGCCAATGTGAACTATGCCTCGGCCACTGCCTTAGTGAGCTACGATGACTGCAAATGCTCGCCTGAGGCTCTGAGGAAGGCGGTGGAGGAGGCCGGTTACGGCCTTATTACGGATGTGGCCAATGAGGAGGAGGCTGCGGAGGCGGAGCGCCTGAAGCAGTACAGGGCTCTCAGAAGGCAGACCATAGGTGCGGTCGCGGGGGCCCTGCCCGTATTTGTGCTGAGTATGTTTTTCATGGACCTGCGCTGGGGGCAGTGGGTGACTTTCGTGCTGGCCACAGTCACGGTTTTCGTCTTCGGCCGGCGTTTCTTTATCAACACATTCCGTCAGCTGCGGCATGGGGCGGTCAATATGGATACCCTCGTGGCCAGCAGCACGGGAGTCGCATGGCTTTTCAGCGTGTTCAATCTCTTTTTCCCCGATTTCTGGCTCTCCCGCGGCATAGAGCCGCATCTGTATTTCGAGGCGGCCAGTGTGATCGTCGCATTTATCCTTATCGGGCGCCTGCTCGAGGCCCGCGCCAAGCAGAAGACCACCGGAGCTATCCGCGGTCTCATGGGACTCCAGCCCAAGACGGTCACCGTGCTTGCGGAGGACGGCAGCGGGAAGGAGGTGCCGATACAATGGGCCCGCCCCGGTGATATCATCATAGTCAGGCCCGGAGAGCGGGTGGCGGTAGACGGGACGGTGCTCAGCGGTGAGTCTTACGTGGACGAGAGCATGCTCAGCGGCGAGCCCGTACCTGTCTTCAAGCAGCCGGATTCCAAGGTCTTCGCCGGTACCATCAACCAGAAAGGCTCATTCCGTTTCAGGGCTGACAGAACAGGGGGTGACACCATGCTCTCGCAGATTATCCGTATGGTCCAGGACGCCCAGGGCAGCAAGGCGCCGGTGCAGAATCTGGTGGACCGGGTGGCCGCTGTCTTCGTACCTATAATAATATGCATCGCCGTACTCGTCTTCGCCGCCTGGTGGATATTCGCTCCTCAGGACGGCTTTATTCACGGTCTTCTCTGCATGATTACCGTGCTTATCATCGCCTGCCCATGCGCCCTCGGTCTGGCTACTCCGACTGCGATTATCGTCGGTATCGGCAAGGGGGCGAGGAACGGTATCCTGATCAAGGACGCCGCCAGTCTCGAAGTGGCCCGCAAGGTGGATACAGTGGTGCTGGACAAGACCGGTACCCTCACCGAAGGCCGTCCGGAGGTGGTGGACCAGTTCTGGGCTCCAGGGGCTGAGACCATGCGCCCGGTTCTTTCCGCCCTTGAGTCCCTCTCTGAGCATCCTCTGGCAGGGGCGGTGGTAGAGGCTTTAAAATCAGGGGACGGTACCGCTCCGCTTGAGATATCCTCCTTCGAGAATGTCCCCGGCAGCGGAGTCCGCGGAGAATATGACGGCGCAGTCTATATGGCCGGAAATCTGGAATTGCTCAGGAACAATGGAATAGAACCTTCCGAACGGATGCTGTCCCTCTCCGGGGAGTGGCTCCGGGAGGCCCGCACGGTGATCTGGTTCGCAGGTCCTGACGGGGTGCTGGCCGTGCTGGCCCTGGCTGACCGTATCAAGCCGACTTCCGCGGAGGCCGTGGCCCGTCTGCGCCGGATGGGCATCCGCACCGTCATGCTGACCGGGGACAATGAGGCGTCGGCGTCGGCTCTGGCCCGCGAGGCCGGCATCGACGACTTCCGCGCCGGGGTCCTGCCTCAGGACAAGGCCGGTTATATCAAGCAGCTGCAGGCAGAGGGGCACAAGGTGGCAATGGTCGGGGACGGCATCAACGACAGCGCGGCCCTGGCTCAGGCCGACCTGAGTATAGCGATGGGCCGCGGCAGCGACATCGCGATGGATACTGCGATGGTGACCATCCTCTCCTCAGACCTGCTCCGCATCCCCGAGGCCGTCCGTCTCTCGCAGCTGACCATCCGCACCATCCGCGAGAACCTTTTCTGGGCATTTATCTACAATATCATAGCGGTTCCTGTGGCAGCCGGAGTGCTGTATCCGATAAACGGGTTCCTCCTCAATCCCATGATAGGAGGAGCCGCCATGGCCCTGAGCAGCGTGAGCGTGGTGACCAACAGCCTGCGACTCAGGGGTAAGAAATTGAATTAAGCAACAATAATCAAAATTATAGGAAATGGATATTGACTTGGTATATCTATGGGTAGACGGCAGTGACCCTGTCTGGCAGGCACGGCGCAGGGCTTTTACTGGAAAGGGACTGGACAGTACGGAAGCAAACTGCAAAGGGCGTTACACGGATAACGGTGAACTTAAGTACAACCTCCGTGCGGTGGAGAAGTATGCGCCGTGGATACGCAGAATCTTCATAGTAACGGATGACCAGACTCCGTCTTGGCTGGATACCTCCAATCCTAAGGTTGTAATGATCAGTCAGAAGGATATTATACCCGAAATCAGCAGGCCATGTTTCAACTCATCGCTTATTGAGCATTTTCTCTACAGGATACCGGGACTTTCGGAGCATTTTCTCTATGCCAATGACGATACGTTTATAAACAAGCCGGTGACTCCGGATATGTTTTTTACACCTGAAGGACTGCCTATTATCCGCCTGATTCATACCCGCATGAGGGATATGTATCTGGCTTTCAGGAAAAATGTCCTGGGGGTGCCCTATAAATATTATATCCGGACTCTGAGAAATGCAGCGGAATTGGTGAAGGACAGGTATGGTGTCTATTACAGCGGGAAGCCGCATCACAATATTGATGCCTACCTTAAGAGCAGCTGCCGGCATACGGGGGAAGTGTTTGAACGGGAGATATCGGAAGTCCTGACCAATCATGTGCGTAAGGAAAATGATATCCAGCGGGTGATATATTCCTATGCGCCTCTGGCGGAAAAGCGCGGACATCTGGAGTACGTGACCCAGCGGACTTCCTTCAGGTTCTTGATTTACAGGAACCATTATGGAAAGCTCAGACGGTATGACCCTCTTTTCTTTTGCATGAATGATTCGGAATATGCCACGGATGCCGACAGGCAGAGAGTGACGGAGTTCCTGGCTGAGCGCTTCCCGGAGAAATCCCGGTTCGAGAAATAGCCTCCGTCAGAGCTCGAATCCGGATTTTTCCGGCAGGATGCGTTCGAAGGCTTCCCGTATGCTGTCCATCACCTGATCATAATTCCGGATATGTGCGTTGTCGTTGAGGCAGACAAGGGAGTAGGACTGTCCGGAAATGGCTTTCACGGCCTGTTTTGCCCTGAGGAGCAGCGGGAACATCTTTGTGTCGGTATAAGTATTGTACGGCTCGAAGTTGCCGCTGCATATCTGCCATGTACGGAAAAGCTCAGGTGTATAGTCGCCGGGAGACCTGAATCTGTTGACTGAAGCGTCGGTCAGTTCCTTGCCTGCTGCGGCCCAGACTTCCTCAAACGTACTTTTCAGGTATGGCTGTGCGTTGTGCGGAGTGCGCAGGGTGACAAATTTGCCGTAAGGTCTGAGCAGATAGTTCCACCTGGCTTTGGAGCCGTAGCTTCTGTCGAACCATTTGTCGTGGTCGCGGGCCATCACCTCTTTCTTGTCGAAATGACGGTTGATGATATCGATGCTGTTCTGGAGGGTTTTGTACCACTGAGACCAGGACGGGTTCCAGATGAAGGCGGCTATGTCGCGGGGAAGGCCGTTCTTGAAGAACCGTTCTGTCCCTACCGTGTCTATGATATGGACGTCGTCGTTGAAGTAGACGAAGTGCTCGGCCAGGCCCGGTATCCTGTGCAGGTAATATTCGATTACCACCGAGTTGAATGTAGGCAGGAACTGTCCGGGGATGTAGTCCTTGTGGCTTACCAGATGTATTTTGGGATTGTCGGTATTGAGCCATGCGGGTTTCTGTCCACAGGTTACGAAATGTATCCTGCGCACCCAGGGAGCGAACTTCTCCACTCCGCGGAACCAGTATTTCAGGAAACCGTAATCGCGGAAACGGGCCTCGGACACTCCGTTTTCCGTATTTCCCGGATTGCCTGAGTACTTCTTGAAATCAGCCTGCCACACCGGGTCGTCCATGTCCACCCACGTGATTACAAAATCGATATCCATATATACCAGCTGTGATAGTTTTTTAATTTGCCCGGCAAAGTTAAACTTTTCCGCTTAAGCAGTCTGAAAAATTTAGTATATTTGAAGAAATTTTAAATGTGCTTGACTATGAGAACACATATTTACCATTCGTTATTGACCGCAACGGTTCTTATTCTGGTGAGTGTGCTCAGTCTCGGTGCCCAGAATGAGTCGACATTCGAGCAGTTCAAGAAGCAGCGGGAGGCCCGGCTTTCAGGTTTTGAGGATCAGCGGGCCAAGGAATTCGAAGAGTTCAAGGCCAGATACTATTCGGCCTTCGAGCAGTTCAAGAAAAGTTATCAGCGTTCTCTCGAGGACGAGGAGGCCGCGGTGGACCTGATGGCCTCGGATGACGGTATCGCCATATCTCCTGTGCAGATGGCCCCGGCTCCTCCGGTGGTGGCGTCCACTGTGTCCGAGCAGAAGAAAATTCTGCGCGAGAGCATACGCCTTATAGCGGATATGAAGCCTGAGGATCTGGTTCCGGTGCTTTCAGATGCCGAGGATACCGTAGTGCGGATGCAGATGGCGGCCGAAGTCATGGAAACTATTGTCGCCGGAATGAATGCGGACGCTCAGGAAAATGAGGCTCCGGCTGCGCCTGTGTCGATGACTGTCGTCCTAGAGCCCTATGACCCAGCTTATTTTTCCAGCCTTCCCGATGTAAATGAGCTTGTGAAGGCAGGGGAGAATGCAGATACGCTGTCGGACAATGTGTATGATCCGGATCATCTCTCGGTCATAGCATCGTGGAAGGTGAATGAGGATGGGGAGGTGAGCACTCTCGTAGGAGAGGAAGAGGCAGACGCGCCGGGAGATCTTTCCGTCCCTCACGGGACTCCGACCGAATATGTCCGGATATCATCGCCCTTCGGCTCCAGGATACATCCCATTACGCATAAGCGTCACGGGCATAAGGGTATCGATCTGGCTGCCCCCCGCAATACTCCCATTTATGCCACGGCGGACGGTGTGGTTACATTCTCAGGCCGCAACGGAGGTTACGGCAATTTCATTAAGCTCAACCACCGTAACGGCTATAAGACAGCATACGCTCATCTTAACAGCAGAGCGGTACGCGAGGGCAGTACCGTCAAGAAAGGCGACCTTATCGGTTATGTCGGTTCTACAGGGGCCAGTACCGGCAACCACCTTCACTATGAGGTTTACTATCAGGACAAACTTATCGACCCCGCAACCACTTTGTAAATTTTGGCACGGGGTTTGCAATAGAATAAGTCGGATAGTTTTTTCATAGGTTAAGTATTAGGTTAAGTATTAAGGGCTGCCGGTTCTCGGCAGCCCTTATTATTTTATGCGGACAGTTTGAAGATTATCGTTCGTGAGTAGGTCTCGCCGGGTCGGAGGACGCAGGACGGGAAGTCCGGGTGGTTGGGAGCGTCCGGGAAGCCCTGGCACTCTATCGCCACGCCGTCGTAGTCCCGGTAAGGACGGCCGGACTTGCTTATGGGCGAGCCGTCGAGCCAGTTGCCGGTGTAGACCTGGGCTGCCGGCTGGTCGGTCCAGATTTCGAGGCGGCGGCCGGAGGCTGCGGAACTGAGCTCTGCGGCCAGTTTCAGATCCGGAGCGCCGTCGAGCACCCAGCAGTTGTCGTAGCCTTTTCCGTATTTCAGAGCCGGGAAGTCAGCCTTGATGTCGCGGCCGATGGGCTTGGCCGTGCGGAAGTCCATGGGGGTGCCCTCCACGGGGGCGAGCTCGCCGGTGGGGATGAGGGCCTCGGAGGTGGCCAGCCAGCGGGAAGCGTTGAGTTTCAGCACATGGTCCAGAATGGAACCGCTGTCCTCGCCGTCAAGGTTCCAGTAGGTGTGGTTGGTCAGATTGAGGATGGTGGGGGCGTCTGTGGTGGCCTTTATCGAGAGGGTCAGGGAGTTGTCCTCGCCCCAGGTGTAGGTGGCCTCCACGTGCATGTTCCCGGGGTAGCCCTGGTCGCCGTCGGGGCTGTCGAGGGTTAGAACGACTTCGGTATCCGATATCTGAGATGCTTTCCACAGCCGGTTGGAGAATCCGTCGGGTCCGCCGTGAAGCTGGTAGTCGGGATGGTTCTTGACGAGCTGATATTCCTTGCCGTCCAGAATGAAGCGTCCGCCGTCTATGCGGTTGGCGAAGCGGCCGGGTATCTTGCCGGCGCAGGGACCGTCGGCGAGGTAGCTCTCCTCGTCGCGGTATCCCAGCACCACGTCTCCCATCACGCCGTTGCGGTCGGGAACCACTATCGAGACTATACCGGCGCCTCTCTCGGTCAGCATCACCGATGCGCCGCTCTTATTGATCAGATGTATCATGGCTATTCGAGTTTACGGGCACCGTCACTGATTATTACAGGGTAAACCTTGGGCTCGTGGCCGAACTTCGCGGCGTACTCCTTCTTCGCCTTGGCGATGAAACCGTCGTACAGCTCGTCCTTGACCAGGTTGATGGTGCAGCCGCCGAAGCCGCCGCCCATGACCCTGGATCCGGTCACGCCGCACTCGCGGGCCAGGTCGTTGAGGAAGTCCAGTTCCTCGCAGCTCACCTCGTAGAGCCTGCTCATGCCGTGGTGGGTCTCATACATCTTCTGCCCCACAGTCTCGTAGTCGTCACGCTCGAGGGCGTCGCAGACGTCCAGCACCCTCTGGATCTCCTCGATTACGTATTCGGCCCTCATGTAGTCCTCATCGGATACCTTGCCCTTGACCTCGGAAAGCATCTGCATATCCACGTCGCGCAGATATTCCACTACCGGATATCCGGCAGCCTTGACTGCAGCCACCACGTGCTCGCAGGAGGCGCGGCGCTTGTTGTAGGCCGAGGAGGCCAGTTCATGCTTCACCACCGAGTCGAGCAGCACCAGGCGGTAGCCCTTGGGATGGAACGGATAGTACTTGTACTCCATCGAGCGGCAGTCCAGGCGCATAAGGCTGCCGGCCTTGCCGAAGATGGAGGCGAACTGGTCCATGATGCCGCAGTTGACCCCGCAGTAGTTGTGCTCGGTGCTCTGACCGATGCGGGCCAGCTCGAATTTGTCGATGCCGAGACTGAACATATCGTTCAGGGCAAATGCGAAGGTGCTTTCGAGGGCGGCCGAGGAGGACATGCCTGCTCCGAGGGGCACGTCGCCTGCGAAGGCGGCGTCAAAGCCCTTGAGCACGTCGCCGCACCTCTTGATGGTCTCCCTGCATACTCCGAATACGTAGCGGGCCCAGGATGCCGCGGGTGCGTCAGCCTCAGCGAAACCGAACTCAGCGTAGTCATCCAGGTCCACAGAGTAGACCCGTACCTTGTCCGTGCCGTTGAGGCGGATCTCCGCCATCATGCCCTTGTCGATGGCTCCGGGGAATACGAAGCCTCCGTTGTAGTCGGTGTGCTCGCCGATAAGGTTGATTCTGCCGGCGGAGGCGTAGAATGTGCCGTTGGCGCCGAAGCGCTTTACGAACTGTGCGTGAATTTTCTCTTTCATAAGTCAGTGTGTATTTTTAATCATTATTTTTTACGGATTTGATCTTCAGGACTCCGTCACGGAGGCCGTCGGCGGAGGCTTTGAGGGTGATGCGTCCGGCCTTCTCCCGGCTCTGTACGATGACAGTGAGCATGCCGCCGAAGGCGCTCATCTCCGGGAGGTGGAAGAGCTCCAGGCAGGTAGGGTCGCCGTTGGCCACTGCCCTGAACTCACCGGCCCCCGACACGTCGAAACGCACCTTGCGCGAGTCGAGCGGGCAGAGATTGCCGTCCCGGTCCACTATGCGGACGGTGACGTAGAGCAGGTCCTTGCCGTCGGCAGAGAGGCTTTCGCGGGCGGAAATCAGCTCGAGGGCATACGGCTCACCGGCTGTGCGGACGCTCTTTTGCATTGCCTTATTGCCCTCTGAGTCGTAGGCCACTACCGTGAGCTCTCCCGGTTCATAGCGGACATCATTCCACATCAGGCGGAAGCGGTGCTGGAGGGTGCTGTCGCATTTTTCCCGGATGCCCAGGCTCCTGCCGTTGAGGAAGAGCTCGGCCCTGGGGTAGGAGGTGTAGACAAATACCGGAGTGACCTCTCCCTCGCGGCCCTCCCAGTTCCAGTGCGGGAGGATGTGGAGGGTGGCGCTGTCCCGGTTCCAGACGCTGCGGTAGAGCCAGTAGCGGTCCTTGGGGATGGAGGCCAGGTCTATGATGCCGAACATCGAGCTGTGGTTGGGCCAGGCGTCGGTGTCGTAGGGCGAGGGCTCGCCGAGGTAGTCGAAACCGGTCCAGACGAACTGTCCCATGGTCCAGGGGTAGTCCTCGGCCAGGGCGAGGTCATCGTCGGGGACGTTGGACCAGGAGCAGTACTCGAGGTCGTAGGATGAACTCTGGTGGTCGTCGTAGAGGGCGTCGTACTTCTTCTCCACAGGGAACTTGTACACGCCCCTGGAGCTGACTGTCGAGGAGGTCTCGCTGCCCAGGAGCACTTTCTGGGGCAGGGTCTCATAGCCCTCCAGGTAGCGGTGGGCGCGGTAGTTGAATCCGGGTACGTCCAGCACGGCTCCGAACCCGTTGTGCAGTATCGCGTCTATCTGGTCCATGCCGCAGGTGACGGGACGGGTGGGGTCCTCGCGGTGGCAGATATCCTGCAGGAAGGTGGCCACCTCATAGCCGCCGGGAGTCCACTGTGTGGGCACCTCGTTGCCGATGCTCCACATCACGACGGAGGGGTTGTTGCGGTAGTGGCGGAGCATGTTGACCATGTCGCGCTCGGCCCACTCGTCGAAGTAGCGGTGGTAGCCGTTGAGGCACTTGGCCACGTCCCATTCGTCGAAGTTCTCGATCATTACCATGAAACCCATCTCGTCGCAGAGCTGTATGAGTTCGGGCGCGGGCATGTTGTGGGTGGTACGGATGGCGTCGCAGCCCATGTCCTTGAGCATGGTCAGCTGGTGGCGCAGGGCCGAGGTGTTGACGGCGGAGCCGAGGGGACCCAGGTCATGGTGCAGGCACACACCCTGGAACTTGCGGTTCACCCCGTTGAGGTAGAATCCGGTCTCGGGACGCACCTCTATGCTGCGGATGCCGAAGGTGGTGGTATGGAAGTCGGAGAGGGTGCGGTTTCCGTCCTTGTCCTGGACGTATATCCGGGAATAGGCGGTGTAAAGCTCCGGGGTCTCCGGGAACCACAGGCGGGGCTGCTCCACTGTTACTTTCTGGTTGAGGACGGCAATACCTCCCTCCGCCGCGGCCTGTTCCGCTCCAGTGAGGCTCTCGATGGAGGTGATGAACCGTCCGTTGGCATCGCGGATGACGGTAATCAGGGATACGGTCTCCTCAGTGGTTATGCCCTCAATCTCGGTGCGGATGTTGACCGAGGCCTCGAGCAGGGACGGATCCAGCTCTGTAGTTATGTAGGTGCCCCATACGGGGATATGGACTTTCTCGGTCTCTATCAGCCAGACATTGCGGTAGAGGCCGGCTCCTGGATACCAGCGGGAAGACTGGGGGCGGTTCTCGAGGCGGATGCGGATCTCGTTGTTCTTGCCGTCAGCGGTGAGGAAGGGGGTGATGTCGCAGTGGAAGGAGTTGTAGCCGTAGGGCCAGAATATTACCTCCTCGCCGTTGACATAGACCCGGGCCTCGCTCATGGCTCCGTCGAAGAGCAGAGTCGCCTTCTTGCCCGGGGTCACGTCGAGAGTTCTCCTGTACCAGCCGACCCCGACGTAGGGCAGGCCTCCCGTGCGCCCGGTCTTGACCGTGGCGGTCTCCTCGCCGTTCTGGACTACTGCGACCGTCTGCAGGTCATTGTCCCGGCTGAAAGGACCGTAGATGGCCCAGTCGTGGGGGATGGTGACATCCTCCCATACTTCGGAGGAGTCGCCCTTGTGGAACTGCCAGCCCTTGTCCAGGAGGGTGACGGTTCTTACCGAATCTTCCGGAGCCTCTCCCTTTTTGTGGGACGGCCTGTTGCCGTTCCAGATTACTAAAATCACTGCAGCCAGGGCAACTGCTGTGAGAATCTGCAGAGCCTGGTTCAGAGTCCTTTTTCTGTTCTTCATGTCTCAGGGTGTTTCAGAGGATTAGTTCTTGAATGCGTCGAGGGCCCTGGTAGGGCGGAAGTTTTCGTCGAAGGCTCCCTTGGCGTATCCGCTCCATACAGGATTGGACTCCGGCTCCCAGTAGAAGACGCCGGCGCAGGCCTTTCCGTCCCCGAGGGCGCGGGCCTTGGTCATCAGTTCACTCAGGAAGGCGTAGCTCTCGTCCACCTTGCTCCAGGTCATGCCGACCTCGGCGATCATGACGGGGGTGCCGTATTTCTGCCACAGCGCCAGAGCGTTGGCAAGAGCTGCATCCGTAACATTCCGGTATTCTCCTTCCTGATAGTCCTCCTCCTTCTCGTGGGCGTAGTATTCAGGGTAGAGGGACATTCCTATCATGTCCCATCCGGCTCCATTGGCCTTCAGTCCGTCGAAGATCCAGTTGTACAGGTCCGGACGGTCGCCGTGGTCCAGGTGCACAATGACTTTTGCATCGGGAAATATTTCCTTGACGGCCTTGTATCCGGCGGCTGTCATCATCGCGTAGTTGGCCATGTTGGTGCTGGCCTTGCCCGAGATGCCGGCATTGTCCTCATCCCAGAGCATTCCGTCGGAGGTCTCATTGCCCACCTGCACCCATTCGGGGGTGATGCCCTCGTTCTTCAGGGCGGTCAGCACGTCGCGGGTGTGGTCCATGATGGACTGACAGAGCTGCTCGAGGCTGTAGTCTTTCCATGCCTCCGGTTTATTCTGCTTGCCTGGATCCGCCCACCAGTCGCTGTAATGGAAATTGATCATGATTCTCATACCCAGGTCCCGGGCTGTCCTGGCCTTGGCCACCACATCCTCCTTGCCGCACCAGCCTTCTTCCGGATCTACCCATACCCTGTAGCGGACGGCGTCGAATCCGAGTTCCTTCATCAGGGCGGTGCACTCGCGCTCCTCACCGGCGGCGTTGTAGAACTTGATGCCGTCATCGGCCATTTCGGTGGCCCAGCCTATGTCGGCGCCCTTTGCGAAAGGTGCCGGCTCCGTTGTCTCAGGCTTCTCTTCTTCTTTGTTTCCGTTGTTGTTGCAGGAGACCGCCAGCGTGACAGCGGCGGCCATCAGGATAAGGTGTAGAATCTTCCTCATAGTGTCTCTCTCTTACTGAATGAAAAAATCATTCAAAGTTACTGACAATATTCGAGAAGTCCTACAATTACTTCTGTGTTTTACAGCCCGTATATGAGGTATCCCGCTCCGCCCGCTGCGATGATGACCCAGATGGGGTTGGCCTTCAGGAAAAACAGGGCTGCGAAGGCTCCGGCGAAGAGGGTCCAGCTCCACCAGTCGATGAAGTTGTAGGGGGTTATCAGGACAATGGCAGCTGCGGCGATCATCCCGATGGTCACCGGCCGCATGACTTTCAGGACGGAGGCAAAATACCGGTTGCTCCGGAATTTCTCGAAGAGGATGCAGATCCACAGCACCAGCAGGTAGGAGGGGAGGACCACTGCAAATGTGGCTGTAATCGAGCCCAGGACACTGACCGCGGGGCTGAAACCCATGGCGTGGGGCACCGAGTAGCCGATGTAGGTGGCGCTGTTGATGCCTATCGGGCCGGGGGACATCTGGGAGATGGCCACGATGTCGGTGAATTCCTCCGGGGTGAGCCACTGATGGACCGTCACTACCTGGTTCTGGATCAGGGAGAGCATGGCGTAGCCTCCGCCGAAGGTGAACGCACCTATAATAAAGAAAGTGATGAACAGTTCGAGGAATATCATTGCTCTGCCTCCTCTTTATGGTTGTTCCTACTGTTGATTTTTCCGTTTCTGTCCTGACGGCTGTAGGCCATGATGAGGCCTCCGGCGATGGCGGTGATGATAATCCAGATGGGGGAGATTCTCAGGAAAGCGATGAGGACCGTAGTCGCCACTGCAATGCCGCCGGTAATCCAGTTGAGCCGGTTCTGGACCGCCATGCGGAAGACCGGGGCGGCAATAAGGGCGACCACTGCCGGGCGGATGCCCTTGAAGACGGCCTGGACGGTGGGGTCGTTCTGGAAGGTGGTGAAGACTGCGGCGACCAGCAGTATTATTATAAAGGGAGGCATCACGCTGCCGAGGGTGGCGACGATGCTGCCTTTTATCCCGGCGAGCCGGTGTCCTACGAAAATAGACACGTTTACGGCGATCAATCCGGGGGCTGACTGGGCAATCGAGATGATATCGAGGAAATCCTCGGGGGCAATCCACTTGTTTTTATGGACTACCTCCCTCTCTATCAACGGAATCATGGCTACTCCACCCCCTATGGTGAAGGCTCCGATCTTGGCAAATATGACGAACAGTTTCCAATACATGACGCAAAGATTGAAAAATTTTTTCAAAAAAAATGCAAAAAAATTTGGTGGTTAAAAAATAGTCCGTATATTTGCAGCCCGTTTGAGAAAAACGGATACCAAATGAAAGTTCTTTGATAGCATTGTACGAGTGAAAAAGGTAGAGGTTTATTAATATTAATAATCTCGTCAATAACCGGTCAGGACAAGCTTAGAGATAAAAACATATACAATGAAGAGTTTGATCCTGGCTCAGGATGAACGCTAGCGGCAGGCTTAACACATGCAAGTCGAGGGGCAGCGCGTGAGTAGCAATACTTATGGCGGCGACCGGCGCAAGGGTGCGTAACGCGTGAGCAACATGCCCGTCTCAGGAGAATAACCCGGAGAAATCCGGACTAATGCTCCATGGCTCTGTTGGGAGGCATCTTCCGGCAGATAAAGATACGTCGGAGACGGATTGGCTCGCGTGACATTAGCTTGACGGCGGGGTAACGGCCCACCGTGGCTACGATGTCTAGGGGAACTGAGAGGTTGGTCCCCCACACTGGAACTGAGACACGGTCCAGACTCCTACGGGAGGCAGCAGTGAGGAATATTGGACAATGGGCGGAAGCCTGATCCAGCCATGCCGCGTGAAGGAATACGGTCCTATGGATTTTAAACTTCTTTTGTACGTGAGCAATAAGGGCCACGCGTGGCCCGATGAGAGTAGCGTACGAATAAGCATCGGCTAACTCCGTGCCAGCAGCCGCGGTAATACGGAGGATGCGAGCGTTATCCGGATTTATTGGGTTTAAAGGGTGCGTAGGCGGCGAGGTAAGTCAGCGGTGAAATTCACGGGCCTAACCCGTGCCGTGCCGTTGATACTGTTTCGCTGGAATACGGTTGCCGTGGGAGGAATGTGTAATGTAGCGGTGAAATGCATAGATATTACACAGAACACCGATTGCGAAGGCATCTCACGAAGCCGCGATTGACGCTGATGCACGAAAGTGCGGGGATCAAACAGGATTAGATACCCTGGTAGTCCGCACAGTAAACGATGATGACTAGCTGTAGGCGATAGACAGTCTGTGGCTAAGCGAAAGCGATAAGTCATCCACCTGGGGAGTACGACCGCAAGGTTGAAACTCAAAGGAATTGACGGGGGCCCGCACAAGCGGAGGAACATGTGGTTTAA
>ERZ780012.56-NODE-56-length-56200-cov-8.35722_pt1 | contig 56200 bp, 53 predicted proteins | sample MGYA00511869_ERZ780012 | MGnify/ENA primary metagenome ERZ780012 (study PRJEB29588, sample SAMEA2161608) | human gut metagenome | biome: human gut; feature: human-associated habitat; material: faeces | place: Denmark | collected 2008/2010 ... | reverse complement strand
CGCAAGCCGATTGCGCAGCCGCACTACATCCAGCACATCCCGGGCCACCTCCCGGCCCACCGCCTTATGCGCCTCCCAGACGTCCCGCAGCTCCGCAGAGTCGGAAGAAGTCCGCAGCAGCCGCTCCACCTCATTGTCATTGATCCTGCTGCCCCGGAAATCCGCCCGGAAAGCAGCGTACTTACGCTCCAGCTCGGTTTCCTTGTCGATTATCGCATTCAGCAGAGACTTGTCCGCCTGCCTCGAGAGGAAAGCATTGTAGAGTTCCTCAAGCTGACGGCGCATGAGAGGTTCCGTCACGCTCCCGGATTCCCTGATCCGGCGCAGCTCCCCGAAAGTCCTGCTGTCGGAGAACAGCTCCGCTATTTTCCTGTTTATCTCCGCATACCTTTCAAATGCAGCGGCACTTCCTGTCGTCGTCCCCTCCCAATAAGCCTCGGAGGACGCCTTGACCAGCGGCGCATACGCTGCCACCGTCCTGTCGATGATTTCCTGTAAGTCCATATCCATAAATGAAAATAGGGTGTCGCAAGGGCACCCTATCGCTATCTTTAAGTAATTGATTTACTTCTTCTCGAAAAATTCCTTCGCACGGTCGGTGGCTACGAAATCCTCCTTGAAGATGTAGGCACCGGTACGGTCGGATTTTTCCATCCTGATACATTTGACAAATGTCCTCTTGGAGGCCTTGTCGCCGCTGAAGGTTGCAACCGCTTTCTTTGCCATATGATAAACTTATTTAATTTCCTTGTGAACAGTTACTCTGCGGAGGTAGGGATTGTATTTCCTGCGCTCCAGACGCTCTGTTGTATTCTTTTTGTTCTTGGTGGTGATGTAACGGGAGATTCCGGGAACTCCGCTGTCCTTCTGCTCCGTGCACTCGAGGATCACCTGCACTCTGTTGCCTTTTGCTTTCTTTGCCATGATTAGTACCCTCCGTTAATAAATGTCGATTAAACCTTTTTCCTGAGCGGCCTTCAGAGTGGCTGCGAGACCGTTCTTGTTGATGGTCCTCATGCCGGCAGCAGAGACCTTCAGAGTGACAAATCTGTTCTCCTCCTCGAGCCAGAAGCGCTTAACCTTCAGGTTGGGAGCGAACTCGCGTTTCGTACGACGCTTGGAGTGGGAAACATTGTTTCCGATCACCCTCTTCTTTCCTGTTACTTGACAAACACGTGCCATATATTTTTTCCTATTTTATTTCTAAATTTCAAAGGGCTGCAAATATCCCCTTTTTTTCTTTAAATTCCAAATTTTTTACACAAACTTCAACAATCGGTTCCATCTGATATTCCGAGGGAAAGGTTTGTTGACATCCTTCGAGAACCATACCACGCGGGGTTTGCCGACGATGTGGTTCTCGGGTACGAAGCCCCAGTAGCGGGAGTCGAGAGAGTTGTGCCTGTTGTCACCCATCATGAAGTAGTAGTCCATGGCGAAGGTATAATGGGTCGCGGGGCGGCCGTCAATCACTATGGTACTGTCCTGAACCTCAAGGTCATGTCCCTCATATACGTCGATGATGCGGCGGTAGAGGGGAAGGTTCTCCAGGGTCAGGGCCACGCTGTCTCCCTTGGCCGGAATGTAGAGGGGACCGTAGTTGTCCCTCGTCCACCGGAAGTCCTCCGTAAAGGGGAAGAGCATCAGGTAGGAATCCGGGTAGTCGGGAGGATAGGCGTCCACGTTGCGGCGGCATTCCTGAACATTGGCGACTGCAGCTATCCTGTCTGCTGCATCCGCTGTCATGGCCATCGACGGATACCCGGGAAGGGAAGCGTCGAACCATGCGTCCGCGGTCTGGACACCGGCGTCCTCGAGTATCCTGGGATTGATCGGGGAGCCGCTGGTGACTACTCTATAGGTGTTCTGCACGCCGGGATAAGTGTCCTGGAGTTCTCCGTTGACGAAGACCTCTCCGTCACGCACCTCGAGGGTGTCTCCGGCGACTGCCACACATCTCTTCACATAGTTGTCCTCCTTGTCCACGGGCCTTACGATCAGGGGGCCGTAAGTCCTCTCGGTGTACTCCCTGCCGTTGAACCGCACGTGGGTGTAGTAATCGTCGGCGGGCAGTTTGGCGAGGACCGTGTCCCCGTGAGGGAAGTTGAACACCACGATGTCTCCGCGCCTGACGTCACCGAAACCGGCCAGACGCCTATAGTCGCGCTTGATAAGGTCCGAATAGGATTTCTTACCGAAGATCGTGTTGTGGACGAAGGGTATGGAAAGAGGTCTCTCGGGCAGCTTGGGGCCATAGGCCAGCTTGCCTACAAACAAGTAGTCTCCCGTCATCAGAGTGCTCTCCATGGACGAGGAAGGTATGCGGAAAGCCTGGAGGATGAAGATGTTGAGAGGTACGACCACGATGACGGCGAAGATAATGGCGTCGAGCCAGTCCAGCCATACATTGTGCTTCTCCCCCTCCTTGTAGTTCTTCTTCCAGAAAGCCCACTTCACCTTCCTGGTGATGAAGATGTCGAAAATCACCAGGAGGCCGAGAAGCCACCAGTAATTTCCGAGCCAGATCACCCAGAGGAGGTAGAGGACACCCCAGACTCCGAACCGGAACCACTTATTATGCAGGAGCTCTTTCACGTGCTGCTAAGGTGTGATTACTTCTTCACAGAGTTGATCACTGCCTCGAAAGCCTGAGGATTGTTCAGGGCCAGGTCGGCAAGCACCTTACGGTTGAGACCTACGTTCTGCTTTGCGAGAGCGCCGATGAACTGCGAATAGTTCATACCGTGCTCGCGGGCAGCGGCATTGATACGCTGGATCCAAAGCGAACGGAAGTTGCGTTTCTTGGCTTTACGGTCGCGGTACGCGTAACCCAAACCTTTCTCATAGGTATTCTTGGCTACGGTCCAGACGTTCTTCCTTGCGAGGAAGTTACCGCGGGTCTGTTTGAGAATTTTCTTGCGGCGGGCTCTTGAGGCCACCGAATTCACTGATCTAGGCATACTGCACTTTTTGATTTTAAGAATGTCAGCGCTCCCCCCTTACGGGAGACTTCTTCTGCTGGGACATTCAGTTAAACAATAAATTAAATGAACTTAAACTTAGGCGACAATCATCTCTTTGATCCTCTTAGTGTCGCAAGCGTCAGCTATAACGACCTTGTTGAGGTTCCTTTTCTGTTTTGTCGTCTTCTTGGTGAGAATGTGGCTGTGGTAAGCGTGTCTTCTCTTCACTTTTCCAGTTCCGGTAAGCACGAAGCGCTTTTTGGCACCGGAGTTGGTCTTCATTTTGGGCATTGTTACAAAAATTTAGTTAAATATTAAACGTTACAAAACGGTTATTTCTTCTTTACAGGAGCGATCATCATTATCATCATCTTTCCCTCCAGCTTGGGCATCTGCTCGGCCTTGCCGTACTCCTCCAGTTCGAGGGCGAAGCGCAGCAGGAGCTTCTCGCCCTGCTCGGAGAAGAGAATCGAGCGGCCGCGGAAGAACACATACGCCTTGACCTTCGAGCCTTCCTGCAGGAAGTTGATGGCGTGCTTGAGCTTGAACTGGAAGTCATGCTCATCGGTGTTCGGACCGAAGCGGATCTCCTTTATCACCACCTTGGAGGCATTGGACTTCATCTCCTTCGCCTTCTTTTTCTGCTGATAGACATACTTCTGGTAGTCTATGATCTTGCAGACAGGCGGATCCACCTTGGCGGAAATCTCCACCAGATCCAGCTCGAGGCTCTCTGCCAGCCTCTGGGCTTCCCGCAATGGATAGATACCAGGCTGCGGGATGTTGTCTCCCACGAGCCTTACCTTAGGCGCTGTGATCTCGTCATTGACCCTGGGTCCGTCGTCTTTCCGGCTGTCCGGCTGGCGGTTGCCCTGTCCATTGTTGTTGCGGCCCTCATTGTGCTGCTGTGGTGCTGCGGGCCTGGGAGCACCCGTGTAAGGGCGCTTTTTGACTGGTGTTGCGATAAAGTTGTCCTCCTAATCTTTTTAGTTAATCATATTTTTTACTTCCTCGTTGACTTTCGCAGCGAACTCTTCGGGAGTCATCGAACCCTGGTCTCCCTCGCCCTGACGGCGTACAGAGACTGTTCCGTTCTCGGCCTCCTTCTCGCCAACCACCAGCAGGAAGGGGATGCGCTTGAGCTCGTTCTCCCTGATTTTCTTGCCGATAGTCTCGTTGCGTTCGTCAATCGAGGCGCGAATATCGTAATTATTAAGCAATTCGCAAACTTTTTTTGCGTAATCGTTGTATTTTTCGCTGATGGGAAGTATCACCGCCTGCTCGGGCGTGAGCCACAGAGGGAACTTGCCGCCGGTGTGCTCGATGAGCACTGCCACGAACCTCTCCATGGAGCCGAAGGGGGCGCGGTGAATCATCACGGGACGGTACTTCTTGTCGTCCGCGCCGGTATACTCCAGCTCGAAACGCTCAGGCAGGTTGTAGTCCACCTGGATCGTACCCAGCTGCCAGCGGCGTCCGATGGCGTCCTTGACCATGAAGTCCAGCTTGGGACCGTAGAAGGCAGCCTCGCCGTACTCGACGATGGTCTTCAGACCCTTCTCCTCGGCGGCCTCGATGATGGCCTGCTCGGCCTTCTCCCAATTCTCGTCGGTACCTATATACTTACTGCGGTCGTTCTTGTCGCGCAGGGATACCTGGGCGATGTATTCATCGAAGTTGAGGGTCTTGAAGATGTAGAGCACGATGTCGATCACCTTGCAGAACTCCTCCTTGAGCTGGTCGGGACGGCAGTAGATGTGGGCGTCGTCCTGTGTGAAGCCGCGCACGCGGGTCAGACCGTGCAGCTCACCGCTCTGCTCGTAGCGGTATACCGTGCCGAACTCGGCCAGGCGGATGGGCAGGTCCTTGTATGAGTGGGGCTTGCTGCGGTATATCTCACAGTGATGAGGGCAGTTCATGGGCTTCAGCAGAAATTCCTCGCCCTCCTGGGGAGTGGTGATGGGGCGGAAGGAGTCAGCTCCGTACTTGGCGTAGTGACCGGATGTCACGTAGAGCTCCTTCTGGCCGATGTGGGGAGTGATTACGGGCAGATAGCCGTACTCCTTCTGAACCTTGCGCAGGAACTGTTCCAGACGCTCGCGGAGGGCAGCACCCTTGGGCAGCCACAGGGGCAGACCGGCTCCGACTCTCGGGGAGAATGTGAAAAGCTCCAGCTCCTTGCCGATCTTGCGGTGATCTCTCTTCTTGGCCTCTTCCATCAGGGCAATATACTCGTCAAGCATCTTCTTCTGGGGGAAGGTGATGCCGTAGATACGGGTGAGCATCTTGTTGTGCTCGTCGCCTCTCCAGTAGGCTCCGGCGATGGAGGTCAGCTTGACGGCCTTGATGACCGAGGTGTCCCTCAGATGAGGTCCGCGGCACAGGTCGGTGAAGCTGCCGTTGGTATAGAAAGTGATGGTACCGTCCTCGAGACCTCCGATAAGGTCGCACTTGTACTCGTCGCCTTTCTTCGTATAGGTGTCCATAGCCTCGGCCTTGGACACTTCCTTGCGTACGAAATGCTGTTTCTGGCGGGCCAGCTCGATCATCTTGTCCTCGATCTTCTTGAGGTCCGACTCAGTGATGGTCCTGTCTCCCAGATCCACGTCATAGTAGAACCCGTTCTCAATCGAGGGTCCGATACCGAACTTGATGCCGGGATAGAGCAGCTCCAGGGCCTCGGCCATCAGGTGGGACGACGAGTGCCAGAACGTGGACTTGGCCTCCTGGTCCTCCCATTTATGCAGCCTGAGCTCTCCGCTCTCGTTCAGGGGAAGCTCAAGGTCTATAATCTTTCCGTTGAATGATGCTGCAAGTACCTCACTTGCAAGGCGCGGAGAAATCTGCTCCGCTATCTGGTACGGGGTGATGCCCTTCTCGTAACTTCTGACACTGCCGTCAGGAAATTTTATATCTATCATAATAGGATAAATTTCTGCAAAATTACTAAATTTGCAGTCAAATCCAACATTTTCCACGATGAACTACAAACTTAACTGGTCCGAAGCCGCCAAATACGGCCTGATACTCGCGAGTGTCTCCGTCGTGATAAATCTTGTACTAAGTCTGTTCCAGCTTCCCGGCTTCCTCAACACCATCCTTAAAGCTGTAAAACTCTGCGCATCCGTCTATATCGTATATTATGCCATGAGGCGCAACGCCGACTCCTGGGACTATGTCAGCTACGGCCAGTCCTTCGGCTACGGAATGGCGGTCTGCACCCTATCGGCCATAGTCTGCACCCTGTTCGTGCTGCTGACCTATACCGTATTCATTCCCGGCTCTCTCACCGAGATGCTCGACCAGATATTCCAGACATACGAGTCGATGGGCATAGCCGGCATGATGGACTATGACGCGCTGGCCCGTTCGATGCCCGTAATCCTGGTCGCATCCCAGTTCATAGGATGTGTCATCTGCGGCCTCATCGTATGCGCCATAGTGGCCACGATAGCCAAGAAGACCGACTCCAACCCTTTCAGCAACTCCGGTTCCGGAACCTACGATACTGAAGAATAACCAGATATGGATCTTTCTATAGTAATCTCCCTATATAACGAGAACGAATCCCTTCCTGAACTGGTGGAGTGGATAGACCGGGCCATAGCCCAGTCTCCGATAGCCGGCATCGAATACGAGATACTGATGATAGACGACGGCAGCGACGACGGCTCATGGAACACCATAAAGGAGCTCTCCATCACCAACCCGCACATAAGGGCCTACAGCTTCCGCCGCAACTACGGCAAGTCAGCCGCTCTCCAGACCGGCTTCCGCGAGGCCGCCGGGGACGTGGTCATCACCATGGACGCCGACCTCCAGGACAGCCCGGACGAGATACCGGCACTCTACAGGATGATCCGGGAAGACGGGTATGACCTGGTTTCAGGCTGGAAAAAAGTCCGTCACGACAATACTTTCACCAAGAACATCCCGTCGAAGATATACAACTTCACCGCCCGCAAGGTCACAGGGCTGAAACTGCACGACATGAACTGCGGACTCAAAGCCTACAGAGGCGATGTCGTAAAAGAAATTGAGGTCTACGGAGACATGCACCGCTACATCCCCTACATCGCAAAGAATGCCGGTTTCACCAAAATCGGAGAGAAGGTGGTAGTCCACCGCAAGCGCAAGTACGGCAGGAGCAAATTCGGCATGAGCCGCTTCTTCAACGGCTTCCTCGACCTGATGACGATATGGTTCCTCTCCGGTTTCGGCAAGAAGCCCATGCACATCTTCGGAGTCTGGGGCATCGTCTCCTTCCTCATCGGCTTCGTCATCGCCCTCTGGCTCATCATCGACAAGGTCGTCTCCCAGATCGGCGGGCTGCGCTTCCGTCCGGTCACCGACCAGCCCCTCTTCTACCTGGCGCTGGTAGCCATCCTCGTCGGATTCATGCTCTTTCTCACCGGCTTCCTCGGAGAACTCATCTCGCGCAACAGTGCCACACGCAACGAGTACAAAATCAAGGATTCAATAGAATAAGGGTAAAAAACAGTAAAGGTCCTGAGACGTTGGCTCAGGACCTTTATTGTATCTTCTACGCAACGAAAACTATTTGGCGGCTGCAGTGTGGCTGACTCCGGCTGCTGCGGGAGCGGCGGCAGGCTTGAGTGCCGCCTCTTTGTTGAGTTCAGGGATTTCGTGAAGATGTTTGTTGTACTCCTCCTTGGTAATGATGTGGCAGGTACCGTTGTAGACTACACCTACCTCGATGCTGAGCTTGGGTGTCTTGAGAGAGCCGGTGAAGTTGGAATTGGCCTTGAAATTGATAATGTCCTCCATAAAGATGTCTCCCTCCACATGCCCCCAGACATCACAGCTCTGGGCAAAAATTTTGCCTTTGATGTTGGCGGCCTCGCCTATCACCAGCTTTCCCTTGGTATAGACTGTTCCGTCGAATGTACCGTCGATACGGATATCGGCGCTAGAGGTCATCAGACCGGTAATCTTGGTGCCCTTGGAGATCCTGCACAACTCATTGGCCTGTGGGATTATTTCTGTTTTTGCCATAATATAAACTGTTTAACTGTTGATACTACTGATGGATACATTCTCCGTGAGATGCCTCGGCGGCCTCCATTATCGCCTCGCTCATGGTAGGATGAGGGTGCACGGAATGGATCAGGTCTGAAGCGGTCATGCCGATGTTGCGTCCCGCCACGATACCTGAGATCATTTCAGTAACATTGGCTCCCACGAGGTGAGTTCCCAGAACCTTGTCGGTGGCAGCATCGATAATCAGCTTCACGAAACCGTCCTTCTCCCCTGCCGCAGCGGCCTTGCCGGAAGCGAGGAAGAAGAATTTGCCCACCTTGTACTCTATGCCTGCTTCCTTGACTGCCCTCTCGGTCATGCCGACAGATGCCACCTCAGGGGTGACATAGGTGCAGCCGGGGATATTGCCGTAGTCTATCGGCTTGGGGTTGAGACCGCAGATGGCCTCTACGCAGCAGATACCCTCAGCCGAAGCCACATGGGCCAGAGCCTGGGTCGGGATGATATCGCCGATGGCATAGATACCCTCCACGTTGGTGCGATAGTACTCGTCCACCTTGATCTTCCGGCCACGGACCATCTCCACGCCTACTTCCTCGAGTCCGATAGAGTCGGTGTTGGGGATAACGCCGACAGCGGAGAGCACGGTCTCGGCCTCGATGGTCTCCGTACCCTTTTTGGTCTCGACAGTCAGCTTGCAGAGTTCTCCCGAGGTATCCACACTCTTGACCTGGGCGGCTGTCATCACCTTGATGCCGGCCTTGCGGAACGAACGGCTGATCTGGGCAGATACGTCATCGTCCTCCACGGGCAGCAGACGGTCCAGATACTCTATGAGGTACACCTCCACTCCGAGACTGCGGTAGAAGAATGCGAATTCGCTGCCGATAGCTCCCGAGCCGATGACTGCCAGGCTCTTGGGAAGTTTCTCGGGCACCAGGGCCTGACGGTAGGAGATGATGCGCTCTCCGTCAATGGGGGCAAAGGGCAGGGAATTGGCCCTTGAGCCTACTGCCAGGATTATGTGGTCAGCCTCATAGACGGTCCTGGTGCCGGCCTCGAAGTCATTGACCTCTACCGTATGACCGCTCTTGAGGACTCCCTCGCCTTTAATGAGGGTAATCTTGTTCTTCTTCAGGAGGAACTCCACGCCCTTGGACATCTGGGCGGCCACTCCGCGGCTGCGCTCCACCATCTTGGTGATATCGGTCTTCACATCGGATGCCTCGAAGCCGTATTCAGCGGCATGACGGGCGTATGTATAGGCCTGGGCGCTCTTGAGCAGGGCCTTGGTGGGGATACAGCCCCAGTTGAGGCAGATACCGCCTATCTCTGAACGTTCGATGACTGCTACTGACTTGCCGAGCTGGGCGGCGCGGACCGCTGCGACGTAACCTCCGGGACCGGAGCCTACCACGATTATGTCAAATTTTTCCATTGTATCTTGTTTTAAATTAGTTATTTTCAAGTCTTCCGTGACAATTCTTGTACTTCTTGCCCGAACCGCAGGGGCAGGGGTCGTTGCGGCCCACCTTCTTCTCCACGTGGACGGGGGCATTGCTCTTGGGCTGTCCTCCGTTGGTGACCATGTCAGTTCTGGAGGTGTGCATGCGGCTCATGTCGGTGCGGCGGCGCTCACTCTCGCGGACGTCCTGGGGGGCATTTTCCCTTACGGGGATGGCGGCACGCAGGAGGAAGGTCACCACCTCGCGGCTGATGCGCTCGATGACACCCTTGAAGAGGTTGAAGCTCTCGAACTTGTAAATAAGCAGAGGGTCCTTCTGCTCGTAGGTGGCGTTCTGGACGGACTGCTTGAGGTCGTCCATGTCCCTCAGGTGCTCCTTCCATGCGTCGTCAATCATGATCAGGGTAATGGTCTTGCTGACGGCACGGACGAGCTCGCGGCCCTGTGTCTCGTAAGCCTTCTTGAGGTTGACTATCACGCGCATGACCTTGGTTCCGTCTCCTACGGGCACTGCCACGTTCTCAAACTGCTGGCCCTGACGCTCGTAGATGGCCTTGATTATCGGCCAGGCCTGGGTGACCATGGTGTCGCTGCGGCGCTGGTACTCCTCCCGGATCTGGGAGTTGAGGGATTCTGCTATCTTGTCGCGGGAAGCGTCTTTGTAGAACTGGGCGTCGAAGGCAGGATCGATCGACAGGGTCTTCATGACCTCAAGCTTGAAGTCCTCGTAGTCCATATCCTCGGACTTGTCGGCCAGCACCTCGCAGCAGTCGCCGATCATGTTCATCACGTCCACGTCGATACGCTCGCCGTAGAGGGCATTGCGGCGCTTGTTGTAGATCACCTCCCTCTGGGAATTCATCACGTCGTCGTATTCGAGCAGGCGCTTACGGATACCGAAGTTGTTCTCCTCGACCTTGCGCTGGGCTCTCTCGATGGAGCTCGAGAGCATCGGGTGCTGCAGGGGTTCGCCTTCCTTGAGGCCCATCTTGTCGACCAGGGCGGACATGCGCTCGCCTCCGAAGAGACGGAGCAGGTTGTCCTCCAGGGAAACGTAGAACACCGATGAACCGGGGTCGCCCTGACGTCCGGCACGGCCCCGCAGCTGACGGTCCACACGGCGGCTGTCGTGACGCTCTGTACCGATGATGGCCAGACCGCCGGCATCCTTGACTCCGGGCCCGAGCTTGATATCGGTACCACGGCCGGCCATGTTGGTGGCAATGGTCACCGTGGAGGCCTCTCCGGCATGGGCCACGATCTCTGCCTCACGGGCATGCTGCTTGGCATTGAGGACATTGTGCTTGATGCCGCGCATACGGAGCATCTTGCTCAGCAGCTCGGATATCTCGACGGAGGTAGTACCCACGAGCACCGGACGTCCGGCCTGCGTGAGCTCCACGATACGCGCGATGACGGCGTTGTATTTCTCCTTCTTGGTCTTGTAGATGATATCGTCCTCGTCCTTGCGGATGACGGGACGGTTGGTGGGGATGACCACTACGTCCAGCTTGTAGATGGACCAGAACTCACCAGCCTCTGTCTCGGCTGTACCGGTCATGCCGGCCAGTTTGTGGTACATCCTGAAGTAGTTCTGCAGGGTGATGGTGGCGAAGGTCTGGGTAGCGGCCTCTACCTTCACGTTCTCCTTGGCCTCGATGGCCTGGTGGAGTCCGTCGGAATAGCGGCGTCCCTCCAGGATACGGCCGGTCTGCTCGTCTACGATCTTGATCTTGTTGTCCATGACCACATACTCGACGTCGCGCTCGAACATGGCGTAGGCCTTCAGCAGCTGGGTGACTGTATGTACGCGCTCGGACTTGAGGGCATAGTCGGCCAGAAGGGCTGCCTTTTTAGCCTGTTTCTCCTCCGGAGTGATGTCCTCTTTCTCCAGCTCGGCTATCTCGTTTCCTATATCGGGCAGGATGAAGAACTTGTCGTCGGATACGCTGGCGGCGATGAGGTCGTTGCCCTTGTCGGTCATCTCGACGGTCTTGGTCTGCTCCTCGATGACGAAGAAGAGGTCGTCGGTGATCAGGTGCATCTGCTTGTTGTTGTCCTGCATGTAGAAGTTCTCGGTCTTCTGCAGGAGCTGCTTCATGCCGGGTTCGGAGAGGAACTTGATCAGAGGGTTGTACTTGGGCAGTCCCTTGTGGGCCCTCAGCAGGAGCTTGGCGCCCTCGGTCTCCTTGCCCTCGGCTATCAGCTTGCGGGCTTCGGTCAGAAGCTTGGTCACCAACTGCTTCTGGGCGTTGTACAGACGCTCCACGTAGGGCTTGTACTCGGCGAACTGCTGGTCGTCGCCCTTGGGCACGGGACCGGATATAATAAGAGGTGTACGGGCATCGTCAATCAGCACCGAGTCCACCTCGTCGACTATGGCGTAGTGGTGCTTGCGCTGCACCAGGTCGTTGCGGTCGATGGCCATGTTGTCACGCAGGTAGTCGAAGCCGAACTCGTTGTTGGTGCCGAAGGTGATGTCGGCGCGGTAGGCTGCGCGGCGTGCGGCCGAGTTGGGCTGGTGCTTGTCGATGCAGTCTACTCTCAGACCATGGAACTGATAGAGAGGGCCCATCCACTCGGAGTCTCGCTTGGACAGGTAGTCGTTGACGGTGACTACATGGACTCCCTTGCCGGCCAGGGCGTTCAGGAAGACGGGGAGGGTCGCCACGAGGGTCTTTCCCTCACCTGTGGCCATCTCCGATATCTTACCCTGATGCAGGACAATACCACCGATGAGCTGTACGTCGTAATGGACCATGTCCCAGGTAATCGGGTTGCCGCCAGCCAGCCATGTATGGTTCCAGTAGGCCTTGTCCCCCTCGATCCGGACGTAGTCGTGCTTGGCACTGAACTCGCGGTCCATGTCGGTGGCGGTCACTTCTATGACCTCTTTCTCCTTGAACCTGCGGGCTGTGGACTTCATCACGGCGAAGGCGTCGGGCAGTACCTCGTTGAGCACCTCCTCTATCTCCTCGTCGATCTTCTTGGTCAGCTTGTCCACCTCGGTGGCCAGCGCCTCTTTTTTCTCGACGGGGATGGTGACGTCCTCAAGCTGCTCGCGAAGTGATTTTTTACGCTCTTCGTCTGCGGCTATCTTACTGTGTATTACTTCTTTTATTCTCTCAGTCTCTGCTCTGAGCCCGTCGTCCGAAAGTTTGTCTATCCTGTCATAGGCCGCCAGTACCTTCTCCAGTACCGGCCTTATCTGCTTCATGTCCCTCTCGGCTTTCGAACCGAAAATTTTCTTCAAAAATCCATTAATTGATGCCATCTAAATACATATTTTGTACAACCTACAAAGATATGGAATATTCAGAATATTTCAAATATTAGAGGCCGAAGAGATAGAAAATGCTGCCGATGAGGATGGCGAAGAGGGCGTTGACGACTTTTGCGACAAGGAAGCTGCGGGTACTGGAGGCCAGCAGGGGCAGGGAGGTGTGGCCGTCCTGGGACATGGAACTGGTGAGCAGGACAGAGAAAGGGACATAGCCGCCGGCAAAAAGGGTGATGAATACCATGTGCGGGCCGGACTCGGGAATCATGCCGACCAGCGCCGCCAGGATAAGCAGATAGTAGGTGTTGTCCCTCAGCCAGTTGCCCATGTCCACATAGTGCATCACGACGGTGATGACAGCCAGGGCTCCGGCCGTCCACAGAAACGTCTTGAGGGCATGCTTCCGGATGACATGGTGCCATAGATGTTCCTTGACGAAATGCTCGGACGATGCCGCCACCTGCAGGGCCACGAAGAGGCTCAGAATCGCAAACAGCACGTTCATCCACCTCTCGCTCAGGAAATTGAAGGGCAATGCGTGAGCCGCCGCCTCTGTTGCTGCCACCGCAGCGGCTTCCTCCCCGACATGCTCATGCTCCAGGATACCGGTGAACACCGCGACTGCGAAGACCAGGATAGCGGCTATCAGCACTATCCTCTCCCACCCTGCCGAGCGCATCCCCCTGTAGGAGGAGAGGCGGAATATCCGCGGGAACTCCCCTTTATTGGCCTCATGAAGCTCGAAGCCCGGGTCGCAGCTCACTCTTATAGGGTGCTTCCTGAACATCAGGTCAGTCAGAAGACCGCAGCCGACGGCCAGCACGAAGAGTACGGCGAAGAGAATCAGGGCCTGGCGCGGTATCATGGCCAGCATCACGAACGACTCGTCCCCCGAAGAGGAAATCATCGCAGCCACCAGGGCCCCCATGCTGATGATGCCGTGCGAATACAGCGACACCGCCGCGAAGCCGCCGATACAGCCCGGTATCAGGCCCAGCAGCGAGCCGGCCATCACCTGCCTGAGCGGCGAGCCCTGCAGCCGGCCGAACCAGCGCCCGGCCGAAGCCACGTTGACATACTCTATCATGATCATCATCACCATCACCAGTGAGGTAATGAGCCATGAGTTGAGAAGGACGTCCTTGAGAATATGCCAGAACATCTGTTACCTGCGGTAGAGTTTGAGCAGCTCTCCGGCGGCCGAGAACGAGTCGATCTTGCCGTCGAGCACGGCCCTCTCGTAGTCGGGCAGGGCCGCGGCCACGGACGGGTCCTCGTAGAACATGTCGCGCAGAGAGTTGTTGATGGTCTCGTACATCCAGTAGCGGTCCTGCTCCAGACGCCTCTTCCAGTAGTAGCCGTTGCCCTTGACCAGCTTGAAGTATTTCTCCATCATGGCCCAGATATCCTCCAGACCGGTCTTCTCTACGGAGGAGGCGGTCAGGGCGGTGGGTGCCCAGCCGGACTCTGTGGGCGGGAAGAGGTGGAGGGCGTTGGAATAGAGGGCACGGGCCATGTTGGCCTTGTCGATGTTGTTGCCGTCAGCCTTGTTCACGGTTATCAGGTCCGACATCTCCATCACACCGCGCTTGATGCCCTGGAGGTCGTCTCCGGCACCGGAGATAAGGATAAGCAGGAAGAAATCGCTCATCGAGTGGACGGCCGTCTCGGACTGTCCCACACCCACGGTCTCAATGAATACCACGTCATAGCCGGCGGCCTCGCACAGCAGAATAGTCTCGCGGGTCTTGCGGGCCACACCGCCGAGAGAGCCGGCGGAGGGACTGGGGCGGATGAAGGCCATGGGGTTGTTGCAGAGGGTCTCCATGCGGGTCTTGTCGCCCAGGATGCTGCCCTTGGTCTTCTCGCTGCTGGGGTCGATGGCCAGGACGGCGAGACGGTGGCCCTTGGCAGTGACCAGGTTGCCGAAGGCCTCGATGAAGGTACTCTTACCGGCTCCGGGTACGCCCGTAATGCCGATACGCATCGACTCCTTGCGCTTGGAGTGCTCGAGACAGCGCACTATCAGCTCATGCGCCATGTCCCTGTGCTCGGGCAGAGAGCTCTCCACCAGGGTTATGGCCTGGCTGAGGACTATGGTGTTGCCCTCGAGGATACCTTTCATATAGTCTTCCACCGTCATGGCGGCACGCCTGCGGCGGACGATGTTGCTGAGATATGGATTCACGATAGGCGGCTGCTCTATCCCGTCGTTCATCACCAGTGCCGAGTCATCGTGATGATACTCGTCGAAGAAGTCGCCCTGTCTGTCTGATTTATTGTTCATGATATGTATCTATTTTACGGTATAAATAATAAACAGGTTGATAATAGGCCGGGTAGGTGAATTGGTTATCAGCGTCAGGATGTTCAGCACCTCGCCGCTCTGCCCCTCAGTATTCACCCTTACCCTGACGGCATCCTTCTCCCCGAAAGGTACCGGAGAGGGAAGGTCCACGCTGACACCGCCCTCGCTTGAGTCCGCCTTGTATATCTCGAAGGCATCCTTACCTATATTCTTTACTATAAATTCCCCTTCCAGTACACTGCCTGGCTCCACCACTCCGAGTTCCAGGGATGACGCCTCGAACTGAGGCAGGGCACCGGCCCTCTTCTGCTCATCGGTCAGGGAGGTGAAATTCTCCTTGATCAGTGCCTCGACGGTCAGAACCTTCGAATATTTCCGGCCGTCCACCACCACGGAGAATGTAAAGGGCGTCTTACCCCACTTTTCTCCGCCGGTGAGGCGGGTATCCACCATACAGGTGATGCGCACCTTGGATTTTGCGGGGACTGTCGTTCCTGACATCGAGACCGTCAGACCAGGTGTCATATCCGTGAACCTGACTTCCACTGCCCTTCCGGAAGTGTTCGCCATCTCGACCTCTATGCTGCGGGCAAGCCCTTGCTCAATCTGCCCCATGGACACCGAGGATTCGCGGAAACCGAGCGGACCGCTTGCCGCAGGGAAAAGTTCCGACAGGCTTTTCTGCTTCTCGTGAACGATTCCGCGCACCTTCAGGACTACCGGCTTGCTGAGTCCGGCTATATATACAGTCACCGACTTGCTGAACGGATAGGGTCCCTGGTCATTTGAGAACACGACCTTGATATCTCCGGTATCTCCAGGCCTTATCGGAGCCTCAGTCCATGTCGGCTCAGTACATCCGCACGAGGTGATGACTCTGTGGATGACCACAGGCCTGTTACTTATATTCTTGACTTTGAATGTACATTCCTGAGGTCCGTCTGAAAGCATAATGTCTCCGAAGTCGTGAACTATCTTGTCAAAGGAGACTGTCTGCTCGAACACATTCTGCGCACCGGCCTGCACAGCACCGGCAAGATGGAGGCAGAGAAGAGTAACGATACTGAAAATCAAGCGGTTCATATCACTTCTGATTATTCTAAATCATTTATCGTGCAAAGATAGTTTTTTCATGGTAAAAAATTACTATATTTGCAGAACATATTAACAATACTACAATAATTTATGGCACACAAAATTGATCCTGATGCATGTGTAGCATGCGGCTCCTGCATTGACGAATGTCCTCTTGGAGCTATCTCCGCCGGAGATGTTTATTCGATTGATCCTGACACCTGCGCCGACTGCGGTACATGCGTTGACGCTTGTCCCAACGGAGCCATCTCACCGGCATAACCTATTAAACAACAATAAAGAAGAAGGGGTCTCATTCCGAGGCCCCTTTCTTTTCACACTTTATTCTCCATTCATTGAAATCAAGAACTCTTCGTTGTTCTTCGTCCCTTCCATCCTCTTCTTCAGAAACTCCATAGCCTCCACGCTCGTCATGTCCGCCAGGAAGTTGCGGAGTACCCAGAGCCTGTTGATCTTGTCCTTGTCCAGGAGCAGGTCATCGCGGCGGGTACTGCTGAGAGTCACGTCCACTGCGGGGAAGATGCGCTTGTTGGCCAGCTTGCGGTCAAGCTGAAGCTCCATGTTGCCGGTACCCTTGAACTCTTCGAAGATAACGTCGTCCATCTTGGAGCCGGTATCGGTCAGAGCCGTAGCCAGAATGGTCAGGGAGCCGCCGTTCTCGATGTTGCGGGCAGCACCGAAGAACCTCTTGGGCTTGTGCAGGGCGTTGGCGTCCACACCGCCGGAAAGCACCTTGCCGGATGCTGGCTGCACCGTGTTGAAGGCCCTGGCCAGACGGGTGATGGAATCCAGGAAAATGACCACGTCATGACCGCACTCGACAAGCCTCTTGGCCTTCTCCAGCACGATGCTGGCCACCTTCACATGCCTCTCGGCCGGTTCGTCAAAGGTTGACGCCACCACCTCGGCCTTCACGCTGCGGGCCATGTCGGTCACCTCCTCGGGACGCTCGTCGATCAGGAGGACGATCATGTACACCTCGGGGTGATTGTCCGCTATGGCGTTTGCTATATTCTTGAGCAGAATGGTCTTACCGGTCTTAGGCTGGGCCACGATCAATCCGCGCTGTCCCTTTCCTATCGGAGTAAACAGATCCACTACACGGCAGGAGAGGTCATTATGACCGTTGCCGGTAAGTGTAAATTTCTCATCGGGAAAGAGAGGGGTAAGAAAGTCGAACGGCACCCTGTCACGTATGTACTCAGGAGTACGTCCGTTGATAGTGTGGATCTTGACCAGAGGAAAATACTTGTCACCTTCCCTGGGAGGGCGAATCTCGCCGATGATGGTGTCTCCCGTCTTAAGGGCATAACTCTTAATCTGATTCTGAGACACATAGATATCATCCGGAGAGTTAAGGTAATTGTAGTCCGAGGAACGGAGAAATCCATATCCGTCCGGCATGATCTCCAGGACTCCCTGGGCTTCCACTATGCCGTCATACTCCGGACGGGCCGGCTGCTGCGGCTGCTCTGCTGGAGCCGGTTGCCTGGCTGCCTGGGGCGCCTGCTGAACCGGCTGCTGCGCAGGATTCTGCTGGTGGCGGTCCTGATACTGACGTTTAGGCTGCTGCTGAGCCTGATTCTGCGGCCTGGGCTGGGGCTGCTGACGCACAGGCTGAGCCTGAGGTGCCGGCTGCACGTCGGCTGCTTCCGCAGCATTATCCGCCTGAGCCGCATCCGTCTGCTGCTGGTCCTGGGGCTGAACCCTGGTGCGCCGGCGTCCTCTGTGTCCTGCACTCTGCTTCTGAGTTTCCTCCACAGCCTCACTTGCTCCCGTCTCCTGAGCGGGAGAAGGTGCTTCGGACGCAGAAGGCGCAGCCGCTTCCTCTGCCGGAGGCTGGGGAACAGCTGCATTCTTCTTGGGACGTCCCCTCTTCCGCTTGGGCTGAGCCTCAGCCTCCGGAGCGGGTGCGGGCTCCTGAGCAGCAGCGGCCGTACCGTCAGCAGACTCCTTTGCCGGAGCCTCCTGAGGCTGTGCCGCGGATTTTCTGCGCTTGCGGAGCTTGGGACTCTCCTTGCTCTGAACTGCCTGCTCGTCAAGGATCTTATAAATCAGGTCCTCCTTGGACATGGAATCCGCCTTACGGATTCCCAGCTCCTGCGCTATGCTGCTGAGCTCCTCAAAGCTTTTTTCGTGTAATTCCAATATAGCGTACATCGGCGGAGTTATTTAACTGCAATAACTTCAGCCTCTGCGAGAGCCCCTTTGGGAAGAGCTGCCACCTGATATGCCACACGTGCAGGATAAGGCTCCGAAAAATACTGGGCATAAACCTCGTTGAGAGTACCGAAATCCGCCATATTCTGCAGATACACCGTGGTCTTCACCACATCTCCGAAACCGTAGCCGGCCTCGGCGAGCACATGGCCTATGTTCTTGAATACCTGATGCAGCTGTTCCTTTACACCGCCCTCGGGGAATTGTCCTGTGGCAGCGTCGATGGGGAGCTGTCCCGATACATAAAGTGTTCCGTTGGCCTCGATTGCCTGGCTGTAGGGTCCTACTGCTGCAGGAGCAAGAGGAGAAGCAATAACTTTTTTCATTGTAGTAAATATTTTAGTTAATAAATTATAATTCTGTCTAATTGTCCCACTGGGACGATCCCTTACGGTAGGAGAGCAGGTCTGCCAGAGCCGCTGCCTTGGCATTGATTCTGAAACTCCACTGCTTCCACTGGCCTATGGGCACCCAGGAGAAGGATATCTGGAAACAGTGCAGGTCATAAGTGGCGCTCACCTGCGTGGTCGTCAGCCTCATCTTGGTCAGGTCAAAGCCTGTCGTAAGGTTGAAGTTCAGGGCCTTGGTGATTTTCACCTGGCCGTTGATGTTCAGTGTCTGATTGTGATTATTCCTGACTATAAGCTGATTGTTGCTGTACTGATAAGTCTTGGAATAATTATAGGAGTAATTGAAAGAGACGGACCAGGGTACCTCCGGATTGAGATAATAGATCCATCCGCCCGGGATATACTCACCTGTTACCGGATGATAGTAGACCCTGGTGTATGCCGGAGACTCTCCTGTCATCTTGACTCCGCCACCACCGCCCGAGGACGATGAGGATCCGTCATTGCCCTTGCCCTTACCCTCGCCGGAGAGGCTGAATCCCAGGGATACATTGGCATTGGTAAGACGCACCAGCCGTCCCGGCATCACCGTCACGTTGAACCTGTCATACCTCCTGCCGCGTCCGTCCACCGCATAAGGGTCCAGAGTCATGCCCGCCGATATGCTCACTTTCTCCAGGACGTTGGTAGTCATGCTGACATTGATGTTGGACAGTTTCATGGAGTCGGCCAGGAAATTGTAACTGCCGGAGAGATTGAGATTGTCGATGAGCTTTATTTTCCGCATTCCCGTTCCGGTCGTATCCTTGCGGTCCGCCACCTTTGCCTCTACATTGTTGCCTATCTGAAATCCGAGTGAGGCTGTCTGCCCCGGTGACGGAGGAGAATACAGGCCTCCTGACCACTTATTGTACTCCACCGTATGCTGCTCTCCATGCACGTCGGTATAGGTATACACCCTGTATCCGTTGAGAGCCGTTCCCATCTCAGGAGCATAGGAGACAGACAGCGAAGGAGATATCATGTGCCTTATAGCCTTGAGCTTGCCGCGTCTGAAATTGAACATGCCATAAAGCCTGGTGCTGAGGGATGCACTGGCAGAGAAGTCCTGAGTAATACCGAAATCCTCGAAAAGTCCGGTTCTTTCTGTCTCAAGCTTGTCCGTCTCGGGATTGTAATACTGGTTCTGGGAACTGAAGAACCAGTTCATGCCGTAAGACACGGAGGGAGTCAGGGTGAAGTACTTGAGTATGGTGAATGTAGGAAGTCCTATGGAGAAATTGTGCGTCATACCCGTCTGCATCTTGTCCCAGAAATCAGGGTCGCGCACCTCGCTGGCCTTGAAATTGATCTTGTTCTGGAGGGTGGTGTTGTAGCTCAGGGCAAACTGCTCGTACCACTTCTCGGGACCTACCCTGTTCTTCCTTCTGAAAGGATAGAAACGGTTTACGTTCAACGTAATGTTAGGCAGTGTGATGGCATAGGAGCTGTCCCTTGAATTCTGACTGTGCAGGCCGTTGATGGACAGGCTAAGTGCACTCCACGTCCTGGAATAGGAGATGGACGATGACACCTGGTTCTGGAGAGCCTCGTTGATGTCGGTATAGTTGTACTTGTTGTTCGAGGGACTGGAAAAGTTGACCGAGGCCCTGAACGATGTACCGGGACGGGCCTTGGAATCCTGGGAGTGGCTCCATCTCACGCTGAAGTTCTTGGTCTGGAAGAAATCCGCGCTTCCACGCTCGCCCGTCTGGTCGTTGGAATAGGTCAGATCGAACGTACCGTTGAACTTGTAGCGGACCTTGTAGCGGGTAGACATGTTGGCGCTCCACGACCCTTTGGAATAGAGACTTCCGGTCAGCGCCACGTCGAAATAGTCTCCCAGCACAAAATAGAATCCTCCATCCTTGAAAAAAAGACCGCGGGCCTGCTCTTCTCCGAAATTAGGGAAAAGCAGGCCGCTGGCTCTGTCCGGACGCTTGGGTACAAATCCGAAAGGCAGCATGAGAGGATACAGGGGCACATCCGCCAGCACCAGATAGGCAGGGCCGAAAACAGTCTTCTGCTTGGGCTGGGTCTCCACCTTGGCCTTGGTCATCCTCAGGTAAAAATGAGGATGGTCCGCATCGCAGACGGTATACTTGCCGCCCGAGATGTTGATGGAACGGTCCGGCAGCATGCTTAGGTTGTCTCCCATCAGTGTCCCGTCCTCCTCCTGGGTCGTCATATTCCTGATTCTCGCCTTGTTGGTCTTGAAATTATAGAACACATTGTCCATGACATACGTCTTCCCGCCCTGAGTCATCTCCGGTTTTCCGGTAATCACTCCGGCCGTGTCCGCGACACCGGCCGCATACACCACCTGACGCTCCACGTCGTATTCCATATATTCCGCAGCAAGTTTCATGTCTCCGTAGGTCACACTGGCATCTCCGTAATAATATATCATCTGCCTCCCCGAAGAGAAATCCTCTATCACCGAATCCACCGCAGTAGAAAAGGCCGGTCTGTCCAGCATTCCCTTCACCGCGGAGTCCGCCGGCACGGCCGGAGCAAACAGGGACGTAGTATCCGCGGCATCCAGCGAATCGACGGCCGCTATGGAATCCCTCACAATCATCTGCAGTCCCGCCTTCCGGAGAGAATCCGGAGTCTGGGCAGCACTTTCCTGCCACAGGGACGCTGCAACGACAAGCACTGCTGCGGCCAGCTTCAACACTATCTTATGGGACTGCATTAACTGAAAAGAGGGTGTATTTTAATCTTCGAGTGAATAACCGGCGACAAATATAGTCTTTTTTGCATTTCTAGCAAAACTCATTCCAAAGTTTTATTAACTTTGCTCCTCAAATGAAAAAGGCAATAACGATACTGCTGCTGTCAGCCATCTTTCCCACCATCCTGTCCGGATTGTGCATGAATGCTCAGAACAAGCAAGTTGTAGAGCTCAAGACTGTCGTAATAGACGCCGGACACGGAGGCCACGACCCCGGAGCCGTCAACGGCAAGGTATACGAGAAGGACATTACTCTCTCCGTCGCAAAACGGCTCGGAGACATGATAAAACGCAATTATCCCGGAGTAAAGGTAGTCTACACCCGCAGCGATGACCGCTTCGTGGAGCTGTTCCGCCGCGCTGACATCGCCAACAAGAACAACGCGGACCTGTTCATATCCCTCCACGTCAATTCCGCGGCAGACCGCTCCGCCAGAGGGCACGAGACCTTCGTCATGGGACAGGACAAGAACAGCGAGAACATGGAAATCTGCCGCCTCGAGAACAGCGTAATAGTGCTGGAGGACGACTATACCTCAAACTACCAGGGATTTGATCCCAATAATCCCGAATCCTACATCATCTTTTCCCTGCTGCAGAACGCACATCTGGAGCAGAGCCTGGATTTCGCCACCCTGGTCCAGCAGTCCGCCGACTCCGGCCCTGTCGGGAACAACAGAGGAGTCAAGCAGGCCAATTTCCTGGTCCTGTGGAAATGCACCATGCCCGCGGTTCTGATAGAGATGGGCTTCATCTCCAACACCGGTGACATGCGCACCCTCACCGACAAGAACAGCCAGCAGCGCATAGCGTCCAATATCTTCAAGGCCTTCCAGGCATACAAGAAAAGCTATGACACCGACATCTACCTTCCTGACTCTGAGGGACAGGGTAAGCAGACATCCGTCCAGGCAACCAGAAAAGACAGCGGGAAATTCGGCATTCAGATACTGGCATCCTCCTATCTTCTGCCGGATGACGCGAAGGAGTTCAAAGGGTGGAGATGCAGCCGCATCAAGTCAGGCAGGAACTACAAATACTACATAGGAGAATACTCAACACGGGACGAGGCGGTCAAGGCCCTTCCCCGGATCCGGAACAGCTTTCCGGAAGCATTCATCATCAGGTTGGATCAATAATCAGGACAAATGAGAAAAGAAGTCAAGACAGGTCTGTTCGCAGTAATCGTGCTGGCAGCCGCCCTGTTTACAGTGGAATATCTCAAAGGCCGGGATCTGTTCTCCGACACACGCACCTATTATATAAGGTATCCATATGTCGACGGGCTGCAGGTTTCCACAGCCGTCACAGTAGGAGGATTCGCGGCCGGCAGGGTATCGGACATCTCCTACAACAGGGAAACAATGGACTATACGGTGGAAGTCAGCATCTCCCGTGAATTCGGGATACCGGAGGATTCCCGCATGGAGGTATACAGCGCGGATATCATGGGCACCCGCAAGATACGGGTGGCAGCCGGGACATCCGGGACCATGGCCTCGGACGGAGACACTCTCATGGGAGAGACCGTACCTGACATGATATCCTCCCTGGTCGGAAGCATAACTCCGCTGGCCAGGAACCTGGATTCCCTGATATGCAATCTCAACCGTACCGTAACATCAGTCAATCTGCTGCTGGACGAAGAGAACCGCAACCGGATCGACCGTATCATTTACAGTCTGGAGACAATGGCAGGTGATCTCGAGGCGACCGCATCCACGGTAAAGGACAAAAGCCCTGAAATAAGCATGATCATTTCCAGGCTGAATTCCATTACGGCCAGTCTGGACTCTGCGGCAGCATCAGCCGCCGGCATGGCCTCCGATGCCAGAGCTGTAACGGCATCCCTCCGCGACGCAGGTCTGGGAGACACCGTGGACTCGCTGCGCGTCCTGATTTCCAGAATACAGGACCCCACCGGAAGTATAGGACGGATGATTACATCGGACTCCCTTCACAATTCCCTGACAAGGCTAACGAATGATCTGGATTCTCTTGTCTCCGGAATCCGGGAAGACCCCAAAAAATACATAAAAATTTCTGTATTTTGAAATAAAAATGTAATATTTTTAAAGATTAATTTTTTTTTAAATTTAATCATCTTGACTTACAAGATGTTTAAAATTTTGCAGGAATTTTTATTTTTTTTATTGGATTTTTTTACTCACTTTTGCCATTCCCTAAGCAGGGGAACGTACTAAAATTAACCATAATCAATTAAGAGTCTTCTAGGAATGAATTATAGTGAAGCATGGGATAACTGTCTGGAAATCATCAAGGATAACATTCCAGAGAGCAGTTTCAGGACCTGGTTCGAGCCTATCGAGCCGGTCAAGCTGGAGAACAGTACTCTGACCATACAGGTTCCTTCCGCATACTTCCCTGAATTCATTGAGGCACACTTCATCGACATCCTGAGCAAGACCCTGAAGAGAGTCATCGGCCCCGACGCAAAACTGGTATATGAAGTGCCGATCGTAAAGGACGCGACAGTCAGGTATCCGGCAGCCAAGCCGGCCTCCGGCATCAGCAATCCCGACATAGCACTTCCCTCCGACAAGGTTCAGAAAATCGAGGATCCATATATTATTCCGGGCATCAAGGGCATCACCGTCAATCCCAACCTGAATCCCAACTATTCCTTCGACAACCTTATCGAAGGTGACTGCAACCGCCTCGGCCGCGCCGCCGGCATGGCCATCTCCGAAAACCCGGGCAACACCGCGTACAATCCTTTTTTTGTTTACGGCGGCCCCGGTCTCGGCAAGACTCACCTGGCCCAGGCGATAGGTATCGACATCAAGGAAAGGTTCCCCGACAAGGTTGTGCTCTACGTTACGGCCAACCATTTCCAGACCCACTATATGGACGCGGTCATCAAGAATGCCGTAACCGACTTCCTGCATTACTATCAGTCCATGGACGTGCTGATAATAGACGACGTGCAGGAGTTTGCAGACAAACCCGGCACGCAGAATGCCTTCTTCCAGATATTCAACTATCTGCATCAATTGGGCAAGCAGCTCATATTCACCTCTGACCGCGCTCCTGTAGACCTTCAGGGACTTGAGCAGAGACTGCTTTCACGATTCAAATGGGGACTCACTACAGAGCTCCTTCCACCCGATATGGAGACCCGTACAGCTATCCTCAGAGCCAAGAGTTTCAAAGAGGGCATCATATTGGATGACAACATCATACAGTACATAGCCTCGAAGGTGACGGACAATGTCCGCGAACTTGAGGGGACCCTGGCCTCACTGATGGCCCACGCCACTCTGACCAAAAAGAGAATCACGCTTCAACTGGCCCAGGAAGTACTGGAGAAAATAGTTACGGTCAACCGCAGCGAAATCTCGATAAATAAGATCCGCAACACCGTCAGCGACTACTTCGGCATCACCAACGAGCTCATGCTCTCCAACACCCGCAAGAGGGAGATCGTCCAGGCCCGCCAGATAGCCATGTACCTCTGCCGCAGCCTGACAGGCAAGTCCCTCACGGCCATCGGTGCCGAGCTCGGAGGCAAGAACCACGCCACCGTCCTCCACGCCTGCGAGACAGTGGGCGACCTGATGGCTACGGACCGCTCCTTCAAGCAGTACGTGACGGACATCGAGAAAAGACTGAGATCAAACATCTAAACATCATAAGACCATGACTTCAGCACAAGTTCTCTCCCACTTCCGCGAGATCATGACCATCCCGCGCGAGTCGGGCCATGAGGAGCACATCATCGCTTACCTCCAGAAGTTCGCCGCCGACCGCGGCATGGACTGCAGGACAGATGAGGCCGGCAACGTCCTCATCACCATACCCGCCACTCCCGGCCGGGAAAACGCCCCGACCGTCATCCTCCAGAGCCACTCGGACATGGTCTGCGAGAAGAACAGCGGGGTCGAGCACGATTTCTCCAAGGACCCCATCAAGGCAGTGGTGGAAGACGGCTGGCTGATAGCCAAGGACACTACCCTCGGAGCCGACTGCGGCATAGGCATCGCCGCCCAGCTGGCCGTGCTGGAGGACAAGGAACTGCCCCACGGCAGGATTGAGTGCCTCTTCACCACATCCGAGGAGACCGGACTGGACGGAGCATTCGCCCTGAAACCGGACTTCCTCACCGGCAACATCCTGCTCAACCTCGACTCTGAGGATGAAGGAGAGCTGTTCATCGGCTGCGCCGGAGGCATCGACACCACGGCGAAATTCCACTACACCCCTGTACCCGTACCCGCCGATAAGGTCTGTGTCAAGGCCGGATTCTGCGGCGGCATCGGCGGACACAGCGGGGACGACATAGACAAGGGCCGTTCCAACGCCGTACAGTCCCTCGCACGACTGCTCTTCCGCGTATGGAGCGAGGTTCCCGCCGTCCTCTGCTCGATAGACGGAGGCAACAAGCGCAACGCCATCGCCCGCGAGGCCTCGGCCGTGATAGCCGTAAGCCCCGGGGACGCATCCACTGTCAGGAACATACTGGAAGAGGTACTGGCCGAGCTGAAGGACGAGTACTCCGTAACTGACCCGGATATTGCTCCCGTATGGGAGAGCGGCCTCCCGGTACCGGCCGAGGCCATAGACGACAGCACCGCCTTCAACCTCATCCGAGCCCTGCATGCCGTACCCCACGGAGTGATGGCCATGAGCGCAGAGGTCAAGGGACTGGTGGAGACATCCTCCAACCTCGCCTCGGTCAAGATGCAGGAAGGCAGCATTATCCGCGTAGGCACCAGCCAGCGCAGCTCGACCAACTCCGCCCGCCGCAACGCCGCCTCCCGCATTGAGGCCGCATTCAGCGTAGCCGGAGCCGAGGTCACCCACGAATCCGAATACCCCGGCTGGAAACCCAGCCTGAAATCCCATATCCTGGAAGTCTGCAAGGCCTCCTACCGCCGCCTCTTCGGCAAGGATCCCGTAGTTCGGGCCATACACGCCGGACTGGAATGCGGACTCTTCCTTGACAAATACCCTCACCTGGACATGATATCCTTCGGTCCCACCCTGCGCGGAGTACACGCTCCCGGAGAGAGACTGGATCTGGCCAGCCTGGACCGTTTCGTCCTGCTGCTGGAGGATGTGATCAGAGAATGCAGATAACCCCACAGCGCCATGAGTGAGAAACGTCATCTGCAGATAGCCCCCTCCATCCTCACCTCGGACTTCACCCGTCTGGGAGAGACCCTGGAGATGCTGAATTCCTCCCAATGCGACTTCATCCATCTAGACGTGATGGACGGGGTCTTCGTTCCCAACATATCCTTCGGATTTCCGGTCATCCGCAACATAGCGAAGAAGGCCGCCAAACCCCTGGACGTACACCTGATGATTGTGGACCCGGACCGGTACATCGGAGTGCTGCGCGACGCCGCTCCCGAGTACGTCACCGTACACTACGAGGCCTGCACCCATCTGCACCGCAGCCTGCAGAACATCCGCGCCAACGGCATGAAGGCCGGCGTGGTGCTCAACCCGCACACCCCCGTGTCGTCCCTCGAATACATAGCCGAATTCTGCGACATGGTCGTCCTGATGTCGGTCAACCCCGGTTTCGGAGGCCAGTCCTTCATCGAGAGCACCTACCGCAAGGTTGCCGAGACCAAGGAGCTGCTGCTCCGTACCGGCTCGCACGCCCTCATCGAGATTGACGGCGGCGTCAACCTCACCAATGCAGGAGCACTCCGCGATGCCGGAGCCGATGTGGTGGTCACCGGGAACGCCGTGTTCGCGTCCGAGGATCCGATTGCGACAGTAGAACTGTTCAAGTCCCTGTAGCGGGACCTACAGCACGTACCTTATTTCCTTAAAATAATACTTAACCCCCCGTCCGTCTTCGTGTACGACCACAAGACGGGCGGTTTTTCTCTCTACCCCGAGGATTGTGCCGCGGAAGCGCACGGGAGCTCCGCCTGTGAAATATTCCGTCTCCTCGAAATCCGAGAGCACCCCCCTGCGGTAGAGCAGAGCCTCATACTCTTCGTCCAGCCCCGGTACGCGGCCGTCCTTTCCTATTGCCCTGTAGAGGGAAAATATCTCCTCCAGCACCTGCGGCAGCTCGGCATGCGGGTCCAGCGGCGGCAGGGGTCTCTTCTCCTCCGGAACGGTCTCATCCAGAGCGAGAAGGAGCGAGGTGGGATTCGGCAGTTCCGGAGAGAAGACCCGCTGGTTGATGTTGAGGCCTATACCCGCTATGCTGACTGCCAATGTGTCACCCTTAAGGGTGTTCTCCAGGAGCATCCCGCAGACCTTCCGGTCGCTGATATAGACGTCATTGGGCCATTTGACCCTGACCCCGTCCAGTCCCTTGCCCTGCAGATACCTCGCAATTCCCACCGCACAGGCCTGGGAGAGGACGAACTGGTCCGCTGCCCTGAGCCCCAGTGGCTTGAAAAGGATTGAGAACATCAGATTCTCTCCTCTGGCGCTCTCCCAGCGGTTGCCCCTCTGTCCCCGTCCCGCCGTCTGGAACTCAGCGCACCAGACTTCCATGTCCTCCGCAGCCTCCCTACCCCTCCAGGCATCGAGATTGGTGGAGTCCGTCATATTTTCCCAATGAATATTCATGGCACAATTTTTATATTATTATCTTTGCACGGCAAAATTAGGAAAATATTTATGACAGACATCGACATCATAGCCGAGGCTATGCTTGAGAAGAAGGCGAAGAATGTGTGCGCCCTCGACCTGAAGAAGATAGGAACAGCCATCACGGATGCTTTCGTGATATGCAACGCGGATTCCACCACCCAGGTGGCCGCCATTGCGGACAACATAGAGGAGATGATGATTGAGAAGGCCGGACGGAAAGTGGTCAGGGCCCAGGGCAAGGAAAACGGGTTCTGGGTGATTCTCGACTACCTCAACGTCGTGGTGCATATCTTCCAGACCGAATACCGGAACTTCTACCGCCTGGAGGACCTCTGGGCAGATGCGGACCGCAAGGATTATAAGGATGAACAGTAAAGACAATATGAACACCCCTCAGAACAAGAACACAGGCAATACAGGAAACAATAACCGCAGACCGGGAGGCACCCCCGGCCCCGTCCGTCCCATGCGCGGGCTGATGTGGGCCCTGTATGTCATCTTCGGCATCGCGATGATATGGATAGTGCGGAACTACTCCGGCTCCGACCCCGTCAAGACCGAGTGGCTCACAGTCAAGGAGAGCATGATCCCGCACGGAGACGTCGAGAAGATCACCTACATCACCAATCTGCACAGGGCAGAGGTCTACATCCGCAAGGACTCGCTCTCCAAGTATGTCAACCGCTATTTCGGAGGCCAGACCCCGGCGGCCGGACCTCATTTCTACTTCATAGTCTCCTCCAACTTCAACGCCGAGGAGAATTTCGAGGAGGCCCGCATGGAGCTGCCCGCCGCCCAGCGGTTCACCATATCCACCGAGGAGCGCAACAACTACTTCGGCCAGATCTTCGACTGGATCATCTTCCCCCTGCTGCTCTTCGGCCTGCTGTGGTTCATCATGTTCCGTCCCATGCAGAAGAATATGGGCGGAGGGCCGGGAGGCGGCATCTTCAATGTCGGTAAGTCCCAGGCCAAGCTGTATGAGAAAGAGAACAATGTGAAGGTTACCTTCAAGGATGTCGCAGGTCTGGAGGAAGCCAAGGTAGAGGTGATGGAAATAGTAGACTTCCTGAAGAATCCCCAGAAATACACGGCCCTCGGAGGAAAAATCCCGAAAGGCGCCCTGCTCGTGGGCCCTCCGGGCACGGGAAAGACCCTGCTGGCCAAGGCTGTGGCCGGTGAGGCCAACGTGCCTTTCTTCTCCATCAGCGGCTCCGACTTCGTGGAGATGTTCGTCGGTGTGGGAGCCTCCCGCGTGCGCGACCTCTTCCGCCAGGCCAAGGAGAAGGCCCCCTGCATCGTATTCATCGACGAGATAGACGCCGTAGGCCGGGCCAGGAGCAAGAATGTCGGCTTCTCCTCCAATGACGAAAGGGAGAACACCCTCAACCAGCTGCTCACCGAGATGGACGGCTTCGGCACCAACTCAGGAGTCATCATCCTCGCGGCCACCAACCGCGCCGACATCCTGGACAAGGCCCTCATGAGGGCCGGCCGCTTCGACAGACAGATCCACGTGGACCTGCCCGAGCAGAACGAGCGCCTGGAGATATTCAAGGTGCATCTGCGCAAGGTCAAGCTGGTGGAGAACTTCGACATGGAGTTCCTGGCCAAGCAGACCCCCGGCTTCTCCGGAGCGGACATAGCCAACGTCTGCAACGAGGCCGCACTGATAGCCGCCCGCAAGAACAAGAAGGCCGTAGACCGCCAGGACTTCCTCGATGCCATCGACCGCATCGTAGGCGGACTGGAAAGACGCAGCAAGATCATATCGCCCGCAGAAAAGCGTACCATAGCATACCATGAGGCAGGCCACGCCACGGTAAGCTGGTGGCTTCCCAATGCCAATCCCCTGCTGAAAGTCACCATCATACCCCGCGGAAACGCCCTCGGTGCCGCCTGGTACCTGCCCGAGGAAAGGCAGATAACCACCACCGAGCAGATGATGGACGAGATGGCCGCCACCCTCGGAGGCCGTGCAGCCGAGGAAATCATCAACGGAAAGATATCCACCGGAGCCATGAACGACCTCGAGAAAGTCACCAAGCAGGCCTACGCCATGGTCACCTACTTCGGCATGAGCGACAAGGTGGGCAACATCTCCTTCTACGACTCGTCGGGAAACTCCGGCTACAACCTCAGCAAGCCCTACAGCGAGAAGACCGCAGAGCTGATCGATGCAGAGGCCAAGGGCTTCATAGACCAGGCCCACACGACAGCCCTGAAAGTGCTGCGCGAGCACATGGACGGCTTCATCAGGCTGGCCGAGATGCTGCTCGAGCGCGAGGTCATCTTCACAGACGACCTGGTCAAGATATTCGGAGAACGTCCCGGCGGACAGAAACCGCAGAGTATCACCGACGGGGCTACAGCCCCCGAGGCCACAGCCACGGCCTCTGCCTCAGCCGGAACTGACACCGCCGGAGTCACCTCTTCCACCGCAGACATAGCCGAGCCTCATGAAGAACCTGCTGACCAGAACGCTTAGCGGAGCCGTTTTCCTGGCTCTCTTCCTGGCAGCCCTGCTGTGGCATCCGGCCGCCTACGCCGTACTGTTCATCTTCGCGGTGACGGTAATGATGACCGAATACCTCAGAATCACCGTAGGACCTCACGAAAAGGCCGCAAAGGCCATTGCCATAGTCACAGGCATCCTCACTTTCCTGCTGACGTTCCTGTGCTGCGGCTACGGCCTGGACCGGAAGTGGCTGCTGGTACTGCCGGTGCTGGTATCCCTGATTTTCGTGGCCGTGCTTTATGCCCGCGAGGGGGAAGCCTACCGCACCACTCCTTTTATACTGACCTCCCTGCTGTACATCGCCCTGCCGTTCGCATTGACCGGCATTATCGTATTCTCCCCCGAGGGGGACTTCGACGGGCGGGTGCTGCTGGCCGTGATGATCATCATCTGGAGCTCGGACGTAGGGGCCTACCTGAGCGGTATGGCCTTCGGACGCAGACACGGGCACAAGCTCTTCCCCTCCATCTCCCCCAACAAGACCTGGGAGGGGTATTTCGGAGGGCTGGTGCTGGCCCTGGCCGCCGGCTGGTGCATAGGGCATTTCGCACTGGTGGACTTCCCCTGGTACCACTGCCTGGCTCTGGCGGTACTGATCAACGTGACTTCTACAGTCGGGGATTTGGCAGAATCGCAATTAAAACGTAACTTTGGGGTCAAGGACGCCGGACGCATCATGCCCGGGCACGGAGGACTGCTGGACCGGTTCGACGGAGCGCTGCTGGCATTTCCGGTGACTGTCCTGTATATCGTATTGTTCGGATTGTAATACTGAAAGTCATGAAGATACACAAGGAAGGAGCGACTACGATACTTATGGCCCTCATCTTTGCCGTACTGCTCGGCGGCACATCGCGGTATTTCGGAGCCCCGCCGGTCCTGTACTGGATACTGTTCAGCATACCCATGGGACTTGCCGTATTCTTCATCTGCTTCTTCCGGGAACCTAAGCGCACACCCACAGGTGACAGCCGGAAAATCACAGCTCCTGCCGACGGCAAGGTGGTGATAATCCAGGAAGTGGAGGAGCCGGAATACTTCCACGGCCGCAGACTCCAGATATCGGTGTTCATGTCCTTCTTCGATGTACACGTCAACTGGGCCCCTGTATCCGGCATCATATCCTTCTACCGCTATCATCGCGGCACATACCTTGCAGCCTGGCACTCCAAGTCATCCACCAAGAACGAGAGGACGACCATCGTCTTCAAAAACGAGGACGGGACCGAGGTGCTCTGCCGCCAGATAGCCGGACTCTTCGCCCGCAGAGTGGTATGCTACGCAGAATACGAGAAGCCGTTCAAGGCCGGACAGCAGATAGGATTCATCAAGTTCGGTTCGCGGGCCGACGTATTCCTGCCGCTCGGGACCAAGGTCAATGTGGCCGTAGGAGACAAGGTCAGGGGAGCTGAGACCGTCATAGCTGAGCTCGCGGCACCCGGGACCGATGCCAACCTGAATACAAACAAATAACACCATACGCCCATGAAAAATTACTACCAAGCCAACCGGGAGAGATTTCTCTCCGAGCTGTTCGAACTGCTGAGGATACCATCCATCAGTTCGGACCCCGCACACAAGGACGATATGTACGCCTGCGCCCGCAAGCTCACCTCCCTGCTCAAGGAGGCCGGCGCGGACAGAGCCCAGGTATATGAGACGACGGGGCATCCCGTAGTCTACGCCGAGAAGATTATCGACCCGTCTCTGAAGACGATTCTGGTCTACGGCCACTACGACGTGCAGCCTGTGGACCCCATCGAGCTGTGGAAGTCCGCTCCCTTCGAGCCGGAGATCCGCGACGGAGCCATCTACGCCCGTGGTGCCAACGACGACAAGGGTCAGTCATTCATGCACATCAAGGCTTTCGAGTATCTGGTGCGCAACGGACTCCAGAGGCACAACATCAAGTTCATCCTCGAGGGTGAGGAAGAGATAGGCTCTCCCTCCCTGGCCAAATGGGCCGAGGAGCACAAGGACCTGCTCGCATGCGACATCATGCTCGTATCCGACACCACCATGATAGGTGAGGACGTACCTTCCATCAACTGCGGCATGCGCGGCCTGACCTACATGGAGATAGAGGTCACCGGCCCGAACAAGGACCTGCACTCCGGCCACTACGGCGGAGCTGTGGTCAATCCCCTCAATGCCCTCTGCAAGATAGTGGACGGTCTCATCGACGCCGACGGACACATCACCATCAAGGGATTCTACGATGACGTGGTGGAGCTGTCCAAGGCAGACCGCGAGCTGCTGGGCCGCGCACCCTTCGACCTGGACGAGTACAAGAGATTCCTGGACATCCCCGAGGTGGACGGAGAGAAGGGCTACACCACCCCCGAGCGCACCGGCATACGCCCCTGCCTGGATGTCAACGGCATCTGGGGCGGCTTCACCGGCGAGGGCGCCAAGACCGTCATCCCCACCACGGCCCATGCCAAGATATCCATGCGCCTGGTACCCAATCAGGACTGGAGGCGCATCGCCGAGCTCTTCGCAGAGCACATCGAGAGCCATGTGCCCAAAGGCGTGCGCGTCAAGGTGACCACCCACCACGGCGGAAACGGATTCCTGATACCCATCTCCTCCCCTGCCTATCAGGCCGCATCCAGAGCCATCTATGAAGTTTACGGCATAGAGCCCGTGCCCAGCCGGGGCGGCGGTTCGATTCCTATCCTGGCCGAGATGCAGCAGATACTCAAGGCAGACCCTCTGCTCATAGGCTTCGGACTTGAAAGGGATACGATTCACTCGCCCAACGAGAGCTACCTGCTGTCGCAGTTCGAGAAGGGCATGGAGTCGATAGCTCTCTTCTACAAGTATTTCTAGTGATCAGATAAACACCGGGGGTGCCGCGAAGTCCTCAGATTTCCGGCACCTTTCTGCAAATAGCACCAAAACAATGAATTACACCGAACTTTACGAAAATATCCGGCGCAAAGGCTCCTTCCTCTGCGTAGGTCTGGACACCGATCCTGCGAAGATTCCCGCCTGCGTCAGGGAGCGTCACGGAGATGCCTCCATGCTGGCCTTCAACAAGGCTGTCATCGACGCAACTGCCGCATACGCCGTAGCCTACAAGCCCAACATAGCCTTCTACGAGGCTGAGGGCGTCTCCGGCTGGCAGCAGCTGGCTGAAACCGTCCGGTACATCCGCTCAACCTATCCCGACATCTTCATCATAGCAGATGCCAAGCGCGGAGACATAGGCAACACTGCCGACCGCTATGCCAGGGCTTTCTTCGAGACCATGGATTTCGACGCCGTCACCCTCGCGCCCTACATGGGTTCCGACTCCATCCGGCCCTTCCTCAAACGTGAAGGCCGATGGGGCATCGTACTCGCCATGACCTCCAATAAGTCTGCGGAGGAATTCGAGACCCTTACCGTATGCAGCGCATCCGGCCATTCTCACCCGGATACCGCTCCCATGCCCCTGTACGAACGGATAATCCGCGACACTGTCAGCAGCGTGGACTCCGAGTTCGGAGACTCACGCAGCCGGCTGATGTTCGTCGTCGGTGCGACCCGCCCCGAAAAGCTCGCAGAGATCCGCCGCTACTGCCCCGACCATTTCTTCCTCGTACCGGGAGTAGGCGCACAGGGAGGCTCACTCGAAGAAGTGGCCCGCCACGGCCTCAACTCCCACTGCGGCCTGCTGGTCAACTCCTCCCGCGGCATCATCTACGCCTCTTCCGGAGAAGACTTCGCGGAGGCCGCCGGAGCTGCTGCCGCTGAACTTGCCGCACAGATGCGCGCGCTCCTTCGGTAGCCTGCATCGTCGGAGCAGCAGACTGAATCCTGCGGCACGCACGTTTTGCACAACTTCACGATTAACAACATCTTACGAAAACAGCATGTGCTTTCGTAAGGCAGTGACCGTCAGGGCTTTGAAGAATCACCCCGTGCCACGAATTCATCTCGAAGACTCGCGCGAACATGAAAATATGAAATGGCTATCCGCAAAAATACCACTTGGCCGCATGGCGAATTCCGGCCAATACAAATGTTTTGGCGTCACTTAACTGAAACGCTCGGCCAATCAATGCAATACCCTTCTGAGTGTGTCTTGAGAACAACTGCCGGTCATTCTGTAAAATTCCAGTACGGTCAATTGCGTACTTCCCCCATGCAGTACACTCTACCTCATTTCCAGCTTTTCATGAGTGACAGCCAAATACACCAACAACAGGCATATTGACATAGAAAAGATTTTTTCAAAAACCTCTGTCCGTAAAACCACATACACTACAAGCAATATGATGGTAAGTACAATCAACAGGACTACAATTTTTTTATTTCTTTTCATTTCTCAACGTACTTAATTTATTTGCTTTGCCGAGGCGTGAAAAGTATAAATGACGAAGTCAAATATACGGATAATCCGTATAAAGAGTAGGGAAAACGCGCTGAACTCCTAGGCGTAGTGAATCTCCACGACCTTGCCGATGGACTTGAGGCTGGAGGCGAGACGCTCTATCAGTTTCAGCTTCAAGGTGGTGTCGATGGGCAGTCCCTCGTGGGCCTTGTTGACTCCCTGTCCTACGAAAAATGTGATGTGGGTGGCCTCCTCGAGCAGCATCTCCGCCAGGAGGGAGGCTCCGTCCTGTTTGGTGAACATCTTGGGGGTGAGGTCGTTGGGCGATATGTATTTCTCAGTAAGCTCCAGCAGGCGGCGCAGGGTAATCACGCCCTCGGTCGTCAGGTCTATGCCATCGATGTGACCGATGGGCGGGATATCCTTGTCGGGAAAATCGAGGCTGGTGGTGACCTTCTTGCCCAGATATCGGGCCACTATCTGGGAGCTGGTGCCTCCGCAGACCACCTTCCTGCTGTCGCCCTCCATAAACTTGCCGACATAGTAGTCGTCGTTCTCCTTGTTCACCGGAGGGCCCACCATCAGGTTGACGTGCAGGGCCTCGCGCATCTTCAGCGCGGCCACGGTCGTGTCGTCGCCCGGCTTGTCCATGTACAGGTCGTTGCAGGCGGCCGCCAGCAGCCAGGCCACACAGCGGGCGGACATCTCCGGCCGGATATTGCGGTCCAGATGCTCCATGATCTCGCGACGGTCCCAGCCGAAATTGAGCACCCGTCCGATACCGGCATGGATGGTGCCGTCGGACATGACCATCACCACATCCCCGTCACACAGCGACAGTTCAGAGTGATAGACCTTCTTGCCCAGCACATCCAGGGGCTTGCGGTCGAAGTCGATACAGTGACCGTCGTGATAATATATCGCCTGAGGATTGTCGAACTCGAAGAGGTAGCCGTGACCGGCGGAGTCCACGTGAATCACCGAGAATGTCGAATAGGCCACTCCGCGTACCTTGCACACCGGCAGGGTCTGGATCATGGTCTCGATACAGTCCTCGATGGGGATGTTGTTGGACACCATCGTGCAGAGAATCTTGGACGAGAGGGTGGAGAGGATGTTGGCCTTCACCCCGCTGCCCAGCCCGTCAGCCAGAACGAGGGTGGTATAGCCGTCGACCGTAACCCCCTCCACATTGTCCCCGCAGAGCTCTTCCCCGTACTTGTTCAGGGAAACGTATCCGTATTCTATAAACAGTTCCTTCATAACATATCCATGTGAGTGTCAGGCTTTCCCTTCCGACTTCTCCCTCTCCTCCTCTTCCTGCATGAGGGTCTTCTTGAGCTTGAGCAGGGCTACCTTGGTCTCGGCCGTAGTCTCACCCAGCAGGGAGGCTATCTCCTGGGCCACGCGCATCTGCTTCTTGATGACGTCGTCGGTAGTGGACAGGGTCTCCATACGCATTTTCCCCAGCTTCTCGCTGTACTGCACCTCATCGGTTATATCCTTGAGGATGCCGAAGAGAGCGCGGTTGCTCTTGAGGATGCTGATGGACAGGTCTATGTGCTTCTTAGTCTCGGACACGTACATCTTCTTGCGCACATACTGCTTCCCGGAGTTCTGGGCTATGAGAAATTCTGTGGGATTGAAGAAGTCCACAGCAGGCAGGCCCTTGACATTGACGGTGGTGATGCCCAGGAGCTCGCGGGCCTTGGCGTTGATATCCACCACATTCATGTCGCTGTCCAGGACGACGATGCCCTCGGGGCTGTTGTGGATGATCTCGTAGGACATGGACTCCGCCCTCTCTCGCATGTAAGGCAGACAGATATCGATGTCCGCATAGCCGTTGAAGACAGCCCAGGCTTTCTCGCGGCAGGTAGGATATCCGCAGGAGCCGCAGTTGAGCTCGTCCTCGGGCTTGAACTTGCCGGTACGGTGCAGTATCTCCTCTATCTGCTCCGGCGTGGGCACCAGACTCCTGTTCTCAATTCTGGGATAAGCGGCCGTAATATCCACAGTGTATTCACGGTCTCCCTCCCTCTCGGACGGCAGTACCTCGCACTCTCTACGCACATACCTTTTCACATCCACTGTGGCCCGCACTCCCTCTCCGTCTCCGACCAGGCTGCACGGCCCGCTCACACAGGCATTCTCGCACATATTCATCTCGAAGAACACTCCGCTGACCTTGTCGATGTGCTCCAGGGTATTGACACAGTTCTGCGGACCGTCCACAGCCACATAGTCATAGCCCTGGGGACGGGCCTCGAAGGAATGGATGATGCCGCGGCGTATCGGATAGGACTTGCTGCGGTTGGCAGGAGCCTCCCCGGAAATGCCGGTACACCCGTATCTCTCTCCCTCCAGGGCCACGGTATCCGGCAGGGGGAAGGTCAGTCCCCTCTCCACCATCAGCCGCCGCAGGTCCTCGAAGGTCAGCACTCCTGAGATAAGGCCGCTCTCCTTCGCCTCCCTCTTCTTGGCTATGCACGGGCCAATGAATATCACCTTGCAACCGGGGAATCTCTGTCTCAGTATCTTGGCATGGGCAATCATCGGAGAGTCCACCGGCGCCAGGTACTTCAGGGCATCCGGATGGTACTCCTGGATGAGGCGGCAGAGAGCAGGACAGGCAGAGGTGATGAAATTCTTATACTGCCCTGTGGCAATGCACTTTGCGTATTCCTTGGTCACAGCATTGGCCCCTACGGCGGTCTCCTCGGCGAAGGCAAAGCCGAGCTTGAGCAGCACGGCCTCCATCTGAGCGAAGCTCTGAAGACGGAAGGACGATATGAACGAAGGCGCAATGCTCGCCACCACATTGTCCCCGGAAAGCAGGAGAGCATCCACCTCGTCTTTCTCACTGTGGACAATCTTTGCATTCTGAGGACAGACCACAGTGCAGCGTCCGCAGAGGATACACCTTTCCTTGATGATCTGGGCCTGATGGTTCTTGACCTCAATGGCCTTTACCGGGCACTCCCTGAGACATTTGTAACAGTCCTTGCACCGGGCTTTCTTAAACTCGAGATATTCTTTCATAAGTCTGGATTGTCAGTAGCGCGGCCCTCATTACGGCTGGGGCAGGCCGAGTCGGGGATATATTTCCGTGAGGAATTTTTCCTCGATATTGTCCTTATTCACACACCGGACGAACACGTCCGCGGAGCCGTCGAGGGCCTCCTCGGTCCTCATGACGACCCCGTCGGCGCACTGTCCGAAACAGAAACTGGCCTGAAGCTCGATGAGCTCCTCCACATCGTACTTACGCAGCATCTCCTTCATACCTTCGACCACGTCGTAGGAGCCTTTGAGGTGACAGGAACTTCCTATGCAGATTTTAACTATCATTATCCTGTGTTGTATCGCGGATTACTGTTTCATTGCCTCCACCTCTTCGGCCGTCATGGGCTTGTAGAGCTTGCCGAGCCGGCGTTTCCCGTCCGGAGTGATCAGGTAGTCCTCCTCGTTGCGCAGGCCGCCGAAGCCCTTGAACTTCTCGATCTCGTCGTAGTTGAGGAAGTCCTTGAACTTACCCTGGCTCCGCCACAGGTCGATGAGTTCCGGAATGAAGTAGATACCGGGCTCGATGGTGAGTACGAAACCGGGCTCCAGGGGACGGGCCAGGCGCAGGGACTTGAAACCGAAGGTAGCGCTCTTGGGATGACCGTCGTAGCCGACCCACACCTCGCCCAGGTTCTCCATGTCGTGTACGTCCAGTCCCATCATGTGGCCCAGACCGCAGGGGAAGAAGATGGCGTAGGCACCCTCGTGGGCCACCTCCGCGGGATCTCCGGTCACCAGGCCTATGCTCTTGAGGTCGGCGGCGATGGTCTCGGCCGCCTTGAGATGCACGTCTCTGAACGCGACACCTGGCCTGAGGGCATCCACAGCCGTCATATGCGCGTGCAGGGCCATATCGTAGATCATCCTCTGCTGATCGGTGAAGCGCTTGCTGACAGGAGCTGTAGACGATAGGTCGCCGGCATAATGCAGGGCGTTCTCGGCACCGGCATCGAGCAGGAAGAGGTCGCCTTCCTGGAGGATGTTGCCGTGGTAATGGTTGTGCAGGGTCTGGCCGTTGACCGTGGCAATGACAGGGAACGACAGGCCGGCACCCTTGCGCAGGGCTATCTCCGTTACGGCAGATGCCACCTCGGCCTCGGATATGCCGGGGCGCACCATCCGCATCATGGTCCGGTGCATCTCCACCGAGATATCCACGGCCTCCTCGATCTGGTCAATCTCGGCGGGAGACTTGTGGTTCCTCATATTGACCACTGACTTTATGAAGGGTATGGACACGTTCTCGGACTGAGCCTGTCCGGGAAGTCCGGTAAGGTCGAAAATCCTGAGAGTATGCTCAGGCCTGTATGTCGGAAGGAAATGTACCATCCGGCCCTTGTTCATGGCTCTCTGCACCTGGTCCTTCAGCCTGTCGGCCGGCTCGATCCTGTCGACTCCGGCCTTATCGCATTTCTCCCGGAGAGTGGGCTGGCTGCCCATCCACACTATATCATCTATCGTCAGCTCGTCTCCGAATACGGTGGAAACTCCCTCGTCTATGTCCACCAGCGCCGCCAGCCCGGGGAAATCCAGGCCGAAGAAATAGAGGAAGGTGGAATCCTGACGGTAGGGATAGGTGTTGTCGGTGTAGTTCATCCCGGACTCATCGTTGCCCAGGAAAAGGAGAAGTCCGGTCTCGCCGTGGTATTTCATGTCGGCCACCAGACGCGCTCTCCTCTCTATATAAGTCTCTCTGGAAAACATGGCAGTATTTTTATATGTTGTACTGACTTCAAAGATACGAATTATAATTTATTTTACCTACATTTGTACCGCAACTCAATTTAAAATATGACCATGAAAAAGAACCTGCTTTTTTCCCTTATCCCCGCAGCAGTACTTTCCCTTACGGGCTGCGGAAGCAACAATTCCAACAACAGTCATCAGGTACCGGCTCCTGAACGGGAATACGTCATAGTCGTTCACGGCGGTGCCGGGGAGATGGGCGGCCAGGCCGACAACCCGGAGATAGCCGCCAAATACTACTCCGCTCTCGACACGGCCCTCAATATAGGACGCGAGGTGCTTGACGGCGGCGGCAACGGAACAGAGGCTGTCAAGGCCGTCATACGCTACTTCGAGGGCAACCCTCTGTTCAATGCCGGGATCGGAGCGACCATCTCCGCAGAAGGCTACTTCGAGCTGGACGCCGCCATCATGGAAGGCAAGGACCTCAGCGCCGGAGCGGTAGCAGGAGTGCGCCATGTAAAGCACCCCATTGACGCCGCATACGCCGTAAAGACCGCTTCGCCCCATGTAATGCTCAGCGGTACAGGAGCTGACCGCTTCGCCGAGGAGCAGGGCCTCGAGACAGTGGAGGACAATTCCTATTTCGCCACTCCCCGGACCATGAAATGGGTAAAGGAATTCCAGGCCAAATCCAAGAAGAACGGCACGGTAGGCTGCGTGGTTCTCGACTCTGAGGGCAATCTGACCGCAGGCACCAGCACCGGCGGCATGTTCGGAAAGAAATGGGGCCGCATCGGCGATGCTCCCGTCATCGGAGCCGGCACCTACGCCGACAACGAAGGAGTCGCAGTCTCCTGCACCGGCCACGGCGAGTATTTCATCCGCCACTCCGTGGCATTCAACCTCAACGCCAGGTACAAATTCCTCGGCGAGAGCCTCGAGGATGCCGCTCACCACATCATCTTCAATGAACTCAACCGCGAGGAGGGCAACGGAGGCCTTATCGCCGTCGACAAGGACGGAAACTTCACCATGCCTTTCAACTGCAGCGGAATGTACCGCGGATACCTATATAAAGAAAAGGAATCAGGAAAAATTTTCGAAGCATACGGAATATCCGATAAAATGGTTGAAAAACAATAATATAAAATGAATCTTTCTAAAACATTCTCACTGGCGGCCGCTGTCACTGCGTCAGCCTTTTTATTCACCGCCGCCGCTCAGGACGGGAAACTTACCCTCGAGGACATATATAAGAATTACGAGTATTCGTCCAAGGGAGTGAGGGCATTCCGATGGGCTGAGGACGGCCATTCATTCCTCACCATAGAGAGGGACGAAGCCACCGGAGGACAGAATATTGTCCTCAATGACATCAGAACCGGGGAGAAGGCAGTCACCGTAGCCGCATCCTCCCTCATCCCCGAAGGATGGGACCGCCCGCTGACCATCAACGGCTACACCTGGTCGCCCGACGGCTCGCAGCTGATGATCTACACTGACGCGCAGCGCGTATGGAGGACAGCCAAGAGAGGCAATTACTGGCTTTACACCCCCGCTTCGGGTGAGCTCCGCCAGCTCGGCCTCCCGGGCTTCGAGCCCTGCTGGATGCAGTTCGCCAAGTTCTCTCCCGACGGAACGAAGATCGCCTACGTGTATAAGAACAACCTCTACGTGGAGAGCCTCGCCGACGGCACCGTCCGCCAGCTGACCTCCGACGGCAACGACGAGATCATCAACGGCCAGTTCGACTGGGTCTACGAGGAGGAGCTGCACCAGCAGGACGGCTGGCGCTGGAGCCCTGACAGCCGGAGCATCGCCTACTGGCAGTTCGACACCCGCGGCACCGGCACCTTCTACATGATAGACAACATCGACTCGATATACTCCACCGTCATTCCCCTGCCCTATCCCAAGGCCGGCACCACCAACTCAGCCGCCCGCATCGGCGTAGTAGACGTGGATGCCGCTGAGCCCGCCACCCGCTGGTTCGAGTTCGAGGGCGACCCGAGAGAGCACTACCTGGCCCGCATGGAGTTCGTGCCCGGCTCGGACGAGGTAATGATCCAGAGGCTCAACCGCGCCCAGAACACCGACTGGGTCTTCTACGGCAATATCCGCACGATGGAGCTCACCCCCGTGCTCACCGAGACCGACGAGGCCTTCCTCGACGTGCATGACGACATCGTATGGCTCGAGGACGGCAAGTACTTCACCTGGACCAGCGAGAGAGACGGCTGGAGACATCTCTACCGCGTATCCCGCGACGGCAGCGACATGACCCTGATCACCAATGGGGACTTTGACTACGAGAGCATCGTACGCATCGACACCGAGGGCGGCTGGGTCTACTACATCGGCACCCCCGACAGTCCCATAGACCGCTACCTCTACCGCAGCCGCCTGGACGGCAAGGGTGAGCCCGAGCGCCTGACGCCTGCCGATGCTCCCGCCGGACACCATTACTACAACATCTCGCCGGACGCCAAGTACGCCATGCACACCTTCAGCAACAGCGAGACCCCTACCGTCTACGAGATAGTAACCCTGCCCAGGCACAAGACAGTCCGCGTACTCGAGGACAACCATGAACTGGCCGCTAAGTTTGCCGCCTTAGAACTCAGTCCCAAGGAGTTCTTCCGCGTGGATATCGGCGAGGTGGTACTCGACGGCTGGATGATCAAGCCCGCCGGCTTCGACCCGTCGCAGAAATATCCGGTCATCTTCTTCATCTACGGAGAGCCCTGGCAGTCCACCGTACAGAACTCGTGGGGAGGAGGCGACCTCTGGAGCCGTTTCCTCGCCCAGCAGGGATATGTCGTGATGAGCGTCGATCCCCGCGGCACGGCTACCCCGAGAGGACATGAGTGGCGCAAATGCGTACACGGCAAGATCGGCATCCTGCCCATCGCCGACCACGCTGCGGCAGTAACCAGGCTCCTGCAGACCTACAGTTTCATGGACCCCGCCGGTATCGGCATCTGGGGCTGGAGCGGCGGCGGCTCGTCCACGGCTCACCTGATGTTCAAGTATCCCGACATCTACTCCACAGGTATCGCAGTGGCAGGGGTGTATTCCCTCTATCTGTACGACACCATCTACCAGGAAAGATACTCCGGAATCCCCTCGCTCAATCCGCAGAGTTACCATGACGGCTCGGCCATCAACTTCGCCGGAGGGCTCAAGGGCGACCTGCTGCTGATTCACGGCACAGGCGACGACAATGTCCACTACCAGTGCTGCGAGATGCTGGTCAACGAGCTCATCCGCCAGAACAAGATGTTCTACCAGCTTTCCTATCCGATGCGTACTCACGGTATCTCGGAGCGGGAGAATACGACTTATCACCTGTATCAGTCCATGTTCAAATTCTGGGAGGAACATTTATAATGAATGATTTTTTCAAATATGTGGAATGTGCGGTGACGGTGTGCGATACGGAGTGCGTGATCGTGTACCAGAACGAGAAGTCGGTGGCGGTGAACGGGGACATGCGGGGCAAGTGCATGCTCGGCTGTCACAATGAACGCTCGCGGGGCATCATCGCCCGCATCCTCTCCGAAGGCGCCACAAACTCTTACACCATCAGCAAGAAAGGCCAGCGCAAGTTCATCCACCAGACACCCTGGTACAAGGATGCCGCCGACGGCTCCGGCAGGACTGTCTCCGGCATCGTAGAACTGTCCGTCGTCATCCCGGAAGAGATGCCCCACTACGACCGGGGCTGAGTTCCGGCCGGCAGCTCGGCAGCTTCTTCACCCGCGGCACCTTCGCCGGGATGGAGGACGTGCCCATGACATTCATCCGCGCTCCTTACATCGAGCAGGTCACCGCTCCGGACGTAGAAGTCCTGGCCACGGTAGACGGCCACATCGTAGCCGCCCGCCAGCGCAACATGCTCGCCACCTCCTTCCACCCCGAGCTGAACGACGATCCGCGCATCCACCGCTGGTTCCTCGAGCACCTCGTCGGAGCCTGAAAATGACAGAGAGTGCGTCAAATTTTTTGTTTTGCGCACTCTCTTTTGTATATTCGCAGAGTTACATAAAATCTTGACAACCTTTAACGAACACCTACGAATATGCAGACCCTGTCAGACATCATCGCCTCCATCGCCTCGTTTCTCTGGGGATGGCCCCTCATCATCCTGCTTCTCGGCACTCACATCTATCTGACTGTCAGACTTAGATTCCCTCAGCTCAAAATATTCAAGGCCATCAGGCTCTCCGTCACCAAGGACAAGACAGAGCACGGAGACGTAAGCCAGTTCGGCGCCCTCGCCACAGCCCTGGCCGCCACCATAGGCACCGGCAATATCGTGGGAGTGGCCACGGCCATCACCCTCGGAGGTCCCGGAGCCGTGCTCTGGTGCTGGCTCACCGGCGTATTCGGTATGGCCACGAAATATTCCGAGGCTCTGCTGGCTGTAAAATACAGAGTGAAGATCAAAAAAGACGGGCACATCCTCGGCGGCCCGATGTACGCCCTCGAGCGCGGACTCAAGGCCAAGTGGCTCGGAGTACTCTTCGCCATCTTCGCCGTAGTGGCCTCCTTCGGCATCGGCAACATGGTGCAGTCCAACGCCATCTCCATGCTCCTCGACGAGAACCTGCACATCCCGCCCGTAGCCAGCGGCATAGTCATCACCATCCTCACCGCCTTAGTGGTGCTCTTCGGCATCAAGGGCATATCCAAGGTCTGCACCTGGCTCGTGCCTTTCATGGCCCTGTTCTACATCATCGGCTGCATAGTGATTCTTTGCATCAACTTCGAATACCTCGGCGAGACCATCCGCGTCATCGTCACCTCCGCCTTCTCGCCCCAGGCCGCCGGCGGCGGATTCGTCGGCTCGACCATCATGACCGCCTGCCGCTTCGGCATCGCCCGCGGACTGTTCTCCAACGAGTCCGGCCTCGGCTCCGCCCCCATCGCCGCCGCAGCCGCCCAGACCCGCAACCCCGTCCGCCAGGCCCTCGTCTCCTCGACCGGCACCTTCTGGGACACCGTCGTGGTCTGCGCCATGACAGGCCTCGTCCTGGTAAGCTGCGTGATAGCCCCCAACGGAATCGACTCCGCCAGCGAGACCCTGACCTCCCAGGCCTTCGGCGTCATACCGGTAGTCGGCCCGATTATCCTGAGCGTAGGCATCGTGACCTTCGCATTCTCCACCATCCTCGGCTGGTCCTACTACGGCGAGCGCTGCATCGAGTACCTCGGCGGACGCAAGGCCACCATCGTCTACCGGATACTATTCATCATAGGCATCTTCGTCGGAGCCGTCGCCAACATCTCAATAGTGTGGAACCTGGCCGACATGATGAACGCCCTGATGGCCATCCCCAACCTCATCTCCCTGCTGCTGCTCTCCGGCGTCCTCGTCCGCGAGACCCGCTACTGGCTGTGGGAGAAACGCCTCGACGAATACTCCAAGGACGACATCCCCGTCATCGACAAGTAACGGGGTATCTTTTCGCCTTTTATTCGCTATATTTGCGGGCCATTAGAACGTTTTATGATAAAAGCTCTGTTTTTCGACATAGACGGGACACTGGTCAGCTTCAGGACCCATTCGGTGCCGGCATCCACCGTCGGGGCACTGACCGCGGCGCATGAGGCCGGAGTGAGGATATTCATCTCCACCGGACGGCCCGCCCCGCTGATCAACAACCTCGACCCCATCCTGCACCTCATAGACGGCTACATCACCGTCAACGGCGCGATATGCACCGTAGGCGGGCAGACGATATCCCGCACCCCCATCGACCCTGAGGACGTGAGGACCATCCTCGGAGCCGCCGACCGCTGGGGCGTTCCCTCCCTGATCGTGGGAGAGGACCGGGCCATCGTGCACAACCACCGTCCGATCGTGGACCAGGTCTTCGGAGGCATGCTGGCCATCAAGGGCATAGACACCCGCACCACCACTGAGGAAATGCTCTCCCGCCCCATATATCAGCTTACCCCCTTCTTCGACGAGGCCCAGGAAGCCGCCGTCGTACCCCTGCTGCGGCACGCCGAGTCCGCCCGCTGGTGCGAGTATTTCTCCGATGTCATCTCCTCCGAGGCCGACAAGGGCCGGGGTATGGAGATCATCGCCGCGCACGAGGGCATCAGCCTGGCTGAATGCATGGCATTCGGGGACGGAGGCAACGACATCCCTATCCTGCGCCGCGCGGGCACAGGCGTGGCCATGGGCAATGCGGGAGTGACCGTCAAGGCCGCTGCCGACTACATCACTGACAATATCGACGCCGGAGGAGTGGCCAACGCCCTCAGGCATTTCGGCGTGATCCAATAACTCTCAAAAACTCCTACTAAGACAATGGAACATAAAAAAGATTTCGCAAAAGTCTTCATGATCGCCGGCAGCGAGCCCCTCGGCTGCTGCGGCATCCAGGCAGACATCAAGGCCGTCTCCGCATGCGGCGGATTCGCGGCCGGAGCCACCACCCTCCTCGTGGACATGAACACCACCAAGGTCAAGGGCATCCGGACCATGCCGGTGGACATCATCCTCAGCCAGAGCCGGGACTTCCTGGACGACGTGGGCGCCGACTGCATCAAGACCGGCATGCTCTATGAGAAGCAGATAGTGGAGGCCGTGGCGGGCCTGCTGCGAGAGTACCCCGACGTGCCCAAGGTCATCGATCCCGTCATGGTGGATTCCGGCGGTACGGCACTCATCCTCCAGGAAGCCATAGACGCCTACCGCGAGCTGCTTTTCCCCCAGGCTGAGATCATCACCCCCAACATACACGAGGCCCGCGTCCTGGCCGGTGAAGACATCACCCTCGACAACGTGGACCGGCTCATCCGGAAGATATCCGAAGCCGGCTGCTCGGTGATCATCAAGTCCATACCTGACGGAGACAACCTCATCGACGTCCTCTACAACCGCCGTACCGACAACATCCGCCGCTTCTCCAAGCGCCGCATCGACACCCGCAACGTCAACGGCACAGGCGACACCTTCGGTTCGGCCATAGCCACCTACATCGCCCGGAAGTACGACCTGGAGGCAGCGGTCGAAAGAGCCGAGATATTCATCAACGAATCCATAGCCTACGGCTCCGGCTACCGTTTCGGTCCCGGCTACGGCCCCGTGCATCCATTCTACCGTACGATTGACTTCTTCGAAAGGGAAGACCGCAGCTACTCCTTGAAGTAGAGCCTCTTGACCCGGCGGGAGATACTAGTCAGCACCTCGTAGGGGATGGTACCGAGTTTGTCCGAGAGCTCGGTCACGGAGATATTGTGCCCGAAGATCTCCACCTCGTCCCCTACCTGAGCGCCCGTGCCGGTGACATCCAGCATACAGGCGTCCATGCAGATATTGCCCAGGACAGGGACCCTCCTGCCCCGCACCATCATCTCCCCCACCCCGCAGCTCAGATGACGGTCCAGTCCGTCCGCGTAGCCCACAGGGATGACCGCCACGTCCGACGGCCGGCTGACCCGTCCCCTGCGTCCGTAGCCCACTGTCTGGTCCGGAGTAATCCTGCGTATCGACGCTATGTGCGTCTTGAATGTGCTCACCGGCCTCAGCCCCGGGAGCGGACCTATGCCGTACAGCCCGATGCCCATGCGCACCATATCGAAGGCATACTGGGGGAAGCGCTCTATGCCGGCGCTGTTGAGAATATGCCGCAGTATCTTATAGGAAAAATGCGGCTGCACCATCCCAGTCATCTCCCCGAACAGGCGGATCTGCCCGAGGGTAAACTCATCCTCCGCCGGGTCGTCCGCAGCCGCCAGATGGGAGAACATGCTCCGCAGCATCACCGTCCGCCGTCCTTCCATGAACTCCAGCAATTCCGGGATATCCTTCTTATCCAGGCCCGAACGGTTCATTCCCGTATTTAGCTTCAGATGCACCGGATAGCCCTCCACTCCGCCCCGGGCCAGCACGGCCTCGAAGTCCCTGAGCAGCGCCAGGGAGTATATCTCCGGCTCTAAGGAAAATTCTATCATCTGGTCAAATGCCTCCGGCTCGGGGTTCATCACCGCTATCGGCACCGTGATCCCCTTCGAGCGCAGTTCCACACCCTCGTCCGCGTAGGCCACCATCAGGTAGTCGGCGCCGCTGTACTGGAGCTGGGCCGCTATCTCCCCGGCGCCGCTGCCGTAGGAAAAGGCCTTCACCATGACGGCCAGCCGGGTCCCGCGCGGCACGCGGTTGCGCAGGATGTTGAAGTTGCCGGCCAGCGCATCCAGGTCCACCTCCAGCACCGTGGTATGTGACTGCCGGGCCAGGAAACCGCCGATGTACTCGAAGCGGAACTGCCGGGCACCCTTGATAAGAATGCCCATATCGCGGTAATCCTCCCTCTTCTCGCCGGCCAGGAAAGCCTCGGTCGTCTCATAGAAACGGGTCTGGGGCACATCGAAAAATGCCCTGCAGCGGGACAGGCAGGGACCGATGCCCACGAAACGGGTGACGCCGGCCTTGCGGAGCTGCGCCGCCACCTCCCGGTATATCGAGCCGTCCCCTCCCTCCACGTCCACGAAGTCGGAGAGGATGACCACCTTGGGACGGGCATTGTCCTGCACCGCCAGGGCTCCGAGGGCCAGGGCGAAAGAGGCGGGGTCGGAGTTATAATAATCCTTGATGAGAGTACAGCCGTTGATGCCCTCGCGTATCTCCATGCGCATGGCCACCGGCTGGAGGTCCGCCACCCTCGGAGCCAGCTGCCCGAGAGTGTAGCCGTGGCAGAGCATGAATGTCACTGCCGTCATGCAGTCCTCGAACGACGCCTCGTCGGCGAAGGGCAGGTGCAGGATGCCGCACTCCGGAGCATTGTCCCCGCTGCGGCGGTACTCCACATCCACCTCCCGGCCGGAGACGGAGATACTGCTGCCCAGGACCCTTACGTCCGCTTCGGGGGACTCTCCCCAGAGGCAGAGGGAGGTCTGCGGGCCGCATTGTTCCCGGATTATCCTTGCGGGCATGCCCTCCCGGCAGATCACCGTCCGGCATCCGGCGAAGAGCAGGGCCTTTTCCCGCATTTTCGCCTCGGGTGAAGGAAAATTCTCGCCGTGCGCATCCCCCAGATGCGTGAATACTCCGATGTCAGGACGTATGATCCGGTGCAGGCGGGCCATCTCCCCGGGTCTGGACATGCCGGCCTCTATCAGGGCGATGCGGCAGTCAGGGGTAATCTCCAGGATGGACAGGGGAACGCCGACCTGCGAGTTGTAGCTTCTCGGGCTCCGGCACAGAGGCAGGTCCTCCCCCAGAAGCTGGGCTATCCACTCCTTGACCACGGTCTTGCCGTTGCTGCCGGTGATGGCCGTAACCTCTGCCCGGCACTGCTGCCGGTACAGGGCCGCATCCTCCTGCAGAGCCTCCAGGGTATCGTCCACATACCTTATGGCTGCTCCGTCCAGGGTATCGAAAACTGCTCTGTGCTCGCTAAGTACGAAATGTCTCACTCCGCGGCTGTACAGCCGTTCCACATAATCATGCCCGTCATTGTTCTGCCCCTTCAGGGCGTAGAAGACAGTCTCCTCGGGACGGGTCACCGCACGGCTGTCGATGGATACTATCATGATGTAGCTTTTTGCAGCGCAAATTTAACGTTTTTCCCGACTTTATCATTATCTTTGTAAGATTGAAAAAACACCAATAACTGACCGTAAAATGAAAACCGCCATCCTTACAGCCATAGCGCTGTCCGCAGTCCTGACCTGCTGCTCCTGCACCTCATCCCAGGAACCATCCGCAGACAACAATACCGTCATCGGCATCTCCTGCGCCGTGACCGACAACAACTCCCGCATCGGCCGCAAATACAGCGAGGCCGTCATCAAGGCCGGAGGCACGCCGTTCCTGCTCCCCGTCACCGAGGACACCGCCGCCCTCTCCCGCATGCTGGACTGCATCGACGCCCTCATCCTGACCGGAGGCGAGGACCTCAATCCGGCCATCTACGGGGAAGCCCCTCACCCCGAACTGGGCACCGTCGATACCCTGCGCGACGGCTACGACCTGTATCTGGTCCGGACAGCGGCATCGCGCGGAATACCCGTCCTGGGCATCTGCCGCGGAGAGCAGCTGATCAACATAGCCTTCGGAGGCACCCTCTACCAGGACATCCCCACCCAGAAACCGTCTGAGATCGACCACTACCAGTCCTTCACCAACCTCAGGCCCATCCACTCCATTCACCCCGTAGAAGGCACATGGCTAGCAGACATAGCCGGCACCGGAGCCTACATGGTCAACTCCACCCACCACCAGTCCGCCAAGGACATAGCCCCCGGCTTCAGAGTGGCCGCCTGGTCCCCCGCCGACTCCATCGTGGAAGCCATCGAGTGCATCGACGGCCGTCCGATATGGGGAGTGCAGTTCCATCCCGAAGGCCTGACCGCCGGCTGCGACACCACAGCCCTCAACATATTCAGATTCATAGTCTCCAAGGGCCGCGAACACCGCTCCGGAAGGTAAGCGTTCCGGCCCGGCCTTACCGGCTGCACAGATTTTTTGCAGAAAATTTTGTAAATTCCGAAATAACTCTTACTTTTGCGCTCCCAAACCAAACAAAGGTTACGGACAGACATGGTGCCATAGCTCAGTTGGTAGAGCAAAGGACTGAAAATCCTTGTGTCCCTGGTTCGATTCCCGGTGGCACCACTTGAAAATAAAGCAGTTGGATTTAATCTGACTGCTTTTTCTTTTATATCTGGACACGGTTTTAAGGCTGGTTTGAGGGGTTCATGTAAACCGAGATGTAAACCAAAATCGGTCATGAATGCAACAGTTAACATTCTGTGTTTCAAATCAAAAACACTGGCAAATGGAGAGCATCCGCTGATGATTTGTATCTGTAAGAACAGCAAACGCAAATATATCAGCCTCGGAGTATCAGTAGCACCGCAATACTGGGACTTCCAGAAGAACAAGCCTAAACGCAACTGCCCGAACAAAATCTTGATTGAGAAACTCATCGCACAGAAAAGCAGGGAACTCTCTGAACTCGTCCTAGAACTTGAAGCGGACAACAAAGAGTACACGGCAGCTACTCTCGTGGAAAAAGCAGTAAAGCCAAAGGTGAAAGCCACCGTAGGTTCTCTGATGCAGGAGCATATAAAGGAACTTAGGGATGCAGACAGAACTGGATATGCCCTATCTATGGAGCAGGTCTACAATTCTCTCGTAAAGTTCTGCGGACATCTCGATATACCATTCTCCGACATTGACATCCAGTGGCTTAAGAAGTATGAGCAGTGGCTTAGAAGCAATGGACTTGCTGAGAACACCATCGGCATAAGATTCCGCACTCTACGCAGGATATACAACATCGCTCTGGAGAGGAAACTGGTAAAGCAAGAGGATTATCCGTTCAAATCATTCGGAGTGTCAAGACTTCACCAGAACACTCCCAAAAGAGCCGTCAATAAGGACTGTATCCGCAAAATACTGAGCTACCCAACGGAAGATAAGAGATTCTACTGTTCTCTTGCAATTGACTTGTTCAAGTTCTCCTACTTCATGGGAGGGATAAACTTTGCCGATATGGCCTACCTCACAAGAAGAAACATAATGGACGGAAGACTGGTATACAGCAGGAGGAAAACGAAGAAAATCATAAATCTTCCATTGCTGCAGGAAGCACGTGATGTTTTGAACAAGTACATAAGTGATAGCGAATACCTTTTTCCAATCTTCTTACAATACCACAAAACAGAGCAGCAGAGACGCAACAGACTTCATAAGGTTATAACAAAAGTCAATGATGCCCTAAAAGAAATCGGAAAAGAACTTGGTATCCCGATAGACCTCACGACCTATGTTGCACGTCACTCATACGCCACAGTCCTCAAACGTTCCGGAGTAAGCACAGCAATCATCAGCGAATCCCTCGGCCACAGCTCAGAGAAAGTCACCCAGATATACCTCGACAGTTTCGAGAACTCCCAGATAGATGAGGCCATGAAGAACCTGCTCTGAGTAAGTCCAGTATAAAGGCGCACTATTTTGGAAAATATTCATTTTATATACCCCTATCAAAAATACCGTTCCGATAATTCAATGTATATCAATAATATACAATTAATAACCTAATTATAAGCCACTTACAAAAACAGACAGGAACAATGCTGATTCGTACTTCGGATTGGCATTTCCTGTCATATTTATCGGACTGTGATGATTCGAAGATGAAGAAATGGCAGGAAACATGCCTCTTTATCAAGTCTATCCCGTTATATACAAGCATGTTAATCCAGAAAATTCATTTTGGAAATATCGAAAACATTGCCTAACTTCATTTCCAGATAAGCAGACCATTAGATGTACCCATATACAAAAGATTCCATTAACCGAAAACAAAGGAGGATACAATGAGACGAATACCAGTTATATGCACGACAACGATGGAGATACCGCTCATTCTCCAGATACATAGCAGACCGAGATTCTGTATTTATGAGGAGCATGAGGACGGTGACATAGAGGCTCTTTATCTGCCGTACTTTGAGAAAAGAGAAAACGACATTAGGAATGATTAGGCAGGATGAGACTGCCGATATACAGTAAAGTATGAGTTGTTCTGATTCCAGATAAGAAAAACTAAGTTGGAGACTGCATCTATTATACACTCCCTTATATGAAAGGCGAAGCCGTGATAATGGATAATCAATACGGTACAGACAGAGGTTTGCACAAAATTTGCTACATTTGCAATGAGAATACTAAAGATATACATTATGACACAGATGATACTGAACATAGAAAATCCGGACATAATACCCAGTCTGCGCAAGGTCTTAGGGCAGATTAAGGGCGTGACCGTAGAGAAAACCATAAAGGCAGAAGCCTCGGAAGACAGCAAGGAAGCAGTTCTTGAAAGCATAGCCACCGCTTACAAGGAGGTAACGGAAGCACGCAGGACAGGCAGGAAGTTACCGTCTCTTAATTCCCTTATAGAAGAACTGAAAGCGCAGTAACATGGTCAGCATCTCCTATACACAAGAGTTTAGGAAACAGGCTAAGCGACTGGCGAAAAAGTACAGGTCACTTGCTGATGATTTGCAGGCATTTGTGGACGAACTGTCTCAGAATCCAAATATGGGCAAAGACCTCGGTAGCGGAGTGCGTAAAATCAGAATGGCCGTAAAGAGCAAGGGAAAAGGTAAGAGCGGTGGAATGAGAGTGATTACATTTAATGTCATTGTAGACCAAACGGACAGTGAAATAACACTTCTTACTGTATACGACAAGTCTGAGAAAGAGAGTATATCCGATAAAGAAATAAAAATGCTGCTCGAAAGTATAGAGCAGAGATAGTATCCGCTCTAATTTTACCAATCTTCCAACTTGATTTTAGATGGGATTGAGTTGGAGGATTTTTTGTTTACAGATAAAGTTGGAATGAAATTGGCATTTACAGCATAAAAAGACTATATTTGCAGAGAGATGAAACTGATAGAACGTCATATAAAGAGCATTGCCGCCCTGTGCAGGAAGTACAAGGTGAACAGGCTGTTTGTGTTCGGCTCAGTGCTAACGGACAGATTCAATGACGGAAGCGACATAGATATGGTCGTGGATTTCAAGAAAGACGAGGTGGAGGACTACTTCGACAACTACTTCGACTTCAAGTACTCATTGCAGGACCTTTTCGGCAGGGAGGTGGACTTGGTGGAGGAGCAGACGATTAGGAACCCTTATTTCCGAAAAAGTGTGGATTCGACTAAACAGCTGATATTCTCTGGAGCATAGTGATAAACCACCGGCCTAAACTCAAAGAAGAAGTACAGATGATTCTTGAACAATAGGCGTATTCTAATTGACATATACTACCCTCTTGCAGCAATGTGAGAGGGTTTCTTGTATACAGGCTGAGCACACGGACATAGTGTCTATCCAAAGCACCCCCGCCCATACTTAAAGAAAAACCGAAATCCATTTCAAGTGACTACTATACTGGGGTACTCCCGACAGGTACTGCATTGGAGATATCCATTTAAAGACAGCCCCACTCCCGAAATATCAACCTGCATACATTCAAAATAAACGAACTAAGACAACATACATTACCGAGACTATTGTTTAACCAGCCGTTCTCACAAGGGACGGCATTTTTCGTTTACAGACATGACAGCGAATGAAATCACAGACAGACTTATCCTCGACAATCAGAATCTGGTCGTAGAGGAACTCATGAGACACGATGAAAGCCTATTGGACAGTCTCCAGAACCTCGATGAGAACAGTGAAATCATGGAATGGTGGCTTGTAACTCCCTACATGGCAGAACTGCTAAAAGAAAAGGGAGAGGTAATCTTATCGGACTATGACTGCTATTGGTGGGGACGAACAACGAGCGGACAGGCACTTTACATGGACGGAGTGATACAGGAGATAGCGGGACAGATGGAGTGAGAGAAATTACAAAAACACAGAGAGGCTTCCAACTTGATTTGGAGATTGAGTTGGATGTCTCTTGGCTTTTACATGTATTCCTTTAAATATCGGCTTTGAAATCACATCAGCAGTGTTTACATGCTGAGAACAAAATAAATTCAGAGATGCAATACTCCTCATTTTGAGTGCTGTTTGAGGAAAACTTTACTATCTTTGTGCTGTCTTACGGAGCAATCTGTGGGACAAGACATGTTGAAAGTGTTTTCGCACTGTCCTTACAAAGAAATCTGACAGTTTCAATAACAACGGGACAACGAACAGCACTCATTCTTGCATAGACTATGCGGTAAGGGATTCTTATACCCCTGCGATACCTCATACCTATACGAGTGTGGGGTATTGCATCGTTTATCGTTGTTAGGGTTTTGTCAGAACCTCTTTGTAGATAGACGGAACAACTCCACACTTTCTTTTTATAAACAAATAATCTGCTTTAGAGTTGGGCAGACTAGTTTAATTGCTATGAGTACATACACTATTCTTACCACTGGAGTCGTGACTGGCAGCGGATTGCAGACAACTCTGCGAAACAACAACGGCAGCGCAAAAGTATTTCATGCTTTTATCAAAGATGCCGCAATAGAAAAAGAAGTGGAAGTCTATCCGTGTAAGGAAGATTATTCTGGTTTTACAGCCGACCCTTTTGTTTGTCAACTTCCTCCAAGCCGTCAATCAGCTGGAGACTTGCAGGATGGGGATGTTATTGATGATGAATTTTAATAACCAATTAAATATCAGAACAATGAAAAAGATTTTATTATTTATGCTGCCTATAATGGCACTTAGTCTTGCCTCGTGCGAGAGATGGATGGATGACAGCCCAATTATTCAGTTTAAGGACCCGTATTTTTTAGAGGTTGCTCTTAATGGAGGTTGCGATGGCGACGGACACAGTACTGGTGAAACCAAAGTAGACAAAAATGGAGATGGACAGATTTCAGAGAAAGAAGCATCTGTTGCGAAGGGGCTGTGTTTAAGTTTTGGAGCAAGAATTCGTAATTTGGATGAAATCAAGTATTTTACTGCTTTGGAATATTTGGATTGCAGTGATAATCAACTCACATCTCTTGATTTAAGCAACAATACAGCGTTGACAAATTTGCGTTGCGGTTACAATCAACTCACATCTCTTGATTTAAGCAACAATACAGCGTTGACAAATTTGGATTGCGGTTACAATCAACTCACATCTCTTGATTTAAGCAAGAATACCGCTTTGACAGATTTGTATTGCTATGGTAATCAACTCACATCTCTTGATTTAAGCAACAATACAGCGTTGACAAATTTGCGTTGCGGGAACAATCAACTCACATCTCTTGATTTAAGCAACAATACAGCGTTGACAAATTTGCGTTGCGGGAACAATCAACTCACATCTCTTGATTTAAGCAACAATACAGCGTTGACAAATTTGCGTTGCGGGAACAATCCCTTACAAAAATTGATTTTATATAAATACCACTTGGTAGAATATGATTTGATGTTTGACATTGAGTCAGAATACGGAGACATAATAGAATACATGGAGTAAACTATGTAAAACCAGTCCCTCTGCTGCACTGTGGTGGAGGGACTTTAATTGATTGAAGATATGTCTGATAACGGAAAGATATACAAATATTATCCTTGCAGTCAATATAGTCTCAATGTGTTAAAAAACAATCAATTGTTTTTCTCACACCCCTCAAACTTCAATGACCCATTTGATTCATCTGGACTGCTCATAAAACCATATAAGAAATTCTGTGATAGTATTGGGCTGGAGCACATAGATGAGATATTTGAAAAGCAAGGGATATGCTGTTTTACAAAATCAGATAAACCAGATAACAAACATTTTTGGTCATTATATGCAGGAAATTATTCTGGATTTGCTATCGAATTTGATGAGGACGAATTAAATAGTAAATACTGGACATTACATCTTGAAAAGGTATATTATTGTGACAATCCTATGAATTTGGATAACTTTAAGAATACATTTTCTACAAACCAAAGTGATAGGATTTATACTATCGAAGAATGCATAGAAGAATTTACAAATCCGGAATGCAACCCAGAGCCACTTGACAGACTGTTTCAGTACCTGCATCTATATAAAGAGAAAAAAGTATGGGGCAACGAGAATG
>ERZ780012.55-NODE-55-length-56840-cov-13.2913_pt1 | contig 56840 bp, 39 predicted proteins | sample MGYA00511869_ERZ780012 | MGnify/ENA primary metagenome ERZ780012 (study PRJEB29588, sample SAMEA2161608) | human gut metagenome | biome: human gut; feature: human-associated habitat; material: faeces | place: Denmark | collected 2008/2010 ... | reverse complement strand
CAAACGAAAAATGGTCTTCAGCGACCTGTGCTTCAACTAAATTGCGGAAGAACCAAAAGAGTTGACACCCAAACGCTGATTCCAATAAGGCATTGGCACACCTTGATAGGAAGACGCATAGACAGTTGCCATATTCCCTGACGAATACGCCAAAACACCATTAACATACATTTCCCTCCGGAAGCCTTTCCCTGTACGACGTTTTGATACCAGATATTTAGCCTGAATATTAAGAATATGCCTCCGGTCAAATTTGAAAGGGAATTCTTTGCCGTTATTGAGTTCCAGATAACGTCTGGTAGTTTTTGACAATGTGTATGCCAGTGTTCCGTTGAACTTGTCAGAAGTGTAGGATGCTGACAATTCCGCACCAAAAGACTTTCCTTCACCGACATCAACCTCATCCTCCCAAGTGTCATCACTGAGTCGGAACATATTAGATGATGATTTGTAGCTGACAAGGTTGTTCATTTTTCTATAATAAGCCCCCATTGTCAGATGCAGTTCCGATCCGGAAAAACGATTGTGGTTGAACACTCCGACATAACCTTGTTTCGTCACCTCTTCCGGAAAGTTGTCATCCACAGGAACATCAATATCTAACGCCCATCCTGTAGGCAGACCTTCCAAGATATGATGATACTGGGTGAATTTGTCAAAAGTCGACTCAACTCCGAATTTATCGGACAACATATAGTCAACTTTGAATCTTAGGTCAAAATTATCTCTCAAACTTGAACCGTTCCTTGCCAAAATATTACGAAGCCCCAAAGAGACATCCAACCTTCGCACAGACAAAAAGGCATCAATGAAAGATGAGTATGTCCTTAACGAATAACACTGGTTGGATCCGGCGCTGAAAGACGATGATTGTTCCTGCCTGTTCATCGGCTTGAAAACCTTTCCATCGCCCATCAAACCTCCGTTTATATTCAGATAATCATTTAATTGCCAATTCAGTTCGCTCTGTACAGCAAAGCTTGATTTCTCATTGCCAAGAACTATCTCAGAAGTTTTTGTATGGTGGCGGTTATAATAGATTTGCCCCTCATTGGATTTCGATGACACATAATAAAGCTTCATGGCCAACCTCAACTTTTCGTTAAGACTTGAATTCCATTGACCTTTAACAGCAAATGTGTTCCACCCCAAATAACTTTTGTCCTCATCATTGAAAAACGAGAACCTATCATTCGAAGCAAACAACATTAAGTCAACAGAATTTGACCTGCTGATATTCCAATCAGACAGAATACACACATCGTAGACATTGCCTGACATTCCAGCGTTGCCGTTATCGTCATCCGCAACCGCTTTCATAATCAGTTTTCCGGCAAACAGCGCCGGAGAAAAGCGCAGTGCCGCCTGCACTCCAAACTTACCATTAGATGACGGAAGCGAAATATACGCTCCTGTCATATATGGAGAAACCGAGACGCTTCTCTTAGCCGATAAAGCTGAGGATTTCTTGGTCCTTATGTCAACTATGGATGAAGATACATCCCCATATCTGGCACTGATTCCACCCGGGCTGAAAGAAGTACTGGCGATAATATCAGGAGAAAAAATTGAAAACAATCCTAAGAGATGGCTTGTGCCACTTATCGGCACCCCATTGAATTCAACCCTGTTTCCACCGTTGTATGCCCCCCTTACAAACAACCCTAAAGTTCCATCCATACCTTGAGCCACACCTGGCAGACTTGAGATATGACGAATCACATCCGGTTCCCCGATGATGGAAATTGTGTTGAGTGACTGCTTGGGCGAGTAAATAAAATTGTTTCCTCGATTATCAGACGAATACGATGCGGTAACCTTGGCACTGTCAATAGCAACAGCTTGTCCGTCAAAACTTTGAGAACGTAAGACAAATTGGGACATGAAGATTGATGCAACAATCAACAACAGATTGTAAATACACCTATTCATAAGCGCTTGGCAGATCAAATTGTGTACATTGGATGATGTGGTCTGAATATGCCCCGAATATTCCCAAACCACCATTGATGTTGCAATAGACGGTACTTTCATCCAGCCATTGAGTCGGATCATCAAAGTTTTGGTGCGACATCATCTTCATAAGGCTTGTCTTCAAATACTTATCATATTCATCAGAGACACTCCGGAATACCATCAGACTCTGTCGTAATTGTCCTTCCACATAGAATTCCCGCCGACTTGAATCTTCCGGCAAAACCCTTATGTAACAAAGATGCTCCCTTGTGTCGCCAGGTTCTCCTGTATCAAAAAACATCAGATTATCAGATGCATTAAAATTGTCAGCATCCGGATGTGATGTGCCTATGAATTCCACCAATCGATCTGATGCCGAAATCGCAGGTTTCAACATTAAAGTGTCAATATCCTGTTTAAGATGAAACATCCAAAACGGGTTATCCGCACGTTCCTGAACAAAATATCGTTTGGAAACTGTCCCTTTTGAACAATCTGAAAACACCTTGACATCTTTGGGGAAAGTCGTTTCCGCATTAATATCCTCAAAACCGTCCACAGAAACCTTTAGATCATATTTTATTTCTGGTTCAGGGGTAAAGTCCAGTGACCATTTTCCATAGCCTGACTTCTGAAAAGTTCCCATAATCGCTCCATTGGACGACAATGTCGCGACCGCGTTTTCAACCTCGTCAAAGAACAGATCCCCCTTTTGGGCGTTATGCGTCAAATAAAGATATTGGACAGAATCCGATGACAACAGGCAATTGACCACGATTCTGTCCTTTCTGACATTGTCAAACTTAATCTCCTCGACACAAGAGATCAAGGATATTAATAAAACAAAAGCGGTTAATCTGAACCTCATCAAAATCTCCTACCTAAGAATCACGGCCGCCGTAGTGTCCCTCATCACCTTTCCATTCCTCATTTCCACCTCAACCGCGAATCTTGACTTACGACCGACAAGGCCATCATACTGTTTGAGCTGAAGAAACATTGTTGCCGTGATCATAGGCCTGAAAGACAAGTACTTCTCAAGAGGCGTTTCTTTCCCGACCTCTCCAACCAAGCGTTTATCATACGAAATGATAAAGTTCTGATAATTTCCGGCACGCCAAATGTTCACCCGGTCATCACCGACAGGTTCAAACGTCTCTCCTTCCACGACAGGTGTAAGCCTTATTCCCACTACTTCCTCGGTACGGTACTCGACATCAACCATAACAGTTCTTGTCTGCACGTAAGACGGCGATCCTTCCAGATACTGCATAATTTGTCTTTCAATCTCGTAGTCGTGAGTACTTATCTCATCATATTCAAACCAATAGATTCTACCAGTCAACTTCCTTGGTCCAATGTCAACTCTGATAAGATAGTCAGATGCGGAAACACTTTCTCCCTCCAACGCTTTTTCTTGAAATATATCTTTTGATGACTCATTCTTTTTAGGGACAATGTATCTTTCAAAGTTTCTGGCCGTAATCGCCTCACAAGTCCGTGGCACACAACTATAATTTGTTTTTTCAGAAAAGTCATACTTATCTTTCCTACAAGAGAAAAGACCAACCGCCAAAACAACAAGTAAGAGTAGTTTCCCTTTCATAACTAAACACAGTGTTATTAAATTGCGGTAAAATTATAAAATATCGTCCTCTTATACAAATAATCATCTCCTTGCGCAACCCAAGAATCTTTAATATAAGGATAATATTCAGCATAGTTTTCAGGGCCTCCACTCCACCCCCAATTCATCAGTAAATATTCTGTTGTTGAGTATGTACTCTCAACAACCTTCATTCCCTTGTAAATTTCAGGATACTCCGCCTCAGCCTCAGGGATGGTGTAAACGACATCCCCATTTTTTGAATCAGGAATGAAGCCTGGGGTAAGTACAGGGTTGATATATATCCATTGATAGGTCTGATTATATTTATATATTTTCTCCCTCAATCCATCTATCACCCAAGCATGCCCATCTTTATAAACATAATAATCAACAGGCCAAATACCTTTATGCTCTCTATTAGCATATGCTGTTATCATTACTGGTTTTCCTTGTTTAAGGTTTGATTTGACCAAAGAATAGTCGTAATCATCCTTCTCACAATGTAATCCATAGAACGTAAAGTTTTCTGGATCAAAGTCAGAATTGCCCGTACCGTCCGGTGTATATTTAAGATTGATTCGATAACCTATTTCAGCCATCAAATCACGGACATAATCAGTGTTGTCATCTGTCTTCGACAATGCCATCAAATCCCACCTTGGAGAATCTTCAACATAATTGCTACGTGAAAAATTTATAGAAAAATTACCTTCATTAAGATACTCTCCGGTAAGAGAGACATTATGGAACAAACCTGATGGTTTCCCTAAAAAATAATGGTAATAATATAACATCTGTGCCATTGCAACGGCTTGACATCCAGTAGGGCAGTTAACTAATGTGTCATCTTTATATCCAACGGGAAATCCATTATTCCAAGGATCAAGCTGTCCCCATTTCGTTTTTGTAAGACGAGGAACGACATCTTTAATAATGACATCAGATTTAACTCTTTCCAAAGGTCTTTTTACCCAATAACACACACCTTCAACATTTGTATCAATTTCGACTTGTCCCCTTGTCAAAGGTTTTGACAATTTGCCCTGAGATGACGCGATATTCTCAAAGAACTTCCAAAAAGATAGATTATGTTCGTCATAGTCAGTTCTATTATCCTTTTTTACTTTGAAAATCATATTAGATAGTTCATCAAGCCAAATTCTGTTCTTCACGTTTTCAGCTTCACTTGATGAAATGTGTCCGATCGCATTAGAGCCAAGTATCGGCGCCGTTCTTTTATCACCGGAAATCACCATCCAACCATCTGAAAAGTTACAAATAAAGAGCAATGTATCTTTCCCTTTTGTGACAGGAACCATTTCTATCAGATTCTTGTCTTTAACAGTTTGTTCAGCAAGGATTCTGGCAACACATTGTGGCACAGCATAAATAGTCTCTTCATCCGCAACATTTCTGTCAGTTTCAAGGTAATCGTCATACATATTGCAAGATAATACTATTAAACTAAATGATAGTAATACGATAAATTTTCTCATAATGCCTTTAGTTTATAAACAATTAAATCATCAATAGTTATCATTTATAGAAAACTCACCTATGAATTGCTTTCCATTTTGTAATGTGAACGTTATTACATAGTCACCAAAATCTCCGGATATCGGTAGCACAATAGATCCGATTTTACTATTAATCGTGTAATCGTTGTATTCTCCAGATGATAGATTCCGGATTGAGATTTCAACTTCACCGACATCTTTTATAAAGCGCACCAACACAGAAGCAAGTCCCGCGTTATAGTTAGCCTCAAAAGGAACAAAGGCTTTAGAATGTGGCCGATGCTTGGAACCCTGTTCAGCAGGAATTATCACTATTGGTTCTTCATTGTCTGGAGCACAAACATTACCTGAATAACCCCGTGTCGATGGCAACAACAGAAGCAGACAAACTGCTTTTAATAAAAATTTTAAATGCATATTAGTTTGTTATTATCACCGTGTAAAGTTCGTAATAACGAATATTATCTTTGGTAAAAATAACCCAACATTGATTATATGGAAAACAGGCCGTACAATGCGTCACAAACGATATTAGGCAAAAAGAGTTAGATAAAATCCAACCCAAAGCAGCCATAAGTTACTATTATTCAACCGCTTGAACAAAAAAAACGATTGAAAACGCTTAAAAACTATTGGTTTAATACATTAATAATAAAGCAATTAACACTAACGCTAAAAGAAGAGAAGGTAACGTTCTTTGTCCGTTGAACCGCTTTGACGAATCTTTTCCTTCAATCGGGCTTTTCTCATATAAACCGCATCTTTGCTTGGTAGGTTAAAAATTTTAAGTATCAAGACGGCATCGAATTGAGCGACAACACAACTGAACAACCGAATGTCCGCTTCACACAAATCAGCATAGTCCTGCCTGAATCTTTTCATCACATTGTTATAGGTTCTGTTTAATTCTGATTCAAACTCAAGCTGACCTGTATTGTCGTTTGAAATAATTCCTGATACTATTCTATATATCCTTCCATATACCTCTGATTGTCTTGATTTTGAATCTTTCTTTTTTGAGTCACATAAAATCTCAGCAAACTCTGACATCCACCGACATTGGCTTTTGTATAATTTCAGATAATCAGTTTGAATAACCGAAATATCCTTAAGCATTTTCTCCTTAGACTTATCGCTTTCGGCTAACTTGTTTTCAGAGGTCTCGTTCAAGAGCACTAATTTTATGCGTTCTCTCTCAGCCTTTAAGTATCTTTTATACAATAATATAGAGATAATCACTATCATAATGATGGAGATGAATACCACTATCGCTGTCCAAAAGCGCTGAATCAGCATACTCTGTTCCCTTTCCGAACTAAGCAGTCTATAATAGTTTCTCTGAGCCAGTGCAGAGGATTGAGACTGTATCTGCATAGTCTTAGAATCATATCCTCTCAAAGATTCCAAAAGCAGAGTATAGGCTCCGGAGTTGTCCCCCTCCAATCTCATTACTTGACTAAGGCAATACCTATAAACCGGAATAGTTCCAAAGCCTTGTCCATCAAGTTTTGTGAAGATTTCCTTTGCTTCCTTCATCCTGCCTACTTTCGCCAAGGCATAAGCATAAACACACTCATCATTAACATTACGTAAATGATTCTGCTCGAACAGCTCCATCGACCTTTCAAACATCGACACAGCCTTTCCATAATCAGAAAAAGGACAGATTGTCAGCATACGACCATAAGTGGCCATCGCATTTGCCTTGAGATCTGATGGAAATGATTCGTCCGCGACAATGTTTTTTAATAAAGAGTCCGCCTCGGACCAAGCAAGGCTGCTGACGCAATCATTCGCCTTGTCCAGCACCATCATGCAAGAATAGTAGCTCTCACCAGCCTGATTGAAACAAGACTCAGCCTTACCATAGTACTGACGGCTTTCAGAAAAATTCTTTGTCTGCGAATATGAATACGCTATCTCCGAATAGGCAAAGCCAAGCATTCTCATATCGTTGACTTCCTCTGAATATTCCAACGCTCTGGACAAAGTCACCACCGCCTTGTCATACTCTCCGGCATTTACCTGCATTCGTCCAAAGTAAAACAATGCCTTAAGTCTGTCATCCTGAGAGCCGTGACGTTCGTAGTACTTAACGGCTGGCATTATGATACGGGCATCCGTAGTCTCAACATAGTTCCTATCTAGAGCCATTGAATAGAGTAAAGAATATCTCGCTTTCTGGGATTTGCCGTGCAAAGAGGTGGTGTCAAGTGATTTCAAAATAACCAGCGCGCTGTCGGGCTTAGTCCACATCAATTCATCCGCCCGGGACAATGCCTGAGTTACCTCCTTGCTCGCGCAGGATGACAACGTCAGGGCACAGAGCAGAATGCCTATGAAATATATTCCTGCCGGATTTCGGTTAATGGTAATTGTATTATTCATTGCCTATGATCATCTTTATGTGTTGCAAATATATGCAATAATCATAAAAATGTATCCAAAATGGAGGCTAAACCGATAGGATACCTATCCAATCACTTAAGTTTCATTTTTCGGATTATCTTAGTCGTATGGCTGTCAGGCAGTTCACTAACCGCCAAGTGATGTGGTAGATTTGGTACACCAGAAGCGTGTTTCCTGTACCAACAGCATCTCTTAGCCCATTTGGTACACCAGAAGTACGCTTCCTGTACCAATGGTGTGGCTCGGTATATTCGGTACAAAGTCCTCATCACATACATTTTTCTATCCAAAAAACAATTGGAGACCGGACTTCCAGGTGCGACAAACCATGCGCACCTGAAACACCATTAACCTGATAACTAACGAGTTGGTGTTCCAGGTGTGAATATATTCGCACACCTAAGAGTCGGTGCCCCCAGTACAGGGCGTTCTGTTGGGGGTCCGGACTTCCAGGTGCGAGAAACCATGCGCACCTGAAACACCATTAACCTGATAACTAACGAGTTGGCGTTCCAGGTGTGAATATATTCGCACACTTAAGAGTCGGTGCCCCCAGTACAGGGCGTTCTGTTGGGGGTCCGGACTTCCAGGTGCGAGAAACCATGCGCACCTGAAACACCATTAACCTGATAACTAACGAGTTGGCGTTCCAGGTGTGAATATATTCGCACACTTAAGAGTCGATGGCCACGGTACAGGGCGTTCTGTTGGGGGCACGGGGATATTACCGGAGGGTGTCGATTTGCTTCAAGAGGTCGGTGGTGACTTTGTGGATTCGGTGATAACGGCCGCCGACGGTGCTCAGGACAAAGATGTAGAGGACCGCAACGAACACAAGATGAGATATGTCGGTCGTGATGTCGGCCCAGATTTCGTTGAGACAGAAGGCGCTCCAGATGACCGTCGCGACGGCGATGCTGATGCCTTGACGGAGGTTCTGAAGTTTCCATCTCGACACCGTGCCCACAGTGTCAGTGACAGATCCGTCAAGCAGACGCTCCCTGAAGTTGTCCTTGTACTGCCGGAAGTTGACAAGAGCAAGGAAAACGCACCAGACAATGGTGGCGGCCATAAACAAGACACTGCATTTGTGCAATGACAGGCAGACATAGGCGATGAAGCCAGCCATAAGCAAGACGGTGACTATCGCCACGATATTCCATAAACGTTTGCTGATCAGATTTTTGGCGCTTGACTTTATTGTGGCGTCAAGCATCTCCCTGGAGACGATCTCACTGTCTGAAAGGTGGTTTTTCAGCACCTGCATCTGAGACTTCATCTCGTCAAATTCGTTCTTTTGATTATTCGTCAACATATTCATTCAATCTTTTTAAGGAAAACGTGCCGGGGTTAATCCCCCGAGACTCGGCTTCCTATCCGTTAAACTTTTTCAACTGTTCCTTTATGCGGACCGAGTAGATCGTCCCCTTATGCCTTTTGACCAATCCGCTAAATTCTTGTCCGTCAGCGTTCATAAAAAACCGTTTGCTATAAAGACTGAAAGACAGTGCCGTTTGCTACAAAAATATTCATAAAAATCACTCCGGATGCCGATGGGCGGGGATGACTACTGAAAAAAGGTGATGAATATGAAGAGCGAGGCCGGGAGGGCGGTGCGGAGTTCCTTGAGGGCGAGGTTGAGGTGATTCTCGACGGTTTTCTTCTTGATGTGGAGGAGAGTGGCGATCTCGTCGTTGGTACGATGCTCAAGGCGGCTCATTATGAATATCTTGCGTCGCTGTTCGGGCATACGGCTCACAACGGCGGCGATGAAGGCTTCCTTGTCCTTCATATCAATGGCATCCTCGACCATCTGGTCGTACGGGATGTCAGTCAGGATGGAGCGGACGTTAGACTTGTTCTTCTTGATGAAGTTTATGGTCTGGTTCAGACTCATCCGGTACAGGTAGAAACGCAGGGATGTGATGTCGGGTAGGGCGGAGCGCATCAACCAGAGCTTGATGAAGACTTCCTGGGCTACATCCGAGGCGTCTTCCTTGACTTGAAGGAGGCTTTTCATAAAGCCGAAGACCACCGGATAATAGTTGTCAAAAAGCTGGCGGAACGCACTTCGGTCGCCTTCGGCGGTGCGTTCCATCAAGAGTCTTTCCTGGCTTTCTGTCAACATATTATTTTATATGAGACAAAGTTATAAAAAATTCAGATTTTCTTTGGGTGTAAGAAACGGTTTTGTTGTCTTATGCCCGTCAGTAAGCATTGAAACTCCAATAGGATTACAAGACCCATAATTATGACAGACAAAGACATCCGGAACGAGTGGGAAAAACACTATGGTGACATACTTCCGAAAGAAGAAGTGGACAAGGCGTTCACCAAGGTGATGAATTCCGCCGACAATCTTGAGAAGACGCAGACCAAGATAATACGCACTGGTTTAAGGCACAGGATATTCAGAGCGGCGATGACCTGCGCCGCGGCCGCGGTCGTGCTGTTCTTTGTGCCTTGGGCGACCCTCAAGGTCAACGAGAAGCTGAACGGTCAGGAAGCGGTGCTCACGGCCGGACCGGCAAGACTGTGCGAGATCTCCACCCACAACGGTGAAACACGTGAGGTCATCCTGCCGGACAGTTCAAAGGTTCTGCTCAACGCAGGCTCTGTGATAATATTCCCGGAAAGATTCTCCGCCGCGGAGCGAACTGTGTTCCTGTCCGGAGAGGCCATATTCAAAGTGACTCATAATCAAAATATTCCTTTCACGGTAAATACTTCCGACCTGGCGATTCGGGTGCACGGAACCACCTTCAACGTGAACGCCTATCCGGAGTCGGGAAGCACCGCCGCCACTTTGTGCGAGGGTAGCGTCTCGGCGACACTGAACAGCAGCGGAGAAAGTTTCCTGATGGTTCCCAACGAGAGGCTATCCTACGACAGAGCCACCGGAGAGGCCACCGTCACACACGTGAACGCAGCGGAGGACACGGCCTGGAAACGTGGGGATATGTGTTTCCGGTCCGAGAATATTCACGGAATAGCCAAGGCGATAGAAAGGAAGTACGGACTCAACACCTACATCACCTCCGGGAAATACGATGATATGATCCTGACGGCCAAATTCGTGCATGGAGAGACGCTGGACCAGATGCTCAGCGCGATCTGCAAGCTTGTGCCGGGAATGAGGTACCACATCGAGAACAACTGCGTTTACATAAGATAAAGCCGATCCCCACCGCTGATCGCCACCTGCGGAAAACAGGCGGGAAAATCATGAATGAATATATTGACGAATATCATATAAATCGTTAAAAACCAAATACCAACAAAACAGTCTATGAAGCAGATTAAACATTATCTGATCGCGCTTATGCTGGTCATCATTCCAGCCATCGGACTTCACGCCCAGAACCAGGTCGTGAACTTCCGGTCCGGGACGATGACCGTCAGACAAGCGTTCGAGGCCATTGAGCATCAATTAGGGATGACTGTGGCTTACAACGAGAGCCTTCTCGACGTTAACAGAAAGGTCACTCCTCCGTCAGGGAAAACCGTGATGGAGGCGATGGAGGCCATCCTGGACGGAACCGGGATGCAGGCAAGTCTGGACGGGAAGATGATCCTCGTGGTCAAAAACGGACAGCAGACGGAGGCGCCGGCTGAATATTCCGGAAAAGTCGTTGACGCGTCGGGTCCTGTGCCTGGAGCTATGATTTTGCTCGACGGGAAGAAGGACAACGTGGCGATGACCGACCTGGACGGAAACTTCTCCATCAAGGCGGCTCCGGGACGGTCATTCACGGTGTCGATGATGGGCTACAAGGACTACACAGCCACGTTCGGAAGCCAGACAGCGGGAATCGTGGTCAACCTTGTGGAGGACATCGACCTTCTGGAAGAGTCAGTAGTCGTGGGTTACGGCGTCCAGAAGAAGGTGAACCTGACCGGAGCGGTCGGAGTCATCAGCGGCAAGGATCTGAACAACAGGCCTGTGACCAACACGGCGCAGGCTCTCCAAGGAGCGGATCCATCCCTTGTCATGAGCATGAGCAACGGTTCCATTGAAGGAAAGGAATACAGCGTAAAGATCCGCGGGCAGGTGTCTCTTAACTCTGGAAGCCCGCTGATCCTCGTTGACGGAATCGAGTCCTCGCTCTCGCAGGTGAATCCTAACGACATCGAGTCAGTCTCCGTGCTGAAGGATGCCTCGGCTTGTTCGATCTACGGTGCCACGGCATCGGCCGGTGTGGTTCTCATCACCACCAAGAGCGGAAAGGCCGGAGACCTGAAAGTAACCTACAACGGCCGTGGAGGTGTGGCTTTCAACACCACACGCACGGACTTCATCACGACCGGTTATGACTATGTGAACCTCTCCAATGAGTTCACACTCCATTCCGGCAAGGGCTACAACGCCTGGAACTACACGGACGAGGAGATGCAGATGCTCTACGACCGCAGGAACGACAAGACCGAGAATCCTGACAGGCCTTGGGTCTATACCAACGACAAAGGTAAGTACCGCTACCTTGGTAATTTTGATTGGTACGGCTACATATTCAAAAGATCCCGTCCGGAGACAGAGCATAATGTGACCATCAACGGTGGCAACGACAAGATCGACTACTATGTAAGCGGACGCTATCTTTACCGCGAAGGTGTCTTCAACAACGCCAGCGAGGACATTATGAACGGATATTCATTCCGCGCCAAGGTGAACGCCAAGGTGAAACCGTGGCTCCGCTACACAGGAAACCTCAGCTATGAGGGCTCGGCCTACAACTACGGCGGATTCTGGGAGCAGGACGGTTCTGAGGATCTTACCTCGTCAGGCATCCTCTGGAACATCACCCAGAACATCAGCCCGACCATCGTGCCGGTCAACCCGGACGGAACAACCACGATGTACACCAACGGCATCCAGTTCGCCGACTCCCCTATCGCTTCGGGACGTGGCGGTGTGTTCACGGACGGAAGGAACAAGAACTCCAGAAAGGTGAACTACTGGGTGATCACCAACAGGCTCGTGTTCGACCTCACCAAGTGGATGAACATCACGGCTGACTACACCTACAGAAGGCGTGACAACCTCAACAGCTACCGTTCCTATCCTACCGCCAACACGTGGGACAAGAATATGAAGAACATCGTGGAGATGACCAACGGCTCCATCTACGATTTCTACCATGAGGCACGCGCCTACCTGAACGGCCATGTGGCAAACGCTTACCTCAATGTGAACAAATCATGGGGCAATCATAACTTTACGGCCGTGGCCGGCTCACAGTTCCAGGACTACAGATCATCAACCTCGACAATCCGTCAGAAAGGCTCGATCTCAGACAAACTCGCGTTCATCAATATGGCGCAGGGAACCATCGAGAGGGCCGATGAGAGCAACACGGCCTACAGGACACTCGGATTCTTCGCCCGCGTGAACTACGACTACGCCGGCAAGTACCTGTTCGAGATCTCAGGGCGTGAGGATGGTTCGTCACGTTTCGCGAAAGGTGACAGGTGGGCGTTCTACCCTTCTGCGTCAGCCGGTTGGCGAATCTCCGAGGAAAAGTTCTGGGGCGGTCTGAAGAACTGGTGGGATCTCGCCAAGGTGCGTGTGTCATACGGTTCGCTCGGAAACCAGCAGGTCAGCAACTATTCCTACATCAGCACCATTTCCACATCGATGATGAACTACACGTTCGACAGCACGAACAAGGCCGGAATGGTCAGCACTCCGGGAGCCATCACTCAAGGACTGACTTGGGAGACGGTCATCACCTACAACCTCGGATTCGATCTCGGATTCTTCAACAACAGGCTCAGCGCGAGCGCAGACTTCTACATCAGGGACACAAAGGATATGCTGACCTCGTCACAGGAACTTCCGGCGGTGTTCGGAACAAGCTCTCCTAAGATCAACGGAGCCGACCTGAGGACCAAAGGCTACGAGATCACCCTCTCATGGAAAGACCAGATCACAGCGGCTGGCAAGCCACTCTACTACTCCATCACGGGATCTCTTGGAGATTATGTGACGACAATCACAAAGTTCGACAACCCGAACAAGTCGCTCAGCCAGCACTACGTGGGACAAAGACTCGGAGACATCTGGGGCTACGAGGTGGAAGGGCTCTTCAAGACTGACGAGGAAGCCGCTGAATACCAGTCCAGAATCAACGACACCGCTGTCAACAAGGTGGTCTATGAGTGCGGCGTGGCATCAATGGCGAAACTGATGGCCGGAGACGTCAAATTCGTGGACAGGAACGGAGACGGTGTCATCAACACCGGAGCCAACACGCTTGACGAACCGGGCGACCGCTACATCATCGGAAACAACAGGCCAAGGTACACATATTCATTGAGAGGCGATGTGGACTGGTACGGCTTCAATCTCTCCGTGTTCTTCCAAGGGGTCGGACACTGTGATTGGATGCCTCCTAAGAACTGTTCCTACTTCTGGAGCCTCTACGGATTTCCCGCATCCTCATTCGTTCCGACCGACTTTGAGTCAAAGGCTTGGACGGAGGATAACAGAAACACCTACTTCCCAAGAAGAAGGGGTTACGAGACCTACGCTAACTGCGCGCTTGGAGTCAACACGGACCGCTACCTCCAGAACGCGGCCTACCTCCGGCTCAAGAACGTCACCCTCGGCTACACACTTCCTCTGAAGAAGAACAAGGCGGTCGAGAAAGTGCGCCTCTACCTTACCGGAGAAAACCTCTGGTACTGGTCGCCGATGAAGAAGTACACCAAATATGTCGATCCGGAAGTGGCCACAGCATCCTCAAAGCAGAGCGATGACTGCATCTACCCATTCTCAAGGACAGTGTCATTCGGAATTGACATAACATTCTAAATGAATATGATCATGAAGACTACATACAATATTCTTATGGCGGGACTGCTGTCGGCGCTGGCTTTCACATCCTGTGAAGGGTTCCTCGACAAGTTCCCTGAGACAGCCCTTTCTCCTGAGACGTTCTACTCCAACGAGAAAGAGCTCACGCTTGCGACGAACGGATTCTACGCAATGCTGCCTAAACCGGACGATTCCTTTGACGGAGCCCTTCAGGACAACGACCTTCAGTTCCATCTGTCCCTGAGCTCGATCCAGAGGGGTACACGTCAGGCAGAGACTGAGACCTGGAGCGCAAGCACCTGGTCGGACCTCAGATCCATCAACTACTATCTGGAACATTCCGTGAAGTGCACAAACGAGGACGTGCGCAAGAAATATGACGGAATAGCCTATTTCTTCAGAGCGGTCTTCTACTACGAGAAGGTCCGCAAGTACGGGGATATTCCTTTCTATGACCACGTCATCTCCGACTCCGACAAAGAGTCTCTCTACCGTCCGCGCGACAGCAGAGGTTTCGTGATGCAGAAGATCATGGAAGACCTTGACCGTGCCATAGACGGCCTGCCGGTTTCCTGGTCGGAAGGGGTTTACAGGATCAACAAATACGCGGCTTACGCGCTGAAATCCCGTATCGCCCTGTTTGAGGGAACCTGGAGAAAGTACCATGACATCGCCGACGAGTCCTACACGAAAGAGGACGGCACAACCATCACACTTTCATCGGCTTATTTCCTCCAGTTGGCCGCCGACGCGGCAAAGGCCGTGATGGAGAGCGGAAAGTACAGGATGTACAACGGAGCGACCATCGTAAAAGGCCAGCCTTACCGTGACTACTTTGTGCTTGAGGACGCTGAGACCAGCGAGACGATCCTGTCCAGAAGATTCCTCTACACTGCCGAGATGCAAATTCGTCACGGAGTCCAGTTCACGTACAAGAACCAGAGATATTCATTGACCAGAGCCCTTGCCTATCATTATCTTATGGCTGACGGAACTCCGTTCCAAAGCCAGGAGGGATGGCAGACGATGCAGTACAACCAGGAGTTCAACGGCCGTGACCCTCGTATGGCGCAGACCATCGCCGCTCCGGACTATGTCGCCGTAGGCGCTGACGCTTCGTCCAAGTACTATCCGAGCTGCAAGGATTACGAGAGAAGTGGCTACCGTCCGATCAAATACTTCTCTGACGACACGCACGACGGAGCCACCACATCGACCACCGACTATGCGATATTCAGGTATGGTGAAGTGCTTCTGAACTACGTCGAGGCCAAGGCTGAGCTCGGACAAGCTGACCAGAGCGTGATCGACGAGACCGTCAATGTGATCCGCGCGAGGGTAGGTATGCCGGGACTGGATGTGGCCAAGGCCAACGCAGCTCCTGACGCGTTCCTGAGCTCATACTACACTGACAAGCATCTGGAAGGCGCCGACAAGGGACTTATCCTTGAGATCAGAAGGGAAAGGACAGTCGAACTGGTCAACGAAGGCTTCAGGCTTTGGGATATGCTCCGCTGGCACGAAGGACAGCAGATCTGCCCTGCATCCAACACTCTCGGACCTGGATTCATCGGCTGCTGGTTCCCTGGACTCGGGGAATATGATATGAACAACGACGGTAAGCCGGACCTCTGCATCTACAGCGGAAGCACTCCGCAGACAGACTGCGACAACACCTTGAACGTGGCTCCTGGCAAGGAGAACACCCTTTCGGAAGGCACCAGCGGTTACCTCGTGCAGTATAAGGACCAGACTTACAAGTGGGAGGAGAAGGATTACCTCTACCCTATCCCTAACAAGCAGATGCAGATCTATCCGATTGACGAGACAACCGGGAAGAGTGTCCTGACACAGAACCCAGGTTATTAACAGACCGCAAAATCAACAAAAAATGAAAAGACATAAGATATTGTTTCAGGCCCTTGCCGCCGCGATGCTGGTGGTGTCCTGCTCTGAGTACGATGACTCATCGCTCTGGAAGCAGGTGGACGAGGCCCAGAAGCAGATAGCCGAACTGACGGCATCACTGACAGAACTGGAAAGCCAGATAGGTCTTCTTTCGGCTGCAAAGAATGGAGGTCTGATCACCTCCATTCAGGAGAACACAGACGGTGGTTTCACAATCAAATACACTACCTCTGATGGCAAAGAGGCCACGGCCATCATAGCCGGCAAGGATGACATCAAGAGCATCGACATCATCGGCACCAAGGAGGAGAACGGTGTCCTTTACTGGACCATCACCGTCAGCGGAAAGACGACAATCCTCACCGACAACGACGGAGCCAAGATCCCGGTGGCGGGACGCACTCCGTCATTCACCACTGACAAGGACGGTTACTGGATGGTCAACGGACAGTATATTCTTGACAGCAAGGGCGATAAGATCAAGTCATCCGGCCATAAGGCTTCCTTGATAGCCGGAGCGGAGAAGAACGAGGACGGTTCCGTGACGCTCACATTGGCCGATGGCTCGAAAGTCACGGTTGACACAGCCGAAAGCTTCTCTCTGAAAGTGTTCTTCGGCGGTAAGGAAGTCAAGGACGAACTGAAGGTCAAAGACGGGACAACCTCGCTTGAGTTCACATATTCATTGACAGGGAAAGCGGTGGAGAACGCTGTTTTGAAAGTGACAAGGGTCGAGAGTGTCGAGGCTTCGGTGGACGAGGCTGGCGGCAAGATCAAGGTCACTGTTCCTGATCCTCTACGCAAAGGGCAATTCACTTTGATGGCGGCCGACGAGAGCGGTCATCTGGCCGTGCGCACGGTCCGTATGCGCGGAACATTCTCCGTGGAGACTGAGAACGAGCTTTGGAAGACCGTGGAGGAGAAACTCCTCGCGCCTGGCTGCAACTACTACAGTATGGAGTTCAAGAACATCACCAGAAGGATGCACGTACTGGAGATCGACCTGACCAACCCGGCGATCGAGGTCACGACATCCTACGCCGACGACATCGTTCCGAACCCTAACGGCAACTCCAACAAGAACAACGGATTCAACCTCCGCGAGACCCTTTCCCAGCTTTGCGCGCGCAAGACCGCTGCCGGAGAGGATGTCATCGCCGGAGTCAACACCGGCTATTTCGACTCGAATGACGGAATCAGCAGAGGAGCGCACATCGAGGAAGGCGAGCTTGTCTATATGAACAACCCTGCCGTTGTCTCCAGCCTCGTGAACCACTCCTGGGCGTTCACGATCTTCAAGGACAACACCGCTTCGTGCGGAAAGAAAGCCTTCTCAGGCAAAATCGAAGTGGCGGGCAAGGAATATGCTTTCTTCTCGGTGAACGACACCATCGTGCGCGGCGGAAGCGCCTCCAGAATGAAATCATACCCTGTGAACCTCTACACCTCAAGGTACGTCAAATACCCTCACCCGGAGCGCCAGAACATCACCAACACACTCAGCGCAAAAGCATTATACCTCACGGCAAAATATTCATCAAAGAATATGACCGTGAACGATGGTTGGTTTGACGCGACCGTGACGGCGATCGCCGATGGCAGAACCACTGCTCTCGGAGAGGCTCCTTACCTTACCGACCGCAAGGAAGTCGGCATCCAGGTGACCGGAAGCACGGCCGATGCTATCGCCGCCTCTGTGAAGGTCGGAGACAACATCAGGCTGATGGCCCAAATGGACGTTGAAGGTGTCGTGAAGCCTATCCAGACTCAGAACTCCACGATGTGGCACTATGTCACAGACGGAGAGAACACCCTCAACACCGTCCCTGCGAACCACGATTTCCGCACGTTGATCGACCCGATGACATTCGTCTGCGTTGACAAGAGCGGATCAAGGATTATGATCGCCGAGATCGACGGCCGTCAGGTCGGATTCTCCATCGGAGTCAACGCCGAGGAAGTCACCGAGATCGCCCTGCGCCTTGGAGCTTGGAACTCGACCCGTTTCGACGGTGGCGGCTCATCCGCTATGTGGGCTAAGAAGGACGGGGTCTCAGGACTCGTCAGCAGCCCAAGCGACGGAAAGGGAGAGCGCAGTTGTATGAATTATATGTATGTACGTAAGAAATAGCATATTATGAGAAAGATACCTGCTATAATATCAATGTTTCTGGCGGCCGCCACGCTTTTTTCCTGTTCGTATGATTCCTCCGAGATAGAGAACGGAATCACCGATCTGGAGAACCGTGTCGCCGCGCTCGAACAGAAAGCGGACAATCTGGAGTCGCAGTTGAAGGCGGTTTCGGAATTCGTGTCCGGCAACTTCATCTCCCGTGTGGGAACTGACGAGAAAGGAAACTTCGTCATAACCTACCAGGACAGGAACGGGGAGAAAAAGACGGTCACCCTGGCCAAGGCATCCGACCTTGACAAGTCGCCGATGATCGGCACCGCTGAATATGAAGGTGTCCTTTACTGGAGGCAGACCAAGGACAACGGAGCCACCTGGGAGTGGATCACCGACAAAAACGGCGACAAGATGCCAGTCTCCGGTCCCGCTCCGGGCGTAGGAATAGACAAGGACGGTTACTGGACGGTCAACGGCGAGAGCACCGGCGTTCTCGCAAAGGATATGACCGGCAACATATTCAAGAACATCGCGGCTGACAGCGAGAGCGGCCTTGTGGTGTTCAGCCTGACTGACGGCAGCAGCTTCTCGGTAAGGTACAACGAGTCGCTGGCCATAGCGTTCACGACTCCGTCATTCCTTGCTGTGGAAAGCTACAGCGCGCCCGTGGAAGTAGGCTACAAGGTCAGCGGCACTATGGCCAAGGACGCGGTTGTGGACTACCTGACGGCTTATAATGTGAAGGTGAAGGTCAACGAGAGCCTCAAGACAATCTCCGTGACGATGGAGGAAGGCGCCGAGGAAGGCAATGTCGTGATTATGGCCACCGCCGGGGACGACATCGTTTACAAACCTCTGTTCTTCTCCTACGGCAAGACTGTCATAGATTTCGAGAACTACATCAAAGACAACGAGCTCATCACCCCGCTGGGAGAGCCTGTGATCAACCTTGGAGGGGATATGACCCCGTTCACTGTCAGGATCTCGCACAACATCGACGTGGAAGCATCCGTGGCCCAGGAAAACGCATCCTGGCTCAAGGCTGTGAACACCAAGGCCTTGCAGACATCCGAGTTCAATTTCGTGGCTGAATATTTCGAAAGCAAGACCAACACCCCTCGTGAAGGCCGCATCATCCTGAAGAACAGCCTCTACGAGGTTTCCACATCCATCATAGTGAAGCAGAGCCCTATCGTGAAAGGTGGCGGAGGAGGCGGAGATGATCCGTCCGAGGACAAGGGAATCTCCGATGTGGGCACATTTATGGAGTTTGTGCGCAGCGTCAATGCCGGGGCCTCGACGACACGTTGGGAGAACGCCGACGGTGAAGTCTGCCTGCTCGCCGACATCGACCTTACGGGAATAGACTGGACACCTATCGGAAACGCTGCCGGAGAGGGTTCCGGAATACCTGCGTACTCGTTCGCGAACGCGTTCAAGGGCAAGTTCAACGGTAAGGGCCACAGCATCACCGGAATCAACTGGACCTGCGATATGAGCAAGAACAACGTTTACGGACTCTTCGGAGCGGCTGACGGAGCTACCATCAGCAACCTCGTTGTCGGAGCGGCCGGAGACGCCATCACATTGACCGGAAGCCCGGATGTGACCCCGTCAGTGGCCGGAATCGTGGGTTACGCCGAGAATGTGACGATCAGCAATGTGACCAACAATGTCAGCATCATCCTTGAGGGAGAATGCCCTCAGGCCATGCCTACCAGCCTCGCCGGAATCATCGGAAGCGGCTCGGATGTCACAGTCGGCGGAAAGACCAAGGAGGAGGCCGTGAAGAACAACGGAGACATCCTCGTGAAGTCCAAGGTCGCCAACGCCCAGGCCGGAGGAACCGGCTTGCAGGTGGCCGGAATAATGTCCTACGTGAAGAACGGCAAGGAAAGCCAGTTCGTAAACTGCACGAACAACGGTCATCTGACAGGCCCTAACGGACGAAGCGGAGGAATCCTCGCTTCCATCCAGGGAACCGAAAAGGCCGGCAACAAGGTCACCATCAGCAAGTGCGTGAACGCCGGTCTCATCGAGGACAATTACCTTGATTATGACGGCTATACCAACGCCAAGAGAATAGGCGGAATCATCGGTGGCTCAGAGGCCGCTGATGTCACGGTGGAGTCCTGCGTCAACAGCGGGAACATATTCTCTCACACTGGATGCCGCGCCGGCGGATTCGTAGGCCACTTCAAGGGCGGAATCATCACCGGATGCTCCAACACCGGAATCATCCTCAGCCACATCACTCCGCAGGCGGAGGATCACAGCGGCGGAGACGGCCCGGGTTGGGCGGCAGGCTACTGTAACATCAAGATCTCCGGTTGCACCCGTGGCGGAAAGGTCGGCGAGTGGGCTGACTTCAAGAGCAATCCTGAAGGCGCTCCGGACGCGACGATCTACAATGCCTACGGCTACCAGAACTCCAAGTATTTCAACGCTTCTGACAACCAATAAAATGAAGACAATGAAAAGATTAACGAATATATTGCTGTCGGTTCTGATGATGGTTTTCGCCTTCACCGGGTGCGGTTTCGACGAGGATCCGCTCCAGAACAGGCTCAATGACATCAAGAACAGGATCGCGGCTCTTCAGTCCAGGATCGATGAGGCCAACAAACAGGTCGAGACCCTCGGGCTGCTGACCTCAGGCAATGTCGTCACTTCCATCGACAAGAACAGCGACGGAAGCTATGTGCTGACCTATCTGGACAGCAAGAACGAGGAAAAGACCGTTGTTGTGGCGGCTATGGACCAACTGCTCAACGTTCCTGTGGTCGGAGTGCGCAAGGACGAGAACGGTCTCTATTACTGGACCGTCACCGCCGGTGGCGAGACAAAGGACATCACGGTTGACGGGCAAAGCGTCCCGGCCGCCGGCAGGACTCCGGTCATCTCCACCGATGAGCAAGGCTACTGGACTGTTGACGGAGAACGCATTCTGGATTCGGCCGGCAATCCGATAGAGGCCACCGACGGAAGCGCGTCCATCCTCAAGTCTGTCACAAAGGATGCCGAGGGGAATCTCTCGATCACTCTCGGAGACGGTTCACAGATCACCATACCAGTGCAGAACTCTCTGAACCTCAGCCTTTCCACATCCCTGAATCTCACCATCGCCAATCTCGGACAGGAACTGAAGATCGGCTACGATGTCACCGGAAGCAAGGCTGACGGAGCCATCGTGGCGATCGCCGAGGCCAAGTCCGTGAAAGCAACGCTTGACAAGACCGCCAAGGAGGTCAGCGTCTCTTTCGACAGCGACTTCTCTTCCGGTCATCTCATTATGATGGCCACGGATCTGGACAAGGCAACGGTGCTCAGGCCGGTGTTCTTCAACAAGGCCAAGGAGACAAAGATCCTCATCAGCACGGCTGACGAGCTTGTGGCGTTCGCCCAGAATGTCAACGCCCAGGACGGAACAGAGAATATGGATGTCTATCTTGAGAAGGACATCGACATCTCCTCAATCAAGGACTGGACACCTATCGGCAACGGAACATTCTCCGGAACAGCCGTCAGCGGAGCGGCCTTCAAAGGCACTTTCCACGGCCAGAACCACACGATCAAGGGTATGAATATCACCGTGCCTGCAGACGCCGCGAAAGGCGCCTCCTACGGCCTTTTCGGAGTGCTTGACGGGGCCACGGTCAAGGATATTAACATAGGCGAAGGGTCATCGATCACCTCATCAGCCAAGTTACTGACTTGCGGCGGAGCCATAGCCGGATCAGTAGTGAACTCAACCGTTGATCATTGCACCTCATCGGCTTCGTTCGACATTTCCGGAGGAACGGACAACATCAGCCAGAGGTTCGGAGGAATCGCGGGTTCTGTATATTCAGCCGGAGAGGTCATCGCACAGGTCACCAACAGTTCCAACTTCGGAATATTCAAGTCTGTCAACACCACCAACAGCAAGAACGGCGGCACGGCCTTCTCCATCGGTGGAGTGGTAGGTTACGCCGAGTCTGCGTCATCAGCCCTTCGCGTGATGATCAAGGGTTGCGACAACTACGGTGCGATGAATGTGCAGGCTTCCCGTAACGCCGGAGTCGTGGCAACGCTAAACAAGAATGCCACGGTCGAAAGCTGCAAGAACTTCGCTGACATCACCAACACAGACACCAAGGCCTCCAACACACGTGTGGCCGGTATCGTCTCGGCATTGAATGCCCAGACCTCGGCAATCAACTGCGTCAACAAGGGCAAGATCACATTCGCTGTCGCAGGAAACACCACGAAAGGCTACGCCGCCGGAATCGTCGGTCAGACCAACGACAACTCCAACGTGGTTGAAGGCTGCGAGAACTATGGTGAGATCCGCTCTGACATATTCAATGCGACTGACGCGACGAAGAGGTTCATCGCCTCCATCATCGCCAACACTAACAACAAGACCATCACCGTCAGGAACAACAAGGTCGGTGGCAAGGTGGGACCATATTCAGATGAAAGCAAGGTTGTTGCAATCACCGCCGAGAACTTCGCCGACTGGATATTCTTTACTCCTAAGACCCAGCCGTCGATTGTCTCAGGCAACGAGTTCGCGGGTGAGGTTCTGACAAAGGGCATAGCGTCCGCTGATGATTTCGTGGAGTTCGCCGCCGCTGTCAACGCCGGCGCGTCCCTTGAGAAATGGCAGGACGCGGCGGGAGGAATCAACCTGCTGAATGATATTGATATGTCTTCCGTAAAGGATTGGACTCCGATCGGTAACGCCACTTTCGCCGTTGTCAGCAACAAGCTGACCGTGACTGGTCCTATGTTCACAGGCAGGTTCAACGGTCAAGGCTACAAGATCCGTAACTTCAAGGCTGTCAGCAAGGTGGCCGAGACCGGAGGCACATTCGGACTGTTCGGAGTGATTGGCCCGGGAGCCGTTGTTGAGAACTTCATCTTCGAGTCCAGCTGCTCGCTCACTGTACAGTCTCCGGCCAAGAGCACTTCCCACGGCCTGATCGCGGGACTTCTCTACGACGGAACCGTGCGGGATGTTCACAGCTATGCTCCGATGACGTTCCAGAGCAAGACCGGTGTCAAGAACGCCGCCCAGTTTATGGCTCTGATCGGCTACGTGTTCACCCAGAACGCCGAGGTCACCATCGACAGCGTTGACAACTTCGGAGAGATCATCGCCGAGAACGCAGACGGAAACAATCAGGGAGGCGCGAACGCCTTCCATATAGCCGGAATCGTGGGCTTCTCCACCGCCACGGTGGACACCCAGCATTTCGTCACCATCTCCGACTGCTCCAACGAGGGGAATATGACCTCCGCCACCTGCCGCACCTCCGGCATCTGCGCGGCCGCCAACCGCAGGACCAAGATGGTGAACTGCATCAACAAGGGCAACCAACTGAACAGCTGTCCTGGTCCTGACAAGGGACGAATCGCCAACATCGCCTGCAACGTGGCCAACGTGTCCTCGATGACCGGATGCGTCAACTACGGCGACATCATCTCCACCACCAGCGCCAGAACTGCCGGCATCGCCAACCTCTCCAACAACTGCGAGTTCAGCCACTGTGCCAATTACGGTAACGTACAGTCAGACAACAAGTACCGTGGTCTGTTCTGGGCCTACAACAACGGCCTGGCATCGTGGAGCAGCTGCGTCGCCGGAGGCACCGTCGGAACCTACAACGACGGCAAGGGCGTGGCCGATGAATATACCGACGAGGCCAAGGTGAACTACCTCGGTGTCCAGGGAGCCAGCAAGACCACCCTGAACGACATCACCTACCTCATCGGAGTCAAGGATCCGGAACCTCCTGTAGAGTCGAACGCCAAGCTGAAGATCCTCTTCATCGGCAACAGTTTCACCAAGGACGCTGTCGAGCATATTCCAGGTCTCCTCGCGGCGGCCGGAATCAAGGACATCAAACTCTACCACATGTACTATGGCGGACGGCGTGTCTATGAATATAACGACGGCTACACATCCTCTGTTGACTATCATTGCTACAGATGCGAGAACGGGGCGACATCCTGGACTGATGTCACCGGCCACAGCCTGCACGAGATCGTCTCCAGCGACAAATGGGACATCGTGACCATTCAGGAGCACACCGGACGCGCGGTGGCGTGGGACTGGACCGCCAGCCAGAAATCGGCGTTCCAGGGCCTTATGGACAAGATAAAGGCGGACTGCCCGGACAAGACTCCGGACTTCTATTTCATAATGTCACAGGCCTACCACGATATGAACAAGATCGCCACGGCCGACCGGGGACAGATCAACTTCACGACCACGGAGGAGATGTACAACGTCATCGTCGGGATGACCAAGAAGTTAATGGCCGACATCCCGTTCAAGGATGTGATCGCCACAGGCACCTGCCTCCAGAACCTCAGGACATCGGATCTGAACAACGGGATGTGCCTCACCCGTGACGGCTACCATATGGACTACGGGATCAGCCGTTACGCTGCCGCCTGTATGGTCTTCGAGAAACTCATCTCCCCGTCGTTCGACAACGTGAAGCTTGACAAGAACACCTACAGGTACGGCAATTCCAGCACGACATCCGGCAGTTACTCGACCCCTGTCACCGATGCCAACGCCCCTGTGGCCCTTCAGGCCGCCCGTTACGCCCTGCAGACACCTTATCAGGTCACGTCAATGAAATAATGACCGTGGCGGATAACTGTCTATCCATCAAGCATTAAAGCGATCACCTTCAGATTATTTTCCCTGAAGGTGATTGTTTTATTATCCGTTTATCAACAAGTTATCCGCCACATCAAAAAAGGATGGAACCTAAGCGGGTATATTCATTAGCATTTTATTAATTTTGCATATCAGAGAATATTAAAACAAGAATAATTATGCGTAAGAAATTATTTGTCGCGGTCATCGCGGTTATCGTCTCGGCGCTGGCTTTCCCGGCGGCGGGGTGCGATCTGAAGATCCTTTACTGGAACATCCAGAACGGAATGTGGTCCGACCAGGGAAACAATTATGACAATTTCGTGGATTTCGTCAAGTCCGAGGATCCGGACATCTGTGTCTGGTGCGAGGCCGAGTCCCGTTACTTCACGGATTCCGGTGACAGGATCGAGAACTGTGAGGATGCCTATCTCCCTTGGAACTGGGATATTCTTGCGAAACGCTACGGACACAACTATGTGCTTGTCAGCGGCAAGAGAGACACTTTCCCGCAGGTGATCACCTCAAAATACCCTATCCGTATAGTCAAGAGGGTCAACGGCAACGGTGATGATGTCATTGTTGTCCATGGAGCCGGAGTAGCTCAGGTGGAGGTCGGCAACAAGACCCTCAACATCGTCACCATCCACTCATGGCCGTACAAGTACACATATATGGCTGATGACAAGAAGGCAAGTACCGAACGCAAGGAAGGAGCCATGTTCAGAGCCAAGGAAATGGAATATATCTGCCAGCAGACCATCGAGAGCGTTCCCGAGGCGGCTTCGCAGTACTGGATGATGCTCGGGGATTTCAACGCCAGATCACGTGTGGACAACCACGTTTACAAGATGGCCGAGGATGACAAAGATTTCCTCGTGCACGACTACATCAGGAACAACACTCCGTACATCGACATCATTGAGAAGTTGTACCCTAATGATTTTCAGCCAACTACACTTTCCGGGAAAAGAATTGACCTCGTTTACATGACCGAGCCTCTTTTCAAGAAGGTCCGTTCCGCGGAGATCATCCGTAGCGGTTTCGCAAAGTCTGTCCGTGATCCGCGCAAGATCAAGGGCTTCTGCAAACCTTCCGACCACTACCCGATCCGTGTGGAGCTGAAATTTTAGATCTACGGGCATTTGGTCCATAGACGGCATTGCCTTGCAGTGGTTACTCTGCACGATTGTAGTTACCTCACTGCCTGTCTTTCTGGGTCATAAGTAAGAGGCAAGTTATTTTTACGGTTACTAAACCTGCAAAGAGAACCTCTAACCTGAATTTTTCACGTTACAAAAATTCAGAACAGAGGTTCTCTTTGCTTATAAAGTTTCTGTTATAAGGTTTCTGTCACTTCGGCAGGCTCAGTGACCATACTAGTTCTGGGACCGCTGAATATGATCAATAACAAAACCACCCGGCCGCTTTGATGGTTGGTGAGTTTGCCGAACCACAGCGACCGGGCGGTTTGAATATTCAAAAAACTAAAGTTTCCTAAGAAGGTTGTTCATGTTGACTTCCTTGTCGATGATGGTGCGGAGCTCGGCGATCGGAACCCTTTTCTGCTCCATGGTGTCGCGCTCGCGGATGGTGACGCAGTTGTCGTTCAGCGAGTCGTGGTCAACGGTCACGCAGAACGGCGTGCCGATGGCATCCTGGCGGCGGTAGCGCTTGCCGATGGAGTCCTTAGGATCGTACTGGCAGTTGAAATCGTACTTGAGATCGTTCATCACTTCCTGGGCCTTCTCCGGCAGGCCGTCTTTGTTAATCAAAGGCAGCACGGCCACCTTGACAGGGGCAAGCGGCGCCGGGATGCCCAGCACGACGCGGGTTTCGCCGTTCTCAAGCTGCTCGACCTTGTAGGAATGGCTCAGCACTGCGAGGAACATTCTGTCCACACCGATGGAAGTCTCCACGCAGTAAGGAACGTAGCTCTCGTTGGTCTCTGGATCGAAGTACTGTATCTTCTTTCCGGAGAGTCTCTGATGGTTGCCGAGGTCGAAGTCGGTACGGGAGTGGATTCCCTCCAACTCCTTGAAACCGAACGGGAAGTTGAACTCGATGTCGGTCGCGGCGTTGGCGTAGTGGGCCAGTTTCTCGTGATCGTGGAAACGGTAGTTCTCGGCACCCATCCCGAGGCTGACGTGCCATTTCATGCGGTTCTCCTTCCATTTCTTGAACCACTCCATCTCGGTGCCAGGACGGCAGAAGAATTCCATCTCCATCTGCTCGAACTCTCTCATTCTGAATATGAACTGTCTTGCGACGATCTCGTTTCTGAACGCCTTTCCGATCTGGGCGATTCCGAACGGAATCTTCATGCGGCCCGTCTTCTGGACGTTGAGATATTCAATGAATATTCCCTGTGCCGTCTCCGGACGCAGGTAGATCTTGTCGTCCGCCTCGCCGGTGTTGCTGATCTGGGTAGAGAACATCAGGTTGAACTGACGCACGTCGGTCCAGTTCTTCGTGCCGGAAATCGGATCCACAATGTCGCAGTCAAGGATGATCTGCTTGTACTCCTTGAGGTCGTTGGCCTGCTCGGCTGCAACATAACGGTTGTGAACCTCGTCATATTTCGCCTTCTCCCTCAGAATGTTAGGGTTAGTGGCGCGGAACTGCTCCTCGTCGAAGGCATCTCCGAACCTCTTGCGGCCCTTCTCGACCTCCTTGTTCATCTTCTCCTCGATCTTGCCGAGATAGTCCTCGATCAGATTGTCGGCGCGGTACCTCTTCTTGGAGTCCTTGTTGTCGATGAGTGGGTCATTGAACGCCGCCACGTGGCCTGAAGCCACCCAAGTCTTAGGGTGCATGAACACGCAGGAATCAATGCCGACGATGTTCTCATTCAGCCTTGTCATAGCGTTCCACCAGTACTGCTTGATGTTGTTCTTCAGCTCGACGCCCATCTGGCCATAGTCATAGACCGCGGCCAGTCCGTCATAAATCTCACTTGACGGGAATATGAACCCGTACTCCTTGCAATGTGCCACCAGCACCTTGAACAGTTCGTCCTGTGTCATAGTATTGTTGTACTTTAAAAATTCTCAAAGTCATCTGAATATGCCTCGGCAACTTCCCCCTCTTCCGGCAACCACGTACCGGCATATTCCATAACGCTCACTAAGAACCTACAAATATACACATTTTCACGCAAGAATCATCGTGACGGAAACACGTCACTTGTGTTCCGCCACTTGCCATCGATCCAGCATCAAGCGTTATTGTACTGCCGATTGACCCAGAGCCAGAGGAACTTGTCCGGGATGGAATATTCCTTCAAATCAACGGTGATGATGTCTTCCTTGAGGAGTTTGCGGATGGCGGCATTGACAACGCTGGCGGTGGATAACTGGTAGCGGTTAATAAAAGTGGACGTGTTGACATTACGCACGCGCGCCTCGTTCGCGATGGCGGACAGAACTCGTTTTTGGTTTTCTGTCAGGCTAGACATCAGCTCGGCGAATTGAACCTCATTCATCAACAATATGTTGTCTATTGACATCCGTATCACGTCAATAGAGCACTCCTCTCCCCTATCTATCGACGCGAAAGCCTCATTAAAGACACGTTGCATGTAATAAGTATATCCTTCAAACAAGTCATAGACGTACTCCACCACCGCTTTGGCTATCCTCTTGCCATATTCATTGAACATCTTCCCGACAAAATCTGAGTAAATGTCTTTATCGAGAGCCTTCAGTTCCAATGGATCAGCACTTTTATAGAAAGGACGAGCCGGGGACTGAAACATCGCGCTCATAATGCTCCTCTTGCTTCCCGCAAACACGAAATGGCAGTTCTTCATTTTCTGAATATGCCCGCGAAGGAGAGCCTCGACGTTACCATCCTCATATTCATTTATTTGCTGAAACTCATCAATCGCGACGAGGCACGGCTTCCCCGCATTGTCGAGGTAATTGAATATCTCTTCCAATGTGAACTCCGGCCGCTGAATATCCCCAAGGCTCACACCGAACGACGGCTGTCCGGTAACGGAATCGTAGGTTATCTTGCCTTGAAGCGACTTCAACGCACTTACGAGTTTATCAAGGACTTTTTTTCCGGCAGGCTGTAACGCCCTGAACACTTCCTTACCCAAAAAGAAAGTGAACTCTCTGAGACTTGTAGTGTGCAGAATATCAACAAAAAACGTGTAGTAAGAACGTTTGATTTCCTCCCGCTCGAACACGTGCGTTATCAACCCCGTCTTGCCCATTCTGCGAGGCGAGAACATAACCACATCATTCCCGTTCATCAATGATTTTGCCAACCTCTGCGTCTCGCTGACTCTGTCACAGAAACATTCATCTGGGATATACCCTCTGGTTATAAACGGATTATGAATTGTTTTCATAACGAGCTACATTTTTAGCAAAAATAATTATCCGTTTTGAATAATCCAAATCAAATAATCCATTTTGGAAAATTTTAATAAAAAAACTGTTTCATTCTTATGTGACGGGCGTAAAAATCGCAGATTTTATGTAAGTTTGCATTTTGTAGCGTATTATTTTATTTATGAGAGATGGAACGATGACGTTCCATTTTGGCAGAATTGATATGAGGAAGGTTTTGTCAGTTAAAAGTTTAGTGGCTATGATTATGCTCGGTTTCTGTTTTGAGACGAGCTCATTTGCGGCATGTCATTCAACTTACAACTTATCAGTCACCTCGCCTTCCACGGAAAAACAGATTTCTATCAGATTCATCATTCTCGACAATAAGTCCGGAAATCCATTGCAATCAGCGGTGGCCAGCGCAAGCCAATATGGCATCTACACCGTGTCAGACAAGGATGGCAAAGCCACTTTGAAAAACATTCCAAAAGGAAAATGCAGGATCAGCATCGAATTGCTCGGCTACGTCAAGGAAACAGTCGAGATTAACCCAGAGACAGAGGATCAGCCTGTTACTATCAAATTGAAAGAAGAGAACCTTTCAATTGACGGTGTTGTGGTGGTAGCTCAGCGCGGAAGCGCGGGAGAATCCACTTCATCAATCATAGGCAGGCAGGCTCTGGATCATATTCAGGCCACAAGTCTGAAAGACATATTCCAACTTCTTCCGGGAAATGTCGTTACTTCCAATCCATCACTGACAACCGCCGGGGTGTTCCAGAACAGGACTTTGGACAAATACGACAGCAACAACTCTTTCGGAGCGGCCATTGTCGTGGACGGAGTGCCGATGTCCGTCAACGCGGACATGAACACCAAAGGAGGCAACGGATCCACCAGCGGAGTGGACATGAGAAGCATCGGTACTGATGACATTGAATCTGTAGAAGTTGTAAGGGGAATAGCGTCAGCTGAATATGGCGACCTTTCGTCCGGGACGATGATCGTCAAAAGTAAGGTTGGCATCACGGATCTTAAGATGCGTGCCAAAATCTATCCAGGCATCTATCAGTTCTACGCGGGGAAAGGATTGAGTCTGAAAAAAGCCGGAACATTGAACATCAACGCTGACTATGCGCGCGGCAAGTCCGATCCGCGTTATAAGACCGACACTTACGACCGTATTCTGGCTTCTCTCGTGCATTCCATAAACACAAAAAACGGGAGCAGTTTCATAACAAAACTTTCTACAACCAACACTTACGAATGGTCCGGTCCGGATCCTGACGAAAAAATCACGGATGTCTGGAAGACGGACAGGAACAACGGATTTCAGCTGTCCCACAGCGGAAGCCTCAACACCAACAGGCTATTTGTCAGAACATTGAAATATGACCTTTCATATTCTTTCAAAAAGTCAGATTCCTACACCAGAGCTTACATGAGTGGGCTTCGTCCGGTGGTAAACGCCACAAAAGAAGGCACGTACGAAACCATAATGCTCCCGTCTGAATATTACGGCTGTGGAGGTACTGTGGGAAAGCCTCTGACGTTCTTCGCGAAGTTGTCAGACTCATTTTACCTCAACTCTCGCAACTCTCTGTTCAAGAACCGCTTCAATCTCGGAACAGAGTTTCGTTCCGAAGGAAATGTGGGACGAGGCTACGAAGACGATGATCCACTCAAGCCTCTTTCTTCCTCAGGCTACCGACCACGTTCCTTCAAGGATATTCCTTTTCTCAACCAAATCTCCGCATGGGCGGAAGACAACATCAATCTAAGATTCTCCAAGACCAAGGAATATCCAGTCCTAAATCTTCAGGCAGGACTGCGCTGGACAATGATCCAACCAGGACTCGGCAAGCAAATGTCCACGCTGTCCCCTCGAATCAACGCGTCATTTGCGGCAAACAAATGGGTCAGCCTTCGCCTTGGGTTTGGAATCTCAGAGAAGACCCCTTCCTTGCTGTCACTCTACCCGGAGCGCACTTATCTGGATTATCTGAATGTTAATGCCTCAAACGGGGAAGATCGGTATCTTACGGTTTTCACGACCAGAATATTCGACAGGAATAGTCTTAGACTCAAACCAATGCGCAACATCAAGTACGAAGTCGGTGCCGACTTCAAGACTCCATGGGGGCAATCAATCTCGATCATTGCCTACAGGGAGAGTGTACGTCATGGCTTCGGATCGGACAACAGTGTCTGGAAAACAGTTTCTTTTAACCATTGGGACGCCACTGATGTAAGGTTCGATGGCAACATGGCATCCTACGACAAAGGCAAACCGTCCAACGTCCAGACTTTTCTGGCAAACATCCTTTTCCCTGCGAACACCGACAGTCACATCAGCGAAGGAATAGAACTGGACTGCAATTTAGGACAGATCAGAAGCTCTGGCACTTCGTTCTATCTGACAGGATCGTATTCAATGACAAAGAGCGAGACGGAAAGAAAAACCTACATGCTTCCGAAAGGCTACGGCAAAAGCTACAGTCGCATCTACCTTGCCTATCCCGCCGGGATGAACGGCTCGGAGCGACGCCAAGGAACAATGGTACTTAGGGTGGTACAGTCAATTCCGAAACTGAATTTTGTGCTTTCAGGCACCGTTCAGACAATCTTCTACGACTACACCATGAACTCCCGCTTCACCGCCGCTCCAGAAGGGTACATAATAGCGGAGGAAAATGTTGCTCCGCAGGTCGGGACGGGAATGAATAAATATGTTGCCTTCACCTCAGACCAATTGGCCGATTCGGATTATTCTTTTCCGGAAAACTGGCCCTCCGGTGAAAGGTTCTTGCTGAAGGAGCAGATATTCAAAAAAACAGCCTACAGCGACGTCCCTGAAACATGGCCTCCGCTGTGGGTGTTCAATCTGAGAGTAACTAAGGACATCACCAAATTCTTAGGAACATCTTTCTACGTCAACAATCTGTTTTTCTCCCAACCTTGGCACAAGTCATCAGTCTCGTCATCGGTTACGGAAAGAAACTCGAACTTGTTCTCATTCGGAATTGAATTGTATGTAAATTTATAACAACCATTAAATCATTTAATTATGGAACGAACTTTATTTTTGACAGTAGTGGCGGCCCTGGCCTGTCTCGCTTTTTCTTCTTGCGAAAAATCTGGGGACATCGATGCAACGGATGTCACGGTGAATGTTGTCCTGCCCGAAGGATTCGACGCAAATGCAAAGTATTCTGGAGAAGTCGTCCTTAAGGACAGAAATTCTTCCAAAACCTACACGACCATGGCAAATGGAGGGACAGCCGTGTTCTCAGATGTCGCCTACGGAGTTTATGACGCTTCCGCTGCACAGACTTTAAGCAACTCAAATTTCAAGACAGTGGCACCGGAACTTGCGGCAAATCTTACATCTTCTGTCAATTTGAACGGCTACGTGTCCCAGATTGAGGTGACAGCCAAGGTCTCTGAGCCATCTGTACTGACTCTCTCTTGGTCTGTGCCAAGCAGCCTGGTGATCAGCAAGGTCTACAATTTCGGAACTCAGACAAACGCCAAGAAGGTCTACAACATCGACAAATATGTCGAGATCTTCAACAATTCAGACGAAGTCCAGTATGCCGACGGTCTGTGGATTGCACAGGCTTACGGATCAGCTGTGGGCGCGATTTCAACTGTTTATCCTGATGTAGAGACCGCTGATGTCGTCTATCTTGAACGGGTGGTGAAGCTTCCAGGCAACGGAACGGAATACCCTATCGAGCCAAGCAAAAGCATTGTGATAGCCCAGAATGCCAAGAATCACATCAACCCGGATGTAGTCACCCAGACTGTGGATCTGAGCGGAGCTGATTTCGAATGCTATGTAGAAGGAGCTCCTGCCTCCATGTTCCCAAGCGACAACGCAAGCGTTCCGAACATAATCGAGAAATATGGCGCCACCTCCTCCACCGCCAAATTCTTTGCGGGACAGGGCACGATCATCACAATATTCAGAATGGAAGATTCTGAATTTGAATCTCTTGGCACTAAAATAGGAGCAGGCTACGACAGATTGCCACAGTTTGCTCCTTACTGCAAGACACTTCCTGTGGACAAAGTGATCGACGCGGTTGATCTCTACCGGAAAGGATTCGAGAACAGGAGAGGCAAGCATGTCCCTCTTTCCGTTGATGCCTCCTACGCTGCATGCAATCAGAGATGCATCGCGGAAAGAAAGATTTCATACACCACACCGGATGGTCGGATTGTACTTCAGGACACCAACAACTCCTCATTTGATTTCGCGCTGATCGAGCCTGTTGATGATGCCGACGGTAAAGTGGTGACCCCTGCGAATCTTGCTCCTCGTGACTACACGAAACCTGAGATTCAGCCGTCCAAATAAGCGGCTGAAATTAAGTTGTCGCTTACCAAAATGAAAGCCAGAAATACATACCTCGCGATCTTCGTGCTGCTGTCGGGAATCCCGGCAGCGGCGCAGTCACTGTCAGCCGCATCCGGAGATGATGTCCGACGCAATGTCAGCTCACAACATCATTATGCCCTGCAGAACAATGTGTGGAGGTTCACAAACAACCCGTTGTCTTTGTCTTTTTATGGTTTAGACAAGACATCCGGATCAGCGGAACTATCCTTTGATTTTCTTTCAGGAGCATACAGAAGAGCGATGGATCCAATGCGGGACTATAGTATGAATTTCTCGGCTGAAAGCTACAATTATCTGGACAAAATTAATTTATACGGGAGTTTTGCCTTCAGGCAAGAAACGCTTGAAGGCAAGACCTATTCTGAGAACTACGATCCGTACAACGGCAATCCATACATCGCGGGCAGCACGCTCGCCGGCGATTACACTAAGCAATTGTTTGCGTTCAAAGTGGTCTCGACCTCCAAACTTCTTTGGAACAGGATGCGTTTCGGTGTGGCTTGCGACTATAATGTGGGCGACATGTCGCGCTACAATGATCCTCGTTCCAGAGTGCAGCTTGCGGACTACTCCATAACTCCTGGATTGACCATAGAGCTGACTTCCAACGACCGGTTAGGACTTTCCGGAACCTACCGTTACCGCAAGGAAAAGATGCTCAAGCCTGTGGCTAAGTCCGACAACATCGATCGCTACATCTATTGCACGCAAAAAGGCGTTGTCGAATATTCCGAAACAGGTCTTCTGTTTTTCAGCAGGAGATATGTCGGCGACTATGGAGGAGGAGAATTGCAATACTCACATATCACTCCGAAGAACTCACTGATGCTGCATTGCGGAGCAACGTTTCGCCACGATGATGTAATCGGTGATAGAAAGGAAAATCCGGGCAATTTCAGCTCAATCGATTACTATGCAGGTGTGGCATCATCACACAACAGTCATGTGGGACTTCGTCATAAGGCTAATGTCACCGTAAGCCACAGTTCCGGCTGGGCGCAGGAATACCTCCAAGAACTGACAACAGAAATGAATGATCAAGGAATGCCGGACAGCTATTGGAAAACCGTGATGAAAAATATCCGGTACCGCAATTCATTGACCGATATTTCCGCAGGTTGGCATACATTTAGACTTCGTGAAGGAAAGTATCTTTGGGATTTCGGTGTGACTTTCGATGCGGAAATATATTCGTCACACTATATTCTTCCAGAATCACATTTCAAGACCGCCTATATTGAACCCGCGCTTGCAGGAGGAGGAGTCCTTTACCAAAAAGGATCTTCCGAAATCAATATTTCCGGACGGTTGGGATGGCATCAAAACATTGAGAACAAACTCTCTGTCAATCCGGAGCTTGACAAGGAGAAACTGACCGTCATCCGGGATAATGTGACGGCACCGGATTACCAGAGACTCGGACATGGCAGCCTTGCGGTAGGACTGAACCTCAACTACATATTCATGACTTTGAAAACCGCACGCCTCTACTGCTCCGTCTCTACCAATCAGTATTATGCCCTAACAAAACCATCCTCCCTATCCCTTGTGCAAGGCCTTCCGGAAGATTCCTCTTCCACAATTTCTTCCTACGTCTCCGCGCGCGTCTGGTCATCCCTTTCCATAGGAATATTATACTGACACCACAGCCCCACCTATCGGGAAAAACCGTCATCTCCCGCACTTTGTCCACCCAAACCACGATTCCACCAGACAAAGCAGCCAAAAAGCACGCTTTATCCAGCAGGGCCTTCCTGTCGGCAGACATCGGCAGATAAGGTGCCAGTTCATTCTGCAGGATTGCGGCCGACGGAGGGACCGACAGACAGTACTTGTCCTTGATTCCGCCACAGTCAATGCACTTGAAGAAATTAAGAAGGACGCAGCAGAACGCCTTGATCTCGACGTTACTGCGCTGAGCCAGCAGTTTTGCCACTTCTCCTTCCACATGGTTGGCACACACCTATTCCTCATTCTGGATGTATGTAAACAGAATCCGTATCGGGGTGCCATGATGCCATGTCAGTGCGAAACCGGCAAGTCTTCTCCACCCAGCGGGGAATGTCGAAATTATCCAGTGCGACTACAACCACATCGAAAAACACCCGCGGAGACACTCTCCCATCCTGTACGTACCTGAAATGTTCCAGTATGCCAAGATCCGTCTTCGCTTTGGAACAGTTCCTTCCATACAGCTGCTTCAGGACATAGTCCCCGGGAATGTCTCCAAGATATGCCATCAGACAGAGCAGTTTCACCTGCCCCGTTTCCAATCCCGGCAAAGCCGCATACCCTGTGTTTCCATTTACTGTCTTCTTATCCATCGCGTCAAATATAGTTCAACAGAATGCCATAATCCGACACCTTTACGTCCCGTACTGCCTTCCACACTTAGCACATTGCCATCTGCCACCTTGCTCCTACGACCTCAGCAGATTTTCGAACAATATCAAAGGCCCAGTCCTCTTTAAATAACTATCGCAGTTCTCCAACATAAAAATCGGATTATCAATTCTAGTTTTCAATTACATATTCAGCAAAACAGCCGCATTATTACATAACCTCACTAAAATTGAAGCAAAAAAAATCATTCCCGGTGAAAGAATACTTTACTTTCTCTGTATATGTTATCAAACTCTATAATTCAGATGAAACTCAAGTTTATCAATGGTCCCTATGGATATGCGCGTGATATAAAGGCCATGGAAATATTCAGGAATGCGGTAGACAATGCGGGATGGCTCGATGAAAATGATTCTCTGGCCTCAGGAGATGTCGTGGGATTCGACTTCGGAGATGAACGGGTCAGAGCAACGGTGGATATAAGGAAAGACTCCATCGGGATTCACATGGTCTCGCCGCTCAAGTACGATTACGCAAGATCCTGGCACCAGTCATCCTTCAGCCGGAACAACTGGCTTCATGATGACACCAAAGTCAAAGCCGCGGTCCACGGGGCATTGACTGAGCTGTATTATGACTTCACTATGGTCAAATCGCGCAAGGATGACCTCGTGGCACACTCACGGGGCTACAGACACTTCAGGGAATCGTTCCTGGAGCAGGAACGGAAAAGGATACTCGATGCGAAAAAGGAATGCGCCGAGGTCTCAAAAACAAGAGGACAGCTGAAACGGGGCTTCAAGGCAGGGAAATACACCAAGAAGGAATACGTCTCCCTGAGGGCACCCGTCCACGAGAGAATCGTACGCCTTCTTGCCGAATCTAAAATCAGGGATCCTTTCCCTCTCTACTTCAGGGAATATCTGGACCTGTGCCAGTTTGCATTGTTCCCGGAATTGATTATAAGGCACTTCATCAGTGACTTGGACGCGACTGAAGATGACGGGCTGTCATGTCAATGACGGTGTAAATCGCATCCAGAAACAGGTACTACGTCCACGCAACCGCAACTTCGAGGCAGGCATCCTGACAGATGACCCCGCTCTGGTCGCGGCCGCAAGCAATATTGCCCTGATCCCATCGATTGTCGAAAAATCTAAAAAAACTATATTTGTGTAAAAAACACTAAATCTGCCAAGGTTTGGCGGAATATCATCCAATCTAAACAAACATAAATATGGCTGAAAATAAGATTGAATTAAGGTCTGTAAATGAACTTCTCGGGATGAAGTTCTATATTCCGAGTTACCAACGTGGTTATCGCTGGACTGAGCAGCAGGTGAAGGACTTGCTGAACGATATAAATGAGTTTAAACCCGAAAAAAATAAGGACACAAACGAGGAGACGTGGTATTGCTTACAACCATTGGTCGTAAGGAGAATGGATGAAAATGATTCGCGTTTGGAAAAGGAAAACGACAGGATTGATTGGTATGAGGTGATAGACGGACAACAACGTTTGACTACGATAATTCTAACCATTCATTACTTTAATGAAATGTGGGTGGGAAAACTAAAGACCCTATTACCTACAATAAAATATGCCACAAGAAATGATGGTTTTGAATTCTTAAAATGCTTGGAAATCAATGATGATCAAAATGTCCACACTCAAGGGAAGGTATTTAAAGACTACATTGATTATCATTTCATGAAACAGGCCTATAAAACAATTCATGATTGGGCCAAGGAAATGGGAGCGACATTCAACAATAATGATTTTCAATCAAAATTCATACATAGGACTAAGGTCATTTGGTACGAATCAGTAGATGAAGACCCGATTAAGGTATTTACACGGCTTAATATCGGTAAGATATCCCTGACAAACGCAGAGTTGATTAAAGCCTTGTTCCTGAATCGATCCAATTTTCATGTATCCAATGATAGTCATTTAAAATTGAGGCAGCAAGAGATTGCCAGTGAGTGGGACAATATTGAATATACTCTGCAAAACGATGAATTTTGGCTTTTTTTACATGAAGATTGTTATAATCACCCCACAAGGATCGATTTTATTTTTGATTTAATTTGTGAGCAAAAAGTTTTGGGAGAATTTGGAAACATTGGTACCGATGAATACAAAACTTTCCGCTATTTCTACGAGTATTTTAAGTCGAAATCTTCGAATATAGAAAACTGCTGGAGAATAGTTAAATCCTATTCTCAAACTTTTAATGAGTGGTTCAACGACGTCGAGTTGTATCACTATATTGGATATTTGATTCATCAAGGTGAAAAAATGGATGAATTATGCAAAAAGTGGAATGAAGAAAAGTCGAAAGAAGATTTCATTGCAAAACTGAAAGTTTTTATTAAAGAGAAAATCAGAAAATGCAATGATTTAAATAAGCAATATGAGATAGACGGAGGTCCGGCAAAAACGACATGTAAGCCTCTTTTACTCCTACATAATATTCAAACGGTTGTTAATCAAAACAATCAACTGAAATCAAAAGAAGAATACAAACTTCCAGTTTTTTATAAGTTTCCTTTTCATTTATTCAAAAAAGAGAATTGGGATGTTGAGCATATTGATTCGAATACAACAAACGGGTTAGAGAAAGAAAAGGATCAAAAAGAATGGCTTAAGTATTCTGTCTTAGGTACAGAATTGTCCGATGGGCTTAAAGAAAGGATAAAGGCTTTTATAAACAACGATAATGGCCAAGAGTCTTTTGAAAGTATTTGCAGGGAAATTGAGCAGTATAACCGTTCCGAGTCTTGGAAAAACCCGGAACAGGATAAAAATAAGGTTTGGAATTTTGTTTTATTGGATGCTGGCACTAACCGAGGTTATGGAAACTCAATCTTCCCGGCAAAACGACGCTGTATTATCGGGAAAGACCAAGGAAAAAAATATTCAATAGACGAAGGCACTTTAGAAATTAAAGTAGAATACGGAGCTATTGCTTTTATTCCTCCAGTCACTAAAAATGTATTTTTGAAATATTATAACACCTCGGTTGACAACTTGAGGGAATGGTGCGAAAGTGACGCGGAATCATACAAGCTCAATATCTTTGAAACATTACAAGAATTTGGAGTGATCGATTCTTCACAAAATAACAACACAACAAACAATGAGCAATAATACAAACACTAAAGCAATGTCATTCTGGAAGTTTATGAATGACAATATTATCGAAATACCCATCATCCAACGCGATTACGCACATGGCAGGTTGGGTAAAGAGAACCTGCGTAAAAACTTTTTGGCTGATTTAAAGAAGGCTTTGGACAATGAGAGTCCCTATAAAGATACATCCATGAAATTAGACTTTATATATGGCTCAATTGAGAACGGAAAATTGAATCCTTTGGACGGTCAGCAACGACTTACCACCCTTTGGTTGCTGCATTGGTATATCGCCTTACGTGCAAAGCAGTTAAACGAAGACAACTGCTCAATTTTCCGAAAATTCACCTACGAAACGCGTATTTCATCCCGTGAATTCTGTGAAAACTTGTGTATGCCTGAACACTTTACAAACTATAGCGGGAATGATATAGTCGGTTTTATAACCAACCAGACTTGGTTTTATTCTGCTTGGAAACAAGATCCTACAATTCAATCAATGTTGAGAATGTTGGGAGGCACGAAGGTAGCTGATAAAAAAGGTGAAGATATTATTGATGGCATTGAGGAACTATTTCAGAACACGAACGAAGATGTGTTCAAAGACTATTGGAGATTACTGACAGAAAAGGATGCTATCGTCTTCTATCATCTTCCCCTTTCGGATTTTGGCCTTTCAGATGATTTGTATATCAAGATGAACGCCCGGGGCAAACAATTAACTGGTTTTGAGAATTTCAAAGCGGACATAATCGGGGATATTACAAAACAAGCACAGGATGAAACAATAGAACATAGTATTCGAACGGAGTGGGAAAAACTGTTAGATCCCAAGAATGGAATTCCAATTAAACTAGATACTGACTGGACAGATATTTTTTGGGAAAGCAGGTCAAGAGATAATCGAATAGACGAAATTTTCTTTACTTTTCTAAACAGATTTTTCTGGAATGAGTTGTTTATAGCGACGAAAACAGGAGACCAAGAGTCTTATGTACTGGACATTGGTAAAGGAGATGAGAGTTCGACACAGGAAAACAACAACCCGTCCTACAAATATCTAAATAATTCCGATCATCCAAGTGACTTTGACACCACAATAGCATACGACGGTTTAGATATTTATAGGTACTACGAAGGATCAATCCCTTTACCTTTTTTTCAAAAGCTTTCAAAGGTTCTTGCGGGATATCATGATTATTCCGTAAACAACAAAATGCCGATTTGTTTGTGGGACAATACATTTAGTTTTATCCCCCTATATGCTAAAAAGAACTCCAATAATATAGAAATTGCAAATAATTCCAATGAAAAAATACTTAAAGTAACCACTCTCAATCAGGTTCAAAGAGTTGTCTTTTTTGCTATTTGCCAATACTTTAACGATTCCGGAGTTGGCAATGATGATGAATTATCCTTAAAACGATGGATGAGGGTTGTATGGAATTTGGTCTCTGGTGAAGACCACAATGGACTATCTCAAATCAGAAATACCCAGGCAATGAGAACCGCCATGAAATTCATTAGCGAACTGAATAGCCATTGTGTTTATGAGTCACTTTCATCATATAATAAGAGACTAGGCAATTCCGATTTTGACGAACGCTGTAAAGAGGAAATTGCCAAAGCCAAACAAATCATTGATAAAAACGGGAATCTGCGAAAATACAGTGGCTCTTGTAAAAAACAAGATGGTTCAGATTATCAAACATGGGAAGAAATCATTATCGATGCAGAAAACTACGCCTTCTTCAAAGGATCAATAAGGTTTCTGTTTATCAGTGATAAAGAAACTGATGAAATAGAAAAGTTGATAAACTGGGGTGATTTTGACATAAAATGGACAAATGTGCAAAAGTACTTTGACCAAGAAGGAATTACACCTGAATACAAAAAGGAGGCTATATTGCTTAGAGCATTATTAAGTCGAATTGATATAGGAGAGAATTGGTTTGGGTATTACAAAGGCTTTTGGTACATATCTTTATTGAATAAGAATTATAGACAAGCCATCCATTATTTACTTACTACAGATCAACTTGCGATAAATGAGCAGTGTAAAGAGAATTGGATAACAGATTCGTCTTTGCTCCCTACACTGTTGAAGAGTAAAGATTCTTGGCACATACTGACAGATTGGAAAGGCTATTCAGTTCTGACCCGATATTCATACCGCTTGTCTAGTGCCACTTCAATCAAAGAAATCGTTGTGCTGAATTATTTACGCAACCGACTGCTGAATAGTCTTAATGAGATTGTTATATCAGAAGATAATAAAGTGGATGGGACAAACTATTTCTATGGCTGGGAGATTTCATTCACATATAACGGTAAAGAATTCAAATGGTCTGAAGATAATAAGGTTTATCTGAGCAAAAACGACATTAATGCTAACATAGATGAACAATTAAACAAAGAGGACAGTTACTATTTTGATGCATCCACTATTGATCAGCAGGAAGATTTTGTGATAGCATTGAACGGTTTACTATCTAGGTTGTCCTAAGAACACATCCGCACACCAACTTTGGCAGTTTCAAGCAATATCTTTACGGCATGAAAAGAAACATTGACAAACCCGACTATCGTTCGATGAACGAGGCCAAACTCAAACTTGAACTCGCAGGACTCGAGCAGCGGATTCTCGGAATTACCGGCGATCCCCTCGACTACCAGCACTACCGCCGGTTCCTTGATTGGAGCCGGAACGAGATGAAGGTCAATGAGATTGAGGAGCTGATGTCGGACCGCTGCCTCATCCTGAATCTCCTCTTCGGCTGCCATTGCACCCCTGGAGAGGTCGAGAGGTTGGAAAAGGTCAACGACCTACTTCTGGAAATGACCAACCGGACATATCATCGCACGGCAGACCTCGTACGGGCGCTGCTGGTGATGAAGAAAGACGATATGGATGACGACTACATGATTGAAAGCCGATTGACGGCTGGGCTGAGGCTTATATTTCAGTCCATGACTCGCTGCATCATTCTTACGCGACTCGAAACAGCTAAGGGCGGTACTCCTAAAAAAGAGATGGTGGAAAAGTATAAACTCGAGAAACTGACCGACAAATACGATTACTTCAAGTAATCTACCTCATTTCGATTGCTTTCTGCATCATTTTTCTTTGTTTTGATGCAGAAAATTCGTTTTTGAGGCAGAAAAACACTATCTTAGCCCTGTAAACCATACGCGCTATGCACGAATTTGATTTCATAAACCGCCCCAAAGAACTTCTCACGCCGGAGGTCGTGGCTCTGCTGACCCGCCTCCACGAATGCCGCGGCCGCCAGGAACTCTTCATCGAGGCCGAGCCTGATGTGCTCACAGCCCTGCTGGAGGTCGCCAAAATCCAGAGTACCGACGCATCCAACCGCATCGAGGGCATCTATACCTCTGACGAGCGCCTAAAAGCCATCGTTCAAGAAAAGGTCCAGCCCCGAAACCGAAACGAGGAAGAGATCTCCGGCTACCGCGACGTGCTGGCCACCATCCACGAATCCTACGAACACATCACCCCGCGCCCCAACAGCATCCTCCAATTGCACCGGGACCTCTATTCCTTCAGCAGCAGCGCCGTAGGTGGTGTATATAAAAACTCGGACAACATCATTGCAGAGAAGCACGCCGACGGCACGGAAACAGTCCGCTTCCGCCCTGTCCCTGCCTTCCAGACGGCCGATGCCATGCTGAACCTCTGCACCAGATACAATGATGCCATCGAGGCCGCGACCTATAATCCGCTGATCCTGATGCCGATATTCATCCTGGACTTCCTCTGCATCCACCCGTTCAATGACGGAAACGGCCGCATGAGCCGCCTTCTGACGCTTCTCCTCCTGTACCGCGCCGGATTCATTGTGGGAAAGTACATCAGCATCGAGATGCTCATCGAGAAGAGCAAGGACTCCTATTATGAAGCGCTGCAGGCCAGTTCCCAGGACTGGCACGAGGACAGAAACAACTATCTTCCCTTCCTCAAGTACATGCTGGGGGTCGTGGTTAAGGCCTATAATGAATTCGAGAACCGTGTTGAGCACCTTCGTTATCGCAAGATATCCAAGCCTGAGCGCATCAAGGCCATCATTGAGCGCACTCCTGGCAAGATCACCAAGAAGGAGATATCCCAGACCTGCCCGGACATTAGCCTCACCACCATCGAGCGCACCCTGTCCGACCTTATTGCCGCCGGTTACATCGAGAAGACAGGAACCGGCAGGGCTACGGCCTATGTTAAGAAATAATCCTCCTATAGATCTATTTTCATAAGTCAATAATTTCTCAGTATGACACAATACATCGCATAGAGGTACTCAAAAAAGCCATTTCAAGGCATGGAGTACCGGAAATAATCAACTCCGATCAGGGCTGCCAGTTTACGAGCAAGGAATGGGCTGACGCCTGCTCTCAGCACTCTGAAATGAAGGTCAGCATGGACGGCCGCGGCCGTGCTAAAGACAATATCTGGATAGAAAGATTTTGTAAAACGATAAAATACGAGTATATTTACATCCAGCCGGAGGAAAACGGCGCGGATCTGTTCTTTGGAATCAAGAGATTTATTGACAACTACAACGACCACCGTCGTCACCAAGGAATCAACCGTACAGTACCAAGCAAGCTTTACATTCGTCAGGCAGCTTGGTCTTAACTAAGAACAACACTGTACCTGTTTAAATAACGATAGTATTGCAGGAGAAAGTATTAACTTTAGAGACAATGAAAGACATAAGTTGCATTAAAAGAACCATATAAAATTATTAATGACACCACTAAATTTTTAACCAATGGTAACATTCTTTCGTTTTTCTTCCAAACCGGCCTGTATCCTGGCATGTGCGCTTGCATTATGCGTAGGATGCAATGATGATGACAAGAAAGGAGGCACATCATCGAAAGAGTCTCTGGCGCTTACGTCATTCCATCCTAATTACGGGAAGTATCAAGAGAAGGTCATCCTGCAAGGGAAAGGCTTCGGTGACCCTTCCCAGATGCGGGTATATTTTAATCAGAGAAAAGCACCTGTCATCGGGGTCAGCCGCGATGGCACGGAATTGTACGTGCAGGCTCCGCGGCTCCCCGGTGATACTTGCGTCATCTCCGTGTCGAACGGCAAGGACTCTCTTTCCTACGAAGAAACATTTGCTTACACGGTCTCTACCACTGTGACCACGGTCTGTGGCAACGGCACCGGCATCTATAAAGCCGGAGACCTGAGCGAGGCGCAAGTCTCTCCTTATTATTGCTGCGTAGACAGCAGCGAAAACGTGTTCGTAATAGACCACAGCAGCTCAAACGGAGATGGAGGGAGCGTCAATGGCATTGCCAGGATTGATTTCAAGACGAATGAACTGGTGACGATTTCGACTCAGTACTATGCGAACGTGCCTTGCGTTGACCCTGTCACTCAGAAGGTCATGGCCCCTACCGAGACTACAGTCGGGATGTTCGTCGAGATGGATCCGAAAGAGATGTGGGGTCTGAGGGTCCGGGACTTCGGCGCAAAGATCGACTGGTCGAAGAGTTCTGCAGGCCGTCCTGCGAACGGCTATAAGCACACTTTCGTGGTGAATCCTTACGACGGATTCATTTACACGCGTTTCTATTACGGCCAGGTAGTGAAAATCAATCCTGTGACTTATGAGGCAGAGGTTGTCTGCGACACTCCTAACGGAGATTCTTTCGGCCTTACATTCCGGCCAACAGACCCTAACGTGCTTTACGTGGCTTGCTGGAGCAATATGACAGGCATGGCCAATTCCATCGCGAAGGTCGACCTCAACAAGGACAAGCCGGAGATGGAGAAACTGACGAGCGGCATCACCGGCCACAGGGATGGCAAGATTGCCGAGGCTCGGTTCAATTGCCCGGCCCAGCTTTTCAGCGATAATGACGGCAACATCTACGTTGCCGACTGCGATAACCACTGCATCAGGAGGATAACTCCGGAGAACCAGGTGGAGACAGTGCTGGGAGTTCCCGGAAAGTCAGGCTGGAAAGACGGCACAAAAGAAGAGGCTCTCTTCAAGTATCCAAGAGGCATCGGAATAAGCAAAGACGGTTCTGTCTACGTGGCTGACTTCGGCAACAGGAGAGTCCGCAAACTATCCATCAACTAAAGATTATTCTAATGAAGAAACAGTTATATTTCCTGATTTCTATCATATTGATGATAGGATCTTTTCAAGCCCATGCCCAGACTTACAGGCTGGCAGGAACGGTTTATGACCAGGATGGCCCACTGCCTGGAGTCGCCGTAATAGTCCAAGGTTCTACAGTGGGAACGATGACTGACGACAAAGGGCATTTTTCCATCAAGGCTCAGAAAGGCGACAAGCTGATTTTCCAGATGATGGGGTTCAAGGACATTGAATATATCGTCGTAAAGGAAAACACGAAAATTAGCATAACGTTCACGGAAACGACTCAGGAACTTGACCAGGTCATCATCACGGCTCTCGGTACCACCCAGAGGAAGATATCTAACCTGGCTGCAGTGACATCCATTGACGCAAAACTGCTTGATCAGCCTACGACATCCATCAGTAACCTCCTCGGGGGCAGAGTCGCTGGCGTCATTTCTTCTTTGACCAGCGGAGAGCCAGGCAAAAACATTGCCGAGTTCTGGATTCGAGGCATAGGGACATTCGGAGCTAATTCTTCTGCCCTTGTGCTGATTGACGGGCTGGAAGGCGACATCAACTCGATAGACCCTTCGGACATCGAGAATTTCTCCGTCCTGAAAGATGCATCTGCCACCGCAGTTTATGGCGTCAGGGGTGCCAACGGAGTCGTGCTTATCACCACGAAACGAGGCAGCACGGACAAAGTACGCATCACTGGCAGGGTTTCAACTACTTTGTCTCACCTTAGGAGGCTTCCTGATTATGTGGGTGCATACGATTATGCAACTCTTGCAAATGAAGCCAGAGAGGTGCGCGGAGAAGAGCCGCTGTATTCCAACGTCGAGATGGACATTATCCGCAATAATCTGGACCCCGATCTCTATCCAGACGTGAACTGGCAGAAGGAAATCGTGAAGAATAATTCATGGAAGAGGGCCTACTATGTGAGTGCGCAAGGAGGAGCCAAGGCTGCGAAATATTTCCTGTCTTTGTCTGTCAATCAGGAAGATGCGGCCTATAAAGTGGACCATTCCAGCCCTTACGCCCAGAACGTCGGTTACGATACATACGGATTCCGCTCCAACATTGACATGAACCTGACTCCGACTACCAAGCTTTATTTCGGTAGCACGGGTCACCTGGCCGTGAACAGGAATCCTGGCGTCGCAAACACAGATTACATCTGGTCCGCCCAGGCAAATATTCATCCTCTCCGACTTCCCACTGTATATTCCAATGGACAGTTGCCGGGCGTAGGACAGGGTGCGCAGACTTCCCCTTACGTTATGATCAACCGTTTGGGAAAACGTTTGGACACAGAGTTCCAGTCTAAGACGACAGTCGCTCTTGAACAAGACCTGGGCATGATCACTAAGGGACTTAGGATTCGCGCGCAGGGTGCTTTCGATTACACTTCATGGTTCAGCGAGAGCCGCCATGTCCAGCCGGAGCTTTACGAGGCGGTGAGCAGGACATCTACCGGAGAACTGGTGACGATCAAGAGGGTTAGCGAGCAAGCTGCTTCTTACAATAAGACAACGAATAATTATAGGAAATATCACTTCGAGTCCACTCTTAATTATGATCGTCTGTTCGGCAAAGACCACAGGGTTTCTGGCCTTGTCTACTACTATATGTCCGATGATAAGTATTCCAGCGAGAGCGTCAGCAACATGAGCGCCATCCCAAAGAGATATCAAGGAATATCCAGCCGGCTGACTTACGGCTACTCTGACACCTATCTGATAGACCTGAACTTCGGATACACCGGATCGGAGAACTTCCAGAAAGGCAGGCGTTTCGGATTCTTCCCTTCCGTGGCTGTCGGCTGGGTGCCTACCCAATATAAGTTCATGAAGGACAATCTGCCTTGGCTGAATTTCTTCAAGGTCAGGGCTTCTTACGGAACGGTCGGGAACGACCGGATTTCATCCAAGAGATTCCCTTACCTTACAATCGTCAATCGAGGTACGACTTCCCCTTGGGGATCGGCCTCTGCGGAAACTCTTTGGGAAACGTACACAGGTGCCGACAACCTCAAATGGGAGGTGGCGACTAAGTTCGACCTCGGATTCGAGGGAACGCTTTTCGTCGATAAGGTGGATTTCGTCCTGGACTTTTTCAATGACGTGCGTGACGGAATATTCCAGGAACGCCAGCAAGTTCCTCTCTATGTCGGGCTCATGTCCAGGCCTTACTCCAACATAGGTAAGATGCGTTCATACGGCGCTGATGGCAATGTTTCATTCAAGCAGAAGATTGGAAGCGACATGAACCTCACCCTCAGGGCCAATTTCACATACTCTAAGAATGATGTCAAGAATTGGGAGGAGTCGAATCCTGCCTATCCTTATCAGGAGCGCTCAGGCTATCCTTACGGAGTCGTAAGGGGTTATTACGCCCTTGGCTTGTTCAAAGATCAGCAAGACATAGATACAAGCCCGGTGCAGACGTTCGGTGAATACAGGCCGGGAGACATCAAGTATCGCGACGTAAATGGAGATGGCCGCATAGATTCCGATGACCGAGTGCCTATCGCTTATGGGCTGTCATCGTCAGGGGCTATCGTTCCTATCCTGATGTACGGCTTCGGCGGTGAGTTTCAGTACAAAAAGCTCAGCATCGGGGTGCTCTTCAAGGGAACCGGAAATTCAGATTTCTTCTATGGCGGAGCGGGCTACATTCCTTTTGCTTCCGGAAGGCTCGGAAACGTGCTTGCGCAAGCCATGGAATACAAGAACAGATGGATTCCTAAAGATTATGCCGAAAAGCATGGGATTCCGCTCGAGCAGGCTGAGAATCCCGACGCGATTTATCCACGCTTGACCTATGGAAGCAGTTCGAACAACACCCAGACTTCCACGTTCTGGAAAGGAAATGGAAGGTACTTGAGACTTCAAGAAATTACCATCAATTACAACTGGTCGGCAAAATTCATGAAAAAGATCGGACTCCAGTCTGCTGACCTGCAGCTGGTGGGAAATAACTTGGCCGTATGGTCGCCTGTGAAGTTCTTCGATCCTGAGCAGGCTCAAAACAGCGGCCGGGCTTATCCAATACCTGTCACTTTTACATTCCAGGTTTATCTGCACTTCTAAAAAAATCACGAACATGAAAAGAATATCATACGTTATTTTAGCCTCGATCTTGTCGGCCGGATTTGCTTCCTGCAACTATCTGAGCATAGATGACTATTTCTCCGACGAGATAAAGATTGACGAAGTATTCGCCAACAAGAGGAATGTCCAGGCATACATCTGGGGCATGACAGGGGACCTGCGTGACGAAGGCTCTCTCTATCAGGATGCTGATTTTCCCGGACCTCTTGCGACAGACGAGGCCTTTACTATGTACGGCACTCAGTTTGGCTACAATGGAATGAAGCTTGTTCTCGGAGAAATCTCTGCCAGCAACCCTTATTCCTTCTCCAACGTGTGGACGACAAGCTACCAGTGCATCAGAAGGGCGAATACTGTGTTCGCAAGGATAGATGAAGCTAAAGATCTCACCGCACAGGACAGGGCAGAACTTCTTTCTCTGAACAGATTCATTCGTGCCTATGCTTACTATAAGCTTTGGCTTGCGTATGGACCGGTAATCTTGATAGGGGACGAGGAAATACCTTCTAACCTTGATCTGGGAGATTATGACAGGGCTCGCGCCACGAATGAAGAGACTGTGGAATATATCTGCAGCGAGCTTGAGGAGGCAGCTAAATATCTTCCTGAAACCTATCCTCTGATGGAATTCGGAAGGCCAACCAAGGGAGCCGCTTACGGACTGATCGCAAGAATCAGAACTTATTACGCCAGCCCTCTCTGGAATGGAGGGGAAGCAGCCAGAAGGTGCTTTGGCAATTGGTACAGGAAAACGGACCGAGTTAAATATGTCACCACCGATGAATATGACGAAGAGCGCTGGGCTATTGCCGCAGCCGCTTGCAAGAGAGTGATGAATATGAAAAAGAGCGGAGCTCCGATGTACAGTCTATTCACCGTGCAGGAAGATACGCAGACTCCGCCTTTGCCAGAGGGAGTGACTTCCGATCCGGACTTCTACGAGCCTTATCCTGTGGGAGCCGCAGGAATCGACCATCTGAGGTCGTATTCGGAGCAGTTCACGGGGGAGGCGGTGATAGCCACAAATCCTGAATATGTCTGGGGAAGGAAAAGCCAGACCCTTGTTGACAATACCCGGATGAGTTTCCCTATCAGCTTCGGAGGATGGGGAGGAATGGCCCTTACGCAGAAAATAGTGGATAGCTATTCCATGTACGACGGACGCTCCATAGACAATTCCAGCGAAGCTTATCCGTACTCGGAATCGGGTTTCACCAACGAGCAGAAGTCTTTCTCGGGCTACAGGCTCAATGCCGGCGTCTATAACATGTACGACAACAGGGAGATGCGTTTCTATGCCTGCGTAGGGTTTTCGGAGAGATTTTGGCCGATGTCTTCCACCACCATGTCTGGGAAGTACAACCAGACGGTGACATATTACTATGACTCCCCTAACGGAAAGCAGAATTCTGCGACGGACTACAGCCCTACGGGCTATGTCATTGTGAAATACATTCATCCTAATGATGCCTGGGACGGAGATAACGCCAGGAGAATGGATAAAGGCTATCCTATCATAAGGTATGCTGACATACTGCTCATGTATGCCGAGAGTCTCAATCATCTGACAAAGGCTTATGAGATAAAGCTCGGCGACGAGACTTATTCGGTGTCGCGGGACCTGAATGAGATAAAGTCGGCGTTTAACCTCGTGCGCCACCGTTCCGGGATGCCGGGAATCAGCAATAATGATCTTGCAGACGAGGAAACCTTCCAGAAAATCCTTGAAATCGAAAGAATGAAGGAATTCCTGCACGAAGGGCAGCGTTACTTCGACGTCCGCAGGTGGGGAATTTACGAGGAAACAGAGAATGAAACAATCATGGGAATGAACGTGGATGGCTCTAAGGAGAATTTCTATCAAAGAACAGTTCCGAATACTTCCAGAATCGGAGCTCGCCTGGTTCATAAGAAACTCTACCTGCTTCCTATTCCACTGAACGAAATCCGCAAGCTCCCTTCTTGCGACCAGAACCCGGATTGGGAAAGCTAACATCAACACGTATTGAATCATGAAACACAAATGCATAATATTAGCGGCTCTGGCAGCATTCTCCATCGTTTCTTGCAACGACAAGGAGGTGTTCGAGAAAGAGCAGTACAAGAACATCTTCGGATTCGTGAGCGAGTCTGACAACACTAAGAAGATGACGGTCAGCCTTCACTATGAGACAACCACGACGTACATGTCATTATCGATGGGAGGCACGAAGGCTCCAAAGAATGACGTCAAAATAAACATCGTCTTGGATTCCACTCTCGTAGATGAGTACAATAAGGCGAACTATGACGTAGATGTCGAGAAATATGCAGTTGTCATGCCTGCTGATAAATACGAGATATCCAGCATGACATGCGTAATAAAATCTGGCGAGGTGCTTGGCACTATCCCTGTCACGATTCACCCCGCAGGCCTGTCTCCAGACAAGGATTACATCATTCCTGTGAGAGTCCTTTCCTATGATGGCGCCGAACTTCATCCAGACAAGAGTTCCCTTCTGCTTAAGATAGCGATAAAGAATCAATGGTCTAATTCCAGCGGAATAGGTTATCAGATGGTGGGAAACAGAAAACTCTTGCCGGATGGGTCTCCTATCAATATGCCTGGAACCAAGACGATTCATTGCTGGACTGCGAACAGCGTGAGGATGATGCCCGGGAATGAGACTTTCAGCAAAGACAAGCACACCTTGGAGGCAAAGGCGATGATAGCGTACATCGATGCCGCGGCCGATGCGAAAGGCTATCACAAGATTACGCTGAAGCCTTACCGGGATATTAAAGTGACGCAGCTGGACGATGACCCTGAATATCCTAACGTGTACGGAATCATAGACGATGGGTACAATACCTATAAGACCTTCCTGCTGCATTACAAGTATCAGATAGGAAATGATGTATATGAGATGCGGGAGGAGACGAGGGTTCTTTATTCGGAGGATAAGGATGTGGACGAGGGTTTCACTATCATAGAAACAAAAAAGTAGGAGGCAGACATGAAAAAAATAATATTGAATATATCGTTGGTATCTTTGTTGGCGCTTTCTGCTTCATGCGACAACTTCCAAAGGACGGATGTTTACCCAACCATCACAGTGGATCACAGTTCCGTTACGTTGTTTGAAGGGGACGAGATTCAGCTGACGGCTAGTCCGTCCAGTCTTACGTTCAAATGGTCTACGAGCGACGAATCCATTGCCTCGGTCGACAATTCAGGCCTGGTCAAAGCCATAAAGCAGGGCTCTGCGTCCATTTTCTGCGAATCGGGAGACATGTCGTTCGAGACTGAGGTCTACGTAAGCAAAAAGGTTGCACTGACCGACGTTGCCATGAAGTGCGACAGCCTGATCGAGCTTGCAATCGGTGCCACTGTCACCATTCCGGTGTACATGGTTCCATCGGATGCCAACGACGTTCCAGCTACGGATTTCGGCTGGTGGTCTGATGACGAGAATATCGCCAGGGTAAGCCAGTCCGGAGTCGTAAAGGGCATAGGCACAGGAACTACGAAAATCCACTACCGCAAGGGCTCGTTCGCCAAGTTTGTGACCTTTGACGTTCAGGTTACCTTCCCGTTCGTGAAGGGGCATCCGTTCGTTATCAGCAAAGATGAGCCTGCCGTCATCTGGTTCAGGGATTTCGACCGCGGAGGAATGAACGTTGCGTTCTACGACACCGGCGGCGGTGGCGGAAACACTTACCGCGCCCAGCATGGTGACCCTACAAGTTCAATGGTGACCATCGAAGGTGACGGCAACATCGGCTATCTTGCCAGTGGAGAATGGTACATCTATTCCATAAGCGTGAAAGATGCGGGAACCTACAAGATTACCATAAACGCTGCATCTGGTAGTGGCGGCTCTCAGGGCATGTATCATTTTGAAATCGACGGAGTCAAGGCTACCGAAACCATGCCGATTCAGGGCAGCGGCAACTGGGGACAATTCATCAATGATGATTCATTCCAGATTACCTTACCGGCTGGCGATCACAAGCTGAAATTCTTCGCTGATACTGGTTCTCATAACCCTAAGCACATGACTTTCACTTATATTTCCGAATAAACGTAGGAATTGCCATTCTCAAAGCCTTGGAAACCCGAAATTCCAAGGCTTTTTTCAATATATTCACTATATTTATAAGATTTTTTTCAAACACTCTGATATGAAAAAAATATTCTTGATTTTTGATACATCCACTATTGATCAGCAGGAAGATATTGTGATAGCATTGAACGGTTTACTATCTATGTTGTCCTAAGAACACATCCGCACACCAACTTTTGCAGTTTCAAGCAATATCTTTACGGCATGAAAAGAAACCTTGACAAACCGGACTATCGTTCGATGAACGAGGCCAAACTCAAACTTGAACTCGCAGGACTCGAGCAGCGGATTCTCGGAATCACCGGCGATCCCCTCGACTACCAGCATTACCGCCAGTTCCTTGATTGGAGCCGGAACGAGATGAAGGTCTTCCGCTGGAAACCGCACTCCTGCAGCGCTGCCGGGACTACTTCGAGGACTATGCAGATGAAGTCCTTGACAAGGTCGGCATTTCAGACGTTGACCGTTATCTTGAGACCCTGAAACACAAAATCGATAATCCCTACCAAAAATGACACTCAAAGACCTGATACTCTAATATGATTTCGAAACCCTGCCTCTCCACAGCTCCCAGCAAAAGATCGAGGAGAAATCTGATGACACCCACACCGTCTACAGATACCGACTGGTCCCGACCTTCGACTTCAAGCAGGGACTGCTGAGACTCGGGCCCTCTGTCGAAGTGCTGGAGCCGAAAGAGCTGCGCGACGAAATGGTTGATGACATCAGGAGGATGGCAGGGAATTATAAGATTTAGCCTCTATGGTAATAATTTCAAAAACAGTGCGTAATAAGTATGCTATTGAAGAGCTTCAACCAACATACTTATTACGTTTTTATTTTCCACAAATGGTTTGAATACTTCCTCCCATAAATTGTCCGCCAACCCTTTCGCATCTTGTATAGCCCTGAACAGGCATTCTTCCTCAAGCCTACAAGAATCATTGTTGCCATCGTGAAACACTGTTGCCGGAATTGTCTTCATAAACGGATACCACGCATTTTCCCGACTCTCATGAAAGCCATTGGCTGTCAAAAAGGCTTTCAAATCGGCATTGGCATTAACCTCCTCAATAAATTTTTCAGGAATGATTTCAGAAGGATTAATCCATATCCCCGCTCCTCGTTCATACCAAGACCAGTGGCTCCACTCTATACAAATACTCAGTGAATAATGTTTCTGTAAAACAATGGATATATAATCATCCTTAGCATCATACTTCCAACCGGCTCCGGACAAATTGGATTCAGCAATTATCCTCATCTCAGTCAATAGACGACTCTTCAGTTCGCGGACCATCATGTCCTTCATATTGGAGAGTTCCACAAACGAGTTCCAGTCTTCTGCAGTTTTAAAAAAACTCAAAACCTTCTCTATCTCATTCATTTCCTTATAACTGTTTACAATATTCAATATATTGGGCAATCAAATTTCTGAGCGGAGTATTCTCTGCCGGCAGTCCTTTCATGCATCCTCCTAACCACTTAGGGATATCCGTGTGAAAAGTCATCACTTTTGGTTTCATCGGTAGTTCTTCCGGCAAGTCTTCAGGATAGTCAACCGGACGTGAAGTTGAATTGGAATTAATATGTTTGGTTTCATCCGGCACCAAATAAACTATTTTGTACTCAGGGTGCTTCGAATAATAATCAGTATCGCTATCTTCTTTGCGTTTGTGAATATTCTCATACCAATACCGGTACAATTGATTTGGTTGATCTACTGCCCAATTGGATTTGTTCTCAATTATGACAGCACCTAACGGATTCTGTCTTCTTAACAAAACATCCACACGCCCTTCCTCAGCCGTTATTATCCATTCCTCATTGCCTTCGTCCTTCTCAAAACCAATATACTCCAAAAACGCAGACAAGAACAATTTGCCTTGTCCATGCATCGGATTATCCGAAAGGAAAAAATGCAGGATTCGGCTATGGATGGGTTCACTTATGCCGGAAAATTCATTCCAAAGGGAAAATACATTGACGTACTTGCCCATCTTCGTATTGGACATCCTCTCCGCCTTGATGTCTTTCATAATTGAACTGCACAACTCAATCGTCTTCCGATATTTTTCCAAATTCTCTTCCATAATCTACAGATTTATCAAATGCGGTTCAAGCAGCATGCCGTAATGCTCATCCATCATGGCAGCATTGGAAAAGACGGTTCCGCCGCTTTCCTCCAGGCCATTGGCCTTATGGATGTGGCCGAAAAGATGTATCCGGGGACGGACTGCCTTCACACGCGAGAGAAGTTCATTGGAGCCGTAATGGATGCTTCCGTCCCGGTCGAGGATTCCGTATGGCGGGGCATGGGTAATCAGCACATCCACGCCGTCAGGAATCATTTCATAAAACTCCTTCTGGAGTCCGGAACTACAGTCCTCCATAAACATGGGAACCCCATAGAATGTCACGCCGTCTATCTCCACCGAACTGTTGCACAGATAATGGCAATTGGAGTCAAGTCCGTCAATGACGGCACCATACAGGCATGCGTCGTGGTTCCCCGCCACGAAAATCTTATGGGCATAGGGAAGTGCGCTGAACCACCTCATAAAGTCCAGCACCTCCGAGGATGATCCGTTCATGGCAATGTCCCCCGAGTGGACAATCACGTCCGCATCTGGAAGACTGCCAAGGCTGCGATGCGCCCCATGGGTATCCGAAAGATGAAGAATGTTCATGTCAAAAAGCATTCTAGAACTCCAGGTTCACTTTATATATAGGATCTTCCAGTTCATCTTGCTTGACTAGGAACATGGTCATATAGATAGGTAGGTATTCGACATTGCCCTTCACGTGCAGGTTGTCATTGCACAGAACTATCGCCCTCCGTATACCATAATTCGGGATGCTCAAGAGTTTGGACAGCGCATTATGACGTTCGTAATCCTTACCAGACTTGACTTCCAAGGGAATGATTTCATCATCCGTTTCCAATATAAAATCAATTTCTCCCTGCTTCTTGCTGTTGAAGTAGTATAAATCCCATCCATGAGCGTGAAGCTCTTGCGCGACAGCATTTTCAAATACGCTACCATAGTTCACGTTCACCTTTCCCTGAAGAATCTTCAGTTGGATGCCTCCTGATGAATATTGGCAAGAAAGCAGCCCTACATCGTTCTGGAAAAGCTTGAAAAGGTTCCGCTGCTCACTCAGTTTCAACGGGGAGACTGGCTCTTCGACATTGTATGTCGGAAGTGCCATGTCTGCGTCTTTGAGCCAGATGAAATCATTTTCATGTCTGCCGAAAGTCATATTCTCATTGAGACGTTTGAGGATGAACCGTTTGTTCTTGGCATTCAACTCAGAAGGGATGAGATCAAATACCTCATTGATATATAGTTTCTTTCTGACATCCTGATCGTAACGGGCTATGTCTTTCTTATAAAGATTGATAATATCCCTTTGTTCTTTCACCACGTTCTGAATATTGTTGGAATCTATATAAGTCTGGACAGCAGCAGGCATACCTCCAACTATGATGTACAACTGAAATAGTTGCATCATCTTTTCATGTATATAGGCATCCACCAGCGTTTTTTCCGACCAAGATTTCTTGACAGCATCCAACACATTCTCCGGCACCCCCACGGCACTGACAAATTCCTCAAAATCCATGGGATAGACCTGCATCTCTGACATATAACCAACAGGCACTGAACGGATGTCTTTCAATTCAACACCCAGCAGGGAACCACTCAACGCATAAATATAGCTTCCTTCATCCACCAATGCTTTAACCCAGGTCATCACATCCGGGCATTCTTGCACTTCATCAAAAAAAATCAATGTTTTGCTTCGCACCAAAGGGACTCGCGAATATGCCGAAATCCTGAGCAGCAGTTCTTTGACATCTCCTGCCCCATTGATTATGTCCATAGCCTCCGGCTGAAGCAAGAAATTGAACTCAATGAGATTCAAGCCATGCAGTTTAGCATATTTCCGGATAGAATAGGTCTTACCTACCTGTCTGGCGCCGGTAAGAAACAACGCTTTCTTCGAGTTGGAGAAATGCGCATCTATCTCGTTGTCAATCTTTCTATTAAGCATATATTGCACAATTTACGCAATGTGTTTTACTACAGTTTTTGCAACTTTTCCAAGGCAAATCTATGCTATTTTTGCAACTTTTCCAAGTATTTCATCTTTTATTCACATTATTCTCTACAACATCTTCCTTGACCTTAATCGACATTGCACTGCGCGCGAGAAGTAGACACGAAAAGATTATTTCGTTACACGTTGTTTT